>Ga0126374_10000342_pt1 | contig 11335 bp, 6 predicted proteins | sample PanSoiMetPlot_12_FD_89874 | JGI IMG/M metagenome (GOLD analysis project Ga0126374, IMG submission 89874) | Tropical forest soil microbial communities from Panama - MetaG Plot_12 | ecosystem: Environmental > Terrestrial > Soil > Tropical forest > Bulk soil | place: Panama | collected 2016-02-17
CGGCTCTGAAGTCACAGATGTGATTCTGGCCAAGCTGAGCGCGGGTTTGAAGCGCGTCCAGTTGCAAAGCCTGATCGCCCATGCCGTCCAGAACCGCCAGCCGTTTACCCTCAAGTTTCTGAATGAGTGCAAAAAGGAGCTGATTGAGGCTGAGTCGGGCGGCCTGCTGGAGTTTGTCACCAGCCGCTACGATCTTTCTTACGTTGCCGGCAACGATCAGGCCAAGAAAAAACTTCAGGACGCCGCAGCCGCCATCCATTCCGGCAACACCGGCGTGCTGCCCATGGGCTATGTGATCTGCGGGCCCGTGGGAACAGGGAAGACCTTTATTACCACCTGCTTTGCCGGTGAAGTCGGCGTGCCCGCCGTCACCCTGAAGAATTTTCGCAGCATGTGGCAGGGCGTGACTGAAGGCAATCTCGAGCGCGTGCTGAATCTGCTCAAGGCCATGAGTCCCATCGCAGTGATTGTGGACGAAGCCGACGCGCAGCTTGGCGACCGCTCCAGCTCCGGCGACAGCGGCGTGAGCAACCGCGTCTTTGCCCAGATCGCGCAGTTTATGGGGAACACCGAGTATCGTGGAAAAGTGATCTGGTTCTTGCTTACCTGCCGTCCTGATTTGCTGCCCGTGGACCTGAAGCGCCAGGGCCGGGCGGAAGAGCATATTGCGCTGTTTTATCCGGAGACGGTGGAGGAGCGTCGGGCATTGCTCCGTGCCATGCAGAAGAAAGCCGGTATGACGCCGTTTTCTCCCGACTTGGAAAAATTTTTCCTTGATAATGCCGGAACGCTTTCCGGCGCAGATATTGAAGCTGTATTGGTGCGCAGCCGCATGCGCGCCGCCCTGCACAATAAGCCACAAGTCGATCAAGAAGATGTGAAGGGCGCGTTAGAAGATTTTATTCCGCCGTCGTATCCCACTGAGATTGATCTGCAGAACATCGTGGCCGTGCTGGAATGCACCAGCAAAAGCCTCCTGCCCAAACAATGGCGCGACGCCGACCGAAAAGAACTCATTCGAAGAGCGAATGAGCTGCTGGCATTTACGAGAGAGTCGGGAGAGGGGTAGAGCAAAACCGGCAGACGCCATTAACAAATTCGGAGGGTAACACCTGAAATTTGATCTCACTTAGGACGCAAGTTAGCACGCTCTCCGCTTGCCTCCATAATTACTGCGCGCACCTTCGTGGCCACGTTATCTGGAAGAGGAGCATAAGCGGCGGATGGCGCCATCTTTTGACCCGAGTCGATCATCCAATAAAGAAAATCCACCATCACTTTCTTTTTGCTCGCGTTGCTCCAATTCGCCGGAACCAGCAACCAGGTAAAACTTGCAATTGGATAGGCAGTAGCCCCCGGTGGATTTGTGATTGAGACTCTGAAATCATCCGGCATTTCTTCCACAGAACCGGCAGCCGCCGCGACCGATTCAAGATCGGCCTTGATATAGTTCCCAGCAGCATTCTTTACAGCCCCATAGGAGATGTGATTCAGCAAAGCATAGGTTAATTCCAGAAAAGTGATCGATCCCACCATCTGAGTCACCGTGCTGGCCACTGATTCGCATCCTTGCTGGTGTACCCCTACGGGCCACGCCACGGAAGTCCCTTTGCCTATTTTTGCCTTCCACTCAGGACTAACTTTAGACAAATAGTCGGTGAAAATGTAAGTCGCGGCGCTACCGTCAACACGATGAACCACTATGATCGGTATGTCCGGGAGTTTCACCGAGGGATTCTCATTCACGATAGCCGCATCACTCCAGCGAGTTACTTTGCCGAAATAGATTGCCGCCAGCAACTCACCACTGAATCTCACGTCGCCGTGCACGCCTGGCAAGTTGTAAGCCGGAACAATAGCGCCCAAAACGGTGGGTATGTGTAGAATCTCGATGTTTCTTTTCTCCTTGACAGCCCTTAGCTGCTCATCCGTCATCGGTCCGTCGGAAGCTCCAAAATCTACGGTGCCTTCGATGAGCTGCCGGATTCCGGCGCCGCTGCCTTTGGCTTGATAGTTGATCTCAACCTCAGGATGTTCTTTGTGATATTGTTCGAACCATTTCGAATAGAGCGGATAAGGAAAAGTTGCACCCGTAACGTTCAGTTTTACCTGTGCCGGCGAATCGGCGACACACAACAGGATAATCATTGCCGTCCCAATCTTTTGGAGCACCTGAGCGTGAATTACCTGCCGGAGTGGAGAAAGCCTCATTGTCTTTTGTCAGCTCCTTCAGGAACGATCCGTCTCACTGCTGATTTAGGCGGACAATTGGTTGAGTTACAGGGCGAAAGTGCCGAAAGTATATACCGCGCAAGAATGTTGGGCAATTTGTTTATGGGCTCAAGGCTTAGGTCCGGTTCGGCCCAATTGATCTTCGGCTTTTCCTGTAACGTGACCTGTGGCCTGTAATCTAGAACCATGCCTTCTACCGCTCACAGCACCTCCATTCTCTTTATCGAACTGGGCGCGGTTGTCCTTGGGCTCGCGCTCCTGGCACGCATCGCCAGCCGCTGGGGTTTTTCTGCAATCCCGTTATATCTGCTCGCTGGTCTGGTCTTTGGCAACGGGGGATTGGCGCCACTCGATGTCAGTGCAGGTTTTATCCGCATCGGAGCGGAAATTGGCGTTCTGATGCTACTGTTCATGCTCGGACTCGAGTACACGGGCGAGCAGTTGAAAGAAAATCTTCGTGGAGGACTTCGTGCCGGGATCCTGGATTTCGTCCTGAACTTTCCACCCGGACTCATCGCCGGATTGCTGCTGGGATGGAAACCTCTTGCTGCCGTCCTGTTAGGTGGCGTCACGTTCATTTCATCTTCCGGAGTAGTTGCCAAGGTGCTGGCTGAACTCCAGCGAATGAAGTGCCCGGAAACGCCTGTGGTTCTCTCGGTGTTGGTGCTTGAAGACCTGGCCATGGCAGTGTACCTGCCGCTGGTTGCCGTACTGCTTGCCGGTGGCGGAGCAAGCAGATTGGCTCTCTCAGTCTCGCTTGCTGTGGCCGTGGTGTTCTTGGCACTTCTTGTGGCCGTGAAGTTTGGAGGTTCACTCAGCCGCTATGTTGCGCACCAGTCGGATGAAGTCATCTTGCTGACAATCTTTGGCGTCGTTCTTCTGGTGGCCGGATTCGCCGAGCACGTCCAGGTCTCGGCAGCCATAGCTGCATTTCTCGTCGGGATCGCCGTTTCCGGCCCCATGACCGAACAGTCGCACCGGCTGCTTGCTCCGCTCCGCGATCTCTTTGCCGCAACCTTCTTTTTCTTTTTTGGACTTCAAATTGATCCGGGTACCCTTCCGCCAGTTTTGCCGTTCGCCATAGGACTCGGAATTGTCACCGCCATTACCAAAATATTGACAGGCTATTGGGCTGCTCAACCATCCGGTGTAGACAAACGCGGGCGCCTGCGCGCAGGAATGGCCCTGGTAGCCAGAGGTGAGTTCTCAATTGTGATTGCAGGTCTGGGTGTTGCTATCGAACCTAGCCTCGGCCCTCTGGCCGCCGCCTATGTGCTTTTTCTAGCCGTCCTGGGGCCCATCCTTGCGCGACTGACGAAGTAGAAATGCAGCCAGCTCAAACCGTGATTCCGGGAAGGTTGTTGAAAAAGCAAGAGATAATTGTTCCGGAATGGCGTTTCGATTTGGGGTTTGTTCCGGAACAACAACCCAGGGAATAGGGAACAGGTTGTCAATACTAATTTTCAAAATGATGATTTAAGTTATTGACTGCAAGCCAAGGCCAGAGTGGGCAAGCCGCGCGAAAAGTCGACCATTGCGCGGTTGGGCAGGATATGAGGGGCGGGCTGGCCAATCTATCCTAAGATATTGATTTTTAAGCTGGTTAACATGGGCCCCCTCAGTAAAGATCTCCATCAAAACCAACAACTAAGCCTTCTGTCAAAAAAGGAGAGGGGAAGCTGATTTCGTTTCAATAAGTTGAAACGGTTTGCCAGTTTTCATCACTACTTCTTAAAAGGACTTAAATCCGCGTTTTCGACCCCAGGGGACTTCGGATGCCAATTTTCGGGAAATCCGCGATTCGCGGCTTCCAGGCAGGTGGACTATGTTGAAACGGGCAAATAAGTACCTCTTCTATGCGTCGCTGATATTGGTGGTGTTATGCAACCAGGGTTACGGAGCCAGTCCCAAAGGGCCGGTCCTCATCAAAGTAGGAATATCGGAATACCAGAATATTGAGGATACCTACAGTGACTACCAGAAGTTGTTCTATTTCTTGTCCAGGCTTTCTGCGTTGTCTGACCAGCCTAATGCGAGTGGCGAGCCCACCGCGATCTTCGAAGTCTCTGTAGGCAGCTATGACGAGGTTCTAGAGTGGTGGCACAACGGCCAAATCGATGCCGCCGTGCTGGCGGCCACGCCGGTGGCGACGCTTCTTGCATCGGACCCGGGAGCCAGCAAGAAATTGGAAGATTTCTACATCGCAACCCTGGGTGAACGCCACGACGACAACGACGCCGAGCGGCCTTTGCTGAATGCATTTTGTGATCAGCGGACCGGTCTCGAGTGCGATGATCCGCTTAGGCGACAACGGCACGACGATGGCGCACGGTATTACTACCGTTCGCTGGCTGTGGTAAACCGGGATGCGTTCCCTAATGGGGGCCATCCTCTTAACTTCAGGGATGTGCAGGGCAAGATTGCGAGATATCTGTTCGTGAGGCCCGGATCGGCGTCAGGGTATGTCGTGCCATTGAACTTTCTCCAGCATGCCGGGCTGTCGAAGGCACCATTCCTCAGCGATGCCCGCGAGCAGTACTTTACATATCAACATAAGAATTCGCTGACGGAGCTGCTGAATTCTAAAACGCCTGCCGTGGCCTTCGTCTATGACAGCGTGCGCGTCACGGACAAGACTGACAAGGACTTGGCTAAGAAGATACTAACCAAGATTCAAAGGTTACACGGGACCGACTATCTCGATAACACCCGAATTCCATTCAATGCCTTGTTCCTTAATTACAACCGGCCGGCGGCGGCGCAGCAGCTGAATAAGAAGATTCTCCTCTCTGCGCTTAAGCGGCTAAACACTCCGGGCCACGTCCTTCCCGCATGGGTGGAAGACTACCGAAAGAATGGTTCTTTTGTCTTGAGCAGGATGAAGAATTGGCTTGCAGGATACAACCCGTTGGTGCAGATTCTGACTAGTCCGCCGCCCCAGTTGATCCACTCAACGCCTGTCATTCTCAGCTTTTCTGACATTTCCGATGAACTCGAGCGTTTTGCCAATTGTAAAAAGAATGGGAAGAATGTTTCCTGTGAACACATTCCGAGACTGGCCGTTGTCCTTTCAGGTGGTGGCGCAAAGTGCGCTTATCAAGCCGGGGCGCTGGCGGGCGTCGAGGAAGTTCTTGAACAGAAACGAGAGAAGTGCAGGGAAAACGGTGGTGATCCTAAGAGCTGCGCAAATATTTTCAACATCGACCTTCTGGTGGGCACATCAGGCGGCTCCATCAACGCCTTGCTAGGGGCAATTGCTAACACCCAGACTCCCGGGGGACGCTTGGGTCTCGAAAAGATCTGGGCTGGGCTGAATCAAAACGATCTGGTCGACCCTTCCAGCAGGCTCAGATTGTGGTTGACACTTTCGTTTGGGATGCTGCAGGCGTTTGTGTTGACCGTTTTGGTCGCCATGTTCGCCACCGGCAACTGGAGGCGATTTCTGGATGTATTCCTCATCCTTTGCGTCCTGTTACTGTCACTCTTCTTCTTTGTTAGTGGCGGTCGATCGGTTCCAGTTTTCCTGCTGATTGAAGTTGTTCTAGTTGCCGTTCTCATCGTGATCAAGCCTCTTCGCCAGGGAATCAAGAAAAAATTCGGCAAATACCTATTCGGCAAACATCTACTACGCGCACTCCTAATAGCGCTGCTGGTCGAATCGATTTTTTTCGCCTCTCGCGGTGGCGATCTCCACAAGCCCGTTTTATTGGGACTTTTCCTGCTTCTGTTCTGCGCTGCCGTGTTCCTGGCCATTGTGTATAAAGCGACGCGGTATCTCCTGAACCTCAAAAGCCTGAACCATCTCAGGGGGGCACGCGTTTTTGCCGCAATCATTGCGATTTTGCTTGCCCTTTTGAAGGTTGTGATGGACGTTCATCCCTTCGCAGTGCAGACGGCGCAGTCGAGCGCGTCCGGCCTACTACGCGTGCTTGCGCTAACGTCAGAAATACCGGTTTCATATGCTATTCCCATCAATATTGCATTGGTTGTGCAATTGTTGGTCCTGGTGTTTCTGGTGTTGACTGATGTTTCGAAACGGAAACTGAAGGCCAGCACCGATTGGCGTTTCTATGTTGTTGTCTTATTGACCGTGGCGGCGGCCCTCGTTCCCATACCCAGAGAATCCGGAGCGCGTAAAGACCTTGTTCTTAGTTCTGCAAATGTGGTTGCTGCTCTTTTCCTGTTGCAAGCAACGCTGTGGTTTGGCCTGTTTATTATCAGCAAGAGCCTGAAGGAAAGCACGAGCGCCGAAGGCGGCAGCAGCGCGGAAGGGGGCGCAAGCGCGAAAGCGGACAAGTGCCCGCAGAAAGGCAAGATGCACTGGTGGACAGCAGCATCCGCTATTGTTTTTGGTTTCTCCATCGTCGAATTCTGTGTGGCGTTGATATGGGTGCTGATGGATTATTGGAGCCCCCTTACGAACCATTGGATTCTGCACCTGGGATTGGTCTTCATTCTGTTGCTCATTTTCCGTTGGGTGCTGGCTGCCCCGGTCTTCATTGGCCTGGGGATGTTGCTGACGCCCTGGGTACTGGAGCGCTTGAAAATCACATGGGATTGGAATCAACGCCGGGCATTGCTGCTGTCGTCTCTTGCCGGTTTGGCGATTGCCTTTGCCACGCTGGTGACCGCGGTTTTGTTCTTCCTGGAGGTTTCCATTTCCAGCAGCACAGGAATTACGCGGGTATTTGCGGAAAAAATGCCTACGGTAGTGGCTGGGGTCGATCCCGACCGCACTTATCCGGATTTGGAACAAAAGTGTTCTGAAGATCGTCGGCTCTGTAGTATTTCCCGACAGCTTATCAACGGAAAAATGATTAAGAGGGACCTTCTCATTACCGCCTCGAGGCTTCATGACCATGAGGAAAACTCTAAATTACTGCCGGACGACCTCTATTTCTATGTCAGCCGTTCTACAGAAGAGGTTCCCTGGGACAACAGATTTGTGTCCCTCGACAACAATCCTTATGACCTGCTCGATGCCGTAATCGGATCCAGCACCATCTACCCAGTTTTTCCTCCTAAGCCGCTAAAGAGAGTTTACATGCGCAAGGGGGTAGGAACCGGGATGGGAGAGCAGCCAGAAGTGGACATTATTGATGGTGGTTTTATCCACAATAGTCCAATTGAAGCGGCAAAGAGTTGGGGAGCCACACATATCGTGCTCATCGAGGCATCGCCCTCGGAGAGTTCCGGCCCGGCGCACTCATTTGAAGAACACGTGGCTAACGCTTTGGACTATCTTTTTTCGCAGGCGCAGCGCACAGATATGTCCTCCAAGGGTTCGGTCGAAGTATTTGAAATTCGCCCGGATGGCGAGAATGCCATGGACGTAATGGACTTCAATCCCAGGCTGATTCAAGGCGCTCTGCAGCGGGGCAAGAATGACGTGCTGGCAAACGGAAATGGATTTGAACCGAAGTTCCACCGGATAACTCCAGCGCCGGTCTTCAGACCGCAGTATCAGAGTTTTGGAGATGAGCTCCAGGCTTCAAAAACGAGCAACGAACCTGCACAGCCAGTTGGAAAAATTGTGGCACAATTACGTTGAAGGATGAGGAACTCCTTATGTAGTACGGAATGCGTCAAGTCCCCGGATTAAACGGGTAATTTAGCGAACGAAAGATCTTCCACTTCCCGTCTTTCGAGCGCCGGAACAGATCGATGCCGCGATTTTTGGTGAGGTCTTCGATTTTGCCCGAAGGATCAGTCTGGCGCAGAATCCAGGTTGAGCGGACGAACGCCAGATTCCCTGAGCATTCTGATTCTTCGAACTCTGGAACCCACTCACGTTGTGTCCTGGCTCTAGCGAATTCGGCTTTGTATCCGCTCTCCAGATCGGCGTAGTGCTGGTCGGGACTGCCCTGAAAGCTGAAGATCACATCTTCAGCGAAAATGTCCATGGTCGCTTTGAGGTCATACGAGGCGTAGGCAGCGACCCAGCCCGACCATTGCTGTTTGAGAGCGGCCAGATCTGCGCTGGGGCACATCGATTGCGGCTTCTTTGCGGGCGAAGAAGTCTGCGCGAATAGCTCGCTGCCAGCGAGCAAAATGAGAAAGAGTAAAGACTGCAGAGCTTTTTTCATCTTCCCTCCAGCGATCCAAGCTTTGCTGCCGATAGCTTACGCACCTTTTATCAGGCCGTCTAATATGTCGTTATGCCGAAGCGCTGGAGTTCTTTCTACATCGCCATTCTTTTGTGCTTTCGCCTGACCAGCTTCGCGCAGCAAAATTCTCCTGCACCTCCGTCTCCCAATGCCGCGGAACTGCGCGGAGAGATTCAGCGAGTTGAAGGCGCTCTGCCCAAAATCATCGACCGGGGCGCGGCTCTGTTTTTGGAAGCCAAGCTTTATGCGCAGCTTGGCGAACTTCCCAAAGCTCTCGATCTGGTGAAAGAGTGCGTCAACCGGCACCAAGGATTCGATCCGGCAGGCTCGCCAGCGCTGCGGCGTCTCGAGACGTTTCCAGAATTTCGTGAACTGGTGGCACAGGTTCGTCGTCGTTATCCCCCGGTACACAAGGCGCGCGTCGCTTACACGGTCCAGGAAAAAGACCTGTTTCCTGAAGGTCTGGCTTACGATCCGGGAAGAAAAGTCTTTTACATGGGCAGTATGCACCACCGAAAGATCGTGATGATCAAGCAGTCGGGCGACGTATCTGACTTTGTGAAGCCCGATCTCTACAACCTGCTTGAAGTGGGTGGAGTGAGAGTTGATTTGAGCGACCATAGCGTGTGGATCGCCAGCGATCATGAGGGCGCATCGGAAATCGTCCATTTTGATCCGCGGGGAAAACTGCTGGAGCGATTTCCGGCCACGGATCCCGGCCATCATGTTTTTAACGATCTGGTGGTTGAGGACAATGAAGTCTTTGTTACCGATACGCTGGCCCATCATGTCTATCGCTTCGATCGCAAGCTTCACACGTTTTCGCCGATGAGTTTTCATCGTCCGCTGTTTTATCCCAACGGAATTACCTTCTCGGGCGATGGCAATCTGCTTTATGTGGCCGACGATATGGGCGTGATCCGCGTTGACCTGCGCACCAACGCAACTCAGGACGTTGATCCCGGCACAGGCAACACGCTCGCCGGCAATGATGGGCTCTACTGGTACAAGAACAGCCTGGTTGGCGTCCAGTATGGCGCAGGCGAGTTTCGCGTGATGCGCTGGCAGCTTTCTGCCGACGGAACAGGTGTCACGTCGAGTGAAACCTTGGAGCAGCGCACTCCGCTGACAAGATTTCCCACAACTGGCGCGATTGCGGAAGGGAAGTTCTATTACATCGCCAACACCGGGATTGGAAATTTGGATCATGACAAGATCATTGATCCAGCAAAGCTCGAAAGTGTCCATATTGCCGTTGTGCCGTTGGACAAGAGCAAATAGCAATTGGCAATCAGCAATTGACGCTTTAGCCGTCAGCTAAATTGTCGAATTGAAACCAGGATATTAGTGCCAGCAAGATGTCTGGGTGCCGCTATAATCTTCAACATCTTTATGTACATCCGCGTACCGCGCACCCTTCTGTCTCTAACTGTCATCGCCTTGCTTGCCCCGTCATTGTGGGCCGACGACACCGCACTGGAAGCCGCAAAGCGGGAGTATGCCCTGCATTTCTTTTCGTAGATGCGCACGTCGACCTGGCCAAACAGCAATACGAGCACGGGAACCGGCTGCAGGCCTTCTACACCCTGGAAACCGCGCGGCGTTACCATTTCCCGCAGGAGGAATTTATCAAGTCCTTTCGCCGCATTTTTCTGGGCGACACTTTCGATAACAGCCCGAAATCGGAAGCCGCGTTGCGCGCTAAGGTCAAGGCGTCACCGAACGACTTTGAGGCTCTGACCAGGCTGGCCGATATCTACATTTCGCGCGAAGAATGGGACAGCGCCATTCCGCTGCTGGAGAGCGCACGCAAAGTGCGTCCGGATGATTTTTCGCCAGTCGGTGCCATGGCCGAAGTCTACCAACGCATGGGCAAGCAGCAGGAGTCGAAGGAACTGATTTCCAGTTGGACGAAAGATCATCCTGATTCGATCGACACCTACCACGCGCGCATTGATGAGATTTTCAAAAATAACACCGATGCCCGGTCTTTGGTGGATGAAGCGCTAAAGAAATATCCGGATGACGCAGCTTTGCATTTCGATCTCGGTATTGTGCTGGAGCGGGCCGGCAACTTTATTGAAGAGCAAAAGGAATTTGAAAGGGCAGTACAGCTTGGACCGAAGAACGAGCACATTCAAGGCTGGGTGGCACGCTTTTATTTGAAAAGAGAAATTGACAAGCGTCGAGCGCTCGATCTCTATCTCAACGTTTATTTTCTCGACCCCGATTTTTATGACTCGGAATATGCTGAATCGCGAATCCAGAAACTTGCGCCTCAAGTTGCTAAGGAACTCCTGATGAAAGTTTCGGGCAAAGATATGCGGGAGCTGGCTCCATTACTTCCGGCTGCGGAGAGCGTGATCCTCAGGTCGGCCCAGGAGAAATGGACCACCACTTCCGCGGCCACAGTCATCCCCATCATGGGCAGTGAGGATGAGACGAACCGGGGCATGGCCATGATGCTGCTGGCGGAGCACAGAGATCCCGCGGTAGATGAGCAGGTTTGGAAGATGCTTGACGATCCCGACCTGGGCAAGCGGGGCATGGCCGGATACCTGGCAGTGAAGTGGCAAAAAGAAAAAGCGCTTCCTGTGATGAAGAAATGGCTTGAAGATCCCGCCGAACTGGCTCGCTTTGACGCCATTTCCGCTCTCATCGAGTCGGGCGGCCCTGCCGGTCGCAAGATAGTTGAGGAGTACGCAAGTAGCGGCAAAGAGCCTAGTACACAGATTCGGCGGACGATGGCAAATGGGCTGAGACAGAAAGCCGATGAAAAGCGCCAATAAGTCGCACAAGACCGATTCGACTTTCGACGATAAGCTGCGTCAGTTCATCTACGCATATTTCATCCGCGAGCAGCAAGCGCCCAGAGTGGCCGAAATGCCCGCCGCGCTCTCCTGCTCGCTGCGCGAGGTGCAAGCCGGTCTGAAACGGCTTGCCCAGAGCCACGCCTTTGTTCTTCAGGAGAATGGAGAGTTGTGGCGGGCTGCGCC
>Ga0126374_10000346_pt1 | contig 11315 bp, 10 predicted proteins | sample PanSoiMetPlot_12_FD_89874 | JGI IMG/M metagenome (GOLD analysis project Ga0126374, IMG submission 89874) | Tropical forest soil microbial communities from Panama - MetaG Plot_12 | ecosystem: Environmental > Terrestrial > Soil > Tropical forest > Bulk soil | place: Panama | collected 2016-02-17
CGGCCTGCCGCCGCGGACACGTCCGCGCACCGCACTGGAGGAGATCGCCATCGCCGGAACGTCTATCAGGGTGACCGTGTCGACCGGCAGGTGCGCGTCGGAGAGCACGTAGCCGGGACGGGTCACGCCGATGAACCGGGCCAGCCGAAGCGCCTCCTCGTGCTCGTGCCAGGAAAGGATCTGCGCCAGCGCATCGGCCCCGGTAATGAAGTACAGTTCGGCTGCGGGCTGCAACGCGGTGATGTCCCGGATCGTGTCGATGGTGTAAGTCGGACCGGGCCGGTCGATGTCGACGCGGCTCACCCAGAACTGGGGATTCGACGCGGTTGCGATCACGGTCATGAGGTAACGGTGCTCAGCCGGGCTGACCTCCCGCTCGGACTTCTGGTACGGCGCGCCCGTGGGGACGAATATCACCTCGTCGAGGCCGAAGCTGTCGGCAGCCTCGCTGGCCGCGACGAGGTGGCCGTGGTGGATCGGGTCGAACGTCCCGCCCATGATCCCGACTCGTCGCGCCGACATGGCGTGATCCTACGGACCCCGTGGTTCGGTTAACCGCACCGTGAACGCCAGTGCTGGCGCCATCGAATCGGCCAGTGCACGGCGGCAAGCTGAAACGCATGAGGCGCACACTGCAGGTCGTGGCCGGCGTTATCGCCTTGTACGCGGTGGTCCGCGGCGTCGCCGAGCTGTTCCAGATCGATTACGGCAACCCCGCCTCGTATCGCCAGGACTGGGGCGGACCGTCGCTGGCCGGGGTACTCGCGGTTCACGCCGGACCCGGACTCGCCGTGCTCCTGGGGGCGTTCATCTGGCTGCGCCGACGCCGGCGCCACGTATAGCTGGCACCCTGAGCAGATCATGAACGAGCAGGCCCGGGCGTTTCTCCGCGGACCGATCGCAGCGCGGACTTGGGCGAGTTTCGGCTACCTGCTGATCAGCGCACCGCTTGCGCTGGTCGGGTTCTGCTTCACCGTGACGTTCCTCGCGGCCGGAACCTTCCTGGCAATCACCTTCCTGGGACTGCCGCTGATCGGGTTGACGGTGCTGGCCGGGAGGTGGTTCGGGCGCCTGCACCGCGCACTGGGCCGTTCTCTTGTCGGCATCCAGGTAGGGAACCCGCCGCCGTTTCGCCGCAACCCGGGGCTACTGGGCTGGCTCGGCGCAGCGCTGTCCGACGGTCCCGGATGGCGGGCGCTCTCCTATTTGATCGTCAAGTTCGTGCTGGCGATCGGCGGCGCATTCGGTGCCGTCGTGCTCTGGTCGTGGGCGGCGCTGGCGTTCACCTACCCCGTGTGGTGGCAGGGGTTCGACCCCACCAACGTGGACTCACGCGGCGTCGTGCATCACTCGGGCATCCAGTTCGGCGACTACTTCATCGAGACGTGGCCACGCGCGTTACTCGTGTCGGCGGCCGGCCTGGTCGCGATCTTCCTGGTGCCGTGGCCGGTGCGGGCAGTAGTTGCGCTCGATGGAGTGATGATGCGCTGGCTGCTCGGGCCGACGTCACGAGGCGAGCGGGTGCGCGAGCTGGAACGTAGCCGGGCCCGGGCCGTCGAGGACTCCGCCGCAGCTCTGCGCCGCATCGAGCGGGATCTGCATGACGGGACGCAGGCCCGGCTGGTCGCGCTCGCGATGAGCCTCGGCCAGGCTCGTGAGACGTCCGACCCGGAACGGGTGCGCGAACTAGTCGGCAGCGCGCACGACAACGCGAAAGACGCGATCGCAGAGCTTCGCGACATGGTGCGCGGCATTCATCCGCCGGTGCTCGATCAAGGGCTCGAGGCAGCGCTTGCGACGCTGGCCGCGCGCAGCGCAGTTCCGGTCGAGCTGCATGCGAGCGTGCCGCGGCGCCCGTCGCCGGCAATCGAGACGATCATGTACTTCTGCGTCGCCGAGCTGCTCACTAACGTCGTGCGACACAGCGGGGCGCAGCACGCGGTTGTGCGCGTCCATGAGCACGGCGGACGGCTTCGCGCCGAGGTCAGCGACGACGGGCACGGCGGCGCGCGCATCGGTGCCGGCACCGGCCTTTCCGGGCTGGACGAGCGGGTACGCACCATGGACGGAATGCTGACCGTCGACAGCCCGCCGGGCGGTCCCACGACGATCACGGTCGAGTTGCCGGTGAGGAGCTGACGCGTGCGCATCGTCATTGCTGAGGACGCCGCAATCTTGCGTGACGGGCTCGCCCAACTGCTCGTCGATCGAGGCCACGACGTGGTGGCGGCAGTCCGGGACGGCGACGCGCTGCGTGCCGCCGTGGCCGAACACGTGCCGGACGTCGCCGTGGTCGACATCCGGATGCCGCCGAGCTTTACCGACGAAGGTCTGCGCGCCGCCATCGCGATCCGCCGGGAACGCCCCGGGGTGGGCGTGCTGGTGTTCTCGCAGTGGATCGAGACACGTTATGCCGCTGAGCTGCTCGCCACGTCGTCGTCGGGCGTCGGGTACCTGCTCAAGGACCGTGTGGCCGACGTCGGGGAGTTCCTCGACGCACTCACCCGGGTGGCGAAAGGCGGCACCGCGCTCGACCCGGAGGTCGTCACGCAACTCTTCGGCGCGAGCCGCCGAGGCAATGCCCTCGCCGTCCTCACGCCCCGCGAGCGCGCGGTGCTCGGCCTCATGGCGGAGGGCCGTTCGAACGCCGCGATCGCGCGGCGGCTGGTCGTCACGGAACGGGCAGTGGAGAAGCACGTCGCCAACATCCTCACCAAGCTCGACCTGCCGCCGTCCGAGGAGGACCACCGGCGGGTGCTTGCTGTGCTGCGGTACCTCGACTCTTAATGGCAGGCCCTCGTAAGAACGATTACAGTGTTGCCATGGGTGAGCTTCGCATCGGCACCGCAGAGCGGGAGCGCGCCGCCGCTGACCTCGGCGAGCACCTGGCCGCCGGGCGGCTCACCACAGAAGAGTTCGACGAGCGCGTCCAGCGCGCCTACCAGGCCCGCACCGCATCCGACCTCGCCCCGCTGTTCGCCGATCTGCCCGACCTCAACCCCCCACAGCCTCCGCGCCCCCGGACGAACTGGTGGCCCGCGGTCGCTGTCCTGCTCGTCCTCGCGTGCATCGCGTGGGTGGCGTTCCTCCGCGTGCCGCCGTTCTTCCTGTTCCCGTTCCTCTGGATCTTCTTCATCGGGCGCCGCTTCGGCGGTCCCCGCTTCCGCGGCGGCCGTTTCGCGCCGCACCGCTACTACTAAGCCGGGCGTTACCGCACCTGGCCGTCGCCGGTCACGACCCACTTCGTCGTGGTGAGCTCAGGCAGTCCCATCGGCCCCCGGGCGTGCATCTTCTGCGTGGAGATACCGATCTCAGCGCCGAAGCCGAACTCTCCCCCGTCGGTGAACCGCGTCGAGGCGTTGACCATGACAGCGGCGGAGTCGACACGGGCGACGAAGCGCCGCGCCGTGTCGAGGTCGCGAGTAACGATCGCCTCAGTGTGTCCGGACGACCAGCGACGGATGTGGGCGATCGCGTCGTCGACGTCGTCGACGACACGGGCCGCCAAGTCGAGCGACAGGTACTCGGTGGCCCAGTCGTCGTCGGCAGCCGGCGTCGCGCCCGCCGCAACGAACGCGTCGTCGCCGTGCACGGTGACGCCGCTCGCCCGGAGGGCCGCGATGACCCGCGGCACGAACTCGGCGGAGACCGCGCGATGCACGAGCAGCGTCTCGGCGGCGTTGCAGACGCTCGGCCGTGACGTCTTGGCATTGAGGACGATGCGCTCGGCCACATCGAGATCGGCGGTGGCGTCGACATAGACGTGGACGTTGCCCACACCGGTCTCGATCACCGGCACCGTCGCGTTCTCCACCACGTAGTTGATCAAGCCGGCGCCGCCGCGCGGGATGATCAGGTCGACGAGGCCCCGGGAGCTGAGCAGGTGACCCACGCTGCCGCGGTCGGTACCCGGCACGAGCTGCACGGCGTCGCCGGGCAGTCCTGCCTTCTCAACCGCGCCGGCGAGCACCTCGACGAGTGCGGTGTTCGACTGGTACGCGGACGCTGACCCGCGCAGCAGCACGGCGTTGCCGCTCTTGAGCGTCAGCCCGGCCGCGTCGACGGTGACATTGGGCCGTGCCTCGTACACGATCGCGATCACGCCGATGGGAACGCGGATCTGCCGGATTTCCAACCCGTTCGGCTGCGTGTAGCCACGCACCACCTCGCCAACCGGATCGGGCAGCGCCGCGATCTCCCGCAACCCGGTGGCCATGGACGCGACTCGTTCCCGAGTCAGTGTGAGCCGGTCCACGAGCGCGTCGGACGTGCCGGCGGCCCTCCCGGCAGCGACGTCGTCGGCGTTCGCCGACAGCACCGCGTCGGTTGCTTCGAAAAGCGCATCGGCCATCGCAAACAGGGCCGCGTCCTTGGCGCCGCGCGGCAGCGGGGCGAGCTCGGCGGCAGCGTCGCGCGCGCGCGTCGCGACGGCGTGAACATCCTCGGCGGTCGTCTTGTCGCCCATGGCCCAAGATTACGGCGTCGTAGTGCCTTGCTCTCTGGACATGTCGCAGCTCGTCGCGGTGCGGTATCTCAGACCAGGTCGGCGTCCACCAGATTGGCGTAAGCGGACTGACCACTCCGGTTTGGATGGTAGGACTCCCTGACCGGATTGGACAGCCCGTTGATCCACTCGACCTTGTCGCACACAGCGTGCCCGATAAACGCCTGCTCCGGATTGACGAACGCGAAGCCGTGCGCCGACGCTCGACCGGCCATCGTGCTGTCGAGCAGATCCGCCGTCTGGTTGAGGATCGACTCGTCATGAGCGCTGAACCACGTTGCCGCGTTGCAGTCCACGCCGTTGAAAAGACGTGGGTAACCCACAACGGTCACCTTCGCCTTCGTGGCATGTGACCGGATCGCGTTGTAGAGCGCGTCAAGGCGTCCCGGCAGCGTGTTGCGTGCGATGCTCTGCGCGTTAGCCACGGCCTTGTCGCAGTCGCCGAGCCAGGACGGCTCGGCGCATGTCGTGATCACCGATGAGAAGTTGAGGTCGTCGCCGCCGGCCTGCACGGTGACCCACCGCGTCGAAGTGGTTAGCCCGGCGAGCTGCTTGTTCTGCACGTCGGCCGCCTTGGCGCCACTGCACGCGTTGAACGTGAGCGCTGCGCCGACGCGCGCCGCGTCGAGCACCGCGTAGGCGTACGGCGAGCGGTAACACGAGCCGCTGTCGCTGTAGTACGTGCGGCTGCCGACACCGGACGCGTACGAGTCGCCGAGCGCCGCGTATTGCGGCGTCACGGCCGGCGCGGCGGCCGCGGCCGTCGCGACGAACGTTCCCAGTGCCGCCAGGACGGCGATCCCGGCGCTGACTGACGGTCTCATCATCCGCCGCCCTCCTCCACCGAGGCTCGCGTAACGCAAACTATGGCGTCGCGACGTGTAGAGCGGAAGACCTCCTACAGGAGGACAAGATCGTCACGGTGGACGACCTCGCGGCGGAACTCGGCAGGCAGATCGTGCGTCTTGCGGCCCAGCAGGGCCGGCAGGTCAGCGGAGTCGTAGCTGACCAGGCCGCGGCCGACCACGGCGCCGTCGGGGCCGAGAAGCTCGACGGGATCACCCGACTCAAAGTCGCCACTGACTCCGACGATGCCGGCGGGCAGCAGCGAAGCCCGGCGTGCCACCACGGCGGTGACCGCACCGGCGTCGAGCACCAACTGACCGCGCGGCTTGGTCGCGTGCTGCAGCCAGAACAGCCGCGACGCCGTCCGATCGGCGGTGGGATGGAACGCCGTGCCGTCCCGCCCCTCGAGTGCGTCGGCAACCGACGTCGCCGCAGCGAGCAGGACCGGGATGCCCGAGCTCGTCGCGATCGTGGCAGCCTCGATCTTGGTAGCCATGCCGCCGGTACCGACGCCGCCGCCGCCACCGCGCAGGCGAACCTGAGCGAGCTCGTCCAGCGATTGCACATCGGTCAGTGCGCGCGCTCCGGCACGGCGCGGCTCGGAGGTGTAGAGACCGTCCACATCCGACAGCAGCACAAGCGCGTCGGCCCGGACCAGGTGCGCGACGAGCGCGGCGAGCCGGTCGTTGTCGCCGAAGCGGATCTCGTGCGTAGCCACGGTGTCGTTCTCGTTGACGATGGGAATGACGCCGAGGGCCAACAGCCGCTCGAAGGTGCGGCTGGCGTTGCGGTAGTGGCCGCGGCGATGCAGGTCGTCGGCGGTCAGCAGCACCTGACCCACCGTCAGCCCGTGCCGGCCGAACGCCACGGCGTACCGCTCGGCGAGCAGCAACTGCCCGACGCTCGCTGCCGCCTGCTGGGTGGCCAGGTCGTTGGGACGCGCACGGAGACGCAGCGGCCCGATGCCGGCCGCAATCGCACCCGAAGAGACGAGCACGACCTGCCGTCCCGTACGCCGGTGTATGGCAAGCGCGTCGACGAGTGCGCCGAGTCGGGCCGGGTCGAGACGGCCACGCGAGGTGAGCGATGACGAGCCGACCTTGACCACGACGCGCTGCGCGGCTGCGATCGCATCCCGGCTCATGTCTCGTCGTCCGTGTGCTGCCGGCGGGCGCGTTTCGCGGCGAGCCGTTCCGTCGCGCGCACGCGGCTCGGGCGCTCCAATCGCTCGTCCGCGCCACGCCGCGTCGGCCGGTACTCCTCGGCAGCGAGGGCGGATGCCGGTTCGAAGTCGAACGTGACCCCGGCGATCGTCACCGCCGCGCCGGGTTGAGCGCCGAGACGGGCGAGCTCGTCCTCGACGCCGAGGCGGGCCAACCGGTCGGCCAGGTAGCCGACCGCCTCGTCGTTGTCGAAGTCGGTTTGGCGTACCCAGCGCTCAGGCTTCGTCCCGTGCACGACGAACCCGTCGGTGTCCGCCTCGACCGTGAAGCCGGCGTCGTCGACGGCCCTGGGGTGCAATACCGGGCGTGTCTCCGGAATCGGATGTGCCGCGCGGTCCGCCACGACTGCCGCTGCCAGGGCGAACGCCAGCTCGCGAAGCCCTGCCCGACTCACTGCCGACACCTCGAACACCGGCAGCCCGCGATGCTCCAACTCGGGGCGCACCAGCCGGGCCAGCTCCGCCGCCTCAGGAACGTCGATCTTGTTCAATGCGACGAGACGCGGTCGGTCCCGCAGGTCAGCCAGCGTGCCTTCGTAACGAGACAGTTCCCGCTCGATCGCGTCGACGTCGCTGATCGGGTCGCGACCCGGTTCGAGCGTCGCGCAGTCGACGACATGCAGCAGGACTGCGCATCGTTCGACGTGCCGCAAGAAGTCGAGGCCGAGGCCCTTGCCCTGCGCCGCGCCGGGGATGAGCCCGGGCACGTCGGCCATCGTGAACGTCGTGTCGCCGGCACTGACCACACCGAGGTTCGGCACCAAGGTGGTGAACGGGTAGTCGGCGATCTTGGGACGGGCCGCCGACATCGCGGCGATCAGCGACGACTTGCCCGCGCTCGGGAAGCCGACCAGCCCGACGTCCGCGACGCTCTTGAGCTCCAGAATGAGATCGCGTTCCTCGCCGGGTTCGCCGAGCAGCGCGAAGCCGGGCGCCTTGCGTCGCGGCGAGGCCAGCGCCGCGTTGCCGAGACCACCCCGGCCACCTTGCGCGGCGACGAACCGGGTGCCCACGCCGGTTAGGTCGGCGAGCACCTCGCCGCGCTCGTCCAGCACGACCGTACCGTCAGGTATGGCGAGTTCCACGTCTGCGCCGTCGGCACCGTTGCGGTTGCTGCCGGCACCGGGCCTGCCGTTGCCAGCGCGCTGATGCGGGTGGAAGTGGAAGTCCAGCAATGTCTGGACGTTGCGGTCGACGACGAGCAGTACGTCGCCGCCGCGGCCGCCGTTGCCGCCGTCCGGGCCGCCCAGCGGCTTGAACTTCTCACGGTGAATGGACGCGACCCCGTGGCCACCGTTGCCGGCCCGCACATGCAGCACGACGCGATCGACGAAATTCGCCATCGCGCTGCCTCCTCACGACACGAAACGGGCGGGCGCCGGGATGTCCCCGAGGCCCGCCCTGGCGGTACTGCTATGTGGGCCCCTCAGGACCCCGGAACGACGCTTACCGTCTTGCGGCCGCGCGATTGCCCGAACTGCACGCTGCCCTCGACCAGCGCGAACAGCGTGTCGTCGCCGCCTCGCCCGACGTTGGTGCCGGGGTGAAACTTCGTGCCGCGCTGACGGACCAGAATCTCACCCGCATGCACGACCTGGCCGCCGAACCGCTTGACGCCGAGCCGCTGCGCGTTGGAGTCGCGGCCGTTGCGCGAGCTGGACGCGCCCTTCTTGTGTGCCATCTCTACTTCTTCTTTCCGGCTGCAATGTCGGTGACCTTGAGCTCGGTCAGCGGCTGACGGTGCCCCATCCGCCGATGGTAACCAGTCTTGTTCTTGAACTTGTGGATGCGGATCTTCGGACCCTTGGTCTGTGCGACGACCTCGGCCGTGACGTTGACCTTGGCCAGCTTGTCGGCTTCGTGCGTGACGGCGCCGCCGTCGACCAGCAGCACGGCCGGCAGCGCGACCTCGTCACCGGGAGCGGCGTCGAGCTTCTCTACCTGGACGACGTCGCCCACAGCGACCTTGTACTGCTTGCCGCCGCTCTTGACGATGGCGTACATCAGGACTGTCCACTCCTCGGATTCGCGCCGCGGCCGGCGCACGCAATAGCGGCCCACCGCGCGATGGGCCGACGTACAGATTACGGCACGCCGGCCGTGCCCGGCAAAGCGGCTGGGGGTGACCGCTGCCTATGGGGCTGCTACGGGTACCGGTGGCCCCGCGGGGCGGCTCGCCGCCCGGCGCCGCCGGCGCGGCCGAGCGGCCGGCTCCGCGGATTCCACCGGCCCAGCAGTCTCGACGATCTCGGCTGGAGCCGGGACGGACTCCGCAGACTCGTCCGCCTCAGCGGACTGCTCGTGTGGGTTGACACCAGCGATGGCTGCCATGGCGCTGGCCGCGGCTCGGCGTTGCTCGTCGTTTACCGCCGGCTCCGCCACCTCCGGCTCGCTCGCCTTGCTCCGCCGGCCGCGTCTGCGCGACGCCTTCTCCTCGCCGTCGCCGGAGCGTCGGGGTTCGACCGGGTCGAAATGCACGAGCAGGCCGCGTCCGCCGCACGTAGGGCACGTCTCGCTGAACGCCTCGAGCAGCCCTTCGCCGACGCGCTTGCGCGTCATCTGCACCAGACCGAGCGACGTGACCTCGGCGACCTGGTGCTTGGTGCGGTCGCGCCCCAGGCACTCGGTGAGCCGCCGCAGCACGAGGTCGCGGTTCGACTCGAGCACCATGTCGATGAAATCGATCACCACAATGCCGCCCACGTCGCGCAACCGCAGTTGCCGGACGATCTCCTCGGCGGCCTCGAGGTTGTTACGCGTGACGGTCTGCTCCAGGTTTCCACCGGACCCGACGAACTTGCCGGTGTTGACGTCGACCACCGTCATCGCCTCAGTGCGGTCGATCACCAGCGAGCCGCCCGAGGGCAGCCACACCTTGCGGTCAAGCGCTTTGATCAGCTGCTCGTCGATCCGCAGATCGTGGAACAGGTCGGTCTCCCCGGTGTGCTGTACGACCCGGTCGACCAGATCCGGCGCGACGTCGTTGACGTAGCCGGAGATCGTTTGCCAGGCCTCGGTGCCGTAGACGATCAGCTGCCGGAAGTCTTCGTTGAATACGTCGCGCACGACCCGGATGGCGAGATCGGGCTCGCTATATACCAGTGTCGGCGCCGCCTTGGGCTTGGCCGCGGCGCGGTTGATCGACTCCCACTGCGCCTTGAGCCGCTCGACGTCGCGGGTCAGGTCCTCTTCGCTAGCGCCTTCCGCCGCGGTGCGGACGATCACGCCGGCGTCTTCGGGGACGATCCTCTTCAGAATCGCCTTGAGCCGGTGCCGCTCGGTGTCGGGGAGCTTGCGGCTGATGCCGGTCATGCCCCCACCTGGCACGTAGACGAGGAACCGTCCCGGAAGCGAGATCTGGCTCGTGAGCCGGGCGCCCTTGTGACCGATCGGGTCTTTGGTGACTTGCACGAGGACGGCGTCGCCCGGCGACAGCGCGTTCTCGATCGCCCGGGCCTTGCCTTCGAGCCCGGCGGCGTCCCAGTTGACCTCGCCGGCATAGAGCACGCCGTTGCGGCCTTTCCCGATGTCGACGAACGCCGCTTCCATACTGGGCAGCACGTTCTGTACCCGGCCGAGATAGACGTTGCCGACATATGACGTCGCCGTGGCCCGGGTGACGTAGTGCTCCACGAGGATGTCATCTTCGAGAACACCGATCTGGGTGCGAACGCCGTGCTGGCGCACCGCCATGACCCGATCCACGGCCTCGCGCCTAGCGAGGAACTCCGCCTCGGTGAGGATCGGCGCGCGGCGGCGTCCGGAGTCGCGCCCGTCACGGCGCCGCTGGCGCTTGGCTTCCAACCGCGTCGAGCCCTTGACACCGCGTACCCCGTCGGCGTCGTCGGCCTCGCGCGCTTCGCGGACGTGCACAACGGTATTGGGCGGGTCGTCGCTGGCCGGCTCCCCCTCCTCGGCATCGGCCTTGCGGCGGCGCCGCCGGCGGCGCCGGGTTGAGCTGGATTCGGCCTCCTCCTCCACGTCGGCGGGCGCCTCGACGTCGACGGTCAACTCCTCGTCGACCTCTTCGACCTCCTCGTCCGCCCCGGCGGTGCCGCCATCGCGCCCGCGACCGCCCCTTCCGCGGCGCCCGCGACGGCGCCGACGGCGCGCTCCCGACGCCTCCTCCGCGGCGGCCTCGCGGACCTCCTCGGGCTCCTCGTCCACTTCGGCGGCGACGTCGACGGCAACCTCGTCGGCCACGGCGGCCGGTTCCGCCTTGGGCTGTCCGCGCCGCCGGGGGGTCGGTGCCGGCGCCTCTGTGGCGGCGACGAACAGGACAGCCGGGGCCCCCACCTGGGCAGCTGACGACTCGGGCTCGAGCGGGGTGGCTTCGGCCTGGGGTTCGGCGGGCGGCGCACTTGCCTGCTCCGCTACGAGTGGTTCGGGTTCCGGGGCAGCCGCCTCTGCGGCCCGCGTGCTCGCCCGCGTGCGCGGTGCTTTCTTCGCGGCCGGCTGGGCGAGCGGCTCCGCGGCGGGCGGTTCCGCGGCGGGCTCGGCCACGGCGCTCTTCTTCGCAGTGGTCTTCTTTGCGGTGGTCTTCTTTGCGGTGGTCTTCTTCGCCGCGGTCTTCTTTGCAGCGGCCTTCGCCGCAGCGGCCTTCGCGGCGGCCGCCTTCGTCGCAGCCGCTTTCGGCGCGGCCGCCTTGCGGGGCGCGCGGCGCTTGGCCGGCGGTGCCGCCTCAGCCGGAGCGCTTTCTAATTCAGATGACTCAGCTGGGTTGTCAGGTTCGAGCATGTGCTC
>Ga0126374_10000351_pt1 | contig 11240 bp, 11 predicted proteins | sample PanSoiMetPlot_12_FD_89874 | JGI IMG/M metagenome (GOLD analysis project Ga0126374, IMG submission 89874) | Tropical forest soil microbial communities from Panama - MetaG Plot_12 | ecosystem: Environmental > Terrestrial > Soil > Tropical forest > Bulk soil | place: Panama | collected 2016-02-17
CCCTGCTCAGCAAATTGCTTCTGGTTGCGCGGGATCTCGCGAAGAGACTCGACTTATCGAGCGGTTACCGTGTCGTGATCAATTGCGGGCCAGATGCCGGTGAGAGCGTTCCGCATTTGCATGTGCATCTTCTTGGCAAACGTTCCCTCGCCTGGCCGCCGGGTTAAGGCCGCTACTCGCGAACAAGCGTCCAATCGATCCCGATGACGCGCCTGTCCGCGAATTGCTTCAACGATTTGGGAAAAACCAGGTACCTCCCTCCTTTCCCTTCTTTGAAGCCGACGATTCCAAAGTCTGTCCCGCTGTCGCTTTTTTGAACTGTCACTATCCGATTGTTCTTTAACTGTGTTTGAAAATATCGGTCTGCGGCGGGTTTTTGCCAGGGAATGTAGACATTCGGTTTGCCGCACTTCTCCACTGTCTGTGAAAAGCGTATGGTTTTTGTTTTCAAAAGTTTCACAGTAAAGACGCGTGCCCTCCGGCTACGGTAGCCCAAGGTTCGCCTCACATAATAAAGAAGTCCGCCAGAGAACTACGGCAAGGAGAATCAGACTACCGTTGCTGCATTCCTGCCCTGGCGGGATTTGTAAGTCCTCAATCCATAGCCCCTGACGGAATGCGAATTTCTCCGCAGGATTGGCGGCGCGCAACTCCTTCGTGAAAAAAGCGCAGACATTGACAAGTTGTGGCGCTTTTGTTTGCATCGACGCCATGAAGCGCTTCACGTGGCTTTTGTTGGTTTTTCTGCTCGTGACTGCGAATTCGTGCACGACGCTTGTAAACCGGCGCGATCTTTACAGTCCCGAACCGGGGCCAGATTCCTTGGAAGCGGCGCGCCAGTGGTACGGCGTCACAACAACACACACAACGGCAACTACGACCAGGAGCGACGAAACCGTTTCGCCAGTCAGCGTACGCCGATATTAGTTAGTCGACCCGTCAAATAAGCTGGGCGACTCTCAACCGAATGGCAGGTTTGCCTTGATGCGGGCGACATCCGTATCGTCCACACGCGCCGCTTTGCTCAAATGGCGCTTCCGCTTTCCACTCTTTACTGACAGCAAGTGGCGTCGCGAGGAGTGCGCTCGCAACACTTTTCCACGCGCCGTGATCTTGAAGCGTTTTGCCACAGATTTACGGGTTTTACTGCGAGCGATTGGCTTTGGCATAAGGCAACAAGATATTAGGTAGTTAAGTTTTCACAACCGGCTTTTGTTGATTGCCGTTCGCTGTCCCCAGATATTCAGCGGTTTACGAGAGTGCTTGCCCGCGATCATTTCGGAGATGAACGTTGCTAAGACTTTCGAACATGAAAGAATCGCAGAATCAAAAACCGACCGTTATTATTATCGGTGCGGGATTTGGCGGCCTTCAGGCGGCGAAGAAACTTGGTCGCGAAAATGTGCGCGTGATAGTGATCGACCGTACAAATTATCATCTTTTTCAGCCCTTGCTCTACCAGGTCGCGACTGCTGCGCTCTCACCGGCAGACATTGCGGCTCCAATGCGCGCGGTATTGAGCAAATTCAAGAATGTAGAGGTGATCCTCGCTGAAGTGGAAGCCGTAGACGTAGACGCCAAGAAAGTAAAAACGACTGACCGAGAATTCGACTACGATTATTTGATTCTCGCGACGGGCGCCCGGCATTCTTACTTCGGACATAATGAGTGGGAGAAACTGGCTCCAGGGCTGAAGAGTCTTGAAGACGCGATTGAACTCCGGCGCCGGATTCTGATGGCGTTCGAATATGCGGAGAAAATCGAGGACGAAGCGGCGCGCAATGCGGCGATGACCTTTGTCATCATAGGTGGTGGACCGACCGGTGTGGAAATGGCGGGAGCGATCGCAGAAATCTCTCGCTACACGTTGGCGAGAGATTTTCGCCATGTCGATCCATCGCGGGCGCGCGTGATTCTTATTGAGGCCGACTCGCGCCTGCTTTCTGCCTTCCCCGAGGATCTATCGCGAAGCGCACAAAAACAGCTCGCACATCTCGGCGTAGAGGTACGCACGGGCGTGCGGGCAACGAACATTAATGAGGCTGGAGTACAGCTCGGCGACGAATTCATACCCTGCCGTGTCAAAATCTGGGCCGCAGGCAACAATGCGTCGTTCGTTGGGAAAACACTTGGCGCGCCAATTGACAAGGTCGGCCGCATCGTTGTGAACGATGACCTTAGCATTCCCAGCCACCCTGAGGTTCAGGTGATTGGCGATCTGGCGAACTTCTCGCATCAGACCGGAGAGCCTTTGCCGGGAGTGTCTCCGGTGGCAATTCAACAAGGACGTCACGCCGCGCGTAACGTTCTTGCGATGATCAAGGGGCGCAAATCGCAGCCCTTCCACTATTGGGACAAGGGAAACATTGCAACAATTGGTCGGCACAAAGCAGTTGCGGATCTAAAATTCATGCACCTGAGCGGTCTTCCCGCGTGGATGGCTTGGTTGTTCGTACACATCTTCTTCCTGATCGGTTTTCGAAATCGATTGCTCGTCTTGTTCCAGTGGGCGTGGGCCTATTTTACGTTTGATAAAGGCGCGCGGTTAATTACCCGCAACTTCCAGTCGGAGCAAAGACCACCGGCATGACTCCAGGCATGTTGAGTTAAGCGAAATACCTCTGATTCTTGTTTTCGATTGCCCAGCGGAACCAATCTGAGATTCTTCGCTCGGAATGAGGACGAGCATGCCTGATTTGGCGAGCAATCCAAAATCCACCGCCCCTCCGCTGGTCAGCGTACGCAATCGTCAGCGAAAAATCCGTATCAATATTGCTGCGCTCCAGGATTTCGCGGCAAAAGCCGCCGGGAACTCCCTACAGGTATACAAGGAAGAAAAGTCGGACTTAAGAAAATTGCATAAGGTTTTCGTCTGGCTCATCTCCGATCGCCGGATGGCCTCGCTGCACCGTAAGTTCATGCATCAAACGGGGCCGACCGACGTGCTGACGTTTCAACATGGCGAAATCTTTATCAGTATCGAGACGGCAAGAAGGAACGCCCGCGCGTTTGGAAACTCACTTGCAAGCGAGCTTCGGCTCTATGTCGTCCATGGGCTTCTACATCTGCACGGGTTTGACGATCGAACGCAGCCGGGCACGCGTAAGATGGAGAGAGCGCAGCGAAAAATTCTACGCAACTGCAGTGGGGATCAATGATCAAGACGGAGCGAGTGATTCCAGAACCGACATTACCGATGCTGGCCACAACGCGCTACAGCTTGTTTGAACTGAGAGCGTCGTATGTTAGCCTTTCCAACATGAGTCGCGAGCGACGGCGGGGCCTCGGATGCCGGGCGCAGAGCAGAGAAACAGCGGAAATGACTCACGTCTTGGACGAGACTGGTTCCGTAACGACCGTGGAGCCCACCAAAGAAACGCTTTCGGAAGAGGATCTTGACCTTCCCTGGCAGGTAGTTGTCCACAACGATCCTGTGAATTTGATGAGCTACGTCACCATGGTTTTTCAACGGGTTTTTGGCTATCCGCGCGAGAAAGCTGAAAGACATATGTTAGAAGTGCATCACAAGGGACGTTCGATCTTGTGGGCCGGCATGCGAGAGCCTGCCGAGCTCTATGTACAGCAATTGCACGGCTATCTTCTGCTCGCAACGCTGGAAAAGGTCGATTGATATGGAGATTCGGCGCCACAACGACCATATCGAGATCTCCGAGTTAGACCCATTCCTCGCCGAGCTTCTTCGACAGATTCCCGCAAGCGCCAGCCCAGACGGAGTACCCGCCGCCGAGCAACGTCTCTTCAGTTCCCCAACGAATGGAAAAGAGCTGGAACTTTCCGCGGAATGGAAGCAGTACGTCGAACCTGAATTGCGGCGCCTGTTTCAGAACGCCACCGAAACCGTGGCAGCCGACTTGGACCAATTGAACGGCAACGAAAAAAGCCTGGCGAATCGCTCCCTGCGCATTCCCGCCAAACATATCGACGCATGGCTAAGCACACTCAATCAGGCAAGGCTGGTCATCGCGGCAAAAAATAACTTCACGGAAACCGAGTTGGGCGATCACTTTCGCTCTCCGATCGGATCGCGCCGGGATCTGAGCCTGTTTCAGATAAATTTCTACGGTTTTCTCCAGGAATTCATCCTGCGTGACTCGGAGTCTTAAGGAGGGCAGCTAAGCCTCCTTCCGCGCGCGCACCATCGCCATCAGCCGTTCTTTGATTGCCGCCGAGGATTTGGCCGGACGCAAACTCAGCGCAAATGCTTCGTGTAATCCATAACATTCGCCGATGTAGTCCTCGGCTTTTTTTCCAAATTTCTTCCGCGCTTTTTCGAATTCCTCGAGCTCTTCCGCCTCCAACGCCCCAATGACGTAGAGCCGGGATTGGTTCTGGAATTCCTTAAAGTTCACCTCTCAACTCCTTGAGGCCGTCATAGATTTTTTTTAGTCCAAGTTCAAGCCTAGTCTTTACCGTGCCCAACGGTGTATTCGTTTTCGCGGCGATTTCGCGCTGGCTCATCCCCCTGAAAAATGCGAGATCGATAGCCTGCTGCTGCGCGGGCGGAAGACCAGCTATGACCTTGCGAATGAGGTCACGCGTGTCACTGAGCACAATCTCCTCTTCGGTAGAGTTATGTGCCCATGCGTCAGGCTGTTGTTCAGTTTCATTTTGCAGGCGTTCTTCTGCGCGCGCATAAGCCTGCTTTTTCCGCAGCCCATCAATCGCTCGTCGTCGGGCCAGCGTTACCATCCAGCCAAGCGGTTTGCCCTTTTGCGAAGAAAAGTTTTTGGCCTGGTTCCAAATCTCCATAAAGATCTCCTGCAAGAGATCGTCGGCCTCGGCTTCGTTGTGAATCACGCGCAAGATAAGGGCTTTCAAAATGCCATTGTATCGATCGTAGAGCTGAGAGAGCGCATCGGCGTCCTCCGCCTGGATCGCCTTCATTAATTCCAAGTCGCTTGGAGCTCCGGGCTCAAGTTGCGGAACGACCGACGCCCCTTGCGGTCGCGATTTTGTAAGCCGCGCTCGTTTTTTTAGTTTGTGGCGCGGGGAAGAAATTAGTTTAGAGCGTTCCATGAGGGTTCAAGTATTTGGAGTGAATCGATCAGCGCAGCCGGCGCGAACTCGCCATCGGGGTTCCTTAAGCTGCATAAACCAATTCGTCCACCGGTTTCCAAACGCTCGTTAAAAAAGAGGCATGGTTCGCGCGGAGCGATTCTTCAACCGCGTGATTGCGTACCGCGTTTTGTGCGGCAAAGATTAAACGCATGGTACAGGAGGAGACTCAAACGAGGGTGGATCCGTTATGGTACAAAGATGCAATCATCTACGAGATGCACGTCAAAACGTTTTGCGACAGCGATGGCGACGGGATGGGCGACTTTCGCGGACTGATCGAGAAATTGGATTATCTTCAGGAACTCGGCATCACTGCCATATGGCTTCTGCCGTTTTATCCGTCCCCGCTGCGGGACGACGGATACGACATCGCCGATTACTTCGACGTCAATCCAAATTTCGGCACCCTCGAAGATTTCCGCGCGTTTCTTGATGCCGCGCACCAGCGAAATCTGCGCGTCATCACAGAGCTGGTAATCAATCACACTTCCGATCAAAATCCGTGGTTTCAAAAGTCCCGGCGTGCCGTAGCCGCGGCCGGCGCCGGCATCTCCAGCGACGACCTCGCCTACAAAGACTTTTATGTCTGGAGTGACACCCCGGAGAGGTACAAGGATTCGCGAATCATTTTTAAAGATTTCGAAACATCGAACTGGGCATGGGATCCCGTCGCGAAGGCGTATTACTGGCATCGCTTTTATTCACATCAGCCAGACCTGAACTTTGATAATCCGGCGGTACACGATGCCGTGGAGAAAGTCTGTGATTTCTGGCTCGGTCTGGGTGTAGACGGCCTCCGCCTCGACGCGATCCCGTATCTTTACGAACGGGAAAACACCAGTTGCGAGAATTTGCCCGAGACCCATCAATACCTGCGCAAGCTCCGCGCCCACATCGACGCGAAATTTCCGAATCGCATGCTGCTTTCGGAGGCGAATCAATGGCCGGAGGATGCGGCGGCCTACTTCGGCAATGGTGATGAGTCGCACATGAATTTTCACTTTCCACTGATGCCGCGCATGTTCATGGCGCTGCAGATGGAGGACCGCTTTCCCATCATCGATATCCTGGAGCAGACTCCTTCGATTCCCGAGCAGTGTCAGTGGGCGATGTTTCTGCGAAACCATGACGAACTGACCCTGGAAATGGTTACGGATGAGGAGCGTGACTACATGTATCGAGTTTATGCGACCGATCCGCACGCTCGCATTAATCTCGGAATTCGCCGGCGTCTGGCTCCGTTGCTCGCAAACAGCCGGCGCAAGATCGAATTGCTCAATATCCTGCTCTTCTCCATGCCCGGGACTCCGATTATCTATTACGGAGATGAGATCGGTATGGGCGATAATTTCTATCTGGGTGATCGCAACGGTTGCCGCACGCCGATGCAGTGGAGCCCGGATCGCAACGCCGGGTTTTCAAGAGCCAATCCGCAACAGCTTTATCTGCCGATTATCATCGATCCCGAATATCACTACGAAGCCGTTAACGTAGAAAACCAGCAGAAAAATCTCTCATCGTCGCTCTGGTGGACACGCCGAGTTATCGCCATGCGGAAAAATTTCAAGGCGTTTTCGCGCGGCTCGCTTGAGTTTCTTTATCCAGACAACCCGAAGGTTCTCTCCTTTCTTCGCCGGTACGGGGACGAGATCATTCTGGTGATAGTGAATCTCTCCCGCTTTGCCCAATCCGTGGAACTGGATCTTTCGCGCTTCGCCGGTCACGTACCGATGGAAGTTTTTAGCCGTAACCTCTTCCGACCGATTCGAAAATCGGGATACGTAATTACGCTTGGCCCGCATGCGCACTACTGGTTCGCCTTGCACGCGCCAACGGACGGACGCCGTTCGCCAAGGAAGAAGACGCTGCCAGTAATCAGCGCGCCGCTGAACCTCGAGACGCTCCTGGCGAATGGTCAACGCGCTGTGATCGAAAGCGAGATCTTGCCCCGGTATCTCCAGACTTGCCGGTGGTTCGGTTCGAAGGCACGGACTTTTCGTAATTTGAGGGTCGTCGAACAGCCTGCGATGTCAGACGATGCCGATGCTGCTCAACTTTGGTTCGTCGAAGTCAACTATCTCGATGGGCCTACGGAAACGTATGCGCTTCCGGTCAAAATCGCTTCTGGTGACGCTGCGCGCTCAATTTCTCAAACTGCACCGCACGCGATTATCGCGCGTTTTGAAGGCAGTGGAGAAAACATTCTGTTTGACGCCATCTGGGACGCAAAGTGCCGCTCGCAACTCCTTGCAGCAATCGTCCGCGGCGAGAAAACGAAAGCGCGAGCCGGCGAACTTGTTGGCGTAGTTGTTAAAACAATCGAAAAAGATCAGGTCGTTACCTCCGAGAATTCACAGGTTTTAAGCGCAGAGCAGAGCAACTCCTCAGTGCTGTTTGATAACAAATTTTTCCTTAAGCTTTATCGCAAGCTCGAGGACGGGATAAATCCAGATGTTGACATAACTCGGTTTCTCACAGAACGCACTAATTTCCCAAATGTACCCGCGTTTGTCGGTGCGATCGAATACCACCGGCCAAAGGCAGAACCGACTGTGGTTTGTCTTCTGCAGCGAGCCGTCGTTAGCGAGGGCAATGTCTGGACGCTCGTTCTAGATGCAGTCGGCCGTTATTATGAGCGTGTTCTCGGCCGCAAAGCCGATCTTCAGAATGAAGTCGCCCCGCCGGGGGCGTTGCTCGATGAGCTGATCGGCGGAGTTCATCCTGAGAAAACCAAGTTGCTCGGACAACGCACTGCCGAGTTACATCTCGCGCTAGCCTCGTATCCGGACGATCCGGCGTTTCGACCTGAGCCATTCAACGCGATGGCGCAACGCTCTGTTTACCAAAACATGCGAGCCTCGCTGCGACGGGCGTTTACTCTTTTGGAAAAGAAGCTTTGCGACCTTCCGGCTGCTTTTCGCGACGAGGCGAAGGAGGTGCTCGGCGCGGAACAAGAAGTACTCGCGCGAGAAAAACGGCTGCTCGATCGTCACACCAATGCCGCGAAGATCCGGATTCACGGTGATTATCATCTTGGTCAGTTGCTTTATACCGGAAAAGATTTCGTCATTCTCGATTTTGAAGGCGAACCAGCACGGCCGCTCAGCGAACGCAAATTGAAACGTTCAGCACTTCGTGACGTCGCCGGGATGATGCGTTCGTTCCAATACGCTGCCTACAGCGCCCTTTGGCAGCCGGCCATGCGCAAAGAAGATGTGCCATTTTTGGAACGCTGGGCTGATCTTTGGTATCGTCACATGGGCAGTGTTTTTCTAGGAAGTTATTTGAAAACAGCTGGTAGCGCTGTCTTTACCCCGCAAAACAGCGAAGACCTTCAAATTATGCTCGAGGCCTATCTGCTGGACAAAGCCGTCTATGAAATTGGGTACGAGTTGAACAATCGCCCCACATGGGTCGTCATACCGGTCCGCGGCATTAAACACATTCTGAAGTCAGTGTGAGTGCGCCTCGCCAGCGCCGATGAAAGCGAAGGAAAAATAGTCCAGCGTCGAAACGCCGGGCTATTACCAGAAAAACGCACTAAAATACTTGCAGCGATCCAAGCTCCGCTTATAAGCACACTCAACCACCTTTTATGAACCGATATCTGGACCACATCGACAACGACATCGCGGAGAAACACCTCCTGAAACATCCATTCTACCTCGCATGGGTGCGAGGAGACTTAAGCAAGGAGGCGCTTACCGATTATTCGCAGCAGTATTATCATCATGTCGCAGCATTTCCCACCTATCTGTCGGCGGTGCATGCGAACTGTGATGATCAGCCCACCCGGCAACAATTGCTCAATAACTTAATCGATGAAGAAGCGGGCTCGCCGAATCATCCCGAGCTTTGGAAGAGATTTGCCAATGGCCTCAGGGGCGAGGACGGAGAGCTGTCGCGAATCGAGAAACAAACCGAGACGAAAGACTTGATCAATACATTCCGCTCAGTTTGTGGATCGGGATCAACTGCGCAGGGTCTTGGCGCCCTTTATGCCTACGAAAGTCAGATCCCGGCGATCTGTGAATCGAAGATCGATGGACTGAAAAAGCATTACGGATTCACCAAGCCCGAGCACTATGAATATTTTACAGTCCACATTGACGCAGATCGTGAGCATTCCGCTGCTGAGCGTGAAATGCTTGGTCGTTACGTCACCGACCGCAATTTCGAATCTGTGAGAGCGTCCGTGAACCGCGTTCTAGATGCGCTATGGGAAATGCTATCTGGCGTTTGCCGTCGGCACGCGATCCCTTGTTGACGGCGTTCTTTCCCAAGTGGTAACGAGGGCGCTGTTTCGCCGTACCAAACCGTGCACTCGAGGTAACACACCGACACAGCGATGTGGGGCTACAGACTACCGGGGTCGGAGCACCAGGAATGAGCGCATCCGGCCACGGCACACTGACAAGACCTGCGGTTGGCCTTGATCAAGCGACGCGGCGATCTTGTTGTAATCCGCGACCGACGTGACCGGTTGTTGATTAATTTCCTCAATTACGTCCCCTCTTTGTAATTCTGCGACGCCGCTGTCAGAATCGACTCCGGTAACCATTACACCCTTTACATTGGCAGGCAGATCGAGCTGACGCGCTGTCTCCGGACTCAGCTCTTCAACACGAATCGAAGCAAGAGGTCCATTGGCGACTTCTTGATCGCTCGGTTGTTTTGGGCGTTCAGCCTGCGGTTGATTTCGTCGAGGCGAGACTCCCGACGTTTGATAATCGATCGGTTGCTCTTTGATCTGGGTCGTCACCTTGAGCGGCTTTCCATCACGCACGATTTCCAGCTCCACGTTTCTGTTCAGCTCGGTTTGTCCCACCAGGTTCTTGAGTGCGAGCATGGTTTTAACGTCTCGGCCATTAAACTTGCGAATGATATCACCTGGCTGCAGTTGCGCCTGTGCAGCGGGCGATCCCGGCATGACTTCCTCTACCACCACCCCCTCTTCATTGTCGGTTGCGTCCAGTTGCCCCGCCTGCAACGCGCGACTGACAATTCCCAGATAACCGCGAATAATACGACCGTTTTTTAAGACGCTTTCCAGCGCAGTGCGAACAGTGTTGGACGGGATCGCAAAGCCGATTCCTTGCGAACCACCGCTGCTAGAAACGATTTGTTCGTTAATGCCGACGACTTCCCCTCGAACATTGATTAACGGTCCACCGCTGTTCCCCGGATTGATTGCCGCGTTAGTTTGCAGCAAATCACCGCGAAAATCCGTGCTGTTCGGTTGCCCTTTCCAGCTGATAATTCCGTCTGTCACCGTTTCCTGCAGGCCAAACGGATTGCCGATCGCGAGAACAGAATCTCCGGGTTGCACTAAGTCGGAATCGGCCAGCTTCAGCGGCTTGAGGCCCGGAACCTCGATCTTGAGCACAGCCAGATCGGATTGCTCATCGGCTCCGACCAGGCGCGCTTTGGTTGTGCGTCCGTCACTCAGTTGGACCTCAATTTCGTCCACCTGGTCGACCACATGAGTGTTGGTGATAATGTGCCCTTCGTTCGTCACAATCACGCCCGACCCGAGTGAATTCTGCACCATCGCCTCGTCGCGCGGGTTGCGAGATCGCCGTTGGCTACCAAAAAAGAAATCGAACGGATCGCGTCCGTATTCCCGCCGAATGCCAATCTTCTTGGATGTTTTTACGGCAACAACTGACGGGATCACGCTCTTAACGAGCGCGCGCCGCTCCTGATTCAACGCTTCCAGCGATGGGACCTCCTTTGGATCGACGCTCGAACTCGACGCCAGCGTGTACTTTTCAGGCTTGCGAACAGATGGCAGATTCAGGCCGCCGTGCTTCAGGCGATAGTCGTACAGCAGAGAAATTCCCGCGCTGACGAGCAAAACAAAAAGCAAAAATTTCGCAAAGTTTTTCATTAACTAACGTTAGAAAAGGTTTTTCCCTGTTGTTCGACAATCAAACGCCTGAAACGTTGATTCTCAAGCAACTCCAAACGCGGGTCTCTCTCAAAAATCGATACCGCGACTGCTCGTGCGCGGCGCATTAAATGCGCGTCCGTCTTTAGGTTACCAATCTTGAGCGCTGGCAGGCCGCTCTGGGCCGTGCCAAGCAGGTCGCCCGGCCCGCGCAATTCCCAGTCTGCTTCGGCCACTTCGAAGCCGTCATTCGTCCTTTCCAAAACAGCCA
>Ga0126374_10000354_pt1 | contig 11212 bp, 9 predicted proteins | sample PanSoiMetPlot_12_FD_89874 | JGI IMG/M metagenome (GOLD analysis project Ga0126374, IMG submission 89874) | Tropical forest soil microbial communities from Panama - MetaG Plot_12 | ecosystem: Environmental > Terrestrial > Soil > Tropical forest > Bulk soil | place: Panama | collected 2016-02-17
AGCGCGTGGGCGCCCGCGTCGTAATGATAGAAGCCCCGCGCCAGCCCGTCGCATTTGTCGACGGCGAGATAAAGCTCGAGCCCGTAGCTGCCGCCTCCCGATGGATAAGGCCGCACCGCGTAGGTCACCCGCGGACCGCCCTCGCCGATCGTGCTCTCGAATGTCGACTGCACCCGCCCCACGCCGTCGAGGAACCGCGCAAGCTCGGCGAGCGTGATTGGTCGCCGGTCATCGAAGCTGCGGGTTGAATGACGTTGGCGCAGCAGCTTTGCGGTCCGCGAGAGGGCCGGCGATTGTGCGATCTTGCGTAGATCGACCCTCTTTCCGGGCCAGCGCGGTCGCACTGCCGGCGGTGCCGGCATGACGCTAGCGTAGGGATAGACTGCGCCCAACGGGTTGGCATGTCGGCCTTCGCTGCTGCGCGCATGGAACAAGAGATCGTGAAAATCCCAGAGCACGAGGTCGTCGTCGCCCTCTGCCCCGCGCAGGCCGCCCCCACGTGCAGGATCGACCTTGAACAGGATTTGGCAATCCGTGAGCAGCGCAAGAAGGTCGAGGCCCGGAAAGCCATCCTGCCGACGCAGCTCTTTGACTGATCGCGGCACAGACAGCGTGGCGATAGCCGCGGCAATCGTCGCATCGCATATGCGGAACACGGCGCTCGCGCGCGGCGATTCAAGGACGAAATCGTTGCCACGCCGGCGCATGCAGGCGAACCGCGACAGGACGAGAATGTCCGCCTCGCCGGGCCGCGTTGCTTGCGGCCAGTAATCCGCGACCTGCGGCTCGATGACGGCCTGACCCTCCGCGTCTCCTGGACGCTCGAGGCGGTACTCCAACAGGCCGTGCCGCGCCAATCGCCGAACCAAACGGTCGACCTCCTTCTCGATGCCACGGCCGGATGCAAAAGAGGCAAGCGGCAGCCCCGTGCGCAGAGCCTGCGCACGATCGGCCGTGCCCGCGCTGAAGTTTCCCAAGCCGACCGAATGGCCGTCGAACCGGGCGGCGATCTCTCCCTTGGAGTCCGCTTCAAGTGTGACCTGACGCACGAGCCGCGCGGATAACTTCGCTGGCGCGGCGCGTCGCGTTCCGCTTGTTCGAGGAGCGCGCAAGCCGGCCCCTCAGGTCTGCGGATGAAGCGGATTGAGCTCGTGCTCCGACAGCGCCCGATCGTGCCATCCGAGCTTGACCGGGACACCGTAGAGCCGGCCCGGCGCGAAGCGGCGGTAAAAATGCCGCAAGCCCGGAACAATCACCCTGACCACCGGGACCTCGATATCGGGGCGCGTCTGATCGAGCACCAGAAAATCCATCCCCGCGCGCTTAGCAATCTCAACGCACGCGTTCGCCTGCTCGCACGCCTCGAGCCGGCCGAACTTCGCGCCGGGATCCGGCCGCATGGTCGAAGCGCCGCTCGGGGTCAAATAGGGATGCTCCTGCAACCGGAACGCGGAATCGCTCGACTGGGCGCGCGCCCCCATCAATCCGATCGACAGGAATTGGTTGAGCTCGGTCATCGCGCGCAGCACGGCGATGCGCGCATCGAAGTGTGCCCCGGACCCGAAGTCGATGAACTCCTGCCCGTCTTTCATCCAATGCGCGATCGTCACTAAACTCGGGATCCCGAGATCGCCGGTGACGTCGAGCACCCACAGGCGGCGCCCGGTTTCGGCGAGCTGATGCTCCAGGTCACGAATATAAGAATCATCGAATTGACCCAGGTCGACTTGCGGCCGCTGCAAGCGGTTGTACCACCAGATCGCATAGGCGTCGCGTTCGACGAGCTCGAGGAAGCCTTGCACGATCGCCTCCTCGAGCGTGTTGCCGGCGGCGCAGCCGTTCGAGTCCGCATGGTGCTGGTAGTCCCCGCCACGATAGAAAAAATAGAGCAGACTCGAGGGCACGTATTTGAAGCGTTGGTCGCGCAGCGACCACACCGGCGACCATTCGATTTGCATGGATGGATCGAACGGCGCGGGCGTTGGCGTGATTTCATCGCCATCGCTCCGCTCCTGATGTCGCCGGTACTGGGCGTCGCTGAATAGCAGCACGTCGTTCGGGTGAATGGCCTCGCCGGCGGCGAAGTCGGTAAACCGCCGCGTCTTTCTGATCTCGTCTCCCTGAAAAATCCCGGAATACCGCTCGATCGCCTCCATGAGCGCGCTCGCTTCGCCTTGCTCGGCGGTGCTGCCCTTGCCGAAGCTGCCGCCGCTCAAGCCTGCCCTGAGCTCGTTGACGCTCATAGCGGGTGCCGAAAAATTATGGGTGGCGAAATAGTTGGTGTTCATGGGCAGGTCAGCGTCGATCCGCTCGAGGCGAGATACGACGCCGGTGAGCGGGCTCACGTGCTTACGGAAGCGCGCGACCGTCGCGCCCGAGGAGATGCTGCGATAGCCGCCGCTCGTCATGACGAGCTTGCCGCCAGCAGAAAGTTTGAGCGGCACCGGCGCACGGCTTGGGTCACGCAGCTCCCTGCGCCCACAAGCCGGGCATTGCGGACGCGCCGGCACGTAATGGCGGACAACGGTCGAGCCCAACAGGTCGAGGCTCACGATGTGATCAGAGAGATCGGTGCGAAAGTCGGTGGCGATCGCTTTTGCGATCTCGACCGCCGCAAGTGCCGTGCCGCTTTGTCCAACCGGCCGCAGGGCGAGTGGCGAGGCCGCAACCTGGCGGGCGCCTTTGCGGTCGAGCATTGCCTTGATCTCGCGGTTGCGCGCCATGCGCGCGGCAAGGCAGACCCAGCAGGCGCCTTTGCCCGGGCGCAACAGCGGCCCGACCAGCGGAAAAATGCCGGAGGGTTGGACGAGCAGCCAGAGCGTGCGGTCCAACAAATTCTTCCGGTTCAATTCGGCTAATCGCGCATCGAGATAATCGCCCACCAGCACGACCGTCAGCTCGGCTGAACGTTGGACGGGCCGAACGCCGAACCCCTTCAGCGCGGCTGCGAGTTCTTTTGCACCCCGCACGCCGAGCGATTCAATACGCAATCGGCAGTTCTCGAGATTCTTCTCCGCGGCCGCCGGGGAAAGACCGAGGCTCGCCCAATACGCCGCCGCCGTGTCCGCGCGCGCCTTCGACAGGACAAAGCGGCGATCGAGGAGGCGCTTGATCGCTTCGTCGATCTTCTCGCGGGGAAACTTTTTCGCGAGCTCGCGAACAAGCGCCTGAGCACTGCTTCCCCGCTCGCCGATCGCGGCGGCGAGCGCACAATAAAGCTCGCCGTGGAGAAAGAACTTCCGATCCTCGGAATAGAGGCACACCGTATCGGGCGGCAACACATAGACGCTGAAATTCGGCGCAAACCGCAGAACGTCTTTGCCGCCGCGCTGCGCGAGGCGATTACCCCTCATGCGGCGAGCATGCGCGGCTCTTCGCTTACCAAGACCAGTCCGGATCGCCATTGCAAGGCACGTCGTCTCGGGCTTCCGCCGTCATGTCGCTCTCGCGCCGACGTCCCGCTGGACATGCGCAGGCGCAAACGCGTGCTCAATGGCGCTGCAAACTGGTTGGACCACGAAATCTGGAGTGACGCGAGTGCGTCTGTCAACGCAAGCGGGAAGTGCTGACGTCTAGCACCACCACCGGCAAGCGCCCCAGGACAAACAGCAGCCGCAGCCGCCACAACCGCCACAGCCGCAGCCGCCACAACCTCTGATGGCGCATCCTCTGCACCCTCGGCAGCCGCCGCAGCCGCAGCCTCTACCACACCCGCCGCAAGCGCGCGCTACCCTCTCGCCGAGCCGAGACGTGCCGGCGTCCTCTCTGTCGAACACGTAGAAGGTGCCCAAGCTGACGTCCGCCACTTCCTCTTCGCTGAGCGTGATCTGCGGCGGGGTCTGGCCCCAAGCGGGTGCGTCCGCGGCCGGGACAGCAGGCGCTGCGGATGCGCCGCCCGCAAGCGCCAGCGATCCGCTGACCATCCCGACGACCGGTACGGCTTCCTTAATCTTTCGCTTCGAGGCAGGCTTCTTACGCGCCATGGTCGAGTCCTCCCGTACCTTCCTGATTCCAATAAAAGCGGACGATGATTCGTACGCCTCGTGCCGGTAGCTTACAAGACCGATTCACCTGTCCCGGCCGAAGCTTACGCCAAACTTACGCGCGCCGGAGGTATCCGGCGGTGACCCCTTCAAAACGCGCCCGGACGCAGCAAGTTCCCGATCGTATGAACAACGTAGTTCCCATTTCATCATCAATTAGCCTCGGCCGCCGTGAACACCTGCGATGAAGTCTGCGCAGGCGCGAAGGAATGAGACAGGGATGCGCCATTTGCACGGCCGCTTCGTATGGTACGAGCTGGTCACCACCGATGTGAGAGCGGCGAAACGCTTCTATGTTGACGTTGTCGACTGGGGCACTCAGGACGCCTCGGGGGACGGTCCCGCCTACACCTTGTTCACTGCTGCAGGCGTCCCGGTGAGCGGGGTGATGGCTCTACCGGAAGCGGCGAGGCGATCCGGCTTGCGGCCGAGTTGGGTTGGCTATGTAGGGGTCGAGGATGTCGATGCTGCCGCCGCGCAGATTCCGCGTCTCGGCGGCACCGTGCATGTCCCGCCAACCGATGTCCCCACGATCAGCCGCTTTTCCGTCGCCGCCGACCCGCAGATGGCAACGATTGCGGTGCTCAAATGGGTGAACAACGAGCAAGCCCCGCCCCCCGATACCGACGCGCCGGGCCGCGTCGGGTGGCACGAACTCTTCGCCACTGACTGGGAGAAGGCGTTCGCTTTTTACCGCGAGGTTTTCGGCTGGCAAAAGGCGCGCGCCGATCCTGGGATGGCCGCCATTTACCAGTTGTTCTCGGCCAGCGGGCAAACGATCGGCGGCATGTTTACCAAACCCGCGAGCGAGCCGGTTCCGTTCTGGCTCTTTTATTTCAATGTCGGCGACATCGATGACGCCGTACAGCGGGTCAAGGCCGGCGGAGGGCAAATCGTCAACGGGCCGATCGAAGTTTTGGGCAATCGCTGGATCGTGCAATGCACGGATCCGCAGGGCGCGATCTTCGCATTACTGGGAAAGCGCAGCCATAACGCCCTCGGATATTTCGCGCCGTCTGCGCCCAGGCCCTCCGCGGGTTCGCGCGAGTGACACGCGGCCACTCGCAGTAAGGAGCGAGCAGCCGGGATGAGCGAAGCTAAATCTGGGTCACAGAAGGGGCTAATCCGTCGGTTTATTTGATTGAAACGAAGATAGTGCCTAACCGTTCTGGTGAAGAAAAATATTCCGCCTGCAGCGAGCCCGCAACATACCAACCACGGCGCAGCGTCATTTCATTTCGCTTATCCGGGCTACGACTGCTAAGAATGAAGAAGTGACTTGGCAGCAGTGAGCGTTGAAACCTGTGGCTTCGACTATATGTTGAACGATGTCACGCGGGGACGTTCGGAGGTCTTTTCATGAGCTGCTGCGACGAAACCACGGCCCGCGTGCCCGAGACCGACGTGTCCCGGCGCGCGCTGTTCAAGGGCGCGGCGCTCGTCACGAGCGTCATCCCGGCGGCACGATCCACCTCTGCCGCAGCGCAGGGGCAGCAGATCAAGCTTGCCTATTGCAGCCAGCTCTTGTGCGGCGTGCCTTACGAAGTCGCTCGGTCGGCCGGGCATTTTGCCAAGCACGGTCTCAACGCGCAGCTCGTTTACACCCGTGGCGGCAACGCCGCAGTACAGGCGCTGGTCGGCAGCGCGGTCGATTACGCCGCCACCTCGCTTGACGTCGCCCTTCAGGCCTATGCCAATGCCGGGGCGGATATCCGCCGCTTTGCGGTCACCGGTCGTCTCCCCCTGTTTGCCGTTGTCACTGCCCCCAATACTGCAAGCCGGATTCAATCGATCAAGGATCTGGAGGGGAGGACGGTCGCCGTCTCCGCGCTCGGCAATGCCGATCATGCGCTGACGCTTTATTTGCTCAAGCAGGCCGGCGCCGACGCGCAGAAGGTCAAGTTCGCGACCATGGGCGTCAATTTGCTGGAAGCGTTGCGCCAGGGCCAGGTTGACGTGGGGGTCGTGCAGGAGCCCGCTCTGACCCTGTTGCGACGCTCCGGCGCGCGTGTGCTGGTGAACGGAATGGACCTCGAAGACGCCAAGCACCACCTCGGCGGTTCATTTGAATTCATGGGCGTCGCCGTGCGCACCAAGGAGATCGAACGGCGCAAGCCGGAAATGATTGCGCTGACCAAGGCACTGGGGGATGCGCTCAAGGCGCTGCGCGCGATGAGCGGCGATCAGCTCGCCGCGGCGCTGCCCAAGGAAATGACCACCGGGCTCGACCTCAAAGAGCTTGGCGGGATCATCGCGCAGCACCGGGACTCGCTCTATCCCGAAACGGTGGGCATCGACCTCGATGCGGCCAGGCGCGTCGAGCAGAGCCTGATCGCCGGCGGCCTGATCAAGCCCGGCGCGAGCATGGACGGGCTGCACGACACCTCGATCGTCGGAGGCTGAAGCTGCGCGTCCACGATCTGACGATCTCCTATGGCGGAGAGCCGGTCCTCGAAGGAGCGAGCCTTGCCGTCGGCGAGGGCAGCTTCGTGAGTCTCGTCGGGCCTTCGGGTTCGGGCAAGTCGAGTCTCTTGCGCGCCGTCATCGGGCTTCAGCAGCCACTCTCGGGTCATATCGAGACGGAGCTTGCGCCATCGCAGATCGGCATTCTATTCCAGGACGACGCGCTGTTGCCGTGGAAGACAGCGCGCGAGAACGTTGCGCTAGGCTTGACCTTCAACGGTGTAGAGCGGGCAAAGGCGTTCGCCGAGGCGGACGCATGGCTTACGCGGCTCGATCTCGCGGGGTTTGGCGATCGCTTTCCGCGCCGGCTGAGCGGCGGCCAGCGCAAGCGCGTGGCTCTCGCGCAGGTGCTGGCGATGCGGCCGAAGCTCATCTTGATGGACGAGCCGTTCGCCTCCCTCGACGCGATCGTTCGCGCCCGCGTCGTGAAAGACCTGGTTGCGCTCGTCGAGCGTGAGAAGATCAGCGTTCTTCTGGTGACCCATGATCTCGAGGAGGCGCTGAGCCTCTCGGACGAAGTGTATCTCCTCTCGCAGGGGCCGCGCGCTCACATCACCGAGCACTATAGCGTGCCGATCCCGCGCCCGCGCGATCCCGTGCTTTCGCGCACGCATCCCGCCTTTGCCCCGCTTTACGAGCGGCTGTGGGCTGACCTCTCGCGCGAGGTCGATCAGCGGGCGGAGGCGGCGTGATGCGTCTCGAGGCCCGCTACGCTTGGCTGCGCCAGCTTGCCGCCTTGGCCGTCTTGCTTGCGGTGTGGGAGGCGGCCGACCGCGCCAACCTGCTCAACCCTATCTATGCACCGAGCCCGAGCCGGGTCGGCGCGGCGCTCATCGAGTTGTTTGCGGACGGCCGCATCTGGCCGCATCTTGAGGCAACATTTAGCGCCGCGCTCGGCGGTCTCGCGCTCGGCATCCTCGTCGGCATCGTGCTGGGCGTCGTGGCCGCGCTTGTCCCGTTCATCGCCGAACTCCTCGAGCCGGTCATGACCGTGCTGAACGCCATCCCCCGCGTGATTCTCGCCCCGCTGTTCGTGATTTGGCTCGGGATTGGCCTCGCGTCGAAGGTGGCGCTCTCGTTCATCCTCGTGGCGGTGCTGATCTTCTTCACCGTGTTCACCGGAATCCGGCAGGTGGACCGCCGTCTCATTGAGCGCGTCGTCACGCTCGGGGGCGACCGCCGGGCGCTGGTGCGGCACGTCTATTTGCCCTCGGTCGCCTCGTGGGTGCTGGGCAATCTCAAGATCGCGGTCGGTTTTGCCTTCACCGGCGCCTGCGTGGGCGAGTTCGTGGCGGCAACGCAGGGCCTGGGCTATCTCCTCTCCTTTGCGCAGAGCACCTTCAACGCCGCGCTGATGTTCGCGCTCATCCTTCTGATCCTCATCGTGGTGCTTCTCATCTTCGGCTTGGCCGGGCGGCTGGAAAGATATCTCCTGCGCTGGAACTGAGCGCGGCAACTCGTCAGGCTTCGCTACTGCGCGCGCGCCGCGTCACTCGATTACCTCGTCGGCACGCGCGAGCACGGTTGCCGGTATGTCGATGCGCAGCGACTTCGCTGTCTTGAGGTTAATCAGGAGATGGAATTTCGTCGGCAGCATCACCGGCAATTCAGACGGCCTCTCACCCTTTAGAATCCGGCCGACGTAGTTGCCCGCTTGGCGATAGGCATCGCGTCGGCTCGCCCCATAGCTCATGAGGCCACCGGCTTCGGCTTGTTCACGATCGGCGAAGATCGTCGGCAGCGCGTGGCGCGCCGTGAGGACGACCAGCTTGATGCGCTCACTAAAGAAGAAAGGATCGGGGCTTACGATTAATGCGCCAATCCGCTGCTCCTGAATGGTGGCGAAGGCCTCGTCGATATCGCGCTGCGTGCTGGCATGAAGAATCCGAAGTGGCTGCCCGGCAGCCGCGGCGGCTTCCTGCACGGCTGTCCCTTCCGCGACGCTCGGCGGATTATCCGGGTTCACCAGCATGGCAACCGTGCTTCCTTTGCCGATCAGTTCGCGCGCCAAGTCCAGTCGCTTGGTGACCAAGGCTGTACCGAAAAAGCTCACACCGGTGATGTTGCCGCCCGGGCGGCTGAGGCTGGGAACCAACCCGGGCGCTATCGGGTCGCCGCCGATCGCGAACACGATCGGAATGCTCGTTGTGGCCGCCTTCGCCGCCAGCGCCGCCGGGGTGCCACCGATCGCCGCAATCACGGCGACCTTTCGGCGGACCAGATCGGCGGATAGCATCGGCAAGCGCTGGTAATCCCCTTCCGCCCAGCGGTATTCGATTGCGACGTTACGGCTTTCGACCAAACCGGTCCCATTGAGGCCCTCATGGAATGCCGACACGACAATGTTCAAATCGCTCGGCGCCAGACTACTGAGAAACCCGATCACCGGCAGCGCCGGCTGCTGCGCGCGCGCCGCGAGCGGCCACGCCGCCGCGCCGCCGAGCAGCGCGATGAACTCGCGCCGGTTCATGCCAGGCATCGGGCTCCTCCCTTGGCTAGGCACTACCGACAATGCCGCCGATGGCGGCGGCGAGCGGTCCTACGCATCCTCTGCCTCCCACAGGTGGGGCGGCTAGTCCTTGGGGCAGACCTGAATTGTTCTGAATCGCAACAATGGCCTGCTCACTTTAGATTATTCGACCACGAGCGGGAGCGGCGGTAACGCGATCTGATGCCTCGCATCCGTTCGCGCAGGCCGGAGTCCACGAGTGGAGCGAGCTTACTCCACAGCGCGAGCCAGATGAGCCTGCGCACGAGCCGCGGCGTGACATATCCCAAGTCCGACATGAGGATCGGGAGTGCGCGTAAGCTGTATTCGGGCCAAATCGCCGCGGCCACGAAGGCCGCACGGCGCTTTTCCCAGCCGGGTCGTCGGGTCACAGCGAGCCAGGCACGGAGCACCTCGCGCTGGGCGCGGCTGCGCGCGCCGGTCACCGAATACGACTGCTGGCCGATGCGGAAATACGATACGGCGCCTGGCGTATAGGTCGCCCCCTGCTCGAATGCAGCCGCGTAAGCCGCAAACAGGTCGCCATGCCAGCGCAGCTCGGGCGCAAAGCCGCCGAGCGCGCGCAAAAGCTTCACGTTGAACCACACGCTCGAAACGTGAAAATAGAAGAAATTGCGTTGCATCAGCCGAACAAAATCGGGCGCGGAAAAATGCTGTCGCTCAGCGGGCAGATCGAGCGGGATGAGACGCGTGGTGGCGCCGTCCGCGCTCATCTCCGCGTGGTCGGAGAAGACGATGGCCGAAGTTGCGAACGCTGCAGCCGCCGCGGATGCGCGTTCCACAGCGTGGGAGTCGACCCGGTCATCGGCGGCGGAGAAGAGAACGAAATCGCCGCTGACAAGACCGAGCCCCGTGTTGCACGCGGCGTTGACACCGCGATTGTCGCCATGGCGGTGGAGCCGCAGCCACGGTATCCGCGCGGCCAACGATTGCAGCCGCGCAACACTGTCGTCGGTCGAGCCGTCGTCGACCACGACGACTTCCGCCGGCAGCCTCGTCTGCCCTGAGATGGCGGCGAGCGCCTCCTCGATGAGATGCCCGTGGTTGTAGTTCGGGATCACCACGGACATGCGCGGGCCGCCGCCGGACATCTCGGTCATGGACGCAGTCTAATGCAGGACGGCGGAAATCGCCGCTGGCAAGCCCCGCTCGAGCCATGCGCTCGAGTTAGCCTCTCCGCGCCATCGGAGGGCGAGGCGACGGCGCCCGCTGCCGCAGAATTGTGTCGCCGAAACGAGATGTTAAGTCGACGCGCGTTCCTTGACCGGCACGCCCTTATCCTTCAAGAGGCCTTGCAATTCGCCGGCCTGGAACATCTCGCGCACGATATCGCAACCGCCGACGAACTCGCCCTTGACGTAAAGCTGCGGGATAGTCGGCCAATTGGAATAGGACTTGATGCCATCGCGCAAATCGTCCGATTCGAGCACGTTCAAACCCTTGTAGTTCACGCCGAGGTGATCGAGGATCTGCACCACCTGTCCGGAAAATCCGCACATCGGGAACTGCGGGGTGCCCTTCATGAACAGCACCACGTCGTTGCTTTTGACCTCATTTTCGATGAATTGATCGATCGCCATGGAATCCCTCTTCTCGTGGCGGCAGCGCATTCCGGCGCGCCGAAGCTTATGGGTATATGTAGCGTAGGGGTGACTTAAGCCCAAGGGGCGGCGCGACCTCGCCGGTCACTTTTTCACTGGTGCGTAAAAAGTGCCTTCGACCTCGAAAATATCGTCCTGATTGAGGCGATGGACCTCAACGATGGTGCGCGGCGGATAGGGTCCCTTGCCCCAAAGCTCCTCCTGCACCTTGTTCACCAGCGGGCGAAAGCGAAACATGTCGGTCACGTACACGACGATGCGCACACAGTCGCGCAGGCTCGCGCCCTCCGATTCGGCGATCATCTGCATGTTGAGAAAGCCCTGGCGGATGCGCGCTTCATCGCCGGGGACCAACGTATTCGTCTTCGGGTCGATACCGCGCATGCCGGCGATATAGACGAAGTCGCCGGCCCGGGTACCGAGTCCCCACGTGCCGGTCGTCTGGATCGCGCCGGGGGGCGCCAATGGTTTGACCCGGTCGGCCGATTGGGCAGCCGCGAGACCGGTGGATGCGATCAGCCCAGCCGCGGCCGCAATCACCCGCATCGTCACCGCCCTAGGCATCAAGGCTCCGGGGTGCCGGTCTGCAGCGCGAG
>Ga0126374_10000355_pt1 | contig 11193 bp, 7 predicted proteins | sample PanSoiMetPlot_12_FD_89874 | JGI IMG/M metagenome (GOLD analysis project Ga0126374, IMG submission 89874) | Tropical forest soil microbial communities from Panama - MetaG Plot_12 | ecosystem: Environmental > Terrestrial > Soil > Tropical forest > Bulk soil | place: Panama | collected 2016-02-17
GCGCCTCGAATGAGGCGTCCGGCGCGCCGCGCGCCCGCCCGCCGTTCCCGACGGGCCAGACGTGCAGCGGCCGCCGGGGTGCTCGTGGTGAACATGATCCCGAAATCGCTGAGCGGCGAGGAACACCAGGATAGTGAGCCCACCATCGCGGTAAACCCGGCCAACCCTCAGCAGATCGCCGCGTCCGCTTTCACGTCAGACCCCGCTGAAGGTCCGCGCGCGCCAATTTACGTGTCCATCGATGGCGGCAACACGTGGACGCTCAATTCGATCGTTCCCAGCACAGTTGCCGACGGCTCAGCCACCGCGGACATCACGGTCGCGTTCGGCACGGCGAGCAACACACTGTACGCGGGTATCATTCGGTATCCGTTTCCCGCCGATCGGACGCGGCTCAACATCCTTCGCACAAAGGATTTTCAGAGCGCAGCGCTTATGACCGTGCTCGTCGACCGCATCGGCCACGGTGTCGACCAGCCCTATGTGCAGGCCACTACCGTTGCCAGCGGGTCTGCGAAGGGCAAGGACCGCATCTACGTCGGCGACAATGATTTCAACGCCGCAGGCGGCAGGACCGCGACGATCGATCAGTCTCTCGACGCGGCGAAGACGAACCCGACGTTCAGTTCGGTCAGAATCGAGTCCCGGACAACCTCTGGCCAGGACGGTCCGTCGGTTCGACCGGCGATCCATCCGGACGGGACGGTGTACGCAACGTTCCACGCCTGGCGCACTTTCAGCAATGCGACGGGAGCGGGGACGGCCGACATCGTCGTCGTCCGTGATGATGCTGGTGGAGTCGGTCCTGCGCCTTTCACGAGTCTTGTGGATCCCGGCGACGGCAAAGCCGGAATGCGCGTGGTCAAGGCGGCCAAGTTCAACTTCAACGGCTTCCTCGGCTTGCAGCGCACCGGTGGCGACGTGTCGATCGCGGTCGACCCTCGCAACAGCGACGTCGTCTACATGGCGTACAACGACGACCAGGGCGCGCTATACGTCCTACACGTCCTCCGATCCCTCGATCGCGGTCAGACGTGGTCGCAAGAACTACGCCACATCAACAATGCCTTGAACCCCGCGCTGGCCATCAACAGTGCAGGCAAGGTCGGTTTGCTGTACCAGCAGCTCACGGGATCCGGTGCTGCGCAACAATGGGTCACGAGATTTGAGACGACCGTCAACGGAACCGCCTGGACGCCGCTCACGCTAGCTCAAACCGCGGCGAGTATTCCGCCGAAGCAGTTCGATCCGTACCTCGGCGACTACGACCACCTCATGGCGGTCGGACGGAACTTCTATGGAATCTTCTCGGCCAACAACATGCCCAACAAGGCCAACTTTCCGAACGGCGTTGTCTACCAGCGCAACGCTAACTTCAACACCCATACGCTTCTGAACGTCGATAACGTGACGCCTGTGCGCGTCTCGGTTGATCCATTCTTCTTCAAGGTGACTGGCTGACCGCGGTGCGCCTGCCTCGACTGTCGAGGCGGGCGACACGGTCCCTCCATGGCGCTGTGCCACGCGAAAATCGGAGCCGAAGATCACCAGGCTGCCCCAGACATCGGGGATGACGGCATGACGGCGAGCCCCCGGCGGCCGACTGCGGCCAAGCGCGCAGGCTTCATCTTCAGCGGTACCGTGCAGGCGCTAAAGCGCTCCACCGTGCCGAACCTTCCCCCAAGCCGCCGGACGGCCGTCGTCCGTGTGGACGAGGTGATTCGGGGGTCGGGCGCGCTGTCACACCTGGCAGGCCGCGACATCACCGTGCAGCTCGGGACTCGCGAGCAGATCAAGCCGGGCCAGGCCGCTACGTTCTACACGGAGGGCTGGCTTTTCGGCGAAGGGGTCGCTGTCCGATCGCTCGGACACTCCGATGTCGCTCACGGGTCGGCAGTTGCGGCGGCGAGCGGTGCAGATCCCGTTCGGGCCAAGGGTGCAAAGGATCTGGACGAGCATGTCGCCGATACTGACTTGGTCGTGCGCGGCAGGGTCGCGCGAGTCGCATCTGCAACTCCGCGGCGCGTGCGCGCGGGCCTCACCGGGTACACGCCGAAGGCCACGCCGTTCGTCAGCGAGCACGCCGCGCTATGGCGCGAGGCTGACATCGACGTTGACGAGGTGATTAAAGGCATGCATCGAATCAAGCGCGTGACCGTGAGATTTCCCGGCAGCACAGACGTCCGATGGGCGAAGGTGCCGAAGCTCCGTCCAGGCCAGGAGGGCGTGTTTCTCCTTCACGCGGATACTGGCTCCGGATACACATTAATTCACGCGCAGGACGTGCAGCCACCTGAGTCAGGTCACGTGGCGCTCCGCGCGCGACTCTCGCGCAGGCGGCAGCGAAAGTCGCGATGAGCAACGACCCTCCTCCGAAATCAGCGCAAATCTCTCCGCTCACCACCGCCATCATCGCTGCGATTGTCGGTCTCTTTGGCACCCTGGCCGGAGGTGTACTGAATATTCATGTGGAGCGCCAAAAACAGGAAGGCTCGTTGATCCTAGAGGGAATCAAGACTGGAGACAAGCAGGCCGCCGCACGGAATCTTCTGTTTTTCGCAGAAGCTGGACTCATTCATCTATCTGAGAAGCAGGTCGAGACCTTGAGAAAGGAAATCGGAACGGCGGGCGACACAGTCCCAGTGTTACCTCGGCCGACGCCGGGACCAGGTAACATCAGCTTCACGCCGTCTCGCGCGCTGACCCCGGCGCTCGAGAAGTCCCTAACCGATAGCCTGGGAGCGTTTCAGCAGTACGCCAAGCGCCTCGGATTCGTCATGGGCACCGATGTTGTGCAAGTACGCGTTGTACCTGGCTCGGATACGAGTGCGGGTGGCAAAGAGGGATGGCTGTCCTACTACGAGGATGCGACGCACTCGATCGTTACGGCCAGCGACTACGCTGACGACACGAATATGGTGCTTCGGGAGTATGCGCACCACGTGCTCCTGCAAATGAACCATGATCCCGAGGTCTGGCGGCGCCCCGACTATAGGGCTATCGAGTCGGGTCTCGCTTCGTACCTACCATGTAGCTTCGGCGACCACCCGGCGGTCGGCGACAAGAGTGCGGCCGCCATGAAGGGCGAATTCCGGCCGCAGAGCTTGCTCAACGTACGCCGGGTACAAGAGATCGACCTCGGGTCCGAAGGCTCGGTGCAGAGGGACGGAAGTGAGATCTGGGGCGGCACGTTTTGGGAGATTCGGAAATCTATTGGCCGGGATGCGGCGGACCGACTACTCGTCAAGACGTGGACTATGCTCGTGTCCTCGAAGGAACCGAACGATGCGTACCCTAACTTTGCGCGCACGATCTTGAGTGCTGATCGGTCATTGAACGGCGGTGCGAACGTAGGAACGCTGACGCAGATCTTGGCTAGACGAGGGGTGCAGAATTGAGCGACCTTTTCCGGCGAGCGGGATCCAGATCGGGCAGGATCCAGTCCTCACCGGTCGTGCGGAAGCTATGCAAGGCCTTGAACGTGCCTGCCACCGGGTTTCCGAAGTAGAACGAGGCGGAGTCCGCCTACTGGCTGTGGTCGACCGTCGTCGCGGTGTCGAAGTCGCCCGACTCGCAAATCGTTCCGCCGATCCGGATCAAATAATTGTAGGTGGAGTTCATCTGCAAGTGGTCGAAAGTGACGGTATGCTCGGCAGCGGCCGGCAGGTCCTTGTACGCGAACACGCGCTCGTCTGGAGCGAAGCACTCTCGAGGTTTCAGCTTGCGGGGTCCGAGGAGTACTCGTACCGGTGCGGGCGACGTGAGGCGAAATCGTAGCGTTGCGTCGTAGGCGTGTCGCGTGATGTTCACCTTGCCGGTCAGGGCGGCAGGCGCCGGCGAGGCGGGGGCCGACCCCGGCTTCGTTGGGGCGGGTGCAGGTGCCGACGCGTTGGGAGCCGCAGGCGAGGGGCTCGAGGTCGCTGACTGCGGGGCCAACGCAAGTCCGATGGCGTCGACATAACTTCCAGCGCGGCCCGCGAATCCTACAAAAGTGTGGTTGGGCGGCACGTCGATCCGGTAGTTGCCAGCACCTCCGGGTCCACCGCAAATGCGAGACAGCCCTTTGGTGGTGATGAATTGTACCGATTCGATAAATGTGCCGTATCGTCCGCGGATCCCGAGTATGCGCTCATCGGGTGCGATCGGGATGACGCAGGGATCGCCAGTGGCCCCGCCGTGGCGGGGCGACCGATATCGGCGGCCGTCTGGTGTCTCGTATACAACCGTCACGGAATCGATCCAGGCACCGGCGCCAAACGCGACCGCACCCACGCGCACTCCCGCGGGGGGCCGGTCGAGGAATAGCGTGCCTCCTGGCCCTCCAACGACCTCGGTCTGTTGAGCGGCAGAGGCCGGTCCGAAAAAGACGAGGACCGAGACCAAGACAACCGACCAACGCGCGCATCGGCGCATCACATCAGCAGTTGAGGCCTGGTTCATGGACGCCCCCTTCGGCGAGCCAAATCGACGGCTTTAGCATGGCATCACAGACCTACGACGTTTCCGCCGAATTTCCGCGTTTCCATGTTCGACCTCCAGGTTCAATCCGTCAGAAGCCACGCGATGGCAGCACTACGGATGCCACACGGAGCCCATATTGAGATAACGAGACATCGAATGCCGCAAGATGCATTTGCTCGGAGGCGAGTGCGACAACTAGGCAGAATGCCCGAAGATGTGAGGTGCTGGTCGCCCTGATCACGTAGCTGTGGTATCGGCTCTGGGCGTGGCCGGTGTCTGAGTCTGGCACCTTATGTCGCGGGAACGGGGCCCGTGGAGGGGCATGTCGATAACAGCTAGGAAGGCAAAGGGGCGGCCCGCGAACACGGGTTTAGATCCAGCTCGAACATCTGTCACCCAGATTGTCACCCAAGGGCAACACCCTCTGGCTCGCCGACTTATCCCGAACTTCTACCATTCGCGTTACGCCTTGACTGAAGCAGCAGTACTACATTCAGCTGGCCTCGGAGGTCTACATCGCGTCTGGGACTAGACACTCAAGAACTATGGACCCAACCTTGGTGGGGCGGCCGCCTCATCGCGGCCTGGCTCGACCGGTAAGCGAGGATCGCCCGCTTCAAGGCCGCACGTTAGTGCTGCACCGGGTCGACTGCGGGAAACCTCATGTCCATTTCGTCGAACAGGGTCCGGGCCGTGGCCAAGCTCTTTTCCGCCTTCTCTCGCTCTCCGCTTTGTTGGTAGAGCGACGCAAGCCCCAGCTGCGCGTGAGCAACCAGCGGGCGGAGACCCAGGTGGGCCGCCAGGGCGAGTGCCTCGCGATAGAAGACGTCAGCTCCCGAGATGTCCGGCGGCCGCTGGCATCCCGCGGCCCTCGCCCGCAAGAGGAGGGCACGGGCCTCCACGCTCCGCTGCCCATGGAGGCGCGCGCCGTCGAGAGCATCCCCGGCTAGCCTGTCCGCCTCGCCTTCGTTGCCAGCCAGCAGATGGGCCTCGCCGAGGCGGGCCATCCACACCGGCCGCCCCGCCGCCGGTGCTCGCCCCAGCGCCTCCTCCAGGAGCGCGATACCGTCAGTGCTCCGACCACTCAGCGCATGGACGTAGCCGAGATAGCCCCGGCACAGCTGTTCGTACTGCTGACCTTCGATGCCCGAGCTCAGTGTGATGCCCTCTTCAAATTTCCCGCTGGCCACCTCGAAGTCGACTTGCCCCAACGCGACCAGCCCGGCCACAAACTGCATCAGCACCAGGCTGCCTTGACGCTCGACAGCCCGTGCGACGCGGGCGCCCTCCTCGGCGAGTTGCCGCGCCTCGTGGAACTCGCCCACCTCGGTAAGCACAATGGCCAGCGCGCAGCGCGACCAGACCCCGGAGGGACCGGGCTTGCCGAAATGCTCGAAAACCCGTTCGCCCTGGAGAAGCTCGACGTTCCGCCGCAGCATCCGGACGGCCTCCGAATACACTCCCGCAGCCTCATAGGCTTGGCCGAGGTCGTCGTAGATTTGGACCCGAAGTCCCACGTCATTGAGCGCTTCGCCGAGGGCGAGAGCGCGCTCACCCATCTCGACAGCCCGTAGCGGCTCACCCTCGAGGCGCAGCGCGTGCGCCAGAAACGAGCAGGCCCGGGCGGTCCGCGGTCGGTCGCCGGCGCCTTCCGCGAGGCGGAGGGCCTCGTCGAGGACCCGCACGACTCGCTGGTTGTCGCCCGTCGGGTCGAGGGTATTGCGAAGCTCGAAGCGCAGATCGATCCCGGTCGACAGGGTGTCCGGGTCGCTCGGCAAATGCGCGAGGGCAGCGAGGGCCGCTTCGAGGAAGCTCGCGGCCTGTGTCCGCGCGCCTCGATGCTCGGCGACGCGCGCGGCCCTGCGACAAAACCCCACGGCTTTCGTCCACAGCTCGCCCGCCAAGGCGTGATGAGCGAGGACGGCGCACTTGGAGTCGAGCTCGGCCGCGTGCTCCTCTTCGAGGGCTGTCGCCACCCTTCCATGCAGGAGGCGCCGTCGGACGGCATCGAGCCGTGTGTATGCGACCTCGCGGATCCGCTCGTGCGTGAATTGAAACCCGCCGTCGGAGCTCTCCAACACGCGTCGCCGCACAAGCTCTTCTACGGCTCCCGCAGCTTCCAGGTCGGGTAGCCCCGAGGCCCGCCACAGGACTCCGAACGCACACGGTTGGCCAACGGCGGCGGCGACGGCCGCCGCCTGTCCGGCCGGATCGCTCAACCGACGGAGCCGGCGCTCGATCCCTTCCCGAACGCGGTCGGGAATCGGGAGCACCTCGTCGATGTCGACGGCGGAGTGATCGAGCCTCGCCCGCACGGCTTCGACGACCACGAACGGATTGCCGTGACTGAGCGTCCACACGCGGCGTGACAACGCCGCGGCGTCGAGATCGTGGCGCGTGGACTGCACTAGTGTGCACACGAGCTTCTCGGTGTCGGCCTGGTCGAGGGGGTGCAACGTCACCGATCGTAAGAGGCGAGCTTCTTCGAGCTCGCAGAGGATGCCGTGGAGTGCGCCTGCCGGTTCGACATCCTCGGTCCGCGCACTGGCGATCACCAGAAGTCGACCTCGTGCGATACGATGGGCGAGGAACGCCAGGAGACGAACGCTCGTCTCATCGGCCCAGTGGAGATCGTCTAGGACGAGCACGAGCGGATGACGAGCGGCCAGAGCTTCCAGGAGCCGCGCCACCGCCTCAAAGAGGCGGCCGAAGTCGCCTGCGGGGCCGCTCGCGAGCGGTGCCTCTCCCAGCTCCGGAAACAAGCGGGAGAGTTCGGCCTTCCACACCGCGGGGAGATCGTTGTGAATCCCTCGCTCACCTAGCGTCCCGGTGTTTCGCACGGCATCGATCCAGGGGCCAAAGGCAATGGCCCGCGCACTCTCGTGGGACGGCCCCCACAGCACCCGGGTCCCCCGGCGTTGGGCCACGGCGGCGAGCTCCGCGATCAACCGCGTCTTCCCGATCCCCGCCTCACCCAGGACCGAGACGAACTGAGCGTGGCCGCGCCACGCGTTCGAGAGCGCCTCCCGGAGAGCCCCGAGTTCGGCGCCGCGAGCCACGAGCAGGGTGCCGCGGCTCGACGCTCGGCGCCGAACCGGGCGGCCGGCGGACAAGGGCTGAGGATGCAAGGCTTCGGTCGGCGGCTGCTCCGGCAAGGGGCGCCGGAGGATGTCTCGGTAGAGCTCCCGGGTGGCTGACGAGGGCTCGGAGCCCAACTCACGTTGGAGATAATCCACGCACTGCTGGTACTGGCGGAGCGCCAACCCGAATCGTCCCCGGGCCGCGTGCAGGCGCATGACAGTCTGATGGACGGACTCCTGCAAGGGGTCGAGGACGAGCAACCGCAGCGCCCAATCGAGGGCCTCGTCGTTCCGACCGATTTTCATGTGATGGGCCAGGAGAGTCTCGAGCGCGCGAACGGCGAGCGCGCGGAGCCGCTCGCGCTCGCCGATCAGCCACTCCTCGAACGGGGCCTCGGCCACATCGAGTCCAGCTAGGAAGTCGCCACCGTAGAGGCGCATCGCCTCCGCCAGCGCACCCGGCGTGCGACGAGCGAGAAGCCCCTCGAAGGTCGCGACGTCGACGTTCACTAGTATCGGATCAAGGCGGACGCCGTCGTCCTCGATCCGGAGCGCTCGCACGCGCGCCCCGACGAGGGTCGACTTCAACACGAACAGCGCCTGCCGGAAGCTGCTATGGGCCCCCTCGGCATCGAGATCGCCCCACAGGAGCGCGGTCAGGGCGGCCCGGGAATGGTGGCGGCCCGGGGGCATAGCCAAATAGGCGAGAAGCGCGCGGTTCTTCTTGCGCGGCAGCCTGAGTGCGCGCCCGGAAGCCAGGTGCCGGGCCTGGAAGCTGCCGAGCAGGGTGAGGTCGAGACACGCGGTGCGGGCCGGGGAACCTCTCATAAGGCGCGAGCCTAGCATGTCGGTTCGCGCTTGCGCCGGGCGTTAACGCCCAGGTAACGCGCCTCCTCTAAAAGGAAGGGCGGCCTGGCTCGCGCACCCAGGTACGCCACGAAGAATTCCGCGAAGAACGCGCTCTGGCAACCCAAACGGAACAGGAAGGGTGACCGGATGAGGACTCGGACCGTCACCTTCTTGCTGTCCGTGTTGATGGCACTGGGCAGTGGGTGCGCCTCGATGCAAGCGCCGTCGGAGCTTCCGACGGTGGACGTCACCGGTGTCTGGCGCGGTACGTTCTCCTGCGCTCAGACGTGGTCCGTCGCGGCAACGCTCAAACGCAGCGCGGCAAAGCTCGAACGCGAAGAGGAGGTCGTCAGCCCCCGGGCGCTGCGGGAATGGCCCGTGTGACGTCTCCGAGCAGCGGGATGGGCTTTTGGCACGTTCACGTCGTCCGGTCGGAAACGTGAGGGAACTCAGCAGGAGGGACCGATGAGCACAGGTAAGAGTATCAAACCAGACGCGACCAAAAGATCGGAGCGCACGCTCCGCGCGGCCAGACGAGGGATTGCCTGGATGATGGTGGGGCTCCTCGTGTCCGGCGCTCTGGGCTGTGTGCGTCCCGACTGGATCCAGTCAACGCTCGTCACGGTTGATGTCAGCGGCGAGTGGCAGGGAAACGTGACCAAGCCAACCGCGTCGTATGGCCCCAGCCTGATCCAGCTCAACCTTCAGCAGAGCGGACCCAAGGTGACAGGGACCTTCTCATTCAGCCCGGGCCCCTCGACCAGCCCGGGGCCCACGAAGGACGTCCCCCTCGAGGGGACGATCAGCGGGGACGTCCTTTCATTTCGCAATTTCAATGGATCGGTGACTGCCGAGCTCCAAGTGAACGGTGACACGATGAAGGGCGCGGGCACGCTCCTTGAGGTGCTGAACGGACAGTCCCGTTCCGGACCGGTCACCTTCGATATTCATCGACGGCCGTAGGTGACACTATTGACGTGTCCCTGACTGTTGAACGCTTACCCGCGTCCGAGTCTGGGCGCTTATGTTAGCGGAGGGAAGTCGCCGCGGGGGCTCACGCCACCGGAGCGTGCTAAAGTTGCCTACGCTCAGGCATGGAGTTTCACATCACCGCGGAGCAGCGTCGCTTGCAGGAGCGCGCTCGGTGTCTGGCCGAGGATTTCGCCACGCGCGCCGCCCGGCACGACCACGAGGCCAGCCACCCCGTGGAGAACTACGAGGCCCTGCGCGATGCGGGCTTCTATGGGCTCAACGTGCCCACGGCCCTCGGGGGCTCAGGCGTCGGCCTGTTCGGCTATTCGCTGGCCGCCGAGGAGCTGGGGCAGGGGTGCGCGTCGACGGCCCTCGCGTTCAACATGCACCTGTCGATCGTCGGGCCGCTGATGGAGAGCCCGCTCGTGCATGATTCGGTCAAGGCGCGCGTGGCTCGCATGACCGTACACGAGCGGAAGCTCATCGCCGGCAATTTCTCGGAGCCGACGACCTCGGGCCTCCTCGGGACGCCGGTTCCCGCGACGCGCGCTCGGCGCGTGGACGGCGGCTATCGCCTCACGGGGCGCAAGGCCTTCGCGTCGATGCTGGACGTGGCGGACTACACGGCCGTGCTGGCCCGACCGGACGACGCCACGGCGCCGACCGCAGGGATGATCGTGCTGGTGCCGAAAGGCGCCACCGGCCGGCGCGTCGAGGCGGTGTGGGACACGCTCGGCATGCGCGCCACCCGCAGCGATTCCATGATCCTCGACGACTGTTGGGTGTCCGATGAGGCGGTGATGGTGCGGTCGGACGACATCGTCTCGTTCCGGCGCCGCGGCGCCAACTGGCTCTGGGGTTCGTACACGCCGGTCTATTTGGGCATCGCGGTCGCCGCGTACAAAGCGATCATCGAGACGGTGCGGGGCCGGACGCCACCGGGATTCGCGCAGCCCCTCGCGTACCATCCGGACGTGCGTCGGCACGTCGCGGAGATGAGCGTCGATCTCGAAGCGGCGCGCCTCCTGACCTATCACTCGGCCTGGCTCAGCGATACCCAGGGGCCGACACCCGCCACCTTGTCGGCCATGTACCGGGCCAAGTACTTCGTCGGCGAGGCGGTCACGCGGGTGACGCGCACGGCTATGACCCTCGGCGGCGCCCATGCGCTGTTCAAGACGGCATCGCTCGAGCGATTGTTTCGCGACGGCGCGGTCGCCCCGGTGCAATTTCCCCCGCGCGATTTCTGCCTAGCAAGCCTCGGGCTGCTCGAGCTTGGGCTGGACCCGCGCGAGGTGCTTCCCCCGATGAAGCCCCTCGGCGACGACGCCGGTCCGATCATCCGGTGACCCCGGTGTCAGGCGCGGGGCAACCCGCCGCTGGAGGATGCTAAGTGTTGGCTATCCTCACGCTGCTCCTCCGAGCCGAGCGCTGATCGAATAGTCCCTCACAGTTTCTCGAGCGCCGCGCACAGGCGCCCTATCTCATCCTCGCTGTTGTAGTAGTGCACGGACGCCCGCACGACCCCCGACACGTCGCGCGATTCCACCTCGAGCCGCGAATCGCCGGCGGCGGAGACGTGCACGTTGATCCCCTGGGCCAGGAGCGCCTGCTTGATCGCGCCGGGGTCGCGCCCCGCCTTGTTGAACGTGACGATGCCGCAGCGCTCGGCCCCCACTTCGCGGACGGTCACGCCGGGCACCGAGGCGAGCCGCGCTCGCAGCCCCGTGGCGAGCGCGTAGATGCGGTCGCGAATGGCGCCGAGCCCCCACCCGAGCGCGTAGTCCACCGCCACGCCGAGCCCGATCTTCCCCGCCACGTACGACTCCCA
>Ga0126374_10000358_pt1 | contig 11178 bp, 10 predicted proteins | sample PanSoiMetPlot_12_FD_89874 | JGI IMG/M metagenome (GOLD analysis project Ga0126374, IMG submission 89874) | Tropical forest soil microbial communities from Panama - MetaG Plot_12 | ecosystem: Environmental > Terrestrial > Soil > Tropical forest > Bulk soil | place: Panama | collected 2016-02-17
ACGAGCACGACCGACAGCGCGAAGATCATTGATCGGCCCCAATGGAGAATCGGCGGAACATCCGGCACAGCCTACCTTGTCGTCCTCAGGCAGGACGCGCCGCCAGCACAATCGTGGCGAACTCGGCCCCGTCGAGGCTGGCGCCGCCCACGAGGGCCCCGTCGATGTCAGGCTGCGCGACGATCTCGGCGGCGTTACGGGCGTTGACCGAGCCGCCGTACAGGATGCGCACCCCGGCAGCCAATTCAGCCGAGTACAGCTCACCTAGGCGAGTGCGTAGCGCGGCGCACACCTCCTGCGCGTCGCCCGGGCTCGCCACCAGGCCGGTGCCGATCGCCCACACCGGTTCGTAGGCGATGACGATGCCGGCCGCTTGGTCGGGTGCGATTCCGGCCAACGCGGCGTCCAACTGCGTGGTGCAGTACCGGACGTGTCCGTCGGTCTCGCGTATCTCTAGCGATTCGCCCAGGGCCAGGATCGGCGTCAACCCGTGCCGGTACGCCGCCTTGGCTTTGGCGTTCACGAGCGCGTCGTCCTCGCCGTGATGCTCGCGCCGCTCGGAATGCCCGACGATCACGTAGCTGCAGCCCAGCTTGGCGAGCATGGCGCCGCTGATGTCGCCGGTGTAGGCGCCGCTGTCGTACTGCGAGAGATCCTGGGCGCCGTAGCGGATGAGCAGCCGGTCGCCGTCGACCAACGTCTGGACGCTCCGCAGATCGACGAACGGCGGCAGCACGACGACCTCGACGGCGGCGAAGTGCTCCTCCTTGAGGCTGAACGCGATCTTCTGGGTGAGTGCGATCGCCTCGAGGTGGTTCAGGTTCATCTTCCAGTTGCCGGCGATGAGCGGCTTACGGGGCAAGGTCAGCTCTCCTCGAGCACGGCGACGCCGGGCAGGGTCTTGCCCTCCAGGTACTCGAGCGAGGCACCACCGCCGGTGGAGATGTGCCCGAACGCGTGTGCGGGAAGGCGGAGCTTGCGCACCGCCGCGGCCGAGTCGCCCCCGCCCACGACGGTGAGCCCGGGCGCAGCGGCCACAGCCTCTGCGACGCCCTTGGTGCCCGCTGCGAACGGCGCCACCTCGAAGACCCCCATCGGGCCGTTCCAGAACACGGTCTGCGCGTCAGCGAGGTCCGCAGCGAACGCGGCGACGGTGCGTGGGCCGATATCGAGGCCCTTCATGTCCTTCGGGATGGCATCGGCCGGAACGGTCTGGGTCTCAGCGTCGTCGGTGGCGTCAGCAGCCACCACGATGTCGGACGGCAGCACGATCTTGTCCGGGTTGTCGGCGAGCAGCTGCCGGCACGTGTCGACCTGGTCGTCCTCGAGCAGCGAGTCACCGACTTCGTAGCCTTGCGCCTTCAAGAACGTGAAGCACATCCCACCGCCGACCAGGAGCCGATCGACGCGCGGCAACAACGAGGTGATCACTGCCAGCTTGTCGCTGACCTTGCTGCCGCCCAGGACGACGACGTAGGGACGTTTCGGGTCTTCCGTGAGCTGGCGCAAGACCGTCAGCTCGTCGCGGACAAGGTCGCCGCAGTAGTGCGGCAGCAACTTCGCCACGTCGTAGACGGACGCGTGCTTGCGGTGTACGGCCCCGAACGCGTCCTCGACGAACGCACCGCCCTCGTCGTCGCCGCCGGTCAGAAACGCCAGGCACATCGCCAGCGCGGCGCGCTGCGCGTCGTCCTTGCTCGTCTCGCCGGGGTGGAAGCGGACGTTCTCGAGCAACAGCAGGTCGCCGTTTTTCAGTTCGCCCGCCAGCAGCCGTGCGCTCTCCCCGACCGTGTCGAGGGCGAAGTCGACGGGCTGGCCGAGCAGTTGGGCGAGCCGGTCGGCGACCGGGCGCAGCGAGTACTGCGGGTCCGGTGCGCCCTTGGGCCGGCCGAGATGCGCGGCGACGATCACCCGCGCCCCGCGGTCGAGCAGCTTCGTGATCACCGGCAGCGAGGCCCGGATACGCCCGTCGTCGGCAACCGCGCCATCCTTCAGCGGCACGTTGAGGTCGGATCGCACCAGGACGCGCCGGCCCTTGACCCCGTGCCGGATCAGGTCGTCGAGGGTGCGCATGATCTTAGAGCGACGCGCCGACCAGCAGGGCCACGTCGACGAGTCGTTGCGAGTAGCCCCACTCGTTGTCGTACCAGCCGACGACCTTGACCTGGTTGCCGATGACCTTGGTCAGACCGGAGTCGAAGATGCACGACGCGGGGTCGGTGACGATGTCGGAAGACACGATCGGGTCCGCCGTGTACGTGAGCAGTCCCTTCAGGGAACCCTCGGCGGCCACCTTGTACGCCGCGTTCACCTCGTCGACGGTGGTGTCACGGCTGACCTGGGCCGTCAGGTCGGTGGCCGAGCCGGTGATCACGGGCACGCGCAGGGCGAAGGCGTCGAGCCTCCCGTGCAGCTTCGGCAGCACCAGGCCGATCGCCTTGGCGGCGCCGCTGGAGGTCGGCACGATGTTCTGGGCGGCGGCGCGGGCCCGGCGCAGGTCCTTGTGCGGGCCGTCCTGCAGGTTCTGGTCCTGGGTGTAGGCATGGATCGTGGTCATCAGGCCCTTTTCGATGCCCAGCGCGTCGTCGAGCACCTTCGCCAGCGGCGCAAGGCAATTCGTGGTGCACGACGCGTTCGAGATGACCGTGTGCTTGGCCGGGTCGTAGTCGCCGTCGTTGACGCCCATGACGATCGTGACGTCCTCGTTCTTCGCAGGCGCCGAGATGATCACCTTCTTGGCACCGCCGCTGTCTACGTGCACCCGCGCCTTGGTGGCGTCGGTGAACAATCCGGTCGACTCGATCACGACGTCGGCGCCCACCTCGCTCCACGGCAGCTTGGCCGGGTCGCGCTCTTCGAATGCCTTGAAGGTCTGCCCGCCGGCGCTGATCGTGTCGGCGGTGGAGCTGACCTCGCCCGGAAAGCGGCCGAGGATGGTGTCGTAGCGCAGCAGGTGCGCCAGGGTTGCGTTGTCGGTGAGGTCGTTCACCGCGACGACCTCGACGTCGGCCCCGGACGCGACGACAGCGCGGAAGAAGTTGCGGCCGATGCGGCCGAAGCCGTTGATGCCCACACGAACGGTCACTGCGGTGGCTCCTCGAATCTGGTACAGACTGCAGCCGGGCGGCAACGGCCGACCCCTGCCCGAAACACTAGCGGGTCGCACCGACCGACTGTTTCGCACGGGCCGCCGGGCACTCGGTGCACGGCTCGCCGAGTCGGATAACCGCTTGCAGAGTGCAATCGGCCTTGTTAGCGTCCAGGAGACCAATCGCAGCTCGCGATCAGCCAGAGGAGACGACCATGACCCCGGCGACCGTGCTCGACCCGCGCTACAGCGACCCGAGAGCGGTCGCGGTCACCTGGGACGAGACGCAGCGAATCCTTCGCAGTGCCGAGCTGTTCTGGATCTCCACGGTGCGCCCTGACGGCCGGCCACACGTCACCCCGCTCGTCGCCGTTTGGGTCGACGACGCGGTGCATTTCCACACCGGCGCCAAGGAGCAGAAGTTCGCCAACCTGCGCGCCAATCCCCACGTCGTACTCACCACCGGCTGCAACACCTGGGACGCCGGGGTCGACGTTGTGGTCGAGGGGGACGCCGTTGCGGTCACCGACCCGGATCGACTCGCGCGGCTGGCCGAGGCGTGGGCGGGCAAGTGGGACGGGCGATGGCGGCTCGCGGTCCGCGACGGCGGGTTCCGCAATGCCGAATGGGACGACCAGCCGAGTGAGGTCTTCTCGGTAGCGCCCACGACGATCTACGCGCACGCGAAAGGTGATCCGTTCGGTCAGACGGCGTACCGGTTCTGAGGCGGAGCTGCCTGGCCTTACGGCAGGCCGAGCGCGATCCGCAGCCCGTCTGACACGGCGGCGATGGTCTGCGGACTCAAGGCGCCGGCGGGCTCAGGGAGCGAGCATCTCCGGGGTGACGGCTGACTCGGTGTCCGGGATACCAAGATCGGCGGCTCGCTTGTCCGCCATGGCGAGCAGCCGGCGGATGCGCCCCGCTACGGCGTCCTTGGTCATGGGGGGATCGGACAGCGCGCCCAGCTCCTCCAGCGACGCCTGCTTGTGCTCGAGGCGGAGCCGACCGGCCTGGAGCAAGTGCTCCGGCGCCTCGTCGCCCAGGATCTCCATCGCGCGCTCGACGCGTGCTCCGGCGGCGACGGCGGCACGGGCCGAGCGACGCAGGTTGGCGTCGTCGAAGTTGGCGAGCCGATTCGCCGTGGCGCGCACCTCGCGGCGCATGCGTCGCTCCTCCCACGCCAGGACGCTCTGATGCGCGCCGATCCGGGTCAGCAGGGCGCCGATGGCGTCGCCGTCGCGCACCACCACCCGGTCCGAGCCCCGCACCTCACGAGCCTTGGACGGAACGCCCAGCCGGCGGCCCACCCCGACCAGGGCCAGTGCCGCTTCGGTGGACGGGCAGGTGATCTCCAGGGAGCAGGCGCGGCCGGGCTCGGTGAGCGAGCCGTGAGCCAGGAAGGCACCGCGCCAGGCCGCCTCAGCGTCAGCGATCCCGCCGGCGACGACGTGGTGCGGCAGGCCGCGCACCGGGCGCCCGCGCAGGTCGACCAGCCCGGCCAGACGGGCCAACCCCTCGCCGTCCTTCGTGACGCGCACGAGGTAGCGGCTGCCCTTGCGCAGTCCACCGCCGGCAACGATCTGTACCTCGGAGCCGTGACCGAAGATCTCCGCGATCTCCTTGCGCAGGCGGCGCGCGACCGAGCCGGTATCCAGCTCCGCCTCGATCACGATGTGCCCGCCTATCAGGTGGAGTGCACCGGCGAAGCGCAGGATCGTCGCCACCTCGGCGCGCCGGGCCGTCGCTCGCGGCACGTCGACACGGCTCAGCTCATCCTTGACCGCCGCGGTCATCGCCATCGGCGTCCCTCCTTCACTGGCTGTTCGCGCGAGCGGCCCTCATACGACCCTGCGATGCTTGCTCAGTCCCCCGCTTGTCGGCCCTTATGCAACTCCGTGATGCTCGCTCACTCCTCGGCCCGCTCAAGTGCTGCCCGGTATGCCTCGGCGAGGCGGGCCGGGTCGTGTCGCTCGGCGCAGTCGTCGGCAGCGATCCTCGACAGTATGAGATGCGCGTCGATGTCGCGTGCGTAAGCCGCGAGTGACTGGTGGTCGAGCACCGCGTCGGTGTCCGCGACGATCGCGTCGATGAACAGCCCGCCGCGTTGCTCGGCATGTTCGCCCAGCGCCCTTAGCAACTCCTCGGGCGAGAAGTCGTCGGTCTCTCCGGCCTGCGGCACGAGGTTCACGGTCACGATCACGGTGGCGTCGGTGGACGCGAGCGCCTTGCCGAGCTCGTGCAGCAACAGGTGCGGGATGACGCTCGTGAACCACGATCCCGGGCCGAGTACGACGACGTCGGCTTCGCGCACGGCATCGACCGCGTATGCGCACGCCGGCGCACCGGGTGGCAGCAGCCGGATACTGCGTACCCGTCCCGGGGTGGTGGCGATCGACGACTGCCCGCGAATCCGCCGGGTGCGCACCGGATCGTCCGGGTCGAAGCGGTCGACCTCGGCGATGAGGTCGAGCGGCACCGGGCTCATCGGCAGCACCTTGCCCACGGCGCCGACCAGTTCCGCGACCTGCTCGATGGCGCCGACGGGGTCGCCGTAGCGATCGAGAAAGCCGGTCAGCAGCAGATTGCCGATCGGGTGCCCGGCCAGCGCGCCGCTGCCTCCGAACCGGTGCTGCAGCAGATCCGCCCATTGCGCATGGGGTTCGGACGTGTCCGCCAGCGCAGTCAGGGCCATGCGCAGGTCGCCCGGCGGCAGCGTGCCGAGTTCTCGGCGGATGCGCCCCGACGAGCCACCGTCATCAGCCACTGTGACGACGGCGGTCAGGTTGGCGGTGAGCCGGCGCAGCGCCGACAGCGACGCGGAAAGCCCGTGCCCACCCCCCAGCGCCACGGCTCGCAACTGTTCACTCACGGCCGAGGTCCCGGTTGACGACGGTGGCCCGCACCCCGATCGCGGTGAGCCGGTCGGCGAGCTCGCGGGCCATGACCACCGACCGGTGCTTGCCGCCGGTGCAGCCGACAGCCAGCGTGAGGTAATGCTTGCCCTCGCGGGTGTAGCCCGCCCCGATGATCTCGAGCAGCTCTGCGTACCTGTCGATGAACTCTCCCGCGCCCTTCTGCGACAGCACGTAATCGCGGACCTCGGTGTCCTCGCCGGTCAGATCACGCAGCTCGGGAATCCAGAACGGGTTGGGCAGGAATCGCACGTCGGCCACCAGGTCGGCGTCGGTGGGCAGGCCGTACTTATAGCCGAACGAGACGACGGTGGCGCGCAGGATCGGCCGGCCCTCGAGGTCGCCGCCGAGCGCGAAGGCTCGTTCGAGCTCGCGGCGCAGCTCGTGAATCGACCGGTTGCTGGTGTCGATCACGAGGTCCGCCTCGCCGCGCACCCCGGCGAGCAGGCGCCGCTCGGCGGCGATGCCGTCGGCCAGCCGGCCCTCGCCCTGGAGTGGGTGTGGCCGGCGGATGTTCTCGAAGCGGCGTACCAATACGTCGTCGCGGGCTTCGAGGAACAACACGCGCGGGCGCATGCCTCGCTCCGCAAGATCGCGGATGACTGCCGTGAGGTCGGCCGAGAACGCCCGGCTGCGCACATCCATTACGACGGCGATCCGGGTGATCGCTCCCTGAGTGCGACTGCCCAGCTCGACCATCGTCGCGATCAACTCGGGCGGCAGGTTGTCCACGACGAAAAAGCCCAGGTCCTCAAGGCACTTCGCCGCAGTACTGCGCCCGGCGCCGGACAAGCCGCTGACCACAACGGTCTCCAAGGCGCCCTTCGTCATGTGCCCCCCTCACCGTCGAGCACCTCGCCGGTGGTGACGTTCACTGCTGGCGTCGCCGCACTCCGAGCCAGCCCCACGACGATTGACTCGGCGGTCTTGCGTCCGATGCCGGGCACCGCGGCGACCTCGTCAATACTGGCCTGGCGCAGGCGTTTCAGCGAGCCGAAGTGCGCGAGCAGCGCCTTTCGCCGGGTCTCGCCCAGACCCGGAATGCCGTCCAGCGCGGACGTGGTCATCGCCCGCGACCGCTTCTGGCGATGGAAGGTGATCGCGAAGCGGTGTGCCTCGTCGCGCACCCGCTGCAGCAGGTAGAGCGCCTCGGACGTGCGGGGCAGGATCAGCGGGTACGCCTCGCCGGGCAGCCACACCTCCTCAAGCCGCTTGGCGAGCCCGACGAGCGCCACGTCGTCAATGCCCAGCTCATCCAGGACGGCCTGCGCCGCTGTCACCTGCGGTGCGCCGCCGTCGACCACGAGCAGGTTGGGCGGGTAGGCGAACTTCTTGGGCCGGCCCGTTGCCGGATCGATGCCGGGACGCGCGGCATCCTCGGGATCGGCCTCGACGTCGTCCACGCCGGCCTCACCGGTGGCCACCCGCTCGTCGAGATAGCGTGCGAACCGGCGACGTACCGCCTCGGCGATCCAGTCGGTGTCGCCGCCGGAAGTGCGCATGGTGAAGCGCCGGTACTCGCTCTTGCGCGCCAGCCCGTCCTCGAAGACCACCATGCTGGCCACCACGTTCGTGCCCTGCACGTGGCTGACGTCGAAGCACTCGATCCGCAGCGGTGCGACATCCAGATTCAATGCCTCCTGCAGTTCGGACAGCGCTTGCGACCGCGCCGTCAGGTCGGAGGCACGCTTGAGCTTGTGCTGCGTGAACGCCTGGGCGGCGTTGCGGGCGACCGTCTCCATGAGCGCGCGTTTGTCGCCACGTCGCGGGACCCGGAGGGTTACCTTCGTGCCGCGCGCTTGGGTGAGCCACTCGGCCAGTACGTCGGCGTTCTCCGGCAGTTCCGGGACCAGGATCTCGCGCGGGATGCTGCTGCGGTCCTCGTCCGGACCGTAGAACTGGGTGACGAACCGCTCGACCAGCGCCGGCGTGTCCAGCGCGCCGTCGACGGTGGCCGAGCTGTCGATGACCCAGCCGCGTTGGCCGCGTACCCGCCCGCCACGCACGTGGAAGACCTGCACGGCGGCTTCCAGGTCGTCCCGCGCGAACGCCACGACGTCGGCGTCGGTGCCGTCGCCGAACACCACCGCTTGCTTCTCCATCGCGCGCCGCAGCGCTTCGATGTCGTCACGGAGCCGGGCGGCCCGCTCGAACTCCATATCCGCGCTGGCCGCCGCCATCTCGCGTTCGAGACGCCTGATCATCTGGTCGGTCTTGCCGGCCATGAAGTCACAGAAGTCGTCGACGATCCGGCGATGCTCCTCGGCTGAGACGCGCCCGACGCAGGGCGCGCTGCACTTGCCGATGTAGCCGAGCAGGCAGGGACGGCCGATCTGGCCGGCCCGCTTGAACACGCCCGCGCTGCACGTCCGGGCCGGGAAGACACGCAGCAGCAGGTCGAGCGTCTCGCGGATCGCCCACGCATGGCTGTACGGGCCGAAGTAGCGCACGCCCTTGCGCTTCGGGCCACGCATTACCGAAAGGCGCGGGTACTCCTCGTAGAGCGTCACAGCCAGCGAGGGATAGGACTTGTCGTCGCGGTACTTGACGTTGAATCTCGGGTCGAACTCCTTGATCCAGTTGTACTCGAGCTGCAGTGCCTCGACCTCGGTGGCCACGACGGTCCACTCGACACTTGCCGCGGTCGTGACCATCTGCCGGGTGCGCGGATGCAGTAGTGCGACGTCGGCGAAGTACGAGTTGAGCCGCTGGCGCAGGCTCTTGGCCTTTCCGACGTAGATGACGCGGCCGTGCTCGTCGCGAAATCGGTAGACCCCGGGTTCGATCGGGATCGTGCCCGGCGCGGGGCGGTACGTCGACGGATCGGGCACGAGTTCGAGACTAGTCAGCCGAGACGGCGCGGGCGCCACTTGTGCGGCAGAGATGGGACTCGCAAGTTGCGGCAAACGCCCCATATAAAGTGATTGCGTGGTGACTGCTCGGGGCTGGCGCCTGTCGCCGCACCGCTCTACAACTGGGCTGTATAGTTGTCGATCTCGGCGAGCAGGCTCTGCTTGCCGAGGTCGTCGAGAAACGATCCGCGCACGGCGGCACGGGCCAGGTCGGCGACTCCGGTCTCCTCCAGGCCGAGCAACCGGGCCGCAACGAGGTATTCATCGGTCAGCGTCGTCGAGAACATCGGCGGGTCATCCGAGTTGATCGTGACCGGGACGCCGGCCGCCACCAGAGCCGGTAGCGGATGCTCGGCCAGCGACGGCACGGACCTGGTCCGGACGTTGGACGTCGGGCACACCTCCAGGACGGTGCCGGTGGCGGCGAGGTAGGCGAGCAGTTCCGGGTCCCGGACGGCGGCAATTCCGTGGCCGATGCGTTCCGCACCGAGGTGGCGGATCGCGTCCCAGATCGTGTCCGGCCCGGTGGACTCGCCGGCATGCGGCACGCTGTGCAGCCCGGCAGCGCGCGCGTGCGCGAAGTACGGCGCGAACGCCTCACGCGGAACGCCGACCTCCGGGCCACCGAGCCCGAAGCTCACCAGACCGGCCGGTCGCTCGGTCAGCGCCACGTCGAGGGTGAGCTCCGCGGCGGCCGCTCCGGCCTCGCCCGGGATGTCGAAACACCAGCGCAGGACGATGCCGAGGTCCGCCTCGGCGCGCAGCCGGGCATCCTCGATCGCCTCGCAGAACGCCGGTGCAGCGACGCCGCGCACCATTGTCGAGTAGGGCGTCACAGTCAGCTCGGCGTAGCGCACCTGCTGCGCCGAGAGGCCTGCGGCGACCTCGTAGGTGAGCGTCCACACGTCTTCAGGCGTGCGGATCAGGTCGACGACGCTGAGGTACACCTCGATGAAGTGCGCGAAGTCGGTGAACGTGAAGTACTCGGCGAGCTTGTCCGGGTCTGCCGGCACGGGCGTGCTGCCTTCGTGCCGGGCCGCGAGTTGGGCAACCGCATGTGGCGACGCCGATCCGACGTGGTGCACATGCAGCTCCGCTTTCGGCAGTCCGGCGACGAAGGAGCGCAGCTCCGGGCTCACCACTTGTCGTGCACCAGCGCTCGGATACGCGCGTCGTAGAGCTTCGCGATGGCCGACTGGGTGGCCTCGTCGAGGGGTGGTAGCGCGGCCGCGGCGGCGTTGGCCCGGGCCTGCTGGACGCTGCGCGCGCCAGGGATGACCGTCGTGACGCCGGGCTGATCGATGATCCAGCGCAGCGCGGTCTGTGCGGGTGTGGTGCCCGCCGGAGCGAGGGCGGCGAACTCGCGGGCCGCGTCGACCCCGGTGTCGAAGTCGACGCCGGAGAACGTCTCGCCGACGTCGAAGGATTCGCCGTGCCGGTTGTAGGCGCGGTGGTCGTCTGCCGCGAAGGTGGTCTGGTGCGTGTAGCGGCCCGACAGAAGACCCGACGCCAGTGGCACCCGGGCCAGAATGCCGACTCCGGCCGCCGCGGCCGCGGGCAGCGCCCGCTCGAGCGGCTTCTGCCGGAACGCGTTCAAGATGATCTGCACGCTCGCCACGCCGGCGCGGGCGATGGCGTCCAGCGCCTCATCCACCGTTTCGACGCTGACGCCGTACGCGGCGACGCGCTGCTCGTTTACGAGAGTGTCGAGTGCCTCGAATACCTCGTCGCTGCGATAGACGGCCGGCGGCGGGCAATGCAACTGGACGAGGTCCAGGGTCTCGGCGCCCAGATTGCGGCGCGAGCGGTCGGTCCAGGCGCGGAAGTTGTCGAGGGTGTAGTTCTCCGGCCGCTGCTCGACGCGCCGGCCTATCTTGGTGGCGACGGTCAAGGGGTGTCCGGGGTTGGCGCGCTGCCACTGGCCGATCAGTTGCTCGCTGCGGCCGTCGCCGTAGACGTCGGCCGTGTCGAAGAGGGTGACGCCCGACTCGGCAGCCGCGTCGAGGACGGCGAGTGCCGTCGGCTCGTCGACGTCTCCCCAGTCGGCACCCAGCTGCCAGGTGCCGAGGCCTATGACGGATACGGCTCGGCCGGTGCGGCCGAGAATGCGTTCCTCCACACGCCTGACCTTACGGGTCGCGTAGGTGCGGCCTATGCCCTGAGGTAGACGCGCGAGTCCACCTGCGCGGCGATGTGCCGGCGCCGTACGCGCTGGCACCTGTCCGGCATGAACGCGGTCGTTCTCGACGGGCTGATCAAGCGTTACGCCGCGCTGGCTGCTGTCGACGGCGTGAACCTGACCGTCGAGCTCGGCGAGATCTTCGCG
>Ga0126374_10000359_pt1 | contig 11160 bp, 11 predicted proteins | sample PanSoiMetPlot_12_FD_89874 | JGI IMG/M metagenome (GOLD analysis project Ga0126374, IMG submission 89874) | Tropical forest soil microbial communities from Panama - MetaG Plot_12 | ecosystem: Environmental > Terrestrial > Soil > Tropical forest > Bulk soil | place: Panama | collected 2016-02-17
CAGCCTGCGCTCGGGCGACCTCCACATGATCGAGCGCGTGTCGCCCAGTGACCTCGCCCAGATCCGCTCTGACGCCAAGCTGAAGGTCGTGGGCGTTCCGGAGCTCGGCTACCAGATGATCCCCCTCAACCTGGCGAACGGGCCGAAGGGCAAGGTGCTGGGGGCCGATCCGCGAATCCGGCAGGCCATCGACCTGGCCATCGACCGCGAGACGATCGTGAAGACGATCTTCGCCAACGAGTACGTGCCCGGCAACCAGTTCGTGAGCCCGTCGAGCCCCTATTACAACGCGAAGTTCCCGGTGCAGAAGCGCGACGTTGCGAAGGCCAAGCAGCTCCTGCGGGAGGCCGGCGTGCCGAACCTGGCCTTCACCCTCATCGTGCCGCCGGAGCGCGACCGCCAGGAAGCCGCCCTGGTGCTCCAGGCCATGCTCGCCGAGGCCGGCATCACCATGACCATCCAGTCGCAGGAAAACGTCACCATGCTCCAGGCGGGGCAGCGCGGCGACTTCGAGGCGTACTTCACGTTCTGGAGCGGCCGACCCGATCCCGACGGCAACATTTTCACGTTCACCGTCTGCAACGGCCGGCAGAACGACAGCCACTACTGCAACCCGAACGTCGACACGCTCCTCACCAAGGCGCGGCAGGTCCCGGAACCCGCAGAGCGGAAGAAGCTCTACGACCAGACCACGCCCGTCCTCATGCGCGATCTGCCCCGGCTCATCCTGTGGCACCGGCGCGTCTTCACGGGACTCAGCATCAAGGTGCAGGGGTTCACGCCGTACCCGGACGGCATCATCCGGCTCCAGGGACTCAAGCTCTCGTAGCGGACAGCATCGATCATGTCGCTCGGACGCTACATCGCGCGCCGGCTCCTTGCTCTGGTGCCGACGCTCGTGTTCGTGTCCATCCTGATTTTCCTGCTGCAGCAGCTCCTGCCCGGCGACCCGGCTCTCGCTCTGGCCGGGGAGGAGCGTGACCCCGCGGCCGTGGCCGCGATACGCGCCAAGTACCACCTGGACCGGCCCATGGTGGTGCAGTACCGGATTTGGCTCGGCAAGGTCCTGCGCGGAGACTTCGGGGAGTCGCTGCGCAACCGCATCCCCGTGTCCGAGCTCCTCGCCTCCAAGCTGCCCGTGACCATCGAGCTTGCCTTCGGCTCGATGCTGGTGGCACTCCTGCTGGGCCTTCCCGCGGGAGTTCTCTCCGCGACGCGCAAGGGCACGCCAGTCGACTTCCTGGCCAATCTCGCGGCGCTCTCCGGTCTGTCCGTGCCGCACTTCTGGCTCGGCATCATGCTGATCCTGCTCTTCGCGGTGCGCCTGGGCTGGCTGCCCGCCTCCGGCTACGCGCCGCCATGGGAAGACCCCCTCCGCAATCTCACCACGCTCCTGCTCCCCTCGATCGTGCTGGGCACGGGCGTGGCCGGCGTGATGATGCGCCACACCCGCAGCGCCATGATGCAGACACTGGAGGCGGACTATGTGCGCACGGCGCGCGCGAAGAGCGTGCCCGAGCGCCTGGTGGTCCTGAAGCATGCCCTTCGCAATGCCCTGATTCCCATCATCACGCTGGGCGCCATCGAGTTCGGCCGCCTGCTCTCCGGGGCCGTGCTGACCGAACAGATCTTCAACATCCCCGGGTTCGGCAAGCTCCTGGTCGACGGCGTCTTCAATCGCGACTACGCGGTGGTCCAGGCGGTGGTGCTCGTCTCGGCCGCGCTCTACGTCCTCCTGAACCTGCTCGCAGATGTCCTGTATTTCGTGGCCAATCCTCGCATGCGGGGGAGCGCGTGACGGGCGGACGCCGCTACCAGGTCGCCCTGCGGCTCGTGCGCCGGCCGGCCACCGTGATCGCCGCGGCGGTGGTCGGAGCGTTCATCACGATCGCGCTCTTCGCGGCGAACCTGGCGCCCTTCGAGCCGACGGCCACGGACTTCGCCGCGGTGCGGAAGCCTCCGTCCGCGGCGCATCTCCTCGGCACCGACGAAGTAGGCCGCGACGTGCTCTCGCGCCTCATCTGGGGCGCGCGCGCTTCGCTCATGGCCGGGGTCATTCCGGTGAGCATCGCGGTCTCGCTGAGCATTCCACTGGGCCTGCTCTCCGGCTACGCGGGCGGCTGGGTGGACAGCTGGATGATGCGGCTCAACGACGCCATGCTCGCCGTGCCGTTCCTGATCGTGGCCATCGCGCTGGCCGCGTTCCTGGGCCCCAGCCTCCGCAACGCCATGATCGCCATCGGCATCGCGTCGCTGCCCACCTTCGTGCGGCTGGCGCGGGGGACGGTGCTCGCGCTCAAGACGGAGGACTTCGTGGAGGCGGCGCGCGCCCTCGGCTGCTCGCGCCCGCGCATCGCCCTCCGCCACGTCCTGCCCAACATGCTCCCGCCGCTCATCATCCAGTCGAGCATCGCCGTGGCCGCGGCCATCATCGCCGAGGCCAGCCTGGCGTTCCTCGGCCTGGGCCAGCAGCCGCCGGCGCCGTCGTGGGGGAGCATGCTCAACGCCGCCCAGCGGTATCTCTCCCAGGCGCCGTGGATGGCGCTCTACCCGGGGCTCACCATCTTCGCCATCGTCATGGCGCTCAACGTGCTGGGCGACGGGCTGCGCGATGCGCTCGACCCGCGGTACTATTGATCGGCTGCACGACCCGAGGAGGTCCTATCGATGAGCTCTATCTGGATGAAGCGGATCACCGGCCCGAAGGCCTGGCGCGGCGAGGCACTCGCCCACGACCTGTCGTGGCTCGTCACCCTCACTGCTGCCGAGATCGCCGATATCGATCGCGCGGTGGCGACCGCCAAAGCCTCAGGACGTGCCATGGCGGATGTCGGACGCGAGGAGTTTCCCCTCAGCACGCTCCGGCCGCGGCTCGAGCAGACTCTCGCCGAGCTGACCGACGGGCGCGGCTTCGTCGTGCTCCGCGGCCTGCCGGTCGAGCGGTACAGCGATGACGACGTCGGGCTCATCTTCTGGGGCCTCGGCCGGTATCTCGGCTCGCCCCTCCACCAGAATCCCCAGGGCGATCTGCTCGGACACGTGTACGACCACGGCCGTACCTACGGCAACATCGACGTGCGCGGCTACGAGACCAGCGCCTATCTGCCCTACCACACCGATGCCGGAGACATGGTCGGGCTGCTGTGCCTGCGGCGGGCCCTCAAGGGCGGGCTCAGCAGCATCGTGAGCTCGGTGACGGTACACAACGAGATCCTCGCTCAGCACCCGGAATACCTGGGCCTGCTCTACAACGGCTTCTACTACATCCGGCGCGAGGCAGCGCTGACCGAGCGCGCCGTGTCGGACCGGCCCATCCCCGTGTTCGGCAACCAGGGCGATGTCGTGAGCTGCCGCTACATCCGCAACCAGATCAATGCCGGCGCGGTGAAGCGTGGCGTGCCCCTGACCAGCCTCGAGAAGGCCGCGCTCGACTTTCTCGACGAGCAGACGAGGCGCCCCGATCTTCGGCTCGACATGGACCTGGCCGCGGGCGACATCCAGCTCGTGAACAACTACACGGTGCTCCACTCGCGCACCGACTTCGTGGATGGCCCCGAGCCCCACCAGAAGCGTCACATGCTCCGGCTCTGGCTCAAGTTCCCCAAGGCGTGGCCGCTCAGCCCGGAGTTCCCTGCGCACATGGGCTACAAGCCGTCGCAGGACACGCCCGTTCTGGTGGAAGCGGAGCGCTGACGCGCGCCGAGGGGTTCAGTTCGGGCAGGCGAGACCTGAGGGGAGCCGCGTCGAGGCGTCGGTGTCCGCGGCTCGTAACTGCGCGCAGCTGAGCCCTACTGCCTCGTAGAGATCCGCTCCGATAAGGTTCGCCTTTGCGAGGTTGGCCTTGCCGAGGTCGGCCCGGCTAAGGTTCGCCCCGCTCAGGTCCGACGCGCTCAGATCAGCCTCCGTTAGGTTCGCGGCGCGGAGGTTCGCGCCACGAAGATTCGCCCCCCGGAGGTCGGCCCGGCTGAGATCGGACTGGCTCAGCTCCGCGCCGCGCAAGTTCGCCTTCGCGAGGCTGGCCTGACGAAGGTTGGTTTGCCGGAGATGCACGCCACGTAGATCCGAGCCGGACAGATCTGCCTGGCACAATGACGGACGGCTTTCGGGCGCGCCCCGCAGCACGTCGGCGGCCGGACGCTTTCCGGCCAGTGGACAATCCTGGGCCGCGACCGGCCCCGCGATGACCTGGGTCATCACGACGAGGACTACGGTCGCCATGAGTGTCAGCTGCCGCCGAAGTCTCCGCATTGCATGCCTCCGTATTGGAGAGAGAGGGATCAGGTCGAGGCGACGGCGAAGAGCGGCCAGTCGCCCGGCACGCCCTTGAGCGCGTGGCTCCCACGCGCGTCGAACCGGATACCGGAGCCGGCCACGAGGTCTCTCACCGTGCCGGATGCCAGGACCTCCTGGGGCTGCGCCACCGCAGCGATGCGCGCCCCGGTGTGCACGGCGATCCCGCTGACCCGGGACCCGGTGACCTCGCACTCGCCAGTGTGTACGCCCGCACGCACCTCGAGGCCAAGCTGGTGCACCGCGTCGCGGATGGCGCAGGCGCAGCGGATCGCGCGCGCGGGACCGTCGAAGATTGCGAAGAGGCCGTCGCCCGCCACGTCGATCTCCCGGCCGCGGAAGCGATCGAGCTGCTGGCGCGCCACGCCGAGATAGCCGTCCAGGAGCTCGCGCCAGCGCCGATCGCCGACGGCCACCGCCCGCTCGGTGGAGCTCACGATGTCCGTGAACAGCACGGTGACGAGCTGGCGATCCGGCTCGGGGCCGGATCTGGCGCCCGTGACGAACTCCTCGATCTCGTCGATGAGCATGTCCAGCGTCGCTTGATCGAACGCCTGGAGAAGATGGTCGTTGCCGGGCAGCTCGACGTACCTGGCGTTGCGAATGTGCTGCGCCAGGTAGCGCCCGGCCTCGACCGGAACGGCCTGGTCGCCGACGCGATGGAGAATCAGGGTGGGGGCCTGGATCGCGGGGAGGACGTGGCGGACGTCGATGTCGTAGTTGGCCTGCAGCAGCGCAAGGATGGAACCCGGGCTGGCCGATGCCCGCTCCAGCCGCCCGAACCACTGGCAGAATGCGGAGTCGTCCTTGCGGCTCGGGGCATTGATCGGAACGAGCACGCCCTGCCCCCAGCGTTCCTCGACCTTGCGCAGGAAGTAGCCCCACTGCTGCGGGGTCACGACCCACGGCTCCGCCTTGACCGAGGCGAAGCTGCCGCAGAGTATGAGGGCCGCGGTCCGCTCCGGATAGGTGGCGGAAAACATCAGCGACATCGATCCGCCTTCCGACCAGCCGAAGATCGTGGCCCGCGAGGAGCCGGCGGCCTCCATCACGGCCCGCACGTCGCCGATGCGCTCCTCGATGGTCTGCTCGCCCACGCGATCGGAGAGTCCCTGGCCGCGCTTGTCGAACACGATGACGCGGGCAAACGACGTGAACCGCTTCAGCAGGTACTGGTTGACGGGAAGCTCCCAGTAGATCTCGGCGTGGGACAGCGTGCCCGGGATGAGGACGAGGTCGCGGGGGCCATCCCCGAAGATCCGGTAGGCGATGTGGACGTCGCCGCTCCGCGCGTATCGGACCTCGTCTCCCATGCCCTCTTCCCCCTGGGGCCCTGTCAGGCCTTGCCAACTGTCCGGGCAATCTGTAGTAGTCTTACGCCGCTGAGGGTGGCCGCGCATCCAATGGTGCCATGAAGGAGGACGCCGATGTCGGGCATCGAAAGGAGCACACGAGAATGAGATCTGCCTCACGAGGCCTCATCGCGATCGGCAGCCTCCTCGCCTGTCTCGTGACCGGGGTGGCGGCCACCGCGCAGGACAAGCCCTCCGACAACATGGAAGTGCTGCGCGAGAAGATGCGCGCGGACAAGAGGCTCGTGGTGGCCTCCGTGCTCGAGCTCACCGAGGGGGAGGCCAAGGCCTTCTGGCCTGTCTACAACGCCTACCAAAGCGACATGGTCACCCACTACGACCGCCTGCTCAAGCTCATCGGCGACTTTTCCAAGAACTACGACGCGATGACGGACGAGATGGCCATGAAGCTGCTCGACGAGTACATGGCTCTCCAGCGCAACTACGCCGACATCCAGACCAAGTTCCTGCCGCGCTTCAAGAAGGTGCTGCCGCCCCGGAAGGTCGCGCGCCTGTACCAGATCGAGAACAAGGCGCGGGCGCTCGTGGACTACGAGCTCGCGAAGCAGATTCCCTTCGTCAAGTAGGCACCGCCACCCGGCGCCATGAACCCGCGGAGGAACGGAGGACAGCGACCGATGTGCAAGGCTCGACTCGTGGCCAGCCTGCTGACGCTCGTGCTCGTGATGACACCGTGGGCGAGCCCATCTCCCGCCCAGGCCGCCTCGGCGGCGGAGATCAACAAGGACGCCAGCGCCGCGCTCGCCAGGCTCTTCGAGAAAGTGCCGGAGGCGCGTAAGCTTGCCGCAGAAGCCAAGGGTATCCTCATCTTTCCCAGCATCGTCAAGGCCGGGTTCCTCTTCGGCGGGCAGTACGGCGAGGGCGTGCTGCGCAAGGGCGGCAAGGTCGCGGGATACTACAACTCGGTCGCGGCGTCGTATGGCCTTCAGGCCGGGGTGCAGAGCTTCGGGTACGCGCTATTCTTCATGACCGACGGCGCGCTGGCCTACCTCGACAAGAGCGAGGGCTTCGAAATCGGCGTGGGTCCGAGCATCGTGGTCGTCGACGAGGGCACGGCCAAGACCCTCACCACCACGACGGGGCGGAAGGACGTCTACGCCTTCATCTTCTCCCAGAAAGGGCTCATGGCGGGTCTCGGGTTGCAGGGCTCGAAGATCAGCCGCATCGAGAAGTAGCCCGGCGTCGTCTCCTCGCTGAGGGGCCTGGGGCGGTGAAGTGTGCCTCCGGCCCCTTCTTGACCCCCCACCTTTGGCGGTAAACGCACGAGCGGGTGAACAGTTCCATCCGGAACGTTTGCGTGCGCAGGGCGTTTGCACGGGCGTGAACGGTCTCGTGTTGCGCGAGAGGCGGAGCTTCATCCGACGTCCAGGCTTCGGGCGGGCGGCCAGGATGGCCGTCGCGGTCGCGCTCGTCCTCCTCGTGTCGGGCGCCACCACGGTCCGGGGTGATGGGCCGGCTCCGGTGGAGATCGTCGACTCCAAGTATGCCCCGGCCGACCTGACGGTCGCGCCGGGCACCACGGTGCGGTGGGTCAACCGCGACGAGGAAACGCACACCGTGACCTCGACGACAGAGCTCTTCAAGTCCGGAGGGCTCAATCTCGGGGACGCGTACACGCACACCTTCACGACGCCCGGGGTCTACCCCTATACCTGCGCGCTGCACGACTTCATGCAGGGCACCATCACGGTCAAATAGCCGCCGACAGAGGAGGACAGCATGGATCGCATGGATCGCCGAGGTTTCCTCGAGTGCATGGCCTGGGTGGGGACGGGCGTGATCTGGACCGCCAGCGCGGGCGTCTTCTCCTCACGGGTGCTCCCCGCCGAGGCGGCCGAGGCCGCGAAGGGCAGCTTCAGCTTCGTGCAGGTCAGCGACAGCCACGTCGGCTTCAAGGGCGAGGCGAACCAGGACGCAGCGGCCACGTTGCAGCAGGCCGTGGCGAAGATCAACGCGATGCCTGCGCCGCCGTCGTTCATCGTGCACACGGGAGACATCACCCACGGGCAGAAGCCGGGCGCGTTCGACACGGTCGCCGAGATTCTCAAGGGCGCCAAGGCCGAGCGCGTGATTTACCTCCCCGGCGAGCACGACGTGTTCCTGGACGGCGGCAAGGAGTACATGGGCCGCTTCGCCAACGGGGGCCCGGGGTGGCAGAGCTTCGACTACGCGGGCGTCCACTTCGTGGCTCTCGTCAACGTGCTGAAGTACAAGGGCGAGCGCATGGGCGCCCTCGGCCCCGAACAGATCGCGTGGCTCAAGCAGGACCTGGGCGGCCTGACGAGCAGTACCCCGGTGGTCGTCCTTGCCCACGTGCCGCTCTGGAGCGTCTATCCCCCGTGGGGGTGGTTCACGGAAGACGCGCAGCAGGCGACGGCACTCCTGACTCGCTTCGGCTCGGTCACCGTGCTGAACGGTCACATCCACCAGGTGCTCCAGAAGGTGGAGGGCAACGTGACCTTTCACACCGCGCTGTCGACGGGATTCCCGCAGCCCGCGCCGGGAACGGCAGCCGGCCCCGGGCCGATGAAGATCCCCGAGGCGCAGGCGCGGCCCATGATTGGCTTGCGCGAGGTGCGCTACGTCGTCGGCACCTCGCCCCTCGCGGTGGTCGATTCGACCCTGGCCTGACGACCGGCGGCGAGCGCTAGACTGTCTGCTCGATCTGGGAGCCCGCGGGCAGGGACATCTCGCGCCAGTCCGCGTCGCGCGGCACCACGGCCTCGGCCGCCACGAGCTTCGCGTACGTGGGTTCGATGCCGCGCGGGACGCCGCCGTCCGTGACGGTGCGCACCGCTTCGAGGAGGAGCCGGCGCGCCTGGATGACGGCGCGGTCGGCGGGTCCCAGGTGCTCGCGGCTCCGGTCGACGACGGGCCCCATGCTCTCCTGGATGGCGCGATCCTGTGCGTTGATGCCGTCGATGCCCGTGAAGCTCTCGGTCTTCTGGACCTGCCGATCGAGGAGGTAGTTGTTGCCGCGGTTTCGCTTGGCGCGGAACGTCGTCTGATCGACGTCGAGCGGCCCGTTGCCGAGCCGCCGCTCGAGCCGATCCTCGTCGGTGAGCGGCGCGTCGGTCGTGCTGTACTCCCAGTTGTAGACCATGGTGTGCTCGTCGTCGATCGGCACCCACATGTGTCCGGCCACCAGCGGGACGCCACTCTCCGAGCGCGACGGCCGGATCTGGTGGAAGGGCATGATGAAGTGATAGGTGCGCACGTGGATGCTCGTCTCGTTCAACGGCCGGATGCCCGCGTAGCGGTAGCCGTAGTCGGTGACGTCGAGGGCGAGCGTGGGCGCCTTGCCTCGCACGAAGGGGTTGTCAGGCTTGAAGCCGGGGCGCGACGTGTTGGTCGTCAGCAGGCGATGCAGGATGGGCGCGTGCGAGGTGTCGATGCCGCCTTCGAGGCCCTGCAGCCAGTTCGTCTCCTGGATGACCTTCGACACCGTGATGTGCGTCGCGGGCACGCGGGTCCACGCGAAGTCCGGCGGCGCTGCTTTCCGCTCGGGCGGTCCCATGTAGGCCCAAACCACTCCGCCCACTTCCAGCGTGGGGTAGGCGACGGTCGCGACCTTGTCCTTGAACTGGAGCTCAGACGGCTCGTTCATCATGTCCACGCACCGGCCGTCCAGGTCGAACTTCCAGCCGTGATACACGCAGCGAAGCCCGCACTCCTCGTTGCGTCCGAAGTAGAGGGAGGCCCGCCGGTGCGGACAGTACTCGTCCAGGAGCCCGACCCGGTTCTGCGTGTCGCGGAAGGCGATGAGGTCCTCGCCCAGGAGCCGCACCCGCACGGGCGGGCAGTCCGGCTCCGGCAGCTCCCGCGAGAGCAGCGCCGGCATCCAGTACCGCCGCATGGTGTCGCCCATCGGGGTACCGCGTTCGACCCGGGTCAGGAGCGCGTTGTCTTCGCGTGAGAGCATGGTCCGTTCCTCCCTGCTGGCGGAGAAGGTGCCGAGCCCGTTCGGGCGCAGTCTAGCACCGGCCCGTCCGCTGCGGGCCAGTGCTTTGCCGCTGGCTTTCCGCGGCCGGGTCGGGTACAAGACCCTTGCTCCACTCGCACGGAGGAATGATGGCCACCGCCGAACCGGTGCAGTTCAACCCACTGGATCCCGACGTCATCGCGGATCCATACCCGCTCTACCAGCGGCTGCGGACCGAGGCGCCCGTGCATCAGACGCCGCTCGGCATGTGGGTCCTGTCCCGCTACGACGACGTGGCCATGTTCCTGCGCGATCCGCGCTTCGGGCGCCGCGGCTTCCAGGAGGTCATCTCGGCGCGCTTCGGACACCCCGGGTTCAGCCACACCATGCTGCTCCAGGACCCGCCCAATCACACCCGGCTGCGCGCGCTCGTGAGCAAGGCGTTCACGCCCCGCGTGGTCGAGGGCCTGCGTGGGCAGATCCAGGGCATGGTGGACGCGCTGCTCGACGACACGATCGGGCGCGGCGAGGCAGATCTCATCGCTGACTTCGCCTATCCCCTGCCGGTGAGCGTCATCAGCGCGATGCTGGGCGTGCCGGCTCACGACAGCCGGCGCTTCCGGGAGTGGTCGTTTGATCTCGCTCGCAGCATCGACGCCGTCGTGGTCTCCGATCCCGAGCTCGTCGAGCGAGGCAACGCCGCCGGCCTCGCGTTTCATGAATACTTCGAGGACCTGATTGCGGAGCGTCGGCGGGCGCCGCGGGCCGACCTTCTCTCGGACCTGATCGCCGCGGAGGAGGCAGGGGATCGGCTGAGCACGGAAGAGCTCCTGGCCACGGTCATGTTGCTCTTTCTGGCCGGCCACGAGACGACGGTCAACCTGATCGGCAACGGCATGCTCGCTCTGCTGCGGCGCCCCGATGAGCTCCGGCGGCTTCGCGAAGATCCCCACCTCATCGGGACCGCCGTGGAGGAGCTCTTGCGCTATGACAGCCCCGTGCAGCGCGTGAGCCGCCTCGTCTACGAGGACGTGACCATCGACGGGGGCACGATCCCGCAGGGCTCTCTCGTGCTGGGCCTGCTCGGCGCCGCCAACCGGGACCCGGCTCATTTCCCAGAGCCGGATCGCGTGGACCTCGGCCGCCAGGACAATCGCCACCTTGCGTTCGGGTGGGGCATACACTTCTGCCTCGGCGCGCCGCTGGCCCGACTGGAGGGCCAGATCGCAATCGCGACACTCCTGCGCCGCCTGCCCGCGCTCGCCCTCGCGACGGAGCGCGTCGAGTGGCGGCAGACGTTCACGCTCCGCGCGCTGCAGGCCTTGCCCGTCCGCTTCTGACGTCGCGTCGCGGCCATGCGCGGCATCGAGCAGGTTCCGTGGCTCTACGACGTGCTCTGCAGCATCTGCGAGCGGAGAGGCATCGGCAGATGGCGGCGCCACCTGACGGCGGGAGCCAAGGGCGTCGTGCTGGACCTGGGCTCGGGGACGGGACGCAACCTGCCGCTTCTGCCCTCCGGCGTGAAGGCCGTCGGCCTCGACCCCTCGCTGGGCGCGCTCGAGCGCGCGCGCCGGC
>Ga0126374_10000360_pt1 | contig 11156 bp, 19 predicted proteins | sample PanSoiMetPlot_12_FD_89874 | JGI IMG/M metagenome (GOLD analysis project Ga0126374, IMG submission 89874) | Tropical forest soil microbial communities from Panama - MetaG Plot_12 | ecosystem: Environmental > Terrestrial > Soil > Tropical forest > Bulk soil | place: Panama | collected 2016-02-17
ACCTACAATCTACTTTCTACAAATTTAGTAACAAAGGATAACTATGCAAAATTATCAAATAATCAAAAAGATACGTGAAGCTATTGGTCTTGATGTAATAGAAGAGAAATATCTCAAAGTGTTAACGCCACGTGAAGCGCGTGTAAAAGAGATGATTGATGATGGATATACAACAAAAGAAATTGCGTTGCATCACTCTGTAACTGTATATCGCATACGTCAGATCAGAAAAAAGATACAGCAGAAATGGAATACAGGGCGATGTATGTATGAGTTTGAATGCGATAACAAAGCAACAAACATACACGTAGTTGACGGCAAACCCACGCCGCTTTGCAAAGAACATTACTTAGAAGAGCTTGCAATTGACGCGGAAATTTACGAACAGGAACACGGAACATTCTGTATTGTGTGTGGTGAAACGGTTGAAAATTGGATCATTATTTCACAGAAACTTCCTTGTATGTGTCATCAACATATCAAAGAAATTGTCAAACCATTTCACGAATATTTTTCTATCTGCATTATTCCTGACACGGATCAATGGCAACCAGAAATACAAACTGGTAAAACCTGGTTGTCGCTTACACAGGCAGTTGATGAATTGGCGTGGGACAGATGGCGTGTGATATTTACAAATGGTTATGTAGTAGTTTTTGAAAGAGAAAAACAATGAACACAATTTTGAAAGCATATCTTTGCGTACAATCCGGTAACGATGTTGAAATAAGTATCTATCGCAATGCAGATGGTTGGTTAACTTTTTCAATGCATTTACCAGAAATACAAAAAGGACGTTTCGATATGAGAGATGTTTCAATTTCAATGAGTGCAGAAGAATTTGAACGTTTGGCAAAACTTTTTCAATATGCATCAGAAAATATATGAACATATTTGAAGTACCGCTTATCAAGCTTTCACCTGGTTGTAGATTTAAAGCGATGATCTATGACAAATCCGGTAATGAATTTGTAATCGTTGACGTAATGACACCAAACTTTTTGACCAATGATGACGGATCAAAAGGCGATGTCAACGATTTATTTTGTTGGTTGATCAACGTTGTTGCAACGTTGTTTCCGCCATCGCCAACGTCATCAGAAAGAACACACAATGAAAAAGAAAATGGACAGGCGACGTAAGCCAATGAGCGCAGAGCGCAGAGAAAAACTTCGACAAGCGGCGTTAAAACGTTGGCACGGCGATGCATTTGACGTAGGCGCGTTAGATATTGATGACGACGCTCCGAATCAAGACAACGGTATAGTTGACGCTGTACCATCTGAATCATTGCCGCCGTTTTTGTTTTCCGAAAACGAATTTGAAATCGCTTTCAAAGCGTATTACTACCTTGTGTCATTGATCACGGAGCGTTTTCACATCACTGTTGAAACTCTGTCGGCAATGGTAATCGCAGAGACGCAAGCGCAGTATAACGAGTTTGAAGCAAATCAAGCGCGCAAGCGCAGAATGGAAAGTGTCGAATGGCAAAGATAGTACAGATCAACGTATCGAGAAATGATGTAAAAAACTACACGTTGACTTTTTACCTGGTCAATGATGTCAACGAAACAAAATTTGTTGACGTTGAAATTGAAGCAAAAGAGTTTGACGCGTTTTTCAATATGTTCGCGCAGATACATCAAACGATACAAAACAGCAATTCAAACCCGTTTGTAACTATGGGAGAATTTTCCGTGTCGTTACCTACGGACATACAGAAACCACGTTTTTATCGCAAGACAGATTTGCAACGTCTGTTAAGCGAATAAAACATTTTCATCATCGGAGAACACACAATGGTGAAAACAAAACGCAGGCGAATTTTATTTGCGATAGCTACAATTGCTATGGCGTCCGCAGGTACTGGTCTTACACTGGTAAACAACATTGACATTGACGCGTTTCGAGATGACGTAATGAATGGAATTTTGATCACGTTTATTGCGCTCTGTCTTGCGGCGTGTTTCTCCGCAATGGAGTCAGCGTACCTGTGGGCGAGTAAGGAAATAGAAGACGCGTCAAAACTTTGGCGAAAAGCAGTTTTGGTTGTAACGTGCATTGTATTGATTTTCGGAATGGGTTTTGCATTTTTCGAAGAGCTATCAATCACGCTTGCAAAGGTGGGGAATAGATCACTCACCAATAACGCATCAAAGATTGTCAAAAGTGTTGACGTACAGAATCAACGGAGCGCTGCGCGCGCAGCGCTCAAAACCATTTCAGATGGAAAAATCAACATCAATGCAATGCCGTTTGTAATCGGATATGTAATCGCCGGTTTATCATTGATCGCAATTGGAGCGGTAGCAGAAAAGAAACGTGAACGCGTGCGCGGACGCGGCAACCTTCTGATCAATGATCCGGCATTGGCCGCGCGCGTGCAACAAACATACGGGATTGATCCGACAACGGCGCGCGCATACGTGGACAAAAACGGCAAAGGTGTTGCTGTCTGGAATAACAAATCCCGTCAAATCGGATATCTGTCAAACTATGACAGCAAGTAACTTTGATTTCAAAGTCATTTCAAAGTCAAATCAGTACCAGACTTTGAAATGACTTTGAAATGACTTTGAAGACTTTGAAAAGGAAATGAGGAAATTATGTGTGAAGTTTGCGATTACATAGACAGATACAATCCAACATCTGGAATAGTAACAGTCAATTTGAGATTGACTGCGGAAAACGTTGATAGACTCGCAGATTTGTTGGCGATTGTCGGAGAAGCTATCAAAGACCAAGGTGAAAATATGAACGGCAAATGCGTCAGTGTCGGAAGTAAGAACGGCATTGGTTCATTGTCGTTTGATATTGTAACCATCGAAACCATTCGGAGAATGCAAAATGACAAAGCAACGCACGAACAACCTTTTGACATCATCACAGATTTTGACCGAACAGTTGTACACGGCGATAGAAAACACGATAGAAAGCGCGGCGTATCTAAAAGCCGCAATCATCATACACCCTAAACAATTGCCGCGCGCAGGCATTACAGGCAAAGCGATGTTACAGGTGATAGATGCAATCAACCGAATCGAGATGATCTATCGTGAAATAACAACTTGATAATCAGACAAGGTATTTTGCTATGGCGTCAAAAAAGAAGGTAAAGGCGCCGCCACTCGCCAAATTTGATTGGAAAAAAGAGTTACGTAAAAATGGTTTCAAAATCTCACGAGACGGCGCGATACATAAACAGGTACTAAATCAACCTAAAAAAGCTAAGGGAATTACATACACCGAAAAAGCGCTGATACGCCGTCAGGCAAAAACCGGCATACCAGCGTACAAACAAAAGAAGTATACAAAAACTCAGGCGTTGAATTTACTTGCGCGTGAGCAAGGATATAAAGACATCAAAGATTATTTCAAAGTACGAAAATCACCGAAGCATAGGCATTTTGAACAGATTGCAAAAGAAGAAAAGAAATCAACGGGATTGGGATCATCGTTTGAAGAAAAGTTCAAAGCGTATGCAGATACAGGATATGAACACGGTACAGAGGAAGAGTATGATTTGCTCTACGATCTTGATATGGTAGATGAAGAAGATTACGACGATTATCCTGAGGATTGATTATGCCACGTGGCAGACCAAAAATTTACACAACGCAAGCAGAACGGCAAGCGGCGTATGTCGAACGCAACAACATTGATGACGCCGCTCGCAAACGCAGAGAACGTGCAAGCTATTCTGTCAAACAGAAAACGCGCAGTCTTGAACGCCTGGTTGAATGGAAAGAAGCAAACCCAGATCATAAACGAGACTGGCGCAAAGATGAACAGTATCGCAAACAGAAAAGAAGGGAAAAACGTATGTCAACACCTTTCATAGCATTTGACGGAGAAGGCATCAACACCAACGAAATACAAACGTATCTACGGACAAATGACGACAACAACGGTATGCCTGTGTACCGACAGAATTACGTGATCTTGACCGCATCCGACGGACGTTACATAGAGAATTGGGAGAACGGGTTGAAAACAGAAGATTGTCTCGATTTTCTGCTTTCATATCACGGTGAGAATTACTTGATTGGTTTCGGTATTGGATACGACATCACAAAGATTTTGCATACAGAAATGAACGAAAAAGAAATACGCAAACTTTGGAAAAACAAAACTATCGAATGGCGTGGTTACAGAATTTTCTATGCTCCGAATAAAATCTTTCGAGTACATAAAGACGGACGACATATTACACTATATGACACGCGCGCATTCTTTCAGAAGTCTTTTGTGAAAGCGCTTGAAGATTGGAAGATTGATTGTCCACAAGAAATCAAAGACGGTAAAAAAGCACGTAGTACATTTGCAGTCAAAGACAGACGTGAAATACAACAATACAATTTGCTAGAATGTAAATTGCTGGTTGAGTTACTCAACAAAATGCGTACAGCAATGCATACTGTCGGTGTGGTTCCGTATCGCTGGTACGGCGTGGGTGCATTGTCACAAGTTGTGATGGAAGATAATTACATCAAGCAACATCTCGAAACTCCGAAAGCGATGTTGCCGCATTTTCTCGCGGCGTATTACGGCGGACGAAACCAGGTGTTAAAACTTGGCGAGTTTGACAAAGACGTATACATACACGATATCAATTCTGCATATCCTCACGCGATGACAGAACTACCATCATCAATCGGTACCTGGTCGAAATGCAAACCGAAGTACTATGATTATCCGTACACGCTTTACCAGGTAGAATGGGATTTACCACGCAATACATTGATTACACCGTTTCCTGTTAGACAAAAGGGGAATATTTATTATCCATTGAAAGGCGCTGGTATGTACTGGCAACCAGAAGTACAAGCGGCAATGCGTCATTACGCGAAGTACATCAAGATTACCAAGTGTTGGTTTTTTGAACCGAATGAGCCAGATGTACGTTTGTTCGGTTTCTATAAAGACTACTATGCGCAGCGCCAACAATTCATAAAAGAAGGCAACGACGCGCAACACGTTTTGAAACTCACGTTGAACGGCGGATATGGAAAGCTAGCGCAATCTGTCGGCGGACGCATACAAATTGATCCGTTGACGGGAGAAGTAACATACAACCTTCCGGCATTTCAAAATTATTTCCTCGCCGGTATGATCACATCGAAGTGTCGCGCAAAAGTTTTTGAATTGGCGATGTTATCTCCGCGAGATGTAATTGCGTTTGCTACGGACGGCGTTGCAGTTACAAAGCAACTTGTAGAACATAGCAACGAAAAAGAACTTGGCGCGTGGGAAGTAAAACGCGTACAGAACTACTTCATTGCGCAGACGGGCGTATACACGTATCGAGACGGCGATGTCGAAAAATTCAAATCACGCGGATTTGGCTATAAATCCATTGACTATGATTTACTCCGAAAACAATGGCGTACATCAGGTGTGGATACAGTTTTCTTTTATACAGAGAATCGCTTTGTAGGCATTGGTCAGGGTTTACAACGAAATCATTTTGATCTGATAGGATGTTGGGTTGACGTTGAACGACAATTGACTTTCACACCGACATCAATGCGAATACAGAAGCGCAAAGACAGCGGCGTTGATTACACGTCGTCAACATCACATCAGATCATACAACTTGCGCCACCTGTCAACGTGGGCGCAAGCGAGCCGTATAAGATGAAAACGCGATGGCTTGAAACGGACGAAGACAAAGAACAGCAGGATGATCTTGACCAAACGAGATGATCAAAACGGTTTGCAAATTTTATAGCAGTGTGATCTAATTGCGTTTCGGTTTGATCACGTGATCAAAACGAACGGCGACAATCACGTCGCACATCTTTGAAAACCTCATATTGAAAGGACAAAACACTATGGCTTCTCAGTCATCAAATAGTGGCTCAAGCGCCATTGCAGAATTGATCAATACGACACCGGAATTACGAAAGAAACTGGCAACGAATATCGTCGTTCAAATGGGCGCACGGTTTGTGATCATTGATCCAACGCAACCAGGTTTGCACGTGTTTTCGGAAGGCGTGAATAAAGGCAAGGTTTTTCAATCGTATCAGCCGCTTGAAACACTTGACGCCAAAGGCAACGCGTTTGTGCCTACGCCGCGTGGAAAGAAAAAAGCCAAGTAATCAACGTCCGAAACGGTAACAACACTATGACAGACAAAGAACGTCGCGCGTTGATTTCAAAGTTGAATGCAAAATGGCGTACAGCGATTGCAAATAATAAACGCTACCAAGCGCAGGCAATCGAAAAACAGATACGTAATTTACTCATTCAAAAGTAGCAACAGAAACGCGTCAGGTAACACGCGGAGTACCGCAGGTAAGTTACCCTTGCGAAGCGGTACAATAACCGATAGGAAAGTAGAACACTATGAAACGTAATATCAAACCAACGTCAGAAGAAAAACAAATCGCCAACGAGATGCAGAAAACTCCGAATGCGAGTGAAAAACCCGTCGCGTTGAACCAGGTGGGCGTTTTCACAATGTTGATGCAACAACCGACTATTGACGCAAAAGCGTTGCTTGGCGGCGGCAAGGTTGAATGGATCAACGCGATGGAAAACATCAATCCGCTTTTCCCGACAGGTGGACAGTTCTCCAGACCGTTTTTCGTCGTTCGCGCGTGGTACTTTGAATCGAAGACGGCGACGCAGAAAAGCCGCGCGGGTTTCAAACTCGTCACGCCTGATGAAAACATCTGGCATATCTCATTGCCGTATCCGTTGCACGAAGACACTTTGCAACCGATATACGCAGACCGCGAGACACTTTTGAATCACTTCGAGAATTCCACCGTTGCGGTGGGGTTGATGCAGTTTGAAAAAGTCGATCGTGGACAGAATAACACGTACTGGCGCTTCATTTATTCGGACGAACATTCAATGGAGCTTGCCGGAGAACCGATGCCGACACCTGGTAAACAGGCGGAAACTGACGATGAGATGCCGCCGTTCTAGCTTGACATATGATGACGTGTAACAGATAATTTCCTTGCAAAATACCTTGTCTGTACCAACAGACACTTCGGGGCGTAACAAAAATGTTACGCCCCATTTTTTATTTCTTCAAAAATTTGCGGTATGCGAACCACGCCGCAAGAATTATGATGATCAGCCAGATACAACCTTTTAACATTTTCATATGAAATACGCCATTGACATAAACTGCGTGATGGTATCTCCGCCGTTTGAAAGCTGCGCTTGAAATTGAATTGAAAAACCCTGTAACGGATCAAGAGTTATGTCACGTTGTGTTTGAAAACCATTTTGTACGCCTGTGCCGCCGACACCGTAGTCTCCGCCGTTATCGCATTTACAATTCCAGATGATCCGGTTTGACGCCGCTCTTTCCCACGAAGCTTCGAGACGCCAACCTTGATTATTGTTGAAAGATGTAGTAACACCCTGCAACTGTATAGCATCCGGTAATTCTTTGATGCCGAATGATTTTGTACCTAACGCGCCTAACGAAACGCCGCTTGAGCGAATAATTACCATCATCCCGTCAAATACCAACAGATTCGGCGGGATGACGAGTGTATGTAGTGTGGTGAGCGCTGTTGTTCCTGTTACAGATGCGACACCTGAAACTCTGTCAACCACGTTTGCTTGATTGACTAAACCTTGATACGGGAGTATCGGCGGACGTGTGTATATGACGCTCATATTATCTCAACTGATACGGGAAATATGTGTCAGGTGTAATAGGCGCATAGTTGCCGCGTACTAACAACGTCGCGCCAAAACTACCCGCAAAACTGGAAAGCGGCGCAGATACGACGATCAATAAATCTTCACCTTCACGCGTGCGCAACGGTTCAAAAAAATTTATTACTGTTTTGTTAGGCGTTGGGCCTACCAAAATATCTTGATATAACATATCAAGTTGCGCGGCGTTTGATCCAAATGCATCGCCGTAGTTAAATGACGAATCAAATTGTCTATTGCGTACAAATTTCAAACTGCCGTATGTGTAATCTGCGGCAACTGTCGGTATCGGTGTTACAAGAAATGAATAACCCCAGTTGATATGCCATATTTCAATTACGCGTTGTGGCGCAGCTTTCAAGTTGATAAAAAGCGCCTGGTTACTTCCGACTAACAAACTATCGGAAACGACCGTATTTAGTTGTCCTTCGTGATTTGGCATATTATCTCAATGATACAAGCGCAGCGATCAATATCACAATTCCAACGAGGATGATTACCGTTTTGTTACTTAACTCGAATAGTGATGAAAAAGGATTTTCGAGTGTTTTGATACCAGCGGCTTTTCTCTCTTCTGGCGTTGTATCGCTTTGCATTTGTGTACCGCAATGTTTGTAACCGAAGATGTCTTTATACTCTACCTGACCAGGCGGACAGTTACCTTGTGGATTTATAGGCGGCGTAGTAGGCGTTGCAGTTGTCGGCGGTAGTCCAAGTATTTGACCAAGTTGCGTGGTTTTGCGCCGCAGTACCTTTTTACCGTTGATGATCACTTCTTCAAAGTCTTCCGGCCTGCCCGTCTTTGGATCATTGGGATTTTGAAAGAAGCTATTAATGATGTCCATTGAGTAATTGACAAAACCCAATGGCATATTACCGTTGAATTGACTTGCCGCTCCGTACTGGTTTGCAAGTAATTCATTCATATACGGAATTGAAAATTGATTGAAACCTTGTCGCATATTATGGCACAGGTGGAATGGGCGAAATTACAACGCCCGCTGTTACAATCTGCTTTACGCGTTTCGATACGTTGCTACTCAAGATCAACAACCAGATCAAAATGATGATGATTGATAGCACTATTACCCACATCGTTGCGCGTTGTACTGTCATTCCTGTTTTCTCTTTTTGTAGTAGTAATAGCCTACCGCTCCGACTATCAAAACTACGACTAGCAACAACATCGTGTTGCCGCCACCTGACGACGATGTAACAGGTACAAGCGCTTGCCCCACCTGCTTTGATTGCCCTACATCGCCCGAACTACCGAACAAATTTCTAAACACGTCTGACAGCGTTGTAAATGGGTCTTGCTGTCCGTTGAACGTGTTTGTCGGGGCTGATGGCGATACTGTTGTAGCCTGGTTGCTATACGTAAATGCGCGCGGCAAATCAAGAATTTTGTATGCGTTTGCTCTGATCAGATCGTTGATACGTGCGATGTAATCAGCGCTGACAGGTTGGCCATACGCCGCAATTTCCTGCGCTGTAGCGATGCGACGATCAGCAATGTCACGCGGTAGCATCGGAGCGCGCACTGGAAGGGGCGATGTCGGTAATGACGTATCTCCGCGTGAAATCGGTTCACGCGGCGTTCCTATTGATCGTCCGTCATCAGGCATATTCAAAACCCAAATGGATAAAATGACCGCATGCCGCTGTTAAACGCTGCGGACAGTTGTTGTAAAAATGTCGGCGGACGAGGGCCACCAAACGCAGATTGATAATCGTATACACGCGGTTGGTTCCAAATCGCAGACAACGCGTTGAGTAACGTACCTTGTCGTTCAAGTGATTGTCCTCGATACTGTGTACCTATGTCGCCTACCGCGCGAATTTGCGTCATCAATGTGTTGAATGCATTTTGCGCTTGTAACGTATACAGATTTTGCTGCGCAATGTTCATACGATCAATCGCCATCAATTGCGCATCTGTATCATAACGTCTGTCAGCGCTGTTAATTCTGTTTGCTTCTTCCTGTCCGGCGATTTGCGATTTAATCGCTTCAAGCCCTTGTAAGCCTAATTCTCTTTGTAATCCCGCTTTGATCCGTTCTATTTCCTGACCAGATATCAAAGACTCTTTCAATCCTTCAAATTGCAATGCGTTTGACTGTGATTGATTTTGCGCAGCAATCTGTTGACCGGCGACAGTAGACAACGCCGCAAACGCGTTGACGCGTGACTGATCACGCGATGATTGCGCTGTGTTATTCTCGCCTTGCAACGGTACAAGCCTGTTGATCGTTGATGTCGAAGACGTACCGCCTTTTGATAGCTTCAAAACTATGTACAAAATAACAACGGCGATTACAATCGGTATACCGTACTTTTTTACGTTGTCCATATGTTTTCAAAATGACGGGATGACATCGCCGTATGTGATTGCCCCGTAAACGTTCCTCAGCAGAACTATTACCTACGGGATGTCATCCCATAAGAGAGTGTTGCTCCGACATTACCGAAGAAGGAAAATCAAAAGTCTGTACCAGGCGGCGATGTATCAACCTGTGGTACTTCCGGTATTGGTTCTGATGGTTTTGCGACAGGCGGATTACCTGCGGCTTGTCTGATCAAATTTAATAGCTCATCAGTTCTGTTACCAGTTTCAAGTTGTTGCCACAACATATCAAGTAACAAATTTTCACTCAATGAACGCTGGTACGAAAGCCACTTGATGGCTTTATTCCATTCCGGCGATGCGGACATTGTATCTTCTTCAAGACTTTTCATTGCCGCAATCGTCATCAAAATGTCCTGTGTCCTATGTCCAATTTGTAATTGTTTCCATATGATTTTGCACGTGTAATCATCAGGATTACGTTCAACGTGCTTTGTCATAAAATCTATTGCATCTTTCCAGTCAAGATTAACCATTGTATGCTTCTCCGAATTGCTCATATGCCGGTATTTGATACGGCAATGGTTTATTGATTAACGGCAGTTGATTGATTGGGAGTATTCCGCGATATCCTCTGAATCGAGAATACAACATTTCTGATATCGGATGTCCATATCGCTGCGCTCCGACATAATTACGTATTCCTCGAAATGGGTAGGAAGGAAAGTAATCAATTGCGCCCATAGGTGGCGTTGCTACAATTGCAAATCCATACGGCGATACTTGTGGTGTATTATATTCTGCCTGGTTGATAGTCGGATTGAAACCCCACGCGTCGCCGTTTGGTTTGTTCTGACGTGGTACCAGATTTACACGTAATTCGTTTGTAGTAACGCGAACGTTTTGTAATCCATTGATCATTGCGGTACACTTCCTGTCGTTAATGCCTGTATGCCGTTTCTAGTCCATTCTCCGATTTTGTTTGCGAGCGAGACAAACACCTGTGATTTTGCAATCAACACATATAAGATTGCGAGCGCAATTGTGATCACAAAAATGTCTCGCAGTTTCATTGCCTACCTTGAAATGCTCTGACAACATTTGACCAACCAGTTGCGCCAGC
>Ga0126374_10000361_pt1 | contig 11153 bp, 7 predicted proteins | sample PanSoiMetPlot_12_FD_89874 | JGI IMG/M metagenome (GOLD analysis project Ga0126374, IMG submission 89874) | Tropical forest soil microbial communities from Panama - MetaG Plot_12 | ecosystem: Environmental > Terrestrial > Soil > Tropical forest > Bulk soil | place: Panama | collected 2016-02-17
CAGCCGCGGCGCCGGCAGGCCACCAGCCAAATTCTGCTGGTGACAAGCCTGGCATACAGCCACTATGGCGGGCGGCGATGTGGCGGCCGCGCTGGCAGGCCGCGCCGGCCAGTTTTTTTTAGCGAAATAGGCTGCAGCGGACCCGAGTTCTGCCGGCGTGAGGGCCGTCGCCATCCACACCATGACCTCGTTGTCACGAGCTCCACTGTGGAAATCATGCAGCTGCTTTACGAGATAATTTTCCTGCAGACCCCAGATGATTGGAGTGGCTGCGTTTCTGGGGATGCCGTTCTCGCCGTGGCATGTGTTGCAAACCAGCAACTTGGCGCCGAGGATGGCCTCGGCCTCAGCGACATTTCCCGGCGAGGCCACCGCGGGCCTCTCAACGGCATGTCCCGGCGCGGCCCTCTCAGCGGCATTTGCCGGCGCGGCCAGCGCGGCCAGGATGACCAGAACGCCGAAAACAGTCGGAAAGTGATTGTCGGTCATGTTTTACACCCCCACTGTTCGAGTGCTCGCGGTCCCGTGATACGACCAATGCGCTGGAACCCTCTGAAACATGCCGCAGTCAGGCTTGTGGCGCAAGAAGCTGCTTGCCGGCACCGTCCGTGCCGCGATACCCGTCAATGGCAAGACTTCCGGCTGCCGCCGACATCTGAAGCCGGGCGGCGCAGAGTCCTTAACTTCCCTCGTCAACTTTCCCCGTCTCAGGGAGTTCGCTTCCCCCACGATGGCGCGGACGCGCCGTCGCACGGCCCTAACCCGGATTTCTCAAACAAGTATGAGAAATCCGGGCTAAGGCGTAAGCGACCAGCGTCTGGCCTCGACGCCGCGCCAAAGCCGGAGCAAGATGCGGGTTGATGCCTCAAGCGGAGCTTTGCGTCATGGCTGTCAGCCTCAAGGTGAATGGCGCGGTGCACAACGTGCCAGCCGAGCCGGATACACCGCTACTTTACGTGCTGCGCAATGATCTTGGCCTCAATGCCGCCAAGTTCGGCTGTGGGCTTAGTCAATGCGGCGCCTGCACGGTGCTCGTCGACGGCGCCCCGGTGCGCTCCTGCGTGACGCCAATCGGCACGCTTGGGCAATCGGAGATCACCACGCTCGAAGGCCTCGGTACCGTCGAGCGGCCGCACCCGCTACAGGCCGCTTTCATCGCAGAGCAGGCGGCGCAATGCGGCTACTGCATCCCCGGCATGATCATGTTGGCAAAAGCGCTGCTCGACCGCAAACAGCAGCCGAGCGAGGCCGAGGTCCGGCTGGGACTTGCCGGCAATTTGTGCCGCTGCGGGGCCCATAACCGGGTTGTCCGCGCGGTCCTCAAGGCGGCGCAAATGGGTATCTAATGGGTATCTAATGAATGCGATCTCAATCCGGGCCGTCCCGATTGAGCCGGTTGAGGACGCCGCATGGTCGTTGCAAAGCCGAAAACGCCGAGCGCCGACATGGCGGCGATACGGTTGCCCGCAACGTCGGCTTGTGGTTCGCGCTGACGTTTGGGCGCACCTTTGACCATGTCTGTTGGGGAGCGAAAGCAAACTTGCTTTAAGCGCTCCTCTGCTGCTTCTTCATAGCATCGAACCACGGACAAACTCCCGCCATCACGTCGTAGTTGCCGGCCAGCACCTGGACGGGTCGGCGCAAGCCGCGCTCCGCATTGGCGAGCCGCATCTCGCGCGCTTCTCGGCGCAGCTCGGGCGTCAGCCACATGCGATTATGGCCCCAGATGCTGGGGCCTTCCCTGCGTTCCGAGGGCTGCCATGTTGCCGGGTCGATATCGCGCGCGCCCCAGCCGTATTCGATCATGAAACCCGACGGGTTCCAGGTGTAAAACGAGGTGACGAAATCGCCGCAGTGGCGGCCGAGCGTGACGGCGATGCGGCCGTCTTCGCCGCCGGCGATATCGTAACCTTGGCCGACGTCGTCGAAGCTGAACAGCTCCAGCATCACGTGATGGACTGCGTTCTTGCCGGTCGCTGCGAAGGCGATGCTGTGATGGCGCGGGTTTACGTGGAAGAAATAGAGCTGGTAGGGGCGCAGGAAATAGTCGCTCAGCCGGAAGCCCAGTATGTCGCGGTAGAACGCCATCATCTCCTCGACGCGCTCGACATGCAGCACCACATGGCCGAGCCCGAGCGGGCCGGTGCGAAAGCCCGAAACATTGCGGCCCGGCACGAACGGATCGGTCGCCGTGGCGGCGCCGTGGAAGAATTCAAGCCGGTTGCTCATGGGGTCGTTGACGACGATGAAATCGGCGACGTGGCGTTCATCCGCAAGCGCGCGTGATGCCCGTGCCACCTCGATCCCGTGCGACTCCAGATGCGCCCCGAGCCGATCGAGCACGACCGCGTCCGCCACCTCCCAACCGAAAAAGCCGATGCCCTCGCCGCCATCCTGGTTCACGATCAGGCGTTGCTTGCGGTCGTCCATCCGCAGCGCCAGCGTCGCGCGGCTGCGGTCGACCGCCTGCAGGCCGAGCAACCGGGTGCCGTAGCCGGACCAGTCGTCGATATCCTTGGCGCGAACGCCGACATAGCCCAGGGACTGCACAGGGCCTAGGGATGGTGCCGACATGGCTTTACCTCGCAAGATCGGGTGTCTGTTCGGTGGGGCACCCTGGGACGGCAATTCGATCGATTGTATCAGTATTTTCCGAGGCCGGAGGTTTCGAGTTTCTTTACCTTCGTTCACGGTCTGGACTCTTATGGAAGAGATTGGGTTGTGGCTAACATTGATGTGATTCGCAGATCGATTCAGCCCGAACGGGCAGTCCTTCCGCGACGGCCGGATCGCCTTCCTCATCGCAGGCGACCCGGCGGCGATTAAGTTGTTTCCGCGTCATCGATCGGATCGGCTGTGCCTCCGTCTTCGCAAGGGACGAGGGCGGGTCGGGGGATTCGAGGTGTGGGCCTGCGATGGGCAGGTTCGAGGCAGACCAGGGGCAGCGCATGCCGGACACGATCCGGGCGGCCGGGACAGGCAATTTGTGCGACGGGCGGAAATGTCTTGCATTGCCGATGGCTGTGCTCACCGCCTTGCCAACTGTTGTCGCTCCGGCCCGGGCTCAGGACAGCGATCCTCTCGTACTGGGCCTCGCCTATGTGGAAGCGATACGCAAATTCGATGCGCACGAGCTTGCCGGCCTCACGCTCTTCTTTGGTGTACTGATTTTTGCGGTCGCGACGGCCATCATCCTGGTCCGCACCCACGAACGGCTGCGGGCTGAACGGGCCCGCACGCGCGCCCAGTTGGCGGCGCTCGACGGCGAAATCGATCGGCTCTACGGCCTCCTGCTCGCCGAACCTCAGGTCGTCGTCGCTTGGAGCGGTGGCGCCGTGCCCGAGATTATTGGCGATCCGAGGATGATCGCGCCGGAACTCACCGCAGACCGCATCATGACCTTGGCGGCCTGGTTGCGGCCCGAACAGGCGTTGCTTTTGGACTCAGCGGTCGAGCGGTTGCTCACGCGCGGCGAAGGCTTTTCGATCCCGCTGACCACCGCGGCGGGGCGCCATGTGGCGGCGGAGGGCCGCGCGACCGGCGGCAGCGCCATACTCCGGCTCAATGAGGTCAGCGGTCTCAAGAAGGAAATTGCAGAGCTTACCCATCAGTTGCAGCAGCAGCAGGCCAATGCGAAGGCGGAACGTGCCCTCCTTGAAGCGGCCGAACTGGAAACGCTGCGGTCTCACTTTGCCTCCACGGTCGAAGCGCATCGCCGTACGCTCGACCACCTATCGACGGGAGTCGCCATATTCGGTCCCGATCACAATCTGGCCTTCTACAATTCCGCCTATCGTAAATTGTGGGAAATCGATGCCGGATTCCTCGACCGCCACCCAGCCGATTCCGCCGTGATCGATCGCTTACGGGCGGCGCGGCGACTGCCCGAGCAACAGGATTTCCGGACGTGGAAGGCCCAGCTCCATCGCGCCTACCGCGCCTCCGCACCAGCCACCTACGAATGGCATCTGCCGGACCAGCGCACCCTGCGTGTCGTGACCACCCCCAATCCGGACGGTGGCGTCACCTATTTGTTCGACGACGTCACCGAGCGCCTCAACCTTGAACGCCGGTTCGACGCGCTGATCCGTGTCCAGGGCGAAACGCTCGACAACCTCACCGAAGCCGTCGTGCTGTTCGGCAGCGACGGCCGGGTTCGGTTGTACAATCCGGCGTTCGAGAAGATGTGGCAACTATCGCCCACCATGCTCGACGAGCACCCGCATATTGAGGCCGTGATCGAGCAATGCCGCATGTTCCATCGCGACCACGAGACGTGGCGGTCCCTGCGCGCTGCCATAACGGCCATCGACAGCCGCGAACCGATCTTCCGGCGCATCGAGAGGGTCAACGGCAGCGTCGTCGATTGTCGCACCGTGCGATTGCCGGACGGCGCGACCCTGGTGACGTTCCAGGACGTGACAGATTCGGTCAATGTCGAACGCGCCCTCACCGAGCGCAACATTGCGCTGGAAGAGGCGGACAAGATCAAGATCGATTTCGTCAAACACGTGTCCTACGAGCTGCGATCGCCGCTTACCAACATCATCGGATTTGCACATTTTCTCGGCGATCCCTCGACCGGGTCGCTCACCGCCAAACAGGCGGAATACCTCGGCTACATCACGGGTTCGAGCAATGCACTGCTCGCCATCATCAACAATATCCTCGACCTTGCCTCGATCGGTGCCGGAGCGATGACGCTTGATCTCGACCGCGTCGATATTCATGCCACCATGGCCGCCGTCATCGAAGGCGTGCAGGATCGCCTGGTCAAGAACAACATCAAGCTGGAGCTGCGCGCGCCCCGCGATATCGGCAGCTTTGTGGCAGATGAACGCCGCATCCGCCAGATTCTGTTCAATTTGCTGTCCAACGCAATCGGGTTCTCGCCACCGGGCGAGACGGTCGTGCTCGCGGCCGAACGTGCGCCGGGTCAGGTCTCATTCACCGTCAAAGATCGCGGCCCGGGCATCTCGAGCGAAATCAAGGACAAGGTGTTCGACTGGTTTGAATCCAATGCCCACGGCACCCATCATCACGGCGCCGGTCTCGGATTGTCGATCGTGCGATCGTTCGTCGAACTGCACAACGGCACGGTTCGGATAGATTCCGTTCCGGAGCAAGGCACCACCGTGGTATGCACCTTCCCGCTCGCTGCCGAAGCGGCGCGGGATGCGGCCGAGTAGCCGTATGACAACCATGGCGGACGAACATGCAGATGTACTCTTCCGGCGCTCCAGGATTCACTTTGTCGCTGGCGAACGAGGAGGCGACCCGACGATTTGCCGCCGATATCGCCAACATTCTGGAGCCCGGCGACTTCATCGCGCTTGGGGGCGACCTTGGCGCCGGAAAGACGACTTTCGTGCGCGCCATGATTGCGTATCTGGCGAACGACGCGGCCATCGAAGTGCCGAGCCCGAGCTTCACGCTGGTGCAGCACTACGATTTACCGCGTCTTCGTATCGTGCATGCCGACCTCTATCGTCTTTCCAGTGCGAACGAACTCGCCGAACTCGGCCTCGACGAGATTGCGGACGCGGTTGTGGTGATGGAGTGGCCGGATCGCGCCGGCAGTGCGCTGCCGAAGAGCCGCATCGATATTACGTTCGCGCTGAGCCCGCGCGAGGGGATCGAACATCGCATCGTCCGCATGGCGGGACACGGCGTCGCCACGGTGCGGGTCGATCATCTCGGCGCCATGTTGGGGTTCCTCGATGAGGCCGGCTTCGGCACGGTTGCGCGCGCACGTATCGCAGGCGATGCGTCGACCCGCTCCTATGAGCGGCTGGTCCACGGCGACAAGCGGTTCATCCTGATGAACTCGCCGCGCATGCCGGACGGCCCGCCACTCAAACACGGCCTGCCTTATAGTGCGATCGCGCATCTTGCCGAGGACGTGAAGCCATTTGTTGCGGTTGCGAACGGACTGCGCGAACGCGGCTTTTCGGCGCCGGAAATTCTCGCTGCCGACCGCGATGCGGGATTTCTCGTGCTCGAAGATCTCGGCGCGGAGCTTGTCGTTGCCGGCGACCCACCGGCGCCGATCCCGGAGCGCTATGAGCGTGCGGTTGACGTACTGATCGCGTTGCATCGGGGCGACCTGCCCGACGTGCTCCCGGTGGCCCCAGACGTGGAATATCGTATTCCGCCCTATGACCTTGATGCGTTCCTGATCGAAGTGGAGCTGCTGATCGATTGGTATTTGCCGCTTCGCGGCGCTCCTGCCACCGCGGAGGAACGCGCGCGCTTCTTGTCGCTGTGGCATGACGCGCTGCGTCCCGTGCTCTATGCGCCGAAGACATGGGTATTGCGCGACTTCCATTCGCCGAATCTGTTATGGCTGGGAGATCGGTCAGGCGTCGCCCAGATCGGCTTGCTGGATTTCCAGGACGCCGTGATGGGGCCCGCGGCCTATGACGTCGCCTCGCTGCTTCAGGACGCCCGCGTCGATGTAGCGGAAAAGTTGGAGATTGCGCTGTTCGATCGCTATGTGCGAGGGCGCCGCGTGCAAGATCCGGATTTCGATGTCAATGCGTTTGCAGGGCTCTACGCGACGCTTGCCGCTCAACGGGCTACGAAAGTCCTTGGCATTTTCGCGCGGCTCGACCGCCGCGACGGCAAGTCTCAATACTTGCGACATTTGCCCCGCATCGACGCCTATATGCGTCGCGCTCTCAGTCACCCCACGCTCGCCGCCCTCGATGATTGGTACCGCTCTCGCGTGCCGTCGCCATGACTTTGGCTTCCCTCTCCTGCTCGCGGGGGAGGGAAGTCTGCCGCACCCAGCGTCACATTCCTGTTTGGTTTGCTGACGAGACTTAATCGAATCCATCTGAGGAGAAGATGACGACATTTAGCGGCCGCCAAATTCCTCGCCGCGCTATGGTGCTGGCGGCCGGATTGGGCTTGCGTATGCGTCCACTCACCGACAGTACGCCGAAGCCGCTTATCGTGGTCGGCGGCAAGGCACTGATCGACCACGTGCTCGACCGGCTGGCAGAGGTGGATGTGGAAATGGCCGTGGTCAATGTTCACCATTTTGCCGACCAGGTCGAATGGCACCTTGCCGGGCGACGGGCGCCCAGGATCGTGATCTCGGACGAGCGCAACGAACTGCTCGATACCGGCGGCGGTGTCGTCAAGGCGCTCCCCAGTCTCGGCACCGCGCCATTTTTTCACCTCAACTCCGACGCCGTTTGGATTGACGGCGTGAAACCCAATCTCATCCGCCTTGCCGAAGTCTTCGACCCCGACCGCATGGACGCACTGTTGCTCCTCGCCGCAACCTCGACCAGTGTCAGCTATGGGGGCCGTGGCGACTTCGCCATGGCGCCGGACGGCCGGCTCAGCCGGCGCCGTGAACGCGAGGTGGTGCCGTTCGTCTATGCCGGCGTCGCGATCTTCAATACGTCGCTGTTTGCTGCCGCGCCGCCAGGCGCCTTCTCGCTCAATCTGTTGTTCGATCGCGCGATTGAAACTGGCCGGCTACACGGCTTGCGGTTGGAAGGCGTGTGGATGCATGTCGGGACCCCGGAGGCGATCGCCGTCGCAGAATCCGCCATCCTTGCCAGCGTGGCGTGATAGACTACGTCCGGGGAATCACCTGGGGCGTACGTCATCAACCCATGAACGAGCTGGTGTTTCAGCGGCCGCATTCGCGGCCCACGATGCCGTTGAACATCGTGGGCGCGACGCTCGCTCGCCGTGTTCCGCCCCGGACATCTCGTGTTTACACCATTCCACCCTCGGCACCGTTCCTGCCGACGCTGATATGCGCTCTCCGGGAGGGCCGGCTGGTGGACGGCTTCACGCCGGGGCCGCTTGATTTCGCCGATGCGACCATATTTCTGCCGACCCGCCGCGCCTGCCGGCTTGCGCGCGATGCGTTTCTCCAGGAGCTGGGCGTCGATGCGGCAGTGTTGCCGCGCATCGTGCCGATCGGCGATATCGACGAGGACGAGCTTGTTTTCGCTGACATGGCGACCGGTGATGTCGCCTTCGAGGCGCTCGGTCTGCCCCGCACGCTCGGCGGACTGGAGCGTCGCTTTCTGCTGGCCCGCCTAGTACTGAAATGGGCCGAGCAGATCGCACCCCCAGCCGGAGAGACGCCGCTGGTGGTGCGGCATCCAGCCGCGGCGCTGGCGCTCGCCGATGACCTCGCCATGCTCATGGACGATATGACGACCCGACAGGTGTCGTGGCAGCGGCTCGATGGGCTTGTACCGGACGAGCTCGATCCATACTGGCAGCTGACGCTGCGGTTCCTCTTGATCGCGCGCGAGGCTTGGCCCGGCATTCTCGCCGAACGCCGTGCCATCGAGCCGGCGACGCGACGCGACCGCCTAATCGCGGCCGAAGCCGCGCGCTTGGCGTCGCGCCCCGACAAACCGATCATTGCGGCGGGTTCGACCGGCTCCATGCCGGCGACGGCCAAGCTCCTTGCCACCATCGCCAGCCTGCCGCATGGGGCGGTGGTGCTACCCGGTCTCGACACCGAGCTGGATGAGGAATCGTGGAATGTTATCGGCGGCGCGGTGCCGCCGGGGCATGTATCGCTTCCGCCGGCCCCCGGACATCCACAATTCGCCCTGCATGCACTTCTTGCGCGCATCGGCGTTAAGCGGCGCGACGTGCGAATTCTCGCGGCGCCGTCGCGTCACGGCCGCGAAATGCTGGCGAGCGAGGCGCTGCGCCCGGCGGCCGCGACCGACCAATGGCGTATCCGGCTTGGCGAGGTCGGCACGACGTTCGCACCGGCGTTCGCCGGCGTAACGGTCATCCAGGCGGTCAATGCGGAAGAGGAAGCGCTTGCTGTCGCTGTGGTGCTGCGCGAGGCATTGTGCGAACCGGAGGGCATCGCAGCGCTGGTGACACCGGACCGCGCGCTGGCACGTCGGGTCGCCGTGACTTTGCGGCGCTGGAACATCACGGCCGATGATTCGGGGGGTGATCCACTTGCCGAGACTGCGGCCGGCGTATTCGCCCGTCTCGTCGCCGAAGCTGCGGTAGGGGGGCTGGCGCCGGTCCAGCTGCTCGCGCTGTTGAAGCATCCATTCGCTCGGTTCGGCGCCGATGAGGCTCGTCACGGGCGCGGCGTTGCGGCGCTGGAGCGGACAATTCTTCGCGGTCCACGCCCTCGCCCGGGCTCGGTCGGCCTCATTCAGGCCCTTGCGACTTTTCGAGGCGAGCTTGCCAAGCTCAAGCGCGGCGAGACATCGGATATCCATCATGCCGATCCGCGGGTGTCGTTAACTGTTGCAGAGTTGGACGAAGCCGAGGCGTTACTTCGACGCGTTGCAGCAGCCCTTGAGCCGCTTGAATCCGCAGCCACCTCGTCAGGCGATAAGGATTTCGCAGGCCTTGCGGCACGCCATCGGGAGGCCGTCAGGCGGGTGAGCACCGACGCGACCGGAGCGACCTTTGCCGGCCCGGATGGCGTCGCGCTTGCAACGGCGTTTGACGAAATCATCGAAAAGGTCGGGCCCTTCGCGGTCACCGTCGAAGATTACCCGGAGCTGTTCGGCGCCGCGATTGCGGACCGGGTGGTGCGCCGTCCGGGGGCGCCCGGTAATCGCATCCGCATTTACGGTCCGCTGGAAGCGCGCCTCACCGGCATCGACCGCGTCGTCATCGGTGGGCTTGTCGAGGGTGTGTGGCCGCCCGATCCGCGCACCGATCCGTGGCTGAGTCGGCCGATGCGCCATGCGCTCGGTCTCAATCTGCCGGAGCGCCGCATCGGACTTGCCGCTCATGATTTCGCGCAGCTGCTCGGCGCGCGCGAGGTATTTCTCACCTATTCGGCCAAGCGCGACGGCGCCCCGACGGTGGCGTCGCGCTTCGTGCAGAGGCTGGCGGCAGTTGCCGGCGCGCCGTTGTGGGAGCAAGCGCTCGGGCGCGGCGAGCGCTACCGCGGCCTTTGCCGCAGCCTCGACGCGCCGAAAACGCGGCCCCAACCGGTCACGCGTCCCTCGCCACGTCCGCCGCGCGCCGCGCGTCCGGCCTCGCTGTCGGTGACTGAAATCGAGCATTGGCTGCGCGATCCCTACACCATCTATGCCAAACACATTCTCAAGCTGCGGCCACTTGATCCGGTCGACGAGAGGCTGGGAGCGGCCGAACGCGGCAGCATCATTCACGGTGCGATCGGGGACTTCGCAAGGACCTATGCCGACGTCTCGCCGGACGATCCCTATGGCGAGCTGTTGCGCTTCGGTGAGCGGCATTTCGCACCGCTCAGGGATTTTCCGGAGGTACGCGCATTCTGGTGGCCGCGTTATGAACGCATCGCGCATTGGTTTGCGGATTTCGAGGCGAAGCGCCGCGCCAACATCGCCGCCGCTCACGCCGAAATCCACGGCGAATTGCCGATTGCGGCCGGAAGCCGCGTCTTCCGCCTCACCGGCCGTGCCGACCGCATCGAACGTCTCGTCAACGGTGGCTACGCCGTCCTGGATTTCAAGACCGGCGTGCCGCCAAGCAGCAAGCAGGTGCAGATCGGTGTCGCGCCCCAACTGACTTTGGAAGCCGCGATGCTGCGCAACGGCGGCTTCCCCGCGCTCGCGCCCGGCGGCTCGATTGCCGAGCTGGTCTATGTCAGGCTCAACGGCGGCAGCCCGGCCGGCGAACAACGCGTGATCAACTTCAAGGATCGGAGCGTCGATGCTGTGGCCGACGAGGCGCTCGAACGACTTAAAGCGCTGGTTAACCGTTTCGAGGATGAGGGCATGCCCTACCGCTCGCTCGTGCTCTCCATGTGGACGCACCGCTACGGTACTTATGACGACCTTGCGCGCATCAAGGAGTGGTCGCTTTCAGGCGGTGCCGAGGGGGATGAGGAATGAGCGCCGCGCGCCTTATTCCGGATTCAGTGCGCAGCCGTCAGGCGGAGGCGTCCGACCCATCGGCGGCCGTGTTCGTCGCCGCCAATGCCGGGTCCGGCAAGACCCATGTGTTGGCGCAGCGTGTCATCAGGCTCATGCTCGACGGTGGGTCGGAAGGTGTCGATCCGTCGAAAATCCTCTGCATCACGTTCACCAAGGCGGCGGCTGCCAACATGGCGGCGCGCGTCTACGACCGGCTCAAGGGTTGGATCGCGCTCGACGATGGTGCGCTTGATCAAGCCATGCGGGAGATCGGTGTCACAGACA
>Ga0126374_10000370_pt1 | contig 11066 bp, 6 predicted proteins | sample PanSoiMetPlot_12_FD_89874 | JGI IMG/M metagenome (GOLD analysis project Ga0126374, IMG submission 89874) | Tropical forest soil microbial communities from Panama - MetaG Plot_12 | ecosystem: Environmental > Terrestrial > Soil > Tropical forest > Bulk soil | place: Panama | collected 2016-02-17
CGCCGGGCGCACGTTGTACACGTTGCTCTGATACGGATCCGTCCCCGTCGTGATGTTAAACGGAATCCCCGAACTCGCGATCAAGAATGGACTGATTCGAAATCCGTGCGGCAAACCGATCGTCCCTCCCACAAACAACCGGTGCCGGATATCGTAGCTCGCTCGCCCGTAGTCCTGCTGCAAGTCATACGGATTTGACGCGAAGCCCGGAGTCAACGGGGCACTCCCCGACCCCAAAGAGGAAGAATTCCCTGACCCCGTAGAGAAAGTGTTACTGTGCGCGTTATTGAAAGTGTAATATCCCCACACCGACAGTTTTGTACCCATCCGTATGCTGCCGTTCACGATTACCTGCGACTGCTTAAAAATGCCCGCAGACTGATATTGGAAAAGGTTTTCGTCGATGCCATTCGGCCTCTCGCCTGTCACAGGATCGACGGGGTTCAAATTGTTCGTATAGAACTGGTGCACTCCGCGCGAATTCAGGTACGTCACCGCGATATTCGAGGATTTCGTCAACTGGCGCTCGAGCGTTACCCCTGTCTGAATCGTGTAAGGCGCATGAAGCTGGTCGTTCGTTTGATAGATCGTCGGAGTGGTTGCCGGCGGCAACTGGCTCAACGACAGCGGGGTGCTGCTCAGATAAAACGTTGGATTCAATATTTGGAACTTTACCTGGTACTGCTCCGGATCAATCCCGCCCTGCCGCTCTTGTTGCAGCACGAGGTTGTAGGTGAAGCGGTCGTAGAACATGCCAAAGCCGGCACGCAAGACTGTCTTCGGCGGGTTCTTGGCGTTCCCTCCAATTCCCCATGCAACTCCGAGCCGGGGCGCGAAATTGGCCTTGCTGCTGAAGTTATTCTGGGTCTCGAACCGTAACCCATAGCTCACGGTCAGCGCCGGACGCACCTTCCAATCGTCTTGCACAAACAGTCCCGCATCTACCAAGGTCACGCCGAAAGAAGACCTCCCCGCCGTTTGGGTATAGTAGGTCGGCCCGCCTCCCAATCCCTCCAAAAACGTTTGATATTGCTGAATGCTGTTGAAGTAAAACTGCCCGTTGTAACCCGCGAGGCTCGAGTAGTCGTTCGCGTTCGACCGAAGCCTCCCACCAAATTTCCAGGAATGCTTTCCGTAATTCAAGAATGTGGTGTTCTGAAATTCGTAGCGGTTCTGTATAACTTCGATGCTCCCCCCGCCGGCCCCGTTGCCGATGAATGCACCCCCTACGTTCACCGTTGTGCTTTGATTCAACGGCGTGCTGTCGGTGTTCGAATGCACGAATTGGAAGCGGCTCTCATTGATCGTGTGCGTGCCGAATATCTGCGTGTCGCTCAGCTGCAAGGTCTGTTCCGTGTCCAGATCCTGTGTACCCAGCTCCGACAAAGTGAACTGTCCTACAGTCCCGTTTGTCTCGGAGTTCCTCCAATACTGGTAGCGTGCCGTCAAGGTATTGTTCGGTGTTATCTGATAGTCGATGCGCGGACTCAGGTTGGTTCGCGTTTCCGGATTGGCCACGGCCTGGCTGAACGGCACGATATTGAAATTCGGGTCAAGCACCGTCGCGCTCACGATGCTCAGGTTTTGAATGTCACGCTGTTCGATGTTGAAAAAAAACGACGCTTTCTTATTGATCGCGCCGCCTACGTTCCCGCTGTACCACATCGTGTGGTAGCTCGGAGGCGACGTTCCTTCGGGCACTTGCTCAAACGGATTCCGCGAATTGAACGCCGAGGAGTTGCCCATCACCATGATCTGCCCGTGCAGCTTGTCGCTTCCCGGCTTGGTGAAAATCTCCACCCTGCCATATCCGAGCTTGTCGTACTCCGAGGAGAAAGGGTTCTGATTGATGCGGATCTCTCGAATCGAAGCTTTCGGAGGCAATTGCCCCGCCGTGAATCCATCGATATAAATCTGTCCGCCATTTGGACCCGCCGAAGGTCCGGCCAGTGCCTGCAGCTCGGATTGCAGTTCGTCCGGGTCGTCCGAAAGGGCTTCAAGGTCCTTTCCCTGCATCACGATCGCGTTCGCATTGTTTGCCGGGTTCACATCCACTTGCGCCGTCGTGGAGTTCACCACCACTTTTTCCTGCTGCACTTCGATCTCTAGCGGTATGTTCACCTTGAGCGTTTGCCCGGCCGCGATCATTATCCCGCTTTTCGTGAACATGGCGAATCCCTGCGCGACCGCCTTTACTTCGTACTTTCCCGGCACCAGATCCTTGAACTCGTACACTCCGTCCTTGTTCGTCGTCGTGTCCATCGCTGCGCCTGATGGTGTGGTCAGCAGCACTGTGGCCCCCACCACCGCGCCTCCCGAAGGATCGGTCACTTGTCCACGAAGTGCGCCCGTCGGCGTCTGCGCGCCCAATACCAGCGCAAACACACCCGCGAGAAGACACGCCATACCCAGCCTCGGTCTCGCCTCTCGCCACTTGCTGGGATTCATCCTGTTGTCTCGTTCCTGTTTCCTGTTTTTCGACGGGTCATGCACTTCACGGCGTCCCCGCGTCACTCCCGCCTCCGCCACTACTCAAACTCCATGGCGTAAGGATTGACGTCGCTTGCCCCTGCGGCGAAGCCTGCAGAATGGGCTCTACCCCACCCAACAGCGTAATCACGGTAGGTTGCGAATCACTTTCGCCCGAGGTAGCCACAATCATCACGGCATCACCCTTTTGAAAATCACTTAGCGGAGTCGCCGGCAACCGGTTCAGCATCTGCTGCAGGTCTCCGCCTCCACGACCTCCGGGGCTTCCTCCCGGCCCTCCCGTCGCCCCTTGGCCGGCCCCGGCAGGTGCCGCTGTGCCCGACTGGCCCGGCGGCGCCGCTGCTCCGCCAGTTTGGCTTACGTCCGGCGAAGCCCCCTTCAGCCGCGCGGCGATGCGTTGCGCTATCGGCTGCGGCAATTTGCGGATCTCGGAATCGGAGGTAAACCGCACGTCCAGCGGCTTCTTTGTCGCCAGGTCAGACACATTCATCGTTCCGGCCTTTGCGTCCACTGTCAAAATCGTCCCCGCAATATTCCGGAACGTTCCGCTGACGATCTCGTCCGCGGAGAACTCCTCGCCATCCGCGCTGCGCATCCCTCGGGCACGCAATTGATCTCCCACTTTCACCGCCGCCAGCGAACTGATCTTCGCATCGTCAAATTTCACCGAATCCGGCGCGTACCTTCGTACCACCGTAGATTTCGTCGTACGGACCGCCACTTCCTTGCTCCCTGCCGCGCTCATTACGCCGATGGTCACGGCTCCGTTTGCCGCGTCCACGGACTTCACCAGGCCACCAATCCCGTGCCTCTGCCATTCCTCTTTCTCGTGCGCTGACTTCTCCGCCAACTCCTCTTTCTTCATTGCCACAACTGTCGTGGCCGTGAACGTCTTCCCGTCATCGTCTATCTTTCCACGCACCAGGATCCGGTCGCCTCCCTTCAGATCGCTCAGTTGAATCGGCGCCGCGTCCTTCAGGTCCTTTGAGCCAGGCGGCACACGCAACAATTTCACGTCTGTCGGCAGAATCACATTCAACTCAGAGCCCGAGTCCGTCGTGAGCGTCAGTGTGTTCCCGGAAATGGCCTTTATCGTGCCAACAGCCGGACGCGTCTTCGGTGCTGCCGTTTCCGTTCCGGCCTGGGCCCTGCACTCGGCAGGTACCGCCGCCATCACCGTCAACAGCACCGTGAGCAGCACTGCCCACGCAGTCCTGTGACCCATACAAACAATTCTCTCTTCCTTACTTCTCATTCTTTTCCCCCAGAGTTCCCTTCCAGTTTGCGTCAGTGGGAGCGCAAGGGCTGCTCGGAGGCACACCCGCGCACGGCGTGGGAGCGAGACTCTGCTGTTTTAGACGTAGTCCGCCAGAGCTCCCGTTACAACAACCTTGCATCGACGGTAAACCGCGACTGTTGTAACGAAGCAAGTTAGCTCGCCATTACGTCCTGTAACGGCCAGGTCGATTCGTATGCGAGACACTACACACATTCGGTTTGACAGAGATACCAGGAGATCGCGCGCCTCAGCTTTCGTCTACGCTTTGATCGCCATAGGAGCCGCTTTCGTGAAGCGGAGCCTCGCAGTAAGCTCCCGGCGAAAGGTGCACGCTAGACACCCTGCCGCGTCTCAACAGGCGCGCTCGAGCTGCGGCTCGTGCCCACTGAATCGCCTCGTGTCTTTCGAGTTCCAGAACGCGGCTCGCCGACGAAAGTTCGACCGTCGACCGGATTATTCCGCCCGAGGCGGCAAAGTCAATGGATGAGACAAGGTAAACGTCAGCGGCGTCTCTGCGGGGATTTCGATCTGCTTGTTACCGGTCGCTGCGCCTCCAATCAGCCCCCCGACTGCACCGACGGCCGCGCCAATCCCGGCTCCTTTGCCGCCACCGGCTATACCTCCGATCAGCGCACCGGCGGCAGCGCCACCGCCCGTCGTCACGGCCGTTCTTTTGCCCTTGCCTTTCACGGTGCTGTCCAGGCTGGCCGTCTGAAGCGGATGGTTATGTCCACGAATCGTGATGCTTTTCAGCGTAATGGACAGCTGGCCCTCTCCCTTGATTTTGCCTTTCGTCTTGGCGATAAGTACCGTGCCAGTCACGCTTGAACCCTTGGGTATCGCAGTCGTCCCGCTTACGGTGACCGGCTGTGCCACAGTCGCCAAAAAGGTTTGACCCGCTTGGCTGGTCTTGGAGCTCAACGCCGTGTCTGTCGTGACGGTCAGCTCGGTGCCTGCGGGCACAACGATCGGTTCAGGCTTGGGCGCCTCGGCCGGAGGGGGAGCGGCCGCCGGAGCCGAAGCGGGCGGCGGCGCCGCCGCTGGCACATTGTCCGCTTGCGCGACTGGCGCGCCGGACACTACCGCTGTTTGGTCCTCGACCCCCGCAGAGTCGGGTTCCTGCCGCGCGATTTGCTCCATTCTCTGCTGCGTGGCAGTGTCCTTCACCGTGCCCCGCAGCGTCACCTTTCCGTCTTTGGCGGTCACACTGACAGCTGCGTCTTTTGTTTCGGGATCCGCTGCGATCTTGCTTTGCACATCTTGCGCAAGCTTATCGTCGTTTACATGCTTGGAGCATCCAGCGGCACACCCCACTAATAGGCTGATAAGAAGAGTTGTCCGCACTTCCCTTGAAAGGGCCCCCATAATTCCTCCTCAGTTGGCAGGTCGTTCCTGTTAGCTAGTCCGAGCTTTGCATTTCCCACGCGCTGTTTCAAGCGATTCGTTTTGGCTCAAAAAGCCACCGATTTGCCGTGGGAACGGGCCAGCATCATCAGAATGCCATCCTAGCGTAAGTGGCCCACTCTTGCGCTTTTGCAAACGCGAGGGGTTCTTCAGTCGCAACTCTCTCACTATCGTCAAATAGCCGCGCAGGAACGCCTTCCACCCGGTTCGTCCTGGCCGCGCCTTGCCGGAACCGAGTGAATAGGGATCCAGCCACCGGGCTCGCAATCGCCTCCGAGCACAAAAAACACAAACTCGTTTTTTTTTGCCCTTCAGAAGATCTTCCGGGATGGGTCAATTATGCCAGCTGAGGATAATCAATTTGATTGATCCCCGGCCTTCGAATACAAGCTGACGAGGCGGGCGACCAGAACTGCCAGGAAAAGCTGACCACCAACACCTTCGACGATGGCCAGGCCCCGCGCCATGTCACCGCGCGGAGCGATATCGCCGTAGCCGAGCGTTGCCAGTGTGACGAAACTGAAGTAGATGGCGCTTGTTTGGGAAAAGGGGCCAGTGACGGTGAATGTGTCAGGGTTCAACTGTTCGAGGACCCAATACAATAGACCGAAGTAAATGCCCGCAAGCAAATAAGCGCTGAGCGCCGCATACAGACGCTCAGCATCAACCTGGCCAGCGCGCATGGCGAAACGTAATGCAGCTGCCGCAGCAAGCAGCCCAATCAGCGTCCAGATCGCGAGAGTCATTACCGCCAAGGCGGGTTGATCCAGCCACTCTGTCAGGGGACGCGAGAGCCAGACAACCACCATGGTCAGCAGCAGATACGGGCGGCTCCTGACTTCGCTGACCGGCAAGATGGCGGCGAGCAGGCTTGCGGCCAGCAGTGACTCAAGGAAGGCTCCGCTCATCTTTAAAGCGCTAATAACCGGGGCAGCCACTAAGGTAAGCAGGAGGGTATAAAACAAGATCGTGTAGCGGCGGCGCAAGTAGGTGCGCGCGAGACCGTGCAGGCTATCGCATGCGCTCATGGGATAACACGCCCCTTCAGCCGCATATCATGTCTCCTGACCTAGCCAAGCGAGGAAGAGCTTGTAGCCCACAGACAGAACGATGGCCCCAACGAACAAGCCGATAATACCGATGGCCACGAATCCGCCAATCGCACCGAGGAACACGACCGCGATCGGAACTGCTACGCCCCGTCCGAGTAAAAGGGGCTTCAGGACGTTATCTATCAACGCCACGATCAGACACCAAACCAGGAAAATCACGGCCTTCGTGACGCTAGAGACCGCAAACACGTAAAGGACGGCGGGAATTAGGACCAGCACCCCCACTTGCAGCACCGCCGCGAACAGAAAGATCACAGCCCACAAGCCCGCTCCAGGAAGTCCCGCCACGAGAAAACCAAGGCCCGCGAGCAATGATTGGATCAAGGCCACCCCGAGAATCCCGGTAGTAACGCTGCGGATCGTGGCCCCGACTACTTGCTGGACCTCGGGGCCCTTTTCACCGAAGACGCGGTTTGCCAAGGAGCACGTCACTTCATAAGCGGCCTGGGCGTTTGCCAGCAGGACTCCGGCCACCACGATGGAAAGAACGAACTGTAGTACGGTGAAACCGATTCCTGCAGAGGCCGAGAGCAGCGCAGGGACGACAGCTTTAATCTGAGGAGCAAAACTTCTGACCACCGCGGTCAGGTCCCTGGATGCCAAACTCCACAAGTTGTTCAATGAGGCGCCAATGATTGGCCAGGTTTCGACGCTCGCGGGAGGCGGTGGGACGGTTAGGGTTCCATCCTTGACGTGGGCCCCGAGGGTTTGGACACCCTCGACCAGCGTTTCGGCCAGCAAGGCCATTGGAAGAATCAACAAACCCAGAAGCACAACGCTGAACAAAATGGCCGACAACACTCCGCGGCCGCCCAGCGCAAGCTGCAACTTTTGGAAGCTCGGATAAGCGGCGACGGCAATGATGATGCCCCAGGTAATCAGAGGGATGAACGGCTTGAGGATCAAAAGGCAGGCTATGGCAAGCAAAATAGCGAGGCCTACGTGGATGGAGGCTTCGAGCGCCAAGCTTACTTGGGTCTTGTCGTACGCTGGTCGTTGCGATGTCATGGTAGAGTCCTTTGCCATTCCTTTCATCGAAACTAAGCCTCAGGGTTGTCTTTCAAGGGCGCGCCGCCGACTGTGATTGTCATTATGATAAATCGGGGCCCACTTCAAAAGACAGAAATAGGAAGCGGGGGAGCGGGTTTGTGTGTGCTAGCATAGCTTTAATCTCTTTTTCCTGATTCTCATCCGCTTGTTGACTACGGTTTGCGAGACGCTCGGACTGAGAAACCATCCTTCCGTTGCAGGAAATACTTGCAGCGTGCGTCGTCGTTGCCGCGAATGTTCACTAGGGGTATTGATTGTAATAGGGTTTGGTTTGCGGAGCTCAAATAATGAAGGAGTTGCTCGGCCATTGCCGGGAGGATTGATCAGTGCGACTTCTCGAGCGGAGGGTTCGGTCATCTGAATGATACGGAGGAACCTCAAACTACGCCGCGATTATGGGTGAACAAAGGTATTCCGTTCATCAAGATTGCCGACCACGTCGACGTGAATTTCCACCCGGAGGCGAAGCGAGTCAGCGGGCTCCACTGGCCCTTGGCCATAGCGTGGTTCGGGAAGGCGGAGGTTGGTTGGCAATTCCCGGGCAGTATTGAAGTCGATGCCACCAACGAAGAACCGGCCTGCCCTGCGGATGATACTCCCTGCAGTTGTCAGCGAACGGCGGAGATTCGGTCGAGTTCGCAAGCGCGGAGGCCTCCCCGAGGGTTCCTTTTGCGTCGTGTGATTCGGAGCCTCGGAAGGGACGCGCTAGGTGTTTCCCTAGTTGCCCGAGGATGAGAACGCATGTAACAGTCTAAGTCCCAGATCGCAACCGGGCGGAACCAAAAGCGAAGCTGCCAGGGGCGACTGGGCCAGACAGAGAGGACGAGGTGCCGGAGGCGTGCAGGTCGGGCGGGCGGCCCGGCTTGAGCTTAGGCGTCCTTGCGCGCGAGGTGAGGGCGTTTCCGGCCTTGTCCTCTCCGTCAGAAGTTCCCCGAGTTCACGCACCCAGCCATGAATGCCATCTACCTGCCCGATTGGCTAAGCCGGGAATAATGCGATCTATGCAAAATCGCTTTCGAAGGGAAGTTCGGATTTCGCGAGACCCTGCAACACGCTTGGCTACAGGCTATTTTGAGCCGACCACCTCGAGATCGCCAGCGGTCGCACGATTGAATCGACCGGCAGTCTCGTCGAGGAGGAAACCTTCGCCAGGACTCGCGAGATAGAACGCAACGGAGTCGGCAAAATGCTTGCAAATCCGTTAGCGATTTCGATCTCGCCGCGGCCAGTGGAAGGATCGAACGTGACGAGATCGCTCCCGAGGGAGGTCGATCGAAACTGTGGCGCCGGTGCCGGTTGCGGTAAAGGAGAGAGTAGCGTGCGAGAGATTCTGAATCGCGAGCGATCCCGCAACTGAAACGGCAGCGAATGACGAGGCTTACGTGTCGAAGCCGGTAGCGTGGATCCCGAAGCGTTTGCGGTCGCTCGGAGAAAGGAAGCATCTGGCGCAACGCGAGGCCGAACTGGCGCGTTCGCAGTATGCTGCCTGAATCCGTTTCCAAAAGGAAGATAACGCGAATCGGAGGCGACGTAGAAAACGTGAGGCGGCCGGCAACTGACGGTTTCGGACCGCTTGCCGTATCGCGGCGAGAAGGCTCGCGACCAGCAATGACTTAGCCGGCCCGGCGGCTTTTATTTTCTGCTGGGAGGGAATTTCTTGAAAGCCTTGGAGACCATCTGTTCGACTTGCTTCGGCATGTCCTTCATGCCTTTGTGAGGATCACGGATTTTCTTCGTCGCTACGACCGTCCATACGGGTGTGTTCGATTTCGCGTCCGTAATGTGGAAGGTAATGTGGCCGTCCACCGAATACCACACGTTTTGGCCTACTCCGTAGACCGGACCGATCGTCGTCGTGGAAACGGGGGGATGACCGGGCTGCGCTCCTTCCATATCCGCGGAAAGATCTGAAGCACCAGCATCAAACGAGATGTAGAAGTCAGGACTCGAGGGGTCTTCGCGGAAACCCTTCGCCGCCAGAGTACGGTTGACTTCCTGAACGATCTTTTGGCCGATCAGTGCATCATTCGCTCGGCCCTGCCGCGTGATCACGTGATTCTGGCCCCAAGCGTAGCGTTTACTGCTGTCGAAATCGAAGCCGTTGTCTAGAGTCGTGGTCACCTTCTGTGCGGCACAGGGGAAGGCCACAAAAAGCAAAGCGGTCGCAATCTCGAAGAAAGAAAGGTTGGACCGACTCATTGTCTCCCTCCCTAGCGCTTTAGGGATCTCTCGGTCGCTCTGGGCCTTATCGGCCAGCAGAGCACAAACGTGACCTTGAAGTTAGCTCTTCGCCGCTACCTTCAACGAGACCTTCACTATTCGTCTTGCTCCGGGACCGGGGTCCAGGATTCGTCCGGATTGAAGCGTTCCATCTTTATGAACTCGTCGAGAGTAGATGGTCCGAGATCCTTTTGATAGACAACACCGTCCTGACTGACCATGAAGCTTTTCACACCCGTTTCGCCGTACTCGGCTGGTGCCGCTACCAGGGCGAAGCCCCCGATCATCACACCCTCCACCACGTAATCCATTTCACCGAATGGGGCCGCGGGCCCCTGCCCTTTCAGAACTTTGAAGAAATAGCCGTGGTACGGTTGCGGATTGGCGGAGTAACCCTGTTCGATCGCGCGGGCGATCTCTTCGCCTACGGGACCGCCCCAACTGCCGTCAGCGTTTTGCCAAGCCAAGCCATCCTGTTTGCCGGGGGTGCTGATGATGCGCTGCGCGTACTGGTTCACGTTGTAGCCTTCGCGTTTTTGGTAGGCGTATTCGTATTGCGCTTCAACGTAGCCATGACAGATCTCAATGGCGTCCAGTTCGTTGCTGCCGATGCGGCGGTAGAGGAGTTCTTGGCGCCCGGCTTTCGCGTCAAAACGCCATTTGTCGGCTACTTTTACGATTGGTACGGGGAATGGCCAGTCTTCGTTGCCCACGAGGAGAAATGCCCGGTTCCCGGTCCTTGGATCGACGGAAACGCTTTTCTTTTCGCGGGCCTCCGTCGCAAAGTCAGCGGCCCGCTGCCGATCCTGGGGGTATTCACCCGAAAGAACGATGTCGTCGCCGTCCGGACCGAAAATCTCCTCGATAACACCTACGTCAAATTTCTCGGCCGCCTGAATTAGCGCATCGGCAGCCTGCTGCGGAGTCTCGAACGTTTTGGCGCTCACAGCAACGGGAGTGGTAGTTGCCTTCTTAGCGGAATGTTGTGCAGCGAGAGGCACGGGGATCGCCAGAAACGTCCATGCCACTACGCCCGCAAAAATCCAGATAGGCTTGCGGAGGATTAGAATTGCGGATATTCGTTTCATGTCACACTCTCATGAATTCGAAATGTGCAGGCCTATCTGCGCCGGCCGCCACCGCCACTCCGACTGAAGCCTCCGCCTCGAGAGCCCATACTCGAGGCACCGCGACTGCCGCTGGCCCGGGCGCTCGATCCGTCGTAGCCCCGGGAACCCCGGGAACCGCCGCCAAACGCATCTCGGTTTCCTCCCCCGCTGCGCGAAAGGTCCCGGCTTCCGATGCTGTTCGGCCCCCCGCTCGTCCGGTTGCCCCCTCCAACCCCATTACCCGCTCGATTACTGACGCTGGCGGCTCCTGCCCGGTTGCTGGCCAGATTGCCGCCCTGGCGGCCAACCTGTTGGCGCGCGCCGGCCTGTCGATTTGCAAGGGAATCACCCCGCGTCGTGCCACCAAACCGGTCCGCCGTGGCGCGGTCTCGGTAGGGAGCG
>Ga0126374_10000371_pt1 | contig 11065 bp, 9 predicted proteins | sample PanSoiMetPlot_12_FD_89874 | JGI IMG/M metagenome (GOLD analysis project Ga0126374, IMG submission 89874) | Tropical forest soil microbial communities from Panama - MetaG Plot_12 | ecosystem: Environmental > Terrestrial > Soil > Tropical forest > Bulk soil | place: Panama | collected 2016-02-17
CTTGCGGCGTACCGCATCCTGCAGGAATCCCTGACAAACGTGGTGCGGCACGCGGATGCGTCCACGGTGCACGTCAGCGTCGGCTACGGCGCTCGTGAGCTGACCCTCGAGGTGGTAGACGACGGTTCGGGCCGTGGCGCCGCCGGCGCCGACGGGTCCGGCATCGCCGGCATGCGGGAGCGCGCGATCGCGCTCGGTGGTGACCTCTCGACCGGGCGCGCGTTCAGCGGCGGGTTCCGAGTGCGCGCCCGACTTCCCCTGGACGGTGCGGCGTGATCCGGCTGGTCCTCGCGGACGACCAGGCACTGGTGCGGGCCGGCTTTGCCGCCCTGCTCGACGCCCAGGACGACATGCAGGTCGTGGGCGAGGCGGCCGACGGCGCCGAAGCGCTGAGCCTTGTCCGGGAGCAGATGCCGGATGTCGTGCTCATGGACATCCGCATGCCGGGTACCGACGGCCTCGCAGCCACGCGTGCCATCGCCTCCGACGCGACCCTCGCCGAGGTGCGCGTCATCGTGCTCACGACGTTCGAGTTGGACGAGTACGTCTTCGAGGCACTGCGCGCCGGGGCGACCGGCTTCCTCGTCAAGCACACCGAACCTGCCGAGCTGATCCGGGCGGTGCGAACGGTGGCCGCCGGCAACGCGCTGCTGTCGCCGAGCGTCACCCGCCGGCTGATCGCTGAGTTCGCCGACCGAGCCAAGGAGCCCCCCACGTCGGCCCGCCTCTCTGCACTCACCGACCGGGAACGCGAGATCGTCGCTGTCGTGGCACAGGGGCTCTCTAACGACGAGATCGCAGCCAAGCTGTACTTGAGTCCGGCTACCGTCAAGACGCACGTCAACCGGGCGATGTCCAAGCTGGCGGTGCGCGACCGGGCCCAGCTCGTCGTGCTCGCCTACGAGTCGGGCTTGGCCCGCCCGGGTTGGAGTTGATACTAACCTATTCGCCGGATTCGGTGCTGCGGGTGCGCCGCTCGCTGGCGCTCGGGCGCGACCCTTGAGCTGAGCCTCGCTTCGCTCGGCCCGCGTCGCGGCCGGCGGGCTCTTCGCGCGAGCGCTCATCGCGTTCGTACTCGCCTACTGCAGCAGCGGTAGCACCTAAGCCAGCACTGAGCGGACGACGACGTGGCCGCTGATCGCGACGATCGTCTGCATGACGACGACTATCACGCGTGCCGCCGCCCGCGCCGTGCACGCGACCAAGAGCTACGGACAGGCCGAGACAGCCGTGCTCGCGCTCGATGACGTGAGCGTGGACCTGCCCGAGGGGCAGTTCACAGCAATCATGGGACCCTCAGGATCCGGCAAGTCGACGTTGCTGCACTGCCTCGCCGGCCTGGACGCGCTGACGTCCGGGCAGGTGTTCGTCGGCGACGTCGACCTCGGCCGGTTGACGGACCGGCAGCTGACCTTGCTGCGGCGCACCCGGATCGGATTCGTCTTTCAATCGTTCAATCTGGTGCCGACACTGTCGGCGCTGGAGAATATCCAGCTGCCGCTGACCCTGGCCGGCACCAAGCCGGACCGGAACTGGCTCGAGGCCGTCGTCGAGACGGTGGGCCTCACGGACCGGCTGCAGCACCGGCCCTCCGAGCTGTCCGGCGGGCAGCAGCAGCGAGTTGCCGTGGCCCGCGCGTTGGTGAGCAAGCCGGCGATCATCTTCGCCGACGAGCCGACGGGCAACCTCGACTCCCGCAGCGGCGCCGACGTGCTCGGCTTTCTCCAGCAGGCCTGTCGCGAGCTGGGCCAGACGATAGTCATGGTGACGCACGACCCCGGTGCCGCAAGCTACGCCGACACCGCGGTCTTCCTCGCCGACGGCCGCATCGTCGACGCCGTCGAGCGGCCTAATCCGGAGCTCGTCCTCGACCACATCAAGCGGCTGGGGGCGTGATGGTCACGGTCGCGTTCTCTGAGATGTGGTCGCACAAGCGCCGCCTTGCCGGCAGCATGATCGCAGTCGTACTCGGGGTGGCCTTCCTCGCCGGAACGCTGCTGCTCGGCGACACGCTCAAGGCGAACTTCGACAAGCTGTTCACGACCGCGAACGGCGGCACCGACGTGATCCTGCGCGGCTCGACGCAGATCGGCTCGGACATCAACCAGAGCCGCTCCGGCATAGACGCCTCGCTGCTCGGCCTGGCCCGTTCGACGCCTGGGATAGCCGACGCGGTGCCCTACGTCCAAGGCTTCGGACAGCTCGTCGGCAGCAACGGCAAGCGCATCGGCGGGAACGGGCCGCCCACGACCGCCGCGAACTGGGTCGGTGTTCCCTCGCTCAACCCATATCGCATCGTGGCCGGGCGTGCGCCGCGTGCGGACAACGAGGTGGTGATCAACCGGGGCGCCGCCAAGAAAGGCAAGCTGCATCTGGGCGGCACCACTACGCTGCTGACGCCTCGACCGCTACGGGTGACCATCGTCGGAATCTCGACGTTCGGGACTGCCGACGGGTTCGGGCCGTCCACGTTCACCGCGATGACGCTGCACGCCGCGACGACCTACGTCACGGACGATCCGAGCAAGGTGACCGAGATCCTGATCAAGGCCGCGCCAGGAGTGTCGGCGCAGCGGCTGATCGGCGAACTGCAGCCGCGGCTGCCGACGGGCGTGCAGGCCATCACCGGCACTGATCTGGCCAACGAGAACATCAGCGATATCAACAGCGGGTTCCTCGGCTTCCTGCGCAGCGCGCTGACCGGATTCGCGGTGATCGCGCTGCTCGTCGCGGTGTTCAGCATCTACAACACGTTCTCCATCCTGGCTGCCCAGCGGGCGCGCACCTCAGCGCTGCTGCGGGCGATCGGGGCCACCCGCCGGCAGGTGATCACGGTGGGCCTGACCGAGGCGCTCGCAGTCGGCGTCTTCGGCTCGGTGGCCGGCTGGGCCGCCGGCATCGGAATCGCGGCGGGCCTCAAGGGCGTGTTCAGCGGGTTCGGGTTCGCGCTGCCGGCCGGTGGTCTCGTGTTCCGCGGGAGTAGTGCGGCGATCGCCGTCCTGGCGGGTATCACGGCGACGCTGGTCGCCGGCGTCGTGCCTGCGCTGCGTTCGTCCCGGGTGCCGCCGGTCGCTGCCCTGCGCGATCAGGCCGCGGAGCGCCGCACGGTCTCCGTGTTTCGGGCGGCAGTCGGCGCAGCTATGACGGCGGGTGGTGTGACCGCTCTGGTGCTCGCCGCCGTGCGCCCCGGGCCGGTGTCGCTCGCGGCGGCGGGCGCCGTCCTTGCGCTGGTCGGGATGGTGGTGTTCGGACCGATAGCAGCTCGCCCGGCGGTGGCGCTGCTCGGCGCGCCCATCGCGCGGACGCGCGGCGTCACTGGAACCCTCGCCCGGGAGAACTCCATGCGCAACCCGCGGCGTACGGCGGCCACCGCCGCGGCGCTACTGATCGGCGTCGCCGTCGTGGCGATGTTCACCGTGGTAGCAGCGTCGCTCAAGGCGTCGGCGGCGCACGGTGTGGACCGCGCGCTGACCGCCGACATCGTGGTCGACACGCCCGGCTTCGGCGGGGGCGTGAGCTCACAGCGCGGCCGCCTGGACCCGGCGATAGGTGCCCGACTGTCCACTGTGGACGGCGTCCAGGTGGCGACCGGGCTCGACGGGGGCGACGCGCTGATCGGTGGGAAGGCGCACGCCGTGACCGTGGCCGACCCGGCCCGGGTGGGCCAAGTGCTCGACCTCGGCGTCACGTCCGGAGCGCTGGCTGCCATGACGCCGGCGTCGCTCGCAGTGTCGGCCGATGCCGCCAAGAGCAATCACTGGCACGTCGGATCGATGGCGCCGATCATCTACCCGGACGGCGCCCACGGCACGGTCACCGTCGCCGCGATCTACAGCCATCCTGACATCACCGGCGACTATCTGCTGACCGCGGCGGGATGGGCACGGCACACCGAGCAGGCCGTCGTCTCCAAGATCTTGGTCAAGTTGCGCCCCGGCACCGACGTGGCTGCCGCCAAGGACGCCATCACTGCGGCTACCAGCAGCTACGGCGCGCCGCGAGTGCAGGACCGGGCCGAGTACCGCTCCAGTGCCACATCGAGCGTCAACACGTTCCTCGGGTTGATCTACGTGATGCTCGCCCTGGCGATCGTGATCGCGCTGATGGGGATCAGCAACACGCTCTCGCTGTCCATCCACGAGCGGACCCGGGAGCTCGGCCTGCTGCGTGCGGTCGGGCAGACGCGGGCGCAGGCTCGCGCCATGGTGCGGTGGGAGTCGGTGCTCGTCGCGGTCTTCGGGACGGTCGGCGGCGTCGGGTTGGGCGCGCTGCTCGGGTGGTCGTTCGTGAAGGCGGCCGGCAGTACGACGCTGTCCGTGTTCTCGGCGCCGCCCGCACAGCTCGCGGCGTTCGTCGTGGTCGGTGCGGTAGCCGGGACCCTGGCGGGCGTACGCCCGGCCCGGCGTGCCGCGCGACTGTCCGTGCTGAGGGCGATAAGTGCAGAGTGAGCGGGATCAGAACGGGTCGGGTGTGGCCCGATGGCCGAACATACGGCCGGCACGCAGCACCACCTTGATCGCGAGGTTGCGCAGCCACCAGGGCAGCTCGCCGAGCATCCTGACCCGGTCGCGCGCGTGCGGCGGCGCCACCTCGAATTGGGCAAGCGAGCCGGTGCGACCCAGGTAACGCAGCCCACGTCCGGGCAGCACGTGCCGCAGTAGCGCGACGGTGACCCCGACGGACGAGAACGCATCGTGCACGAGCACCTGGCCGCCCTGCGGTATGTAGCTGGTCCAGCGCAGGTCGTCACGGACTGTCCAGTAATCATGCTTGCCGTCTATGTAGAGCATGTCGATGCGTTCTGTCCACTGTGGACGGATTGTGCCGCTGGGCTGGGCGATCAATTCGACGGCGTCGCGCAAACCCGCTGCGTCGAGGTTCGCCTCGAACTGCGTCCGAGTGCCCGCGCCGCCGAACATCCGGCCCTCGACAAACGGGTCGATCGCGACCACCCGGGTCCCCGCCTGGCCCGCTGCCGCGGCGAGCACCACGGTCGAGCGGCCTTGATGGCTGCCGATCTCGACGATGGTTCCGCCGGGGCGTACGCGGCGCGCCGCCTCCCAAAGCGCGCACGCCTGGTCGGGATGTAGCCAGCCGCCAATCGTCGCGGCGCGGGCCCACACATCGGTGAAGTGAGTCTCGATGCGCAGAGGGTATCGCCTCCTACCGGCCGGTACGGCAGGATGCACGCATGCTTCGGACGACGTCTGCCCTCGTGATCGTCGCCCTTGCCGTGTCCGCGTGCACGGTGCATACATCGACGCCGCTGACAAAACGGCAGCGCAGCGTCCAGGCGACGAGCACCAACGTCGCGTTCAAGGACTGCGCTGCCCAGTGCACGGGCACGATCAACGGCGCCGCCTACGAGATCAAGGTGCCCCAGCATTGGAATGGCACGCTGCTGCTCTATTCGCACGGCTATCGGTTCGCGCAGCCCGCGCCGCCTGACTTTGCCGCGGTCGACACGAAGGCGCAGGTGTCGTCCACCGACGCGGACGGCACCGGCGCCGATCCACTCAGCCAGGATCTGCTGGCAGCGGGTTACGCCTTGGCCGGCTCCGCATACAAATCGAACGGCTGGGCGGTGGCCGACGGCGTGCAAGCCGGCGAGGACCTGCACGCGAAGTTCGTCTCGCTCGTCGGCACCCCGCTGCGGACCTACGTGTGGGGCGACTCGCTCGGCGGGCTGATCACCGAGATCCTCGCCGAGCAGAATCGTTCCTGGGTCGACGGTTCCGCGCCGATGTGCGGGGCGCTCGCCGGTCCGAACATCAACTTCGACCTCGCACTGGACGTCGCGTACGCGGTGAAGGCGCTCATCGATCCGGACCTGAAGCTCACCGGCTACACCAGCGCCGACGACGCGGCTGCGAACTGGGAGCGCGCCGAGCAACTGATCGAAAAGGCGGCCGCTGACGTCAGCGGCGGCGGCACGGCGAAGGTGCTGTTCATCGCCGCCCTGGCCGACGCCCCGACCAAAACCCAGACGTACGACGGTGCCGACCTCACGTCGCAGGTCAAAGCACGCGTCGAGGCGCTGCTGACCGCGCTGGCGTTCGGCACCAGCGGACGCTACGAGGTCGAACAACGCGTCGGCGGCAACCCGTCGGACAACACAAAGGCGGACTACGCCGCGCGCATCAGTACGGACGAGGCCACCACGATTGCTACGGCGGGCGGCAACATCAGCGCGATGCTGGCGAAGCTGAATGCCGTGCCGCGGGTCAGCGCCGACCCGGCCGCCCGCGCCGCCTTCGAGAAGCTGGGCGACACTACCGGCGACCTGACGGCCCCGACCGTGACCATGCACACCGAATTCGACCCGTTGGTGCTCGTCCAGAACGAGCAGGTCTTCGCCGAGCGTGTGCAGTCGCACAATGACAACGGCAGCCTGGTGCAGTTGTACATCGCCCCGCCCGCTACCTACCCTGAGTCGACTGGCGCGCCCTACGGCGCCGGGCACTGCGTGTTCTCCGACCAGCAGCGCGAGGCCCTGGTCAAGACACTCGACGGCTGGGTGCGCAACGGCGTCTACCCAGTGGCCGCCGGTGTGGGTGCACGGTTCGGTGCCGGCCTCGACCCGTCCTACGTTCCGGCGGCCTGGCCGGCAGCCGCGAGCTGAGCCTGGGGCAACCGGACCGCACTGAGCAGCACCGAAGCCGCCGCAGCCAGGACGGTCGTGGCGACGACGGGGCCGACGACCCGCCCGATCGATACCGGCGGGCTGCTGGACAGCACCAGGACCGAGTCGGCGGCGACCGCCGTCCAGAGCACGATCGTCTGCCGGGTGCGCCGCAACGCCAGTCCGGCGACCATGCCCAATTGCAGCACGGCGAGGGCGGCGCCCAGGGTCGCGAACATCCAGCAGAAGGGCACGAGTTCCGGATAGCGTCCGCCGCCGACGACCTTCGCAACAAGGGCGGGCATGGCAGCCGTCGCCGCGACGACCAGGGCTCCCACGCCGACGACGACGGCAAGGGCGCGCCGCAACAGGCGGCCATGGCGCTCCGTGTCGGTGAGATGCGCGAAGACGAGCGTGGCCACCGATTGCGGCAGCCATAGCGCGGCTCGGGTCACCACGGAGCCCGTCGCATAAACGGCAGCGAGATGGCTCGACAGCACGTGCCGGGCCAGCAGGAGATCCAGCGTCGACAGGAACCAGAACGTCCCGTGGGCGTGTAGCGCGTGGGCGATCTCGCGCAGCGGACCGGCGGGACGCCCCGGGGCGAGGATCCCCCGAAGCCGGACGCCGACCAGGATCGCGCAGGCGGTGGTCCCGACCACGGTGCCGGCCAGGGTCAGCGTCGTGCCGTGCCCGGCGAGCAAGCCGATCAGCCCGAATCCGGACCGGCCCACTGCGGCGAGGACCAGGACTGCCGCGAGCCGGGTGAATCGCCGTTGGCCCTGCAGGATTCCCTGGTACATGCCGAGTGCCGTGACGCCGGGTAGCGCCGCGCCGACGAGCACCAGGTCGCCGGCATGCGAGAGGTGCAAGAACGCGGTGAGGGCGGGGCTTAGCGCGACCACCAGGCCGCTCGCGGCGAGTGCGACCACAGCGGTTGCCCGAGCGGTTCCGGCTGTGTCGTCGACCGCGACCCGGCGGGCGGTTACGGTCTGCACCGCGAACGACGGCACCGTCCCGACGAGCAGCACGTTGAGCAGCACCACGATCTGCCCGTAGCCCGACGGCGACAGCGCATGCACGGCGGCCAGCAGGACTGCATAGCTCAGCAGATTCGCCGCAAAACCGGCCGCCGTCACCGCAGCGGCCGAGCCGGCGGAGGTGCGCACCGCCTGCGCCGAACCCGTCACACGTTGTCCTCCTGCCGAGCGCATCGACTACAGTCGCCGCGCCAGAGTAGGCCATGTCCTGGCCCACCCGCCGTTTTGGAGCCGACCACGAAGCCGACGTTCACCGGGCAATCCCTACGCGCGGTGCCGGCTGCCTGGGCGGCGATACTGACGGGCATACTGCTCTGGCCGCAGCACCGCGCGGGCTACGGCCTGGGCCACGACATGGTGTTCACGCCGCGGCAGCCACTGTCGTGGGCGTCGGTGGGACTGGGTTCGTCATCACCGCGCGCGGTGCCGGTCGACGCAGTGGTGTCTCTGCTCAGCAAGCTCGTCGACGGCGCCGTGATCGGCCGGGTGGCGTTGGCGTTCCCCCTGCTCGCCGTGGGAATCGGCGCCGCGTGGCTTCTGGCGGACAGCCGCCTGTTCGGGGGGATCGCCGCGACCGGCATGGCCATCTGGAACCCGTACGTTCTCGAGCGGCTCGCACTCGGACAGTGGGCGTTGCTGTGGGCCTACGCGGCGCTGCCCTGGGTCGTCGGATACGCCGCCCGGATGCGACGGGGAGAAGGTCGGCTGCGCCCGCTGCTGCTCTGGACTGCTGCCGCATCGATCACGCCGACGGGTGGGCTGATCGCACTCGTCACCGGATGTGTGATCGGAATTCCGCAGCACGGCGGCAACTGGCGCCGCTGGTGGCTCGCCGCGGGTGGTGCGGGGCTGCTGCAACTGCCGTGGGTGGTGCCCGCGCTCGTCGGGACGGCTGGGCTGACCAGCGATCCGGAGGGCGTCACTGCCTTCGCGGCGCGCTCCGAACATGCGGGTGGCACGTTGCTGACGCTAGCCGGCATGGGTGGCATCTGGGACGCGGAGGTGGTTCCGGGCAGTCGCGCCGGCCCGCTGGCAGTTGCCGGCCTGGCCTTCATCGTCGTCGCGGCGCTGGTCGGCTGGCCACAGTTGGTGGCGTTGCTCGGCCGCGCCACCGTAGTGCGGCTCGGGACGTGCGCAGCCGGGGCGTTCGTGCTGTCGGCGGCTGCGTCCGTTCCGGGACTCTCGGCGGCCATGCGCTGGGTGGTCCGCACCGTGCCCGGAGCGGGACTGCTGCGCGACGCGCAGAAGTGGCTGATGCCCTACGTGCTGCTGGTCGTTCTGCTCATCGGCGCCGCCGTGGCGCGGCGCGCGGTGCTCGCCACCTGGAGGGTCGCGGTCGCGGCGGTTGCGCTCGCCGGTCCGATCGTCCTCGTGCCGGACGCGACGCGAACCGTCCATCCGGTGATGCAGCCGGTGCGGTATCCGGCGGACTGGTCGTGGGCAGCGCACACTGTCGGCCACGGTGGGGACGTAGCGGTGGTGCCGTTCCAGTCCTACCGGAGCTTCGCCTGGGTTCCCGGGCGGACGGTCCTCGACCCGGCACCGCGTCTGCTGCCCGGCGACGTCGTCGTCTCCGATCAGCTCGCCGTGTCCGGCCGGGTGCTGCGCGGCGAGGACGCTCGGGCCCGAACCGTGGCTTCCGCCCTGGGCGCCGGTGCGGACCTACCGCGCAGGCTCGCCGAGGCCGGCGTGGGCTGGGTCCTGGTCGAGCGCGGCACGCCCGGCGCGGTACCCGATCTGCGTCGTCTCCCGCTTGTGCGAGCGGGTCCGGAGCTCGAGCTGTACCGCGTTCCGGGGCCGATCGACCACGCGGCACCGGGCGTGGCTCGCATCATCGTGGTGCTCGCCGGTGATGCGGTCGCGATGGCGCTGGTGGTCGCGCTGTGCTTGCCAGGGCTGCGACGCAGGGTAAGGTACCCGGCAGTAACGTGACCGGAGGCAGGCGAGCGTGGGCAGGATCATCTCGATCGTGGTGTCGGCTGTCCTCGGCGCCGGCCTCGCAGTGGGCGCGTCGGTCGGCATCCTGAGCTCTGCCACCAAGGCGCCGAGCCACAACCCGGCCAACAGCCAGATCGTCGACTACGGCAACCGCTGATTCACCCCGAGCACCTGCGCAAAGTTGCGTGCCGTCTCCGGCCAGCAGAATCCGGCCGCCCGCTCCCGCGCGGCCTGGCCGAGGCGTTCCCGCAGCGCCGAGTCGGTGAGCAGTTCGTCGGTCGCCTTGGCCATTTCGTCGAGATCGTCGACGAGCTTGCCGGTCTCACCGTCGATGATCGATTCGCACACCCCGCCGGCCGATCGATAGGCGAGCGCGGGGACGCCACGGGCCGCCGCCTCCATGATCGCGATACCCCAGCCTTCTTTCACCGACGGAGCGAGAAGCAGCCACGACTCATCGAGGATCCGGCCGCGTTCGACGGCGCTCACGTGGCCGTGGAAGCGGACCGCGTCGGATATGCCGAGCTCAGCGGCGCGCCGTTCCAGGTCGGCTCGCCACCACCCGTCGCCGACGACCTCGACGCGCAGGGCCGGCATCGTGGGGCGCACCCGTGCGGCCACCTCGAGTGCATGTTCCACCTGCTTGTGCGGCACGAGGCGGCACAACACGCACAGCGTCGGCGCGGCGCTGCGTGGCGCGGTTGCCTGCGGATGTGGCACGTCGATCCCGTTGTGTACGACCTGGACGCGTTCCGCTGCGACGCCCAGCCGGGCAAGGTCGGCGCGGCTGGCCTGCGACACCGTCACGTAGCGACGGCCGCGGTAGACGCGCGGAGCAAGGCGCGACTCGAGCCACCAGCCGAGGTGCCCACGCCAACCGGGGTAGATGATCTGCCACTGCTCGCGATGCACGTGGTGGACGAGGACGACCAGGCCGCGCCTGCGCACGAGCGGGGAGAAGAACGGCAGTCCGTTCTGGACGTCGACCACGACGTCGGCTCGCCGCCCGCGCGCAGTAAGCAGATAGGCGAGCCCGTGCAGGTAGACCGTGAGCCGGCCGCCGCGTCGGCGGAACCTGACGCCGGCGCGTATCTCGTCATGAGGCGCGTCGGCGTGCGCCGCGCACACGACGGTCACCTCGTGCCCCTGGCCGGCCAGCCACTCCGCCATTCGCTCGACGAACAGCTCCGAACCACCACCTTCTGGGTGACGGGTGTCGCGCCAGACAAGAAACGCGATGCGGCCCGTGGATGACATGTCGGCCCCTGTTCTGGCGGTGCCGGCACACCGCGGACGGCTTGATGAGACGGAGCAGCATAACTGCCCCGACAGCGTCTTGCTGCATTCGTCACGTACCGTGCTCCGGATGCTCACGACCGGTTCCCCACAGCGCGCCACCTGGCGACGCTCCGTGCGGCTGTTCCGGCTGTTCCTGCGGGAGCAGAGCGATCCGGCGGCGTTCTAC
>Ga0126374_10000372_pt1 | contig 11062 bp, 7 predicted proteins | sample PanSoiMetPlot_12_FD_89874 | JGI IMG/M metagenome (GOLD analysis project Ga0126374, IMG submission 89874) | Tropical forest soil microbial communities from Panama - MetaG Plot_12 | ecosystem: Environmental > Terrestrial > Soil > Tropical forest > Bulk soil | place: Panama | collected 2016-02-17
ATGCGAACAGGGGCAGAGCCGACGGGGCGGCAGTGTATGGCTGGTCTTGGCGGTGGTCGGCGCGCTCGCGCTGTTCCATCCGAATCGCGCTGCGGCACAATGCTGCGCGTGCTTCCTTTGTGCGGCCGACAATTTCTGCGTCGACGACGTCGCCGGTCAGGTCGCCTGCGCCACCCTGTGCAACAACGCGGGCTGCCCGAACTTCGCCTTCGAGGACGGCGACATCTGCATGGGCGGCTGCGGCGGCCAACCCGACTTCCCGACTGCCACGCCGACCGGCACCGCCGCGGCGACGGCGACAGATACGCCGACGCAGACGCCGGAGCCAACCGCGACTGACACCGTCGCTGCCACCCCCTCGGCGACCGATACGCATACCGTCGGCGCGACGCCGACCGATACGCCCACGCTACCCGCAGGAACCGCCACGGCCACTGTCACATCGACCCCGACGAGCAATCCGCTCGACACCGCGACGGCCACCACCACATCGACACCGACCAGCAATCCACTCGACACCGCGACGGTGACGCCGACGCTCACCCCGACCGAGACGAGCCCGAACGTCGTCCATGTCGACGTCGGCACGGCCGTTGGACAGCCGGGCGGTGTGGTCGGCTTCGCGAACACGATCGACGCGCAACGGCCGGTGATGGGCCTGCAGGTCTGCATTTCGTATGACGCGCAGACCCCGATCCGAGCAGTCGCCAACGCGCCGGATTGCACGGCAGGCGACTCGGTTTCCGGTCTGTTCAGCTTCCAGCCGGCCGGGTGCACTCCGGGGACCACGTGTACCGGCGTGTGCGCCGATCTCAGCGGTGCGCCCGACTTCCCCGTCAGCGGCACGATCTTCACCTGTCGCGTCGCGATCGCTCCGAACGCCGCGGTGGGCACGTATCCGCTGGGGTGCACGATCGATGCGCAAGGAGTCGGCGGCGAACCGGTGGTCGCCTCATGCACCGACGGCGAGGTGATCGTGCAGACGAACGTGCCCGGCGACTGCAACGGCGACGGGATCGTGACCATCAGCGAGCTCATCACGGGCGTCAACATTGCGCTCGGCAACCTGCCGGTCACCGCGTGTCCGGCATTCGACACCGACCACAACGGGCAGGTGTCGGTCGCGGAGCTGATCGCCGCCGTGAACGTGGCGTTGACCCAACCGTGAGCGTGGCGTTGACGCAGTAATCCGTCGAGGGTGCGCTCGTTGCGCCAACCTGCCGATAGGGAGGTTGGCGCGGGGGGAATCGCTACGCCGCGCTGCGCGCACACACCGCTGTCCGCTCTCCGAACCATGCCGCGATCGGCGCTCGTCGCGTTGATGATCTGGGCAGCGGCGGGTGTGATCGGCTGCGGAGACGAACACTCAGCCACGCGCGGCCCCGAGTTTGTCCCCGGCGCGGTCGACGTCGTCCCACGTCCGGTGCAGGTCGAGGTCGACGCCGCGGGTGGCCTGTTCGTGTTCGACGACCACACGGCGGTGCGGTACGACGACGCGGCGGCGCGCACTGCGGCAGAGCTGCTCGACGGGGTTCTGCGCGGCCCGTTTCCGGCGCGCACCGGCCCGCAGGAGATCACCCGCAGTCAGGCGCCGCCGAACGCGGTGCTGCTGACGACTGACGGCGCCGATTCCGGCCTCGGACCCGACGGCTACGCCCTCGAAGTGACGTCCGACCGCATTCGGCTGCTGGCGCTGACGCCCGCCGGCTTCGTGCACGGCGTGCAGACCCTGCGCCAGCTCCTGCCGCCCGAAGTCGAAGCGGGCGCGCCGGCGCCGGGTGTCGTCTGGTCGGTACCCAATGTCCGCATTCGCGACTGGCCGCGCTTCGGCTGGCGCGGCCTGCTCATCGACACCAGCCGCTTCTTTCTGCCGAAGGACTTCCTGCTGCGCGAGCTCGAGCTGCTGGCGCTCTACAAGCTCAGCGTCCTGCACCTGCATCTGACCGACGATCAGGGCTGGCGGCTCGAGATCGACGCCTATCCGGCGCTGCACGAGCGCGGCTCGCAGTGGGACGCCGAGCGCGCGCCGGATGAGCGGGGTGGCTATTACACGAAGGACGACATGCGCGAGATTCTCGCGCGCGCGAGTGCGCTCGGCATCGAGGTGGTGCCGGAGATCGACATGCCGGGTCACAGCGTCGCCGCGCTGCACGCCATGCCGGAGCTCGCCTGCCGCACCGCACCGGATGTGCCGCGCACGGCGGAGGAGTTTCCGATCATTCCGTGGAACCAGCGGCCGTTGTCGGACGCCGTGCTGTGCGTCTGCGACGAGCACGTCTACACGGTGCTGCAGGCGGTGCTCGACGAGGTGATCGAGCTCTTTCCGAGCCGCTTCATCCACGTCGGCGGCGACGAAGTTGCGCAGCTGCGCGAATGGAAGAGTGCCTACCTGTGCCGCGAGCTGATCGCCCAGGGCGTGGTGCCGAGCGCGGACCATCTGCAGGCGTACTTCGAAAAACGCATCGAGGATCACCTGCTCGCGCGCGGCCGGCGGATGATCGCGTGGGACGAGGCGCTCACCACCGAGCAGCCCGACCGGCCGAACGAGCGGCTGTCCGGCGACGCCGCGTTCATGTTCTGGCGCGATTTGATGCCGGCCCTGGACAGGTTGTACGACCGCGACGTCATTGCGGTGCCGTACTCACGGCTGTACTTCGACTATCCGACCGCCATCGAACGGGGCTACCAGTTCGACCCGGCGCCCGGGGACCTGAACCCCGAGCAAGCCGCGCACGTGCTCGGCGCCCAGGCGGCGATGTGGACCGGCTTTCCCGACGGCCGCTCCGAGCAGCACGTCGAAGCGCACATCTTCCCGCGCCTGCTGGCGCTCGCCGAGGTCGCGTGGTCACCGCAGGAGCTGCGCGACTTCGGCGACTTCGAGCGACGGCTCGGTGTCCAGCAGCGCCGCCTCGAGGCGCTCGGCGTCGCGTTGGGGCCGTGACGATTTTCGACCACCAAGGACACCAAGAGCACCAAGGGGCGCAGCTCACGAAAGCTGCGCCCCTTGGTGCTCCTGGTGTCCTTGGTGGTTAGAAATTCGTCACAAGCGCTTCCGCTTGCGGGCGATGTAATCGACCAGCAGATACTCGCCGAGGCGGTCTGGCCGCGTGAACAGGGCGCGCCCGCGGTTGATGCGGGTCATGCGTTCGACGAAGGCGCGCAGGCTGGGGCTGTCGTCGAGCATGAAGGTGTTGATCACCACGCCGCGGCGGGTGACGCGCTCGACCTCTTTCAGCGTCTCCTGCGCGGCGCGCATGCTGATGCCACCGAAGGAGAGCGGCCACTCGCAGTACAGGCGGCCGCGCGAGTAGTACGCCGTCGGCTGCCCGTCGGTGATCACGATCATGTGCTGGTTCGGGCTCGGGTGGCGGGCGAGCAGCTCGCTCGCCAGCCGCAGGCCGTCCTGCAGGTTGGTGAACGGATCGCCCATGTTCCAGGTCGCTTCGGGCAGGTCGCGCAGCTTGAGCTCCGTGGCGCGGGTATAGAAGCCGACGACCGAGAAGTAGTCGCGCGGATAGCGCGAGCGGATGAGGCTCTCCATCGCCAGTGCGACCTTCTTGGCTGCGGCGAAGCGGCCCTCCCAGCTCATCGACCAGCTCATGTCCAGCAGCAGGACCGTCGAGGTGGTGGTGGTGTGTAGCGTCTCGTAGACCTCGAAGTCGTCCGGTTCGAGGCGCAGTGGGGTGCGCGGCTCGCGCGCCAAGGCGTGCTTGAGCGTGCGCACGACATCGACATGCAGGGCGTCGCCGTAGTGGTAGCGCTTGGTCTCCTCCGGCCGCAGCTCGGCGATGCCGCGATGGTCGGCCTGATGGCTTCCGGCGCGATCGCGCAGCAAACCCTGATAGATGTCGCGCAGCGCCAGCTGGCCGATCTTGCGCATGCCCTTGGGCGAGAGCTGGATGCGGCCGCCGCGCGTGCCGACATAGCCGGCCTTGGTGAGCAGCAGCAGGAACTGCCTGAGCTGCTGCATCTCCTGCGCCGCCTGATCGCCGAGCAGCGACCGCAGGTCGTCGAGGCTGAGCGTCTCCAAGCGGCCGGCGAGCAGGTCGTCCTCGAGCTGCTTGAGGCGCTGGATCTCGCGCATCAGCTCCAGCGCGCCGTCGTAGTCGAGCGCTTCCTGGCCCTGAAAGAGCTCGGCGTAGCGCTGCTGGAACTCTTCCAGGGAGCGGATGTTCTCGAGCTCCTCGAGCAGCCGCTCGAACTCGGCGCGCGCGTCGTCGTCCTCGAACTCGTACCCGCGGAGCTGCTCGATCGCCTCGGACAAGCGGCGCGGCAGGCGGTCGAGCTGCTCGCGCTTGGCCTGTGCGGCGTCGTTGCCGAGCTGGTCGAGCGTGTCGCGCTCGAGGTCGAGCAGCTCTTCCAGCCGTTCCGCGATCGGATCGAGCGCGCGGTCGAGGTTGAACTGGCGCTGCCGCTCGCGCATCGCCTCGCGCAGCGCCTCCAGGAAGTCGTCGACCCCCATGATGCGCATGCCCTCGAGCTCGAGCCCGTGGCGCAAGAGCCAATCGAAGGCCTGCTGCACGTCGTCGGTGTAGGAGAGATACTCGGCGAGCTTCTCGAACACCTTGTCGGCCGACAGCCTGATGCGCTGCGTGCCGTCCCACTCGGTGTAGCGGAGCAAATGCATGCTGCGCTCGTTATCCGTTATCCGTTGCCCGTTGTCCGTTCACCGCCAACGGACAACGGATAACGGACAACGGACAACGTCCTCACGCCCGATAGCTCCACCGCGCCCCCTCGCTGTCGCGATTGAGCTTCTGGTGCAGGTGGAGCCCCTCCAGCACCAGCTCCGTCGCGGCGGCAATGAAGCCGGGGCTTTCGTACGGGCCGAGGCGGCGGACGGCGTCGCGCAGGCCGGGAATGGCCTGCACGCCCTCAAGGTAGTCCTCGGCGGGCATCGCGTCGCTGATCTCCACGCCCCATCCGGCCTCGAAGTGGGCGACGATCGGCGCCAGCTCATCGAGCTTGAAGTGCTGATCGAACACCGCCAGCACGGCGCGATTGAGCAGCCGCTCGATGATGTCGGCTTCGCTGCGCTCCTCGGCGGCGTACTCGATCTCGATCTTGCCGGCGGTGGAGGCATACAGCGCGTGCAGGTCGCTGATGCGCGGCACGATCTCCGGCTCGCCGAGCCGCACGGCGCGCTTCTCGGCGTTGCTGAGCACGCTCTCGCAGTTGTTGATGGTGACGCGCACGCTCACCCCCGACGACTGGTTGATCTCCGGACAGGCGCGCGCCTCGAAGGTGAACTGCGCGAGGATCGCCTTGAGGAAATCGGGGATGTGCACGGGACGCGAGGCGCGATCGAGCGCCGACACCTCCTGGTCCATGATCGCGGTCTCGTCGGCTAGGGTGCGGGGGTAGTGGGTGCGGATCTGGACGTCGAAGCGGTCCTTGAGCGGCGTGATGATGCGCCCGCGCGAGGTGTAGTCCTCGGGATTGGCGCTGGCGACGATCACGACGTCGACCGGCAGCATGATCTTGTAGCCTTTGATCTGGACGTCCTTCTCTTCCATCAGGTTGAACAGGCCGACCTGCACCTTCTCGGTCAGGTCGGGGAGCTCGTTGATGGCGAACAGCCCGCGGTTGCTGCGCGGGATGAGGCCGTAGTGAATGGTCTCCTCATCGGCCAAGTAGCGGCCCTCGGCAACCTTGATCGGATCGACCTCCCCGATCAGGTCGGCGATCGACGTGTCGGGCGTGGCGAGCTTCTCGCCGTAGCGCGCCGCCGGCGCGATCCACTCGAGCTCGAGCGCCTCGCCCTCGGCGGCCGCGCGCGCCCGGCAGCCCTTGCAGATGGGCCGATACGGATCGTCGTGCAGCGCGCAGCCGCGGATCGCCGGCACGAGCGGATCGAGCAGGCGCAAGAGGCCGCGGATGACCCGCGATTTCGCCTGGCCGCGCTCGCCGAGCAGCACGATGTGATGCCCCGAGAGCAGCGCGTTCTCCAGCTCCGGGATGACCGTATGGTCGAAGCCGATGATCCCCGGCAGCAACCGCTCGCCGCGCGCCAAGACCCCGAGAAGGTTCTGCCGCATCTCCTCGCGGACCGGGCGCGTCACGTACCCGCTCGCCCGCAATGCACCCAGCGTCTGCGGGCGCTGAGTGTCCTCGCCGTGCACCGCCTGCTCGCTCATAGAGCGGGATTATACGGGCACCGGCAACGAATCAGCAACCGAGGCATCGCGACGCGAGAGGAAACACACGGGCTGGGTCTGGGGCTCGGGCTAGGCGGAATCTGATCCATCTTCTCTCTGCCAGCCCGAGCCCCAGCCCCTGCCCCAGCCCGTGAGTTCAAATTCTCCATGCGTTTGATTGTCGGATTGCACACGGCGCGTCACTCCGTTAAGCCGCACCACCGATGGGCATGGTCGTCGATTGCGCGGTGTACGCCGAAGGGCGTCGGGTCGCGACCATACCGATCGAGGACATCAGCGAGGCGCTCGAGAGGCCCGGCCAATGGGTGTGGGTCGGCCTGCACGAGCCGGACGAGCCGCTGCTCCGTCAGGTCCAGGCCGAGTTCAGTCTGCACGACCTGGCGGTCGAGGACGCTCTCAGCGCGCATCAGCGCCCCAAGCTCGAGGAATACGGGCAATGCCTGTTCGTCGTCCTGCGCACGGCGCAAATGGAGGACGAGCGCATCGCACTCGGCGAGACGCACATCTTCGTCGGCGCACGCTATGTCGTCTCGGTGCGGCATGGCTCCACCGTGGCGTATACCGAGGTCCGCAAGCGCGCCGAATCCTCTCCGCACCTGCTGCGCAAGGGACCGGGTTTCGTCCTGTACTCGCTGATGGACTTCATCGTCGACCACTTCTTTCCGATCGTCTCCGCGCTCGAGGAGCGCCTCGACCATCTCGAGGAGGAGATCTTCTCCGGCGAGCCCACGCGGTCGGCCATCGAGTCGATCTACGAGCTCAAACGCGACCTGCTGCTGCTCAAGCGCGCCGTGTCGCCGCTCATCGACATGGGTACCCGCTTCACGCGCATCGACAGCCCGATCATTCCCGACGACACGCGGCCGTACTTTCGCGACGTCTACGACCACGTCATCCGCATCAACGAGACCGTCGACACCTTGCGCGAGCTGGTCACCAGCGCGCTGGAGGCCAAGCTGTCGCTCATCTCGGTGGCGCAGAACGAGGTGACGAAGAAGCTGGCTGCCTGGGCGGCCATCCTTGCCGTACCGACGATGATCGCCGGCATCTACGGCATGAACTTTGAGTTCATGCCCGAGCTGCACTGGCAGCACGGGTACCTGTTGGCAATGGGCGGGATGGGCGGGCTCTGCGGCGCTCTGTACTGGCGCTTCAAGCACGCCGGCTGGCTGTAGCGCCGCGCGCTGCGCGCGCGGCGCGGCCTATGGCTTATGGCGTATGGCCTATGGCTTGGCCATACGCCACGGTCAGGTGGCCATTGTTGGTGAGGCCGTTGAGCAGCGTCGTGGTGGCCCTGAACGTAATATTGGTGCGCGTACGGCGGCGGAATCGGCGGCCGCAAGCGCCGCGCTGACGCCTTCCAGAGGCGCTCCGCCAACTACCGCCGGTGGCGCGGCGGGAACAGAGTCCGCAACCAGCAACGCCATCTGCGCCGAGCCGTTCGATGGGATCGCGATATCCGGGGGCACCGCCGCAACGCCAGCCCATGCGCCCAGCGCGGCCACGAACACCGGCAGGCAACGCATCAGCCGGGCAGCCGCCCAGCGGTGCACGAGCTCGACCGGACGCGGCGCCGCGTCGCTTCCCAGTTGCCGCCGACCTTCCCCCGGCCGCAGTACCAATCGTCCCCCTTGGCCCGACCCATTCGCAGGAGCTTTGCTTCCCCCACGCCGCCAGCTCCCACATCGCTACCCGTCTGCGGCGTGTCTCCCGCTACTGCGCGAACAGCTCGCTGTCAAGTCGTGGGCGAGAAATTTGTCAACCCGAAAGATTGTCAATTGATCAGTTTGCTGTGAGGACGACGTGACGAATGCGCTGCGCCGGCGTCTTGACGGGACCTTTCGGTCGCCATGCCGCTGCGGACGAGCGCCGGATCCGCGCCCGCGGGGAGCTCCGCTCGCCATGGCGACCTGAAGGTCGCCGCGACGGCCGGTGCGTCAGGCGTCGAGCGGCGCGAACGCCGGGCGCAGGCGATCCCAGAGCGCTTCGAGGTGCTCGGGGATGCAGCGCACTTCGCCGATCAGCGGCATGAAGTTGGTGTCGCCGATCCAGCGCGGCACCAGGTGCCAGTGCACATGCTCGGTGATGCCGGCGCCGGCGGCGCTGCCGAGGTTCATGCCGATGTTCATGCCGTCGGGGTGGAAGAACTCCTGCAGCAGCACCAGCGAGCGGCGCAGCGTCTCCGAGAGCTCGACATGCTCGACGGCCGGCAGCGCCCCGAGGTCGCCGGTGTGGCGGCGGGGCGCGACCATGATGTGGCCGTTGGCGTAGGGAAAGCGATTCAGCATGATCACGCTGTGCGGCGTGCGCGCGAGCACCAACGCAGCCTTCTGGTCGGCCCCCGCCGGGAGGTCGCAGAAGATGCACCCCGGTTGCTTCGGTGCGCCGATGTAGGCCATGCGCCAGGGTGCCCAGAGGACCTGCATATAGGTCTCGCTTAGCGCGGATCGCGCGAGGCGGAAAGAGTCGCGGTCTGCGCCGCCTGCGCCGCGGGTGATGGCGGCTGCGCGGGGGCGTCATGCTGGATCGCCACCGGTACGAAGGGCCTGCGCTATCAAGACCGCGCAGCCACGGCTGACGGGGTGGCGGCGCTGCGGCTGCGCACCGGCGCCAGCGGTGCGGCGAAGATTCGCCTGCAGGCTCATGGCGCCGCCCTGCCGATGGTGCCGCCCGCGGCTGCTGGGAAACCGTGTATCCCGCAGCGCGAATTCGTCAGAGCGCGGGGCGCTTCAGGGGGCGGTTCTGAAGACGTGCGTCGCCGCTACGATGCGGCGATGTCGTCGCCGGCACCGTTGCCGGTGCCGTCGTTGTCGCCGTCGACGCGCACGCGCAGTTCCTTGCCGACCTTGAAGAACGGCACGCGCTTGGCCGCCACGGCAACGCGCTTGCCGGTGCGCGGATTGCGCCCGTCGCGCGCCTCGCGCTGCTTGACGACGAAGCTGCCGAAGCCGCGGATCTCGATGCGCTCGCCACGCCGCAGCGCGTCGGCGAGGCTCTCGAACACCGCATTGACCATGACCTCGGCGTCGCGGCGCGAGAACCGCGGGTACAATGCGACCAGCTCGTCGATCAAGCCGCGTTTGGTCACGGTCGGCCCCCTTACTTGGTCTCGTCGGTCTCCGGCTTCACACCCGTCGGCTCGCCGCTCTGCTCATCGCGGTCGAGCCGTAAATCCGAGCGCAGAATGTCCTCGAACGAGAAGCGACCGCCCTCGCGCTCGCGCTGCAGGTAGGACTCGATCTCCTCGCGCTCCTCGGACTTGCGCAGTGCCTTGATGCTGAGCGCGATCTTGCGGTCGCGCGCATCGACGGCGGTGACCTCGGCCTCGATCTCCTGGCCGGCGGCGAACAGCGACTGCGGCTTTTCCACGCGCTCGGTGCTCAGCTGCGAGACGTGGATGAGGCCTTCGATGCCCTCCTCCACCTCCATGAAAACGCCGAAGTCGGTGACGCTGGTCACCCGGCCCTTCACCTTGGAGCCGACCGGATAGCGGTGATGCATGCTCTGCCACGGATCTTCGGCGAGCTGCTTCACGCCGAGCGAGATGCGTTCGTTGTCGACGTCGATGCCGAGCACCACCGCCTCGACCTCGTCGCCCTTCTGAAACATCTCCGAGGGATGGCGGATCTTCTTCGTCCAGTGCAGGTCGGACACGTGCACCAGGCCGTCGATGCCCTCTTCGATGCCGATGAACACGCCGAAGTCGGTGATGTTCTTGACCTGTCCCTTGATGCGGCTGCCGACCGGGTGATTGAGCCGCACCAGCTCCCACGGATTGGGCTCCGCCTGCTTGAGGCCGAGCGAGATGCGGCGGTTGGCGGTGTCGACGTCGAGCACCATCACGTCGACTTCCTGGCCCACCTCGAGCACCTTGGATGGATGCGTGACGCGCTTGGTCCACGACATCTCGGAGACGTGCACGAGGCCCTCGATGCCGGGCTCGAGCTCGACGAAGGCGCCGTAGTCGGCGAGGCTGACCACCTTGCCGTGCACGCGCGCGCCGACCGGATAGCGTTCGGCGACGCTGGCCCACGGGTCGGGCATGATCTGTTTCATGCCGAGCGACACGCGGCCGCGATCGGGATCGTACTTGAGGACGACGACGCGCACGCGGTCGCCGACGCTGACCACGTCGGCCGGCTTGTTCACGCGGCCCCACGACATGTCGGTGACGTGCAACAACCCGTCGATGCCGCCGAGGTCGACGAACGCACCGTAGTCGGTGATGTTTTTGACGATGCCCTCGAGGATGACGCCCTCTTCGAGGACCTTGAGCGTCTCCTGCTTCAGCTGCGCGCGCTCGCGTTCCATGACCGCGCGCCGCGAGACGACGACGTTGCCGCGCGCGCGGTTGAACTTCAGCACCGCGAACTGTCCGCGCTGGCTGATGAAGCGATCGAGATTGCGCGCCGGGCGAATGTCGGCGTGGGAGCCGGGCAGAAACGCCGCGACGCCCACGTCGACCTTCAGGCCGCCTTTGACCTTGCCGACGATCACGCCGTCGATCGTGCCGTTGTTCTGGAATGCGTCCTCGATGTCCCGCCAGACCTTCGCCTGCTCCGCCTTACTGCGCGACAGCACGATGCCGCCGTGCTCGCCCTCGTCGGCATCGAAGAAGACGTCGATCTCATCGCCCTCCTTGACCGTGACCTCGCCATCGCGAGTGGTGAACTCGTTGATCGAAATCTGTCCCTCGGACTTGTACCCGATATCCACGGTGACCTGGTCGCGGCCGACGCTCACCACGCGTCCCCGCACGACCTCGCCCGGCTTGACGGCGCGCAGGCTCTCCTCGAAGAGCCTACGGAAGTCGTCGGTGCCGCCGTCGGGCGCGGCCATCCTGGGTTGCTGATTCATGTCGGGTGTACCCCCTCGGGACGAGATTTAGCGTACATATCCCCGCA
>Ga0126374_10000375_pt1 | contig 11028 bp, 7 predicted proteins | sample PanSoiMetPlot_12_FD_89874 | JGI IMG/M metagenome (GOLD analysis project Ga0126374, IMG submission 89874) | Tropical forest soil microbial communities from Panama - MetaG Plot_12 | ecosystem: Environmental > Terrestrial > Soil > Tropical forest > Bulk soil | place: Panama | collected 2016-02-17
ACCCCGGCCGTAAGGCGGTCTCTCGGCCCTTTCTCAACCTACGTTGTGGAACGGGCCTCCCCCGTTGACGAGTGTGAATCTGGTCCACCCGATCCGGGAACAAACTTCACACGAAAGAGGGACGAGCCCTCCCTCTTCAAGGGGGAAACAGAGTACCTCCATTTTGGGATGTACGACTCGTGTGAATTTGAGATGTTTCTCTCCGAAATGTTCGAGACCTACTGATCGTAATTCGGATTCGAAAAGGGGGGGACGAAAATGCCTTTCTGCACAAATTCTCTCACTCCAGAGAGCAAAAGCAGACCTGTAAATCGAAGCCTTTCTGAAGCGCAGTTAGTGGGAGACGCGAGGCGTGGCAGGCCAGAAGCGTTTGAGGCGCTCTGGCAGGCTCTCACGCCACGCTTGTACAAGGTCGCATTTCGCATCACGCGAAACGCCGAAGATGCCGAGGACGCGGTGCAAAATTCGCTCCTCAGCGCCTTCGTTCATATCAAAGCTTTCCGCGGGGACTCCGCGTTTTCGACCTGGCTAACGCGAATTGTGATGAATTCAGCGCTCATGATTCGGCGCAAAAATCTCAATGATCTTCAGCTTTCCTCTGACGAACCGCGCTGGACGGGAGAGTGGGCTTTGCAACTCCAGATTCCCGACCGCTCGCCAAATCCTGAGCAAAACTATGTGCAGCGTGAGCGGGAAACTATTGTGCGGCAGGCGGTTCGGAGGCTTAACCCAAGAATGCAATCGGTGGTCGAAATGGCGCAACTAAAAGAGCTTCCACTAAAGGAAACGGCGAGGGTTCTGGACATTTCCGTTGCGGCGGCGAAAGGCCGCCTCTTCCATGCTCGCGCAGCATTGCGCAAGTCAGCGGCGCTGCGGGCAGTTGCGCGAGTCCGGAAGCAACCTGCCGCCTGACGAATTTCAGTAGATACTCGCGTTTTGAAGCCGGCCACACCGGAAACCCACGCGGGTGCCGGAGAGTAAAGCTGGGATTTCCAAACCAGCTCAGCGCGTCACCGACGGAAAGCACCTGATTGCAATGAATATTCTAGGTAGCGGTGCCCCGGCCAGACGTTTTGTCAGCCACTATAACTGGATGATTCCACGCTTTAGGCCAACAGTCACCGCATGGGTTCTGTCCTTGGCGTCGAGTTTCGAAAGGATGCTCTTCACATGGCCCTTGACGGTGTCCTCGCTGATGGACAATTGATCCGCGATCAGCTTGTTAGCATTGCCGGCCGCAATGAGCGAGAGAACCTGGATTTCGCGCGCGGTCAAAGGGTCATCGGCGGCATGCGCCGCAAGCTCCGCGGCCACTTCCGGATGGATACGTTTTACTCCGGCGTGGACTGCACGAATCGTCTCCAGCAGATCCTTCCGGACATGGTTCTTCAAAACATAGGCTTTGGCCCCGGCTTTCAGAGCGCGTTGCGCGAGGGCGTCTCCACGATAGGTTGTCAGAACGATGATTCGTGCGTCGCGGAATTCGCCCCGGATGGCGAGGATGGCATCGATCCCATCCATGTCCGGCATTTGCAAGTCCATGAGAGTGACATCCGGATGGTGCGAACGGAATTGCGCGATGGCCTCCTTGCCGGTGGAGGCTTGCGCTACCAATTTCATGTCCGTTTGGTTCGCTAGAAGTGCGGCAATCCCTTCCCGCAAGAGCGGGTGGTCATCTACCGCAAGGATACGAATCGGATCAGGAGCGTCGTCCATCATTTCCTCGAAAGTTGCTTATCAAAGACCGAAGTCCTGAGTGAGAGGACGAGTCGACGTAGGCGATGGAGCCAGGGATCGTCAGTTCGATTTCCGTACCGGCTCCCGATTCACTCCAAACGTGCAATTGCCCGCCTAATGCTGTGGCCCGTTCACGCATACCCGGGAGGCCCCAATGTCCCGACCGGCGGCCTTCCTCGAAGACTTTTGGATCGATGCCGTTTCCATCGTCTCGCACACGCAAGGAAAACTGGGCGTCACTGTAGGTTACTTCCGCTTCAATTGTGCGGGCGTGGGAGTGCTGAAACGCGTTTCGCAATGCCTCACGCGCAATGCGGTAAACTTCATCGCGAAGGATGGGATCGAGGTCCCGTTGCGGTCCCTCGACGAGAACCCGCAAAGGAGCCGACCCAAGGCCGTTGTTGGAACCGGCGAGTTCTTCACCCAAACTGGCTAGTGCCTGAAGGATGTTGGTGTCTTGGAGAGTAGAATCGCGCAAATCCTCCACAGTGCTGCGACCTTCGGCAATGACCTGGTCTCCACGATCAAGAGCGGTGTCCAGAGCCTGCGCTGCCTCGGTGGGGCGTTCGGGAAGCAAATCGCGGACCGCCTGCAGCCGAAACATCAATCCCTGAAAACCTTGCAGCAAGGAATCGTGAAGTTCCCGAGCGATTCGCGTACGCTCCGCGAGCCGCTCCTCGAAGCGCAGGTTCATTTGCCTGGCCAGGATTAACATTCGGAGCCGAAAGCACAGGAGCAGCGAAAGTCCGATGAGCAATGCGGTGGAAAGTCGGAACCACCAGGTTTTCCAGAACACCGGCTCGATTTCGATCGGCAGCGCAGATTCCGCAGTATTCCATAGCCCGTCGCTATTGCTGGCTATGAGGCGGAAGCGATAAGAGCCCGAATCGAGGTTGGTATACACCGCTTCGCGTGTGGAGACGGGTTCGCTCCAGTGTTGGTCGAATCCTTCGAGCTTGTATCTGAATCGCATCCGCTGCGGAACCGACAGGCTCAGGCCAGAATAGCTGACGGTAACCCTATGGCTGCCGGGCGGCACACGAACCGGCCGCTCGAGATCCATCGCGTTGCCATCCACAGAAAGCCCCTCAATTCGGACGATTGCCGGAGGCGAGTTGTCGATTGCGCGCTCTGTATCGACGACGGATAGGCCACGATTCATCGAGAACCAAACTCTCCCGGCGTCATCTTCGAAGACGGATCGCTCTCGCTTGACGCCTTCGGTCCCTGCCAGGCCGTCCTCAAGGCCATACACGCGCAGGTCAGTATCTCCGAGTGAGCCAGAAAGCAGTTTGTCGCGCCTCGCACAAAAAACGTGATTTGCCGTTGCGATCCAAAGACGGTCTTTTCTGCCTTCGGCAATGCCCATAATCGGCTCACGAAATGGTGGCGGTGCGTCCAATAGCGACTCGATGCGACCCGACCTGAGCAGTGCCAGGCCAGATACGGTACCGATCCAGAGCACGCCCGCTGAATCCGACAGCAGGCAATTGATGTTATCTGAAGGCAGGCCGTCGCGGACCGAAAAGGCGCGCCACTGATTATTCGAAAGCGCGTTCAAACCCACCGGAGTGGCGAACCACATTGTTCCGTCAGGGCTTTCCGCAACGGAGGTAACGGTGTCTGAGATCATGCCGCTTTTCTTCGAATAGGTCACGAAATGCCCGTTTTGATACTTGCTTACTCCGCTGCTGAGTGTCGCGGCCCAGATCGAGCCATCACGACTTCGATACACCGCGTACACGCCGTTTTCCGGGAGTCCCTCGGCGTGCGTGTACGTTTTGATGCTCATTGAACCACCGTGGTAGCCGAGGTGTGTGAGGCCGCCTCGCTGCCTGCCAACCCACAGGTCGTTCTTGGTACCGGTGATGGAGTAGACGACGTCCTGACTCAGGCCGTCGTTTGTCACACTTCCGCTCTTATCCTCTTTCAGCCAATGCAGGCCGCCTTCAAAGGGAGCAAACCAAACACGCCCGTCCTGGCTGACGTAAATCGGCCCGCTGCTTTCAGACTGCAGACTGCCAACTGTATAGGTCACGAACGCGCCGTCGCGTAAGCGTTCAAGGCCCTGCGGGCTTCCTGCCCAGAGGTTTCCTTCGCGATCTTCAAATAGCGCAGTGACAGGGCCGCCGGCTGCGCGGGTTTCTGTAAGGGAAGAAACGCCGTTGGCGTTGAATCGCAGGAGTCCACGAGTTGTGCCCAGCCAGGTGTTGGAGTCGCGATCACGCAACATGGCCAAGACCTTAGCTTGACGAAGAGGGGAAGGCACATCGGCTTCAGAAAGTTCTTTTCCGTTCCACGCCACGACGCCGGTGCCCGTAGCGATCCACATCTTGCCGTTGTTCAAGGGAAGCAGGGAAGTGATGGCGCCTCTGAGCCACTGTTTCCCTGCTGCAAAAACGTGACCATCAGCCAAATAGAAAAGTCCCTTGTCTCGAGTGCCGAGCCACACTTTTCCGTCGGTAGTTTGCGCCACCGATACGACTGCGGTATTAGGCTCCGCCAGTCGATGAGCAGCCACGCTGGTGGCCCATGCGAGATGGCTGGATAGCGTGTCGTTGCCAGAGTTGGCTACGGCGGCAGCGGAGCCAGCTGGCGCGCCGGCTGGGAACTGGAGGATCTCGAATTTCCCCTTGCCGTAGGTGAGCGCCCCATAAGCGAGGGAGGAAAAAAGGACGCCTCCATCTGCCCGCGTGCCGATAGCGGTGATACCGTCTTCCGCCTCGTCCCGTCCCAGCTCGAAACTGCCCTGGTGGTAGCGCAAGATCTTGGTGTTCTGCAACAGTATCCAGAGATTTCCTTCGAGGTCGGTCACGAGAGCCTGAACCGGACCGATTGTAAGCGGCATCGGAATGGCTTGGGGAAAACTCCGGAAATCCACGCCATCGAAACGAATCAGTCCCTTGTCCGTGCCGATCCAGAGGTAACCGTCGGCAGTCTGCGCGATTGCGGATACGGTTCCGCGTGGAAATCCTCGCTCCGTACTCCAGTGTTCCCGCATGTACTCGGACATCATGCGCGTTCGATCGAGCGCATACATTTTCATCGCCACGTACACCGAAACGAGTGCAGCGAATGCGCAACAGAACGCCAAACGGTTCCAGCCGCGGCCCTCAAGGGAGATATTCGAATTTCTCAATGACGACCTCTGTCCCTTTTTGCATCGGATTTCTGTCACTGGCAACGTTGTACAACATGAACTCGAGGAACTCCTGCCCGGGGGTCGGTACTCCCGAAGTGAAGGTATGCTCGTAGACCGGAGGAGCCGCGAGCCGTGGAGAAGAACCACGAAACGTCTTGAAGCTGGCTCGACTCGGCTCCCAGACCATGATGTGCGTCAGGGCGCCCGGGGGCTCACGAAATTGAGCGACATTGCCAGGAACGTAGAAAGGCTGGATGCCATATTGGGCGTTGTCCGTACTTCCGGGATCGCCCCAGTGACCGATTTCCACGTCCAGTTCGCGGTAGTGTTGGTCTCCTCCCCACTTATCGAAGGTATGCATACTGAGGACGACGGCCGGCTCCAAATGAGAAGTGTCGCGCACCACGAATCTGTAGGTTCCGTAGCCGAGGCTGCGCGCCAGAATCACATGTGCACAGGTCCACCCCTTTTCCTTCTTAATGATCCGCAGGTGCATTGCTCCGCTGTCGTCGGTCCAGACATTATCCGCATCATACAAATTATTTAGCCCACCTCGAACTGCGGAAACCGTTTGAATTTTCCAGTCGTATCCGCTAAAACGTAGTGGTTGAGTGGGATACGAAGGCAAAGATCCAACACCTTTGACGATGTTTACGAGAACAACGGCACCGCCCTGGGTCGGAGGGTCATCCATAGTTGGAGGCGGATGGTAGCCCGGGTCGACCAACAGCGCAGCGTATTCATAGCCCAAATGCGTGCTGGTACTCCACGCCGAGTCTGCATCAACGGGAATGAACGGCTGATCCGGCCACGGTTGGACCCACCACGGCCCACTCTTCGCATAGATAACAATCCGTTGGCCCGGACGCATGCCAATGACACGTCCCGCGATGGTATCAACCCTCTCCCGTCCCCCTTCAGCGGCGGGAGGGATTTTGCTGAATTCAATCGCGGGTTGATTTTTGTTCTGCTGAGAATGACAGGCGCTCAGGAGGAGGGAAAAAAAGAGCGGAAGAGTTCTCCTTCCAGCAAGATGCGTGGAGGTCTTGGTCCAGCCGCGAAATCGGCCAAAGGAATCTCGATTGCAGCAGAGAGGGGAGCGAACCATCTCTTTCCTTGCGGTGCGTATCTTCGGTCGCGAACCAATCCACACCGCGGAATCGTTCGGGGTGTCATCATACTACAGCTGGGAATGTACATTTGCGAGCATCGAAGAAGCGCGCTGAGAAGTGATTTCATTTGGCCGAAAACCGCGTCGTTTGCAGGAGTGGCTGAAATCGGCACGAGGAGCCGGTTTTTCCGATTAGCCGACGCCCCAGAATGCCCATTTTTGGATCGCCTGTTGCGCGCGGCAGGCAATTCCTGCTGACGTCCTGCTGCCGCGCCTCGGGTGTCGGGGATGCGGTCTCTAACGCGCTTGCATCTGTAAACGAAAAATCTTCTCGCCGCCCTGAACCGGCATAAGGCGAGTACGCTTCAGGTTGTGCTCTATGCACCCTGCGTTGCAATCGGCGAGCAAGAGCAGCCCCCCGCAAGGAGCAGAGAACGTACTAGATCAAGACGATTGCTTGCGATTTACGCGTTCGCAAACGCCTTGAGAGACCAACAAAAGAAACTGTTGATTCTACAGTCCGCGAAGCGAAGCAAGCCTCAAATGAGTCGAAACGAAAGGCCCTGTCCTAGGCAGCGTGCATTCTACTTTGGCCCATAGAAGGCGAGCAGACACAACCACCTTAGAACAACGCTTCGGAAAGGTCGGCTTCAAGCCCCGATTTTTTCTCCTCTCGGGGAGACAGCATAAATCGCCAGCCCGCCCATCATTCCGGCAAGCGCCGTAATCTTCCACGCCAAATCGTAACTGTGGCTCGCGTCAAACAGCCTTCCCACAATCCACGGGAATCCCCATTGCCCCACCGAATACCCCATGATGATCAACGCAAGCAGTTTGCCGAGAGCAGCCGTTCCGAAGCTCTCTGCCGTAACCAACGGAATAAGCATGTGATCCGCCCCCATCGAAAATCCAAAAACGAATGCGAACGCCCACGCTACCGCGGGTTGCCTTGCCATTTCGAGCAAAAGCACCGACGCTCCCATCAAAAAATAAAAAAGGGACATCGCATCCTTCTTCCGGACGTGATCCACCGCATATCCAACAAGAATTCTTCCGGCCAGGCTCGCAGTCAGAAGTCCGGTGGAAAAGCGTGATGCCACCGTCACCGAGTAGCCTTGGTCTTTCAAAAACAAGATGAAGTGTTGAATGACCGATCCAACGGCGCCGATCGCTAATGTCGAGCCGAGCAGAATCAGCCAGAAATTCGCCGTTCCTACGGCTTCCAGCACGCCGGTCGAAGTCATGGCCTCTGTCGCTATCTTCAGAGAGTTACTTGGGGATTCTCCATCCGGGAGCAGCCCGGATTGTTCCGGAGTTGACCGCGTAATCCAGATTCCAACGGGAAGTAACACTGCCATCAGCGCAAGCGCGACGATTTCCAGGGCATGCCGCCAACCATACGCCCGAATCAAATAGTTCACTAGCAGTGGCGCAACCACTCCCCCCGAACCAAGCCCCAAGTACGCGAAACCCATCGCTCGTCCGCGTCGCGCCCGAAACCACCTCGACACCAGGACCTGATTCGCAATCGGCCCCGCAAATACGTAGCCCAGCACTTGCAGCGCGCAAAGCGCCTCGTACTGCCAGAGGCTCGTCATCTTCGCCATCAGCAGCAGCGAAATCCCGACCAATCCTGCGCCTGCTACGATCACCCATCGCGCCCCGATGCGGTCAATTACTGCTCCCGCGAGCAACCCGAAGGGCAGTCCGATGATCAAGAATCCCAGCAAAAAGCCCTGCGTGACTTGCGCGCGGCTAAATCCCAGCGATTCCACAAAGGAAGCATAGAAAACCGGAAAGCCATAGAAAACAATCCCCACTGCGAAAAAAAGATTCAGAAACGCCGCCGCAACCACCCACCATCCGTAAAAGATCCGGCCTGTTTCGGCGTTTGTTGAGCCCGATTCATCCTTTCTCATAGACGAACCGCTGCGCTCATTTGCGGATTCGATTCCAATCCGAGGCGTCGTGCGCAGTCTCGAAGAATCTCCGCCTCCCATTCTGGCCGTTTCGCATTTTTCGCATGCGTCAGGCTAGTCGGAATTCTTCCCGTAAGTTGCAGAAACACCGCCGCCGAATGTTTGTACGCCGGTACTGGATCGCGAAAGGCAACATTTCCGAGATATTGCAGCGCGTCCGACAGCGCATAGTACGCGGGATCACCGGTGGCCCACAGCCTGTCCCGCTCCGCAAACTTTTCCGGCGTAAACGTGGCCAGCCCCAGCAAATAATCCGATCCGTACTCGATCATATCGATGCCCAAATCGTTGCCTGTGTAAATGAGAAAGTCTGGCCGCCGTGCATCGCGAAACTTCAGCCTGGTTAGCTCTGTCAGTCGGTCGAGTGAAGAATGCTTCATGCCCGTGATCTGTGGAATATCCATCAGCCGCCGGATCGTCTCTTCATCAAAAATCTCTCCGTTCGGCGCGAACATTGTTCCCAGCTCGAACGCCAGCACCTGCGAATAGCCTCGGCTCGCCGCCGCATATGCTGCCGCTTTTTCCGCGGAAGTTTTCCCGTGCAGCCAGCTCGTCTGGAAGAGAATCGGAATTCCGCCATGCGCAACAATCGCATCCATCTGTTTGCGATAGAGCTTCACGACATCTCCGTCTTGCCCTTCGATATACGCGCCCGCCACAAACGGCACGTTTCCGCCAAGCGCCTCCCGTGTCCACCGCAGGACGTCCAGTGTTTCCGCTTCACCCAGGAGATTCACGTACCCCGTGTCCATGTTCACTGCGTTCATCAGTCCGGCGCTATGGGTCGCCTGCAGGTGGTTTTGAAACGCTTCCACGGCAACTCGCCCGTTCATTTCAAACGGCAAAAGCGCGGCCGCAATTCCTTGCACTTTTCGATACGGCTGTTTTCGAGCGACAATGGATTCGATCTTCATGTTTTTGCCTTGGCCAATTTCAGTTTTTCCGCGAACTCCGAATGTTTATAATAGCTATCCAGCGGGTAGCATCCTGAAGGCAATCCCTTCCGCGGCGCCGTCGTGCAATCACTGAGCGTTCTGCACACTCGTTTGTACTCGATCGGTTTTCCCTCGCTCGCATCATGAAGGATTTCCGGATACGTCAAAATCATTCTCCCCATCCCCACGGCATCGATCCATCCTTCACGCACCGCCGCCTGCGCCACGTTCGGCAAAAAATCCTGCAAGTAGCTGTACGCAGTACCAACAAAAAGGAGATTCGGAAAACGCCGTTTCAACTCGCGCGCGACCTCCATCTGTCGCGCCACGCTGATCAGCGGATCCTCTGCCGGCTGATATCCATCCGAAGGCGGATATAACGCCGGGCGCTGAATATGTGGATTGTAATAAGGACTTCCCGCCGTGAGGTTCACCAGAGGAATGTTCAGTTCCTCGAGCAGAGACAAAAACTGAATCGTCTCGGTCAGATCAATCTCTGTCGGACGATTTGCGTCGACACCGAATCCCCACCGGTAGGGAATTAAATGGTCATGGACTTCGGGAATTCCGGGCCCCGGCTTGCCGTTCACCGATTTCGACGGGTCGGGGCGATATGCAACGGTGTCAAACGCCGAAAGCCTCACTCCGATCTCCAGCCTCGGCGCATTCGCACGAACACCCGCTACCACTTCCCTCAAAAAGCGGGTTCGATTTTCAAAGCTCCCTCCGTACTTTCCCTCTCGCGTGTGCGCGCTCAGAAATTCGTGACCCAAATAGCCGTGGCAATGCTTGATGTCGACAAAATCGAATCCCAGATCCTCGGCGAGTTTCGCTGTCCGATGAAAATCCGCAATGATCGTTTCTATCTCGGCGTCCGTCAGAAGCGGGTAATCGCGGGAGAGTCCGAGCCTCTTATCCAGAATCGGATGATGATACAAAATGCGCGGCTCGGGTTTTGTGTGACGATTCGGGCGGCAGTACCGCCCCGAATGCGTCAGTTGCAGCCCGATGATCAGCCCATCCTCCGAACCGGTGGTGCGGCGGTGCTCTTTAATCAATATCCTTCGCAGCTCCGACAATCCTTTTTGCGTATGCACTGCAATCATCAGTTGATTCGGATTCGCGCGCCCTTCGTGGGAAACCGCAATGGCCTCTCCTCCCCAAATGAGTTTTGCGCCGCTTCCGCCGAATTTTCTCCATCTCTCCTTGGTGTGCTCGCTCGGATTCCCATCCGTCCCCCCATCCCATCCTTCCATTGGCTGAACGGCAATCCGGTTGCCGATCCTGATGCCTCCGCGGTTGAGCGCTAAACGCAGCGGCGAGCTTTCCCCGGCCAACAGCTTGCTATCGCAGGGAATGTGGACTCCGAGCGAGGCAACGTGCGCCTGAAAACGCTCGACCACTTTCACTGTACCCAGTCGAAGAATCGGGAGCGCGCTCATTCACCGTTCCGTTCCGCGGACATTCCCGCAGCGGCGACAAACACACGCGTATGCTGATGCCAGGTGTCGGCCGGTTTCACAAGCATCTCCTATCTAAACTCAGGTCGCCGAATCGCGCAATTCAGCTCAGACCAGCGTGGATACTCATTTCGCCCACGAAACATTCTCGCGAGCGGGCGCGAGCACTCGAACCTAAAGGAGCTTTCTCGCAAAGAGATCGCCATACACTAATTGTCGCGACCATTTCTCGGCGCTGACGGTGCAAGATTGCAGCAGGATTCGTTTCGCCGGCGCTCTCATTGGGTAATTTACCGAACTGCGTCGCATCGGTCATCATCCGCTTTGGTGCCTTTTGGCAATCGTTCCGGCTTTAGATCGTCATCGCCTGGTGGGTTTTGCGCGCGGAGCCAAATGATGGTCCGGGGGCCAAGTTTTCCTTCTCGTTCCTTTCAAATCCTTTCAAAACCGAGACCAAAGTCCAATAGACGTTCTGCCTGGCCAACCGTGCTCTTGTGCTATGAAGAATGGAGTACCGTCGACCGTCCAGTCGCGGCCGTTCGTTCGGTGGCGCTTTTTTGTGGCACGGAGTAAAATCCAAGCCGAGTGAACGAGGCGGCCATCGGGGACAGGAGATAACTGTGCCCAGGGGAACACGAGTTTTGGTTCTCTGACCGTTAGAAGG
>Ga0126374_10000376_pt1 | contig 11027 bp, 9 predicted proteins | sample PanSoiMetPlot_12_FD_89874 | JGI IMG/M metagenome (GOLD analysis project Ga0126374, IMG submission 89874) | Tropical forest soil microbial communities from Panama - MetaG Plot_12 | ecosystem: Environmental > Terrestrial > Soil > Tropical forest > Bulk soil | place: Panama | collected 2016-02-17
CCCGAGATCGGGCTGCCCCACAGACCCGCCAAGGCGATGTAACCCCCGACCCCCAGCGCACCGAAGACGCCCAGGTTCTGTGCCCCGGAGGCCGTCCCGACGATCACACTGACCAGGCCGAGAGTCAGTATGGTCTCCATCGCGAACGCATCGGCGGACGAGTAGGAGGCCGCAGGGTAGTTCGCGCCATACGAGGCTGATACGTGAATGACCGCCTGCAGGAACCAGGCGCCGAGGACGGCACCACCGAGCTGGGCCAGGATGTAGCCCGGGACCCGCGGCCATGGGAAGTTCCCGCGCAGTGCGAAGGCGATGCTGACCGCCGGATTGAGATGGGCGCCGGACACCTTGCCCATGAACAGAATGATGGCTAGCACCATTAATCCGGGCGCCACAACCGCGGCGGTGCGGCTAATAGTGTTCGGAAACGCCTGCCCCATCATCCCGCCGCCCGCGGCGACCAACACCAGAAAGAAGGTGCCCAGTACTTCGGAGAACAAGCGCCGCCACTCCTGGGACGGATCGCGAAAGTCCGCAAAGATGGACATGACACGATCGGTCGCATATTCCGCAAGCCCCTCAAGGCTGCTGGAGTCAGCCGCCGTCTTATTCACGCCTGATTGGTCGTCCACAACGCACCCCCGGTTCCAGGTCAGCCGCCCGCCCGGGACGCAGAGTCTCGGGCTCGGCTGTCCTCAGCCCGTACCAATATCTCCGGCGGGAACGGCCATTGCCTCATACACCAGGTATGACATAGCGGCTGTGTCGTACCCGGGAGCATCCGACGGTCGAGGCGGTTCAGGAGTCCTGCCCCTTGCGACGCTGCGGCGTGAAGACGTTGATGATCTTCCCAACGGCGACTACGAGGAACAACTGGCCGACCAGTGCCTCGGCAACGGCGAGCGATTGGCCCGGGTTGGCCGCCGGCACCAGGTTGCCGTAGCCAACGGTTGTCATCGTCACGAAGCTGAAGAACAGGTCTTGACTGAGTGAGCCGCGACCGGCCGAGCCGAAGAACGGGACGTTCCCGAACTCGCCCACTGCCTTGTAGGCGAACGCAAAGAACATTCCGATCAGGAGATACGCGGCAAGAGCTCCGAGCAGTGTCTCGCCATCGACTGCCGGGCGGGTAACGAGATCACGCACGATGGAGAGCGGCGCGATCAGATAGAGCACGCAGCAGACAGTGAAGATCACGCCAGACTGGTTGCCCGGTTCGTGCGCGAAGAAGCCCACTATCGCTATGACTGCGGCCGCGCAAAGCACGACGTAAGCAACGCGCCGAACCCAGCGGCGAGCGTTCGAGGTTCGTAGCGAGATCCAGACCGTTGCCAACTGGACAGTGATCACGATCGACCCCGCGCGGGCGTCGGTCACGGACACCGACACGATGTAGGTAACTGCGACGAGGAAGAGCACGACGGCGTAGCTCCCGGTAAGGCTGACCGAGCGTGCAGGCGGCCACCACCGCCCGGGCGCGACTTCCGTCCCGCTCGTGCCTTCTTCAGTGACGCCGGACAACTAGCCTCCGTGCTGCCTGGCTCGGTACTCGAGATCGATACGCGCGATCACGTGTGGACGGCGCTCATCCCCGGCGTCACACACCCTCGTGCGCTTCCAGCCGTCCGGACCGAACCGCGTCCGCGAACATCTCGTAGTCCTGTTCGTTCTGGTCGGCATAACGTTTCGAGAAGTCGGTGATCGCCTGGTCGAACTCGTCGCTCTTGCCCAGGTATTCGGTGATGGCTATCGGATCGCCCGACCGAGCGTGCGCCCGAGCGAGCGTCCACCCGCAGGTACGCGCATAGAACACAAGACCGACCGGTGTCATCGCCTCGACTACAGCCGAGCCCTTCATGTCGCGCAGCTGTCGCCAGTAGTAGTGGCGATTCTCGTCGACTCCTTTCGTCCAGCCCAGGAAGATGTCGCTGGCCGCCTGCATCCGCCGCTGTCCCTGCACTACACGCTCACCGTGCTGGCGGTATCGGCTCTTGGGCAGGTACGTCTCGAGAACTGATTCCGTGGCCTCCTTGATCTGGAGAAACAGCGGATCCTGCGGGTCACGTCCTTGCAGCAGCACGATGAACGCCCGGGTGCCGACACTGCCGACACCGACGACCTTCCGAGCCGCGTCCACGTACTCGAAACGCTCCAGCAGCTGACGACGATCATCTTGCAGGGTCGCCCGGTATGCGCGGAAGCGGTCGCGGATCACCGGAACCACATCCTCCGCGGACATGCCGTAGGTGGCGGCCAACTCACGCGCCGGGACGATGATCGGTGGCTGGCTGACGATGCGGTACCGCCCGTCGACGAGCTCGCCGAGCTTGGAAAGCGCCTGCAAACTGTCGCGGGTGCGCGCCTGGACGCGTAATTTATCCGCTCGCTTGGCCGCAGTCTTCGCCAGCTTCTCTTTTTGTTTCGCTTCCAGTCGCACCTTTTTCGGCGCCTTCTTCGCGGCCTTTGCCTCCGCCGCCGTGCCCGCGACAGCACCACGCACCGCGTTCATGATCGTGTCCTCGTCCAGGTGCGCATACCAAACATCCATGGTGTCCATCTGCGCGAACTCGGCCATCGCGTCCCGGTACGCCGTCACCGCTGCGATTGTCGAGGTATTCGTGTCTGCCTTGGAGAACCCGTTGTTGCGCGCCGCAATAGTGAAGCTTGCCGCCATTCGCTTCACGTCGTACTCGAAGGGCCCGGGAAGCGTCTCGTCGAAGTCGTTCACGTCGAACACCAGCGTCCGCTCCGGGGATGCGAACACCCCGAAGTTCGACAGATGAGCATCACCGCACAACTGCACAGCGAGACCGGCCGTCGGCGAGTCGTGCAGGTCGGCAGCCATGATCTTGGCTGCGCCCCGATAGAAAGTAAATGGCGACACCAGCATCCGGGCATGCCGCACCGGCACTAGATCGGCTTCTCGAGTGACGTTCTGCTCCTCCAACAAGCCGACCGGATCCGGCCGTTCTGCGGCGGGGCGCCACTTTTCGTGGCTCCCCAGAGGCGTCAGGTCTCGAGCCTGCGCACCTTGCGCCTTGCGCTCATCAATGCTCGGATGTGCGAGCTTCTTCACTGCCATCCGACACCCCCATTCGCGATCCGAGCCCTCCTCGGGACGAGAACACCGGGCCCGGAGCTGAACCACGTATCCCCGCCACTCACCACGCTAGGACGATCGCGTGAGCAGGCCTCGTCCTGCGAGGATGAGTCATCCGCCAGTCACGGTTCGGTTCGGGGGTGGCCGCGATGCACGCAACCTCGACCTGGCAGCTGCCCGACGGCTGGGTTCGGCTCAGCTCCCAGCGCTGGGGCCCGTTCGTCATCCGCGAACTGGTGCGCCGCCCGGACGGTCAAGTCGTCGAGCTGACAGCACGACGACATCGCAAGGGACGCGGCCCTGCGCCGGCGGCGGACACCGCGATTCCGGCCAGAGCACATGCGGTTGTCTGGGCACCGCACGACATCGGCTGGTGGGTCGGTGCGCTGTTCATCGTCGGGTCGGCCTGCTTTGCGATCGGTTCAGCCCCGATGCTGTCCTCGGTGGCATCACCGAAGCTGATCTCGTCCGTTTACTTCATCGGCTCGCTGTTCTTCACCAGCGCCAGCTACCTGCAATACCTTCAGGCGATCAACGCGCGCGGCACCGGCGATCAGCCCGCGATCCGCCGATGGTTCGCCATCATGCCGCAGAGCCTCGGCTGGTGGGCCGCCGCGGTGCAGCTGGCGGGCACCGTGTTCTTCAACGCGACCACGTTCGCGGCGTTGCACACCGGATTCACCGTGCATCAGGAGAACCTGCGTGTCTGGTCACCGGACTTCTTCGGCTCGATCTGCTTCCTCGTCGCGAGCTGGTTCGCCATCGAGGAAATACGCGGCCCCGACAGCCGCCGGTGGCGCTGGCACGAGGTTCCATGGCGCATCGTCTGGATCAACATGATCGGCTCGATCTTCTTCATGGCCTCGGCGATAGCGGCATTCGTCCGGCCTGCCACCAACGAGCTGCTCTCGGCCAGCGTCGCCAACGGCGGTACGTTCCTCGGCGCCTTGTGCTTCCTCTGGGGGGCCTGGCTGCTGCTCGTCGAACTCGGCAGCGCCACCCGATACGAGGCATCTGCCCGGCCAGCGCCTCGTCAGCCGGACGCGCCGCAGCAGGCACGCGACGTGACACGCTGACTGCCGGCTATCCGACGTGGACGGTCAGGTCCATGCCGCGCTCTTTGTGACCGGGGATGGAGCAGTACAGCTCATAGGCGCCCTTCTGGAAGGTGACGGTTACGTTGCCTTTGCTTCCTGAGTCGAGCGTGGACGTACCGGTGTTGTTGATGCCGGGACCTTTCACGGTGAGGTTGTGTGACGATGGCCCGTCGTTGGTGACCTCGAAGGTGTAGGTGCCGGGAGTGAACGTAGTGCTGGCGAGGGAGATGGAGAAGTCTTTCTCGGTAACCTGCACCGCGGTGCCGGCGGCGGACCCGCCGGTGGTCGGTGTGCTCGTGCCGGATCCGACGCTCTTGCTGCCGCACGCAGCCAGAGCGAGGCTCGCAGTGGCGGTGAGGGCGATCAGGATGCGCGCTGGGCTACCTGGCATTCCGGACCTCCTTGCCTGATCAGCACGCGGTCGCGGCCACTGCGGGTTCACCGGTCGACCGAGCCTTTCCGCCGGTCAGCAGCCGGGCGAGAGCCGCTCCCGCAAGCGCACCGTATCGGATTCGGCGTCCGAAGTGCGGAAACGATCGTCCAGCTGCGGTGACGCCGCACGGCAAGTGGCTACTCTGCGGTTGCAGACGCGGAGGTAGCCGCATGTTCGGTCGGTCGCGCCGCGACTTTTGGCGGTTGGTAGGCGGCTGCTGGTGTCTCGTCTCGGCTATCGGCTTGGCGGCCTGCGCGGGCGGGTCAAGCGACATGACGCTCGGCTCCGGCAGCGGCGGGTCAACGACGCTCCAAGTGCTGCAGATGAATCTCTGTGATAGCGGCATCGCCGGTTGCTACACGGGCCGGTCAGTTGCGGAAGCCGCCGCGGTCATACGCGCCCAGCGACCCGACATCGTCACGCTCAACGAGGTCTGCCGCGATGACGTCTCCGTACTGGAGCAGACACTCTCCCACGCCGAGCACGGCAGCGTGGTGACCCGAGCATTTCGACCCGCCCTGGAGCTGCGCTCCGACGACCCTGTTCGCTGCCGCAACGGCCAGCAGTACGGCATCGGTCTGCTCGTTAGCGTCCGGCCACCGTATCGGGGTATTGCCACGTTTGGTGGGCGGTACCGGGTCCAGGACCCGGCCGACACCGAAGAACGTGTCTGGCTCTGCGTGCGCGCGATCGCCCATTACTACGCGTGCACCACCCACCTATCCAACACCAGCCCGGCAGTCGCGATCAGCCAGTGCCACTACCTGCTGGACACAGCGATACCGACGGTACGGACGCAGAACCGATCGGAGCCATTGATCCTTGGGGCAGACCTCAACCTAACCGACCATGCGTCACCGAATGCGCAGTCCTGCATGCCGCTCGGTTTCGTGCGCGCCGACGACGGCGGCAGGCAAGACGTCGTGGTGAGCGCCTCGCTCAGTGTGACGTCCAGCCGGTCGATCAACATGCACGGCACAACTGACCACCCAGGCCTTTTAGCCGACGTCGCAACCGATCGCCACGCCAGGCGTACCCCGTGAAAGCCGACGGTAGCGGTGAGACAAGACCTGCGTGAACCATTCCTGGCGGCGCTGCGGCGGGCCAGGGAAGCCGCCTACCGTCCGGGCGAGTATGTGGGTCAAGAAGGCTTCATGCGGGCAGGCGAGATTCGGCAGCTGGCCCGCCACGCTCGGATCGGCCCCGGCGCTTCGGTGCTCGATCTGTGTTGCGGGGTCGCCGGCCCCGGCCGGCTGATCGCGGCGGACACGGGCTGCCGTTACACGGGCATCGACTACTCTGCCAGCGCTCTGAGCATCGCTCGAGAACTGGCCGGCAACCTGCCGTGCCACTTCGAGCAGATGCACGTCCCTCCGTTGCCCGACGGGCGATTCGAGGTTGTGCTCCTCCTGGAAACGATGTTGGCGTTCGCCGACAAGAGGGCACTGTTGGAAGACGTCGCTCGCGTACTGATACCGGGCGGACGCTTTGGCTTCACCCTGGAAGAGGGTCGACCGCTCACGGGGACTGAGCGACTCCAGACGCCCGACGCCGACACCGTCTGGCTCATTGAGTTGGCGGAGTTAACAGCCATGCTGCGCGCCGTCGGGCTGACCGTGACCTGGCAGCACCAGTTCAGCGCATCCCATCGCGCGACAGCGACAGCCCTGCTACAGGCATTGCGCGCTGATTCGACCGACATCGCCCGCCAGATCGGGCCGCAGGCGTTGGCCGAGTTGATCACTGCCCATGAGCTGTGGAGTGACTGGCTCGGCAGCGGGCGAGTACGCAAGTTTGCCGTGGTCGCCGAGAAGCGTTGGACCGGTTAGGCCCCGCAGGTTCGTGCTGGTGGCAGGGCGGCGACGAGCTTTGTCAATGCTGGATGCGAGATCATGAACGCGGTGGCTTATCGACCGCCGCAGCGGAGTCCATCCGCGGTATCGCTGGAACGGGAGCTCGAACGCGGCGGCGAACAGCCGAGCAAAGCAGATGGTTGTCGGCATGAGGATGGCGATCAGCACGAGGAAGGTGGGCGTCCCGGGCGCGACCCGGCCGAGTACTAGCCCGTAAGACACCGCGATCACGATCGGCGCGTGCGTCAGGTACAGGCTGTAGGAGAACGATCCGAGGCTGCGCAGCGGACGGGTGTTCAGAAAGCGCACGACGGGCCGTGGCCGCGATGTGGCCACGGCCGCGAGGAGACACGCGATCGCCGGTCCCCAAGCCAGATCGACCCAGAACAGGTTGTCGTTCGTCCACACCGTGCCCTTGACGATGATCAACGCGACCACCGGGCTGGACGCGACTAGCGCATACCAGGCCCAGGGCCGCGATCGGATGCGCTCGTTCGCGGTCACGATCCCGGACGCGAGCACACCGATGGCGAACAGCAGCGCCAGGTCCGGGGTGAACTTGATCAGCGCATCATTCATCAGCGCCAGGTGCGGGCCCAGCAAGCCGACGCCTACCACGACCACAGATACCGTCACGACCATGGCGATCGCGCTCGCCCTCCGGATGATCAGCAGCAACAACGGCAGCAGGACGTACAGCTGGGCCTCGATCGCGATCGACCAGAACGCCCGGTTCGGACTGCTGGCCGGGACGGCGTCCTGCACAAGTAGGCCGTAGACCAATACCGACTTACCATTCGGCTTCGCCCAGCCCGGCTGGGCGAGCACGTACCAGGTCATCAGCAGGCTGAAGCCGAGCGCGGCCCAATAAGGGGGCAGGATGCGCCACGCGCGCCGCCGCGCGAACGCCGTGGCGGATTCGAGCCGCCACCCTGAGCGCGCCGGAGCCAGGCCCAGCGAGAACCCCGACACGACGATGAACACGATGACCGCGAAGCGGCCGTAGATGAACTCCGCCGCCCAGAACGGGGCGTGGTCAACCGGGTAGCCAGGCCAGGCGCGCAAGAAGATGTGGTTCATCACGACGAAGAGGGCGGCGATGCCGCGGATCCCGTCCATTCCGGCGACGCGGCAGGTGTGAGAGGTTGGGGTCGCTACTGGGGCGGCGACATCGGCGACCGTAGGCGGGCAGGAGTCAAGGCGGGCAGGCTCCACGTCTGGGTGGCACGGAGCAGCCGCCACCCCGGTTCACAGCCGGACCAACGGCGGCCGAGCCAGGCGGGTCATCGTATGGTGAACCGGCCGGGCGTATGGGTACGTATTCCATGGCGAGTGCGCAGCGGATCACTGGGAGGTCCCGTGCGCGTGGTGCGGCCCGAGACGGTTTTCGGCGCGTCGGCGACTGCTGCCCTGCTTACGACACTCTTCGCAGCGGTCGGGCTCGGCGTGGCCGGATGGGTCGTCGGACTGGCGGCGGGCTGGGGGGCGACCGCTCTGCTGGCGGTCGCGCGGGCTCGCGGCCCGCACCCGGCGATGCAGCCAGCCGATTGGGTGACCCTGACCCGGGCGGTGCTGGCAGCTGGCGTCGCGGGCCTCGTGGCCGACTCCTTCTTCCGGTCGGTCTCGGTCGCGGCACTGGTGCTCCTAGCCTCCGTCGCCCTCGCCCTCGACGCAGTGGACGGGCTCGTGGCGCGGCATACCGGGACCGCTACGGCGATGGGCGCCCGCTTCGACGGCGAGGTAGACGCCTTCCTCATCCTGTTGCTGAGCATCGAGGTGTCTCGGGACTACGGCGCCTGGGTGCTGCTCATAGGTGCAGCGCGGTACGCATTCCTGATCGCCGGGTGGGCGCTGCCGTGGCTGGCCGCACCGCTGCCGCCCCGATACTGGGGCAAGGTGGTCGCGGCCGTGCAAGGCATCGTTCTCACCGTCGCGGCATCGGGGTTGCTGCCCCGCATGGTCGGCATGATCGCGGTCGGCGTCGCGTTGGTGCTCTTGCTCGAATCGTTCGGCCGCAACATTGTATGGCTGTACCGCACCGGCGCCGGGCCGCGCACCCGAGTGGCGTTGCGCCGGGCGACTGCCGTGGCGGCGGCGGCGATCGTCTGGGCCGTGCTGGTCGTCCCCGACCGGCTTGACCGGGTCACACCGGCCGCGTTTGCCCGCATCCCTATCGAGGGCCTCGCGCTCGTTGCAGTCGCGCTGCTGCTGCCCGCCCGATCGCGGCGGGTGCTCGCAGCTGCGGCTGGCGTCGTGTTCGGCCTGCTCACTGTGGTCAAGCTCCTCGACATGGGCTTCTACGAGGAACTCGGACGGCCATTCGACCCGGTGCTCGACTGGGGCAACCTGGGCCCAGGGATCGGCGTGGTGCGCGATTCGATCGGCACCGCCGCCACCGACACCCTGCTCGTGGTGGTCGGCCTCGGCCTGACGATGATGGTCGCCGTCGTCACCGCCTCCGCCGTGCGGGTGAGCACAGTGACGGCTCGGCACCGGCGCGGCTCGGCGCGCGGGGTGGCAGCACTTACCGTGGTCTGGGCCATGTGCGCGGCCATGTCACTGCAGCTCGCCCCCGGAGTTCCCCTCGCCTCGACGAGCAGCGCCGGGATAGCCGTCGCACAGGTGCGCGCCGCCCAAGCGTCCGTGCGCGACCAACAGCGCTTCGAGTCGACCATCCACGCGCCGGACAGCTACGCCCATACGCCTACCTCGCAGCTACTCGCCGGCCTGCGCGGCAAGGACGTTCTCGTCGTGTTCGTCGAGAGCTACGGCCAGGTCGCCGTCCAGGGCACGAGCTTCTCGCCCGGCGTCGACGCCGTCCTGCACAACGGCACCTCCATGCTCGCCGAGGCCGGCTTCAACGCGCGCAGCGCCTTCCTCGAATCGCCCACGTTCGGGGGCATCAGCTGGCTGGCCCACTCCACCCTTCAGTCCGGGCTGTGGGTGGACAACCAGCAGCGGTACAACCAACTCGTCAAGAGCGACCGGCTCACCCTCACCAACGCGTTCAGCAAGGCGGGCTGGCGCACCGTCAGCGACATTCCCTCAGACGAACTGCCCTGGCCCTCGGGCCGGGGCTTCTACCACTACGACCAGCTCTATGACCGCCACAACGTCGGCTACCACGGGCCGGTATTCAGCTACGCCTCGATGCCCGACCAGTACAGCCTGGCCGCGTTCGAGCGGCTCGAACTCACCCCCGGGCATCGCCCCGTGATGGCCGAGATCGATCTCGTTTCCTCGCACACCCCGTGGACTCCGCTGCCGAGGATGGTGCCGTGGGATGAGGTCGGTGACGGCTCAATCTTCGACCCCATGCCCGCCCAAGGGCTTTCGCCCAGCGTTGCCTGGCGGTCCGCAGGCACCGTCCGGCGGCTGTACGGGCAGTCGATCCAATACTCCTTGCAGGCGCTCGCCTCCTGGATCGCCAGGCTGCACGACAACAACCTGGTCGTAGTAATGCTCGGTGATCACCAGCCGAACACAACTGTTAGCGGCCCGGGAGCCGAACACCTGGTCCCCGTCTCCGTCGTCGCCCACGACCCGGCGGTGCTCGACCGGATCGCCCCGTGGCACTGGCAGCCCGGCCTGTTGCCTAGTCCGACCGCCCCGATCTGGGCCATGGACGCCTTCCGCAACCGCTTCTTCGACGCCTTCAACACGCCCGCCGCGGCCACCGTGTTCCGACCGCCCCGGTGAACTCACCCGGCCGCCGTACCGTGTCTAAAGCAGGAACCTCCGTGAAGTCGGCAGCCGAGCGCTGGCGATGAGGAGGAAGGAATAGTGATGGCATTGAGCAGCCGAACTCGGTCCGCAGTGAAGTGGGGCTTGGCGCTGGTCGCCGCAGCCGGACTGGCGATCCAGGCATACGTGCACTTCGACCTGGCATCGCAGTATGACGTCATCAAGTCCAGCGTGCTGAGCCAGGGAGACCTGTTCCGCGCCGAGGCGACTGCCGCCGTAATCGCCGCCGCGGCGGTGCTGATCAGGCCGCGCCGCTACACCGCCGCGTTCGCGTTCGTGGTCGCCGCGGCCGGCACCGCCGCGGTGCTGGTCTACGCGTACGTCGACGTCGGCGCGTTCGGGCCTTTCCCGAACATGTACGACCCGATCTGGTTTCCCAAGAAGACGCTCAGTGTGTGGGCAGAGGGGATAGCTGCGGTTGCGGCGCTGGCGCTGTTCGCCGTGCTCCACGCCGAGGCACATCGCACCTCGACCGGGTACCCGCGCCGGCACGGTGGCGTGGCCCGACCGGCCCGCACTTAGGAGGTCCATGCGGACCTCGACGAAGCAAGCGCTGGCATTCTGGCTGCGCGAGCCCGGGGTCGGCGAGATCAGGCCGGTACCGGTGTGCGAGCCGGCCGCGGATGAGGTGCGCGTCCGGACACTGTTCTCGGGCGTCAGCCGCGGAACCGAGGCGCTGGTGTTTCGTGGTGCAGTGCCGCCGAGCGAGTACGACACGATGCGAGCACCGTTCCAGGAAGGCAACTTCCCGGGTCCGGTGAAGTACGGCTACCTCAACGTCGGGGTCGTCGAGGACGGTC
>Ga0126374_10000379_pt1 | contig 10995 bp, 8 predicted proteins | sample PanSoiMetPlot_12_FD_89874 | JGI IMG/M metagenome (GOLD analysis project Ga0126374, IMG submission 89874) | Tropical forest soil microbial communities from Panama - MetaG Plot_12 | ecosystem: Environmental > Terrestrial > Soil > Tropical forest > Bulk soil | place: Panama | collected 2016-02-17
AGCCCACGCCCCCCGGATTAGTGCACAGATTCAACCGCCAGACGCCACGAACCCCAGGTCAGCATGATGTACTCGCCGCAAGCCCACAATCGTGAGCCAAGTCAGGGCCCGGGGGAATGGGTCCGCGCTCCAAGGGGGTACTGTCAGGGGCCCACGTTGGCGCATCGCAGGTGGAGGGCCCGGGAAGGCCGGCGCTGTGCCCATCACGGACGGTAACTCGATCCCAAGATCGGTAGTTCCGATTTACTCCTAGAACGCCGAGTATGCGCGGCTGACTGATCCAATTCCTGGAATCGCCAGGAGCGCGCAGATCAACCATTCTCGCGGGTTCTACGGAGGTTGTCGGCAGCATTGTCAACGGGTGGTCAGCTTGAGGTCAGCAGCAGGGCGCGGGGTCGGCCGCGCCAGGCCCGAAGAACGGTCTCCCGAAGAGCGGAGCGAGCTTACGGCCGCTACCGGCACCGGAGATCCGGCTGGCACCCGGAGCGCTGCCCCTGCCCAGGTCGGCATGAGGGTGTAGCCCACAGCGTGCGCACGAACTCCGGCATCAGGCAGGCCAGCCGGAACGCAGCCGCAGCCAGCAGCCTGGCGGCGGCGAGGATAGGCGCGCGGGCCGGCAGGTTGACGTACCGCACCCAGCGCCAGCCGGGGCCCGTGAGAGCACGCCGCCGCGGAGGGCCCAGCCCGGCCGCCGCGTCGGGTCGCGGCGGCCGGGTCGCCCGCGCCAGCTCCTGGTGCATGGCGGGCCCTTGATTGTGGGTCAGCCGGCCGGGTTGAGGGTGCCCACCAGGCCGTTGGCGTAGAAGCTCGGGCCGGCGCTGAACACGACCGACGATGCCCCGCCGAACGCGGAATTGCCTGCCCGAAGCGCCCACAGGCCGTCGATGGCGAGCGGGGAGCCATGGGCATTGTCGAGCACACCCAGGTGAGCTCCGGTCGTCGGGTTGAACGCGTTGATCCGGCCGTTCCCAAAGTTTCCCACGAGCAAGTCGCCGGCGAAGGGACCGAATCCCTTCGGGGCGATCGCCAGTCCCCATGGTGCGTTCAGGGGGCTTGCCGATCCGTTGGAGATGAGGTGGTGGATGAGCGTCCCGTTGACGCTGTAGACATCGACCACGCCGCGGCCGGCGCCGGGGACCACGAAGTTCTTCGCCGCGTTCTGCCTGGCGTAGGCGACGTAGATCTTGCCCCCGAGCTCCTGGATCCCGAAGGGGGCATACCCGGCTGGGAGTTTGGGGTCCTTGAACTGGGTCGGCGCGCTCACCGGGGCGAAGTTGTGGTTGAACACATCGACCCTGGCGTTGGCCACGTCCGCGGCGAACAGCTCAGGGCCTGCCTTCGGGGTGGTAGCCAGGGCGAGTCCCATGAAGGCGGCCCCTTTGGGGGTGGTGCCTCCTGGCCCGCCCTTCGGGCTGTCCTCGACGACGAACTTCGTTCCCCCGTTCCAGGCGGCGATCTCCCCGGACGGCTGCGCCGATCCGAGGGAGTCGGTATCCACGATGAAGACCGCCGGGCTCCCGGTGGGGCCGCCCACCGGGAAGGCCTTGGTGTCGGGGTTGAAGACTTGGCCGGTGGGAGGGGCGCCCGGTACCTGCACGGTGAGATCAAGCATCACGGCGCTGCCGTGGATCCCGCCGCTGTAGACCGTGGCGAATCCCGAGGTGTTGTCCGCCACCCAGATTGGCGTGGCCGGGCCGGCCGCCAGCCCCCACGCGTTGGTCAGGTTCGGGTCCACGAGCTTGGCGCCGAACGCAGAGTTGTTAGCGACAAGGTTGGCCTGGGTGAAGCTGTCCGGCACGGCCGCCGCGGCCACGGCAGGCTCCGCGGCGGCTACCAGGCCGACCGCCGCCACACACACCATCAGGGTGGATTGCCGTCTCCTTCTGCGGGCTGGACTCTGAACGTCGCCGTCCTGCCCGGGCTTGCGCAGTGGTACGCGGCGCATGGCGATTCCCTTCCTGGTACTCGGCCGCCGCACAGTCACCCTCCGGCTGGAATCACCCAGAGGGCTTTGGTCACTGGGTATTACGGATGCTGGCGACAACGGGTTCAGCGCCAGGAACCCAGGCGGAGAGCAGCGAAGACCGTTACTCGTCCCGGCCGCCCAGACAGCCGGGGCAGCTTGCGTCCCGCCCCGGCCTGGTGCCGCCTCACGCGGGCGGCAGGCGGGCGCGCGCGTGGTGCTAAACGATGAGCCGATGCAAGCGCGCGCCGCGGTGATCAAGGAGGCGAGGCACGCTGCCCGCGCCAGATGGCCTGTTCGGTATCGATCACATCACCTCGTCAGCCGAATGCGATCAGCGCCGGAACGGCGGCTCTTCGCGCGCTCGCGACCTGAGTGCCGAACACGCTCTGCGATCGGCGTCGTGACCTAACGATCATCTCAAGGCTGCCAGGCTGACCAGCAGTGGCCGACGGCTGAGCAAGCAAACTGCATCCTGTCCGCAAACGGGGGTCCAGCGGACAACCGGGCGCGGACGCAGCCTAACTCGCGGGGCTCTTGGGCTTGGTAGGGGCCGACCCTGGCAGATATGATGCCAATGTGCATAGCACTACTGCCATACCGACGATTGACCACGCCAGCCCGGTGCCGCTGCACGAGCAGGTCGCTGCGGCGATCCGCCGGGCGATCGCCGATGGCGAGGCGCGCGCTGGTGAGCGGCTCCCGCCCGCGCGGGATCTGGCCGCCGTGCTGGGGGTGAACGCCAACACGGTGTTCCGGGGGCTGCGGACGCTGCGGGAGGAGGGGCTGGTGGAGTTCCGCCGCGGCCGGGGGGTGTCGGTGACCGGGATCGCCCCGCAGCGCAGCCCGGTGGTGGCCAAGGCCCGGGAGCTGGTGGCGCTGGCCCGGCGGTACGGGTACCGGCCCGAGGAGCTGGCGGAGATCATCAGGCAGGTGTCCTAGGAGTTTTCATGAGGACTGCCCAGGCCAGCCGGCTGCCCGGTGACGGGACAGACCCGGAGGCGGTGATCCGGCAGGCGCGCCGCCGCCAGCGGCGGCGCTACCTGGTGGCCGGCGTGGCGGTCGTCGCGGTGCTGGCGGCCGCGGCCGCGGTGCTCACGGCGGCCGGCTCGGGCAGCCGCCCGCGGCGGCCGGTCGGCCGTCCGGCGCGGGCGGCCCCGGCTCATGTGATCCGCCCGGCGCCGGTGCCCGGGCTGATCCTGGGCGGCGCCGCCACCGCGGTGGTGATGTGGCCGGTCGGGTATCCCCTCTTCACGTCGGCCGGTGGGCCCCCGGCGTACGTGGACGACCTGACCACCGGGCACCTGTCCCGGCGGCAGGTTCCGGGGATTGCCGGCGGTGATTACCAGCCGTACCTGATCCGGGCCGGCAGGTGGCTGGTTTATGTGGGCGCGGGCGGCACTGCGGTGATCCCCGCTGACCTGGTGGGCAAGCCGCGGGTGCTGGGAACGACGCCGTTCTTCGCCCCGGCCGCGGCGCCGGGGCATGTCTGGCTGGTCCGGTACCGGGGCGGCATGCTGGGCCAGGCACCGGTCCGGGTGCGGCCGGTGGCGGTCACCGGGGGCCCGCCCGGCCCGGCGGTCACCTTGCCCGCGGGAGCAGCCGGGGTGATCGGAGCAGCCGGGGTGATCAGGGGCACCGATGCCGGGCTGCTCCTGGAGGTGCGGCACGGCGGCGGCTTCGGCCTGGCGCTGTGGGCACCGGGGGGGAGCGCACCGGCGAATCTGCCGCACGCGTATGCCAGTGGCGCCAGCGTCCTTGCCGCGACGTCGCTGCTGGTCGCCTACGGGACCGGCTGCTCGCCCGACGGCCCGTGCCCGATGCTGCGGGTCTTTAACGTGGTGACCGGCAGGCTGGTCTCGTTCCCGGCACCGCCCGGCACCGCCGGGTGGGTGCCGAACCCATTCGATGTCTTCAGCAAGATCTCCCCGGGCAACCAGATGATGGCGGCCTACGCGGCGACCCGGCCCCAGCGGAAGGGCCAGGGCCGCCTCTACCTGATCCGGCTCACCGGCCCCAGCCGCTGGGCCAGGGTAGTCCCGTCCTCGGCCGCGCCCTTTTACGCCAGGGCCGCGTGGTCGGCGAAGGGCTCATGGCTGCTCTACCAGGGTCCCGGCGGGCACCTGTGGTCCTACCAGGTGACGACCGGGAACATACGTACATCCAGCACGCCGTGCTGCCAGTACACGGTGATGGTCGCGGTACCCAATCGCCCCGGCTGACCAGGCGCGGTGAGCAGCCCGCCCCTACTGAAATCCCCCCGGGCAATCTCATGGTGGCTTCCGCGGCTCGAACACCCAGTCACCACCTTGTCCCGTAAACGTGCGTCCAACGGGCTCGGCGGAAGCCTTGTCGACAGGGCGACCGCGTGTCCGAAAGCCTGGCCAAGTGCCAGGTGTGTCCGCATCGCCCTGTCATGGCCCTAACGGACACGTGCCCACGCTCCTTCTCGGTTGACGTCGGGCACGCATAACGACCCGATCTGCGCCTCTCGCAAACCCCACCAGCATGCCCAGAACGGCGCGAGATAACGGCGGGAGTGCGCGCGATTACGAGATCCAGGGCTGATCACACTCCGTGAGCCCGGCACACCCACCCGTACAATCCGATCGAGTATGAATGGCTAACGGCCAGGTCGGCTGTGCTGGCGGCTGTGCGCAGATTATCCCGATCTGGGCGCGTGGCCGACTGCGGGCGGTGGCATCCGGGAGCAGCCATTTTGCTGCGCGGTCCGGTGCCGATTGCGTGGCCAGGCGTCGGCCAGGGCAAGATCACACGCACCACCCTGAGGGAACTGCTGAATGTGGTGGAGGCCCAGGTTGCAGTGAGGTGTGGCACCGCCGCGACCGTCTGTGCTGGCCCTTGCCCGGGGTTCGGGTAGGACCTGCACGAGAAACTGGCCGCGCACCCCGGCAAGGTCGCGGCGATCATGCTGACCTACCCGTCCACGAACGGCGTGTACGAGGAGACGGTGACCGAGGTCTGCGCCGCGGTGCACGACGCCGGCGAGCAGGTCTATGTGGACGGCGCGAGGCCATGCATACACGGGCCGCGGAGTTCTGCCAGTCTGGTCCCTAACCGGGCGCGGGAGGGGCGGGGGAGATCAGGCCGGTCTCGTAGGCGAGGATGACCGCCTGCACGCGGTCGCGCAGGTCGAGCTTGGCGAGGATCCTCGCCACGTGCGTCTTCACCGTCGCTTCGCTGAGCGTGAGCGCCGCTGCGAGTTCCGCGTTGGACATGCCCCGGGCTACCAGGCCGAGGACCTCGAGTTCGCGGGGTGTGAGCACGGACAGATCCCGGCCCGGCACACCGGGCTCGGCGGCCGGCGGTGCGAAGCGCTCGATCAGGCGCCGGGTGATGGACGGGGCCAGCAGCGCGTCGCCGGTGCGCACCAACTGGACGGCGGCGACCAGGTGCTCCGGTGAGACGTCCTTGAGCAGGAAGCCGCTGGCGCCGGCGGCCAGCGCCGCGTACACGTACTGGTCCAGGTCGAACGTGGTCAGCATGATGACCCGGGTGTTCTGGCCGGGCCGGGATTCCAGGATGCGCCGGGTCGCTTCGAGCCCGTCCATAACGGGCATCCTGATGTCCATCAGTACGACGTCGGGCCGGTGCTTGAGCGTGGCGGCGATTGCCTCCTTGCCGTCCGCGGCCTCGGCCACCACCGGGATGCCGGCCAGGGTCAGGATCAGCCGGAACCCGCCGCGTACCAGTGTCTGGTCGTCGGCGATGACCACGCGGGGCGGCTGCTCCGGGTCGCCGGCGACGCTCACGGTGACGCGGCCTGGAATTCGGCGCGGGCCTCGTCCTGCCCGTCGGCCACGGGTTCCAGCGGGATCCTTGCGCGGACCTGCCAGCCGCCGCCTGGTCGCGGGCCGGCGTCGAGTTCGCCGCGGTAGATGGCGATTCGTTCCCGCAGCCCGATCAGCCCGCGGCCGCGGTGGCCGGGCGGCTGATCGCGTGCGGGGTCGGTATCGGCCGGCCGGCCGTTGTCGGCTACCGTGATCCGCAGTTCACGCGGGCGGTACTCGACGTGGACGTCCGTGCGCGCTGGGCCCGCGTGCTTGATCACGTTGGTGAGCGCTTCCTGGACGATCCGGTAGGCCGCGAGGTCCAGGCCGGGCGGCAGGGGGCGCGGGGCCCCGGAGACCGACAGCTCAGCGTTGAGTCCGGCGGCGCGGACGCGGTCGATCAGTGCGGGCACCTGGTCCAGGCCGGGCTGCGGGCCGGGCACGCCAGTCTCCTCGGCCGCGGAGGCCTCCCCTGCTGGCGCCAGCAGGCCGAGAAGGTGCCGCAGCTCGGTCATGGCGGTCCGGCCGCTGGCCTCGACGGCCAGCAGCGCCTCCCGGGCGAGCTGAGCGTGCCCAGCGGGCGGGGCCTTGCCCGCAGGACCGTCGATCGCCCGCCGTGCGGCACCCGCTTGCACCACCATGACGCTCACGTTGTGCGTCACCACGTCGTGCAGTTCGCTGGCGATGCGCGCCCGCTCCGTCTCAACGGCACGACGGGTCTCGGCCTCGTGCGCCGCCTGCGCCAGGCGCAGCCGTTCGGCGGAGTCGGCGGCCCGTTCCCGCCACATGCGCATCATGTACCCCACGGCCACCGTGGGCAGCAGCACAAGGAGCGGAGTGTACCGTTCTGCTACCTGTGCGCTGGCCTCCGGGTAGGCCACCGTGATGATGACCGCCCCGGCCAGCAGGGTGAGTAGCGTCGTCCGGCGGTACTTGCTGTAGGCGACGGCGCAGTACGCGGCGAAAATTGCCGCCCCGACGCTGATAGCGGTCGAGTAACTCCTGGTGACGATGAACGCGACCAAGATCACGCCGAACGCGGCGGTCGGATACGTCCGCCGGAACGCGAGCGGCGCGGTCGTCGCCACGATACCGGCCAGGGCCCAGGACGGCACCGCCAGCAGATGCGACGGTTGAGGCGGCCCGGTCACATAGGTCAAACCTGGGAGCACGATCGCGCGCGGGGCTTGGGGGACGTACAGGAGGCCCATGACCGCCGTCACGACGGCCGCGATCGTGACGGCGGCGGCGAGGGCCAGGTCGCCGACATTAGAAACCCCGAACAGGACCGGCCGCCGCGCCGCCGACCGCACGCGGGCAGCCAGCGAGGCCGCCCGGCCTGCTGGCATCAGCCCCCGCGAACTCTGCGCCACGTGCCCATTGTCGCCTGCAGCCCGCGGGAAAGCCGTCGTTCGCTCGGCCGGGATCTGTACATCTCAGGGATGAGGGCACCGCCGGCTTCAGCCGACCACGGTACGCAAGTTGCCTCCGGCGGCCGACGCGACAGCGGCGGGCCCGGCCGTACCGTCCCGGCATGGATACCCTCGTGCAGCTCACTAACGTGAGCAAGAATTACGACAGTGACGGGTCGCCCGCGGTGGCGCACGTCAGCATGGAGGTTTCCCGCGGCGAGTCCGTCGCGATCATGGGGCCCTCGGGCAGCGGGAAGTCGACGCTGCTCAACCTGATCGCCGGGCTGGACCGGCCGACCAGCGGCGCCGTCACGGTCGGCGGGCAGCGTGTGGACACGCTGAGTGAGACCGGTCTGGCTCGGTACCGGCGGCGTCGGGTTGGGATGATCTTCCAGTTCTTCAACCTGCTCGACGACATGACGGTCATGGACAACGTGCTGCTCCCGGCCCAGCTGGCGGGCATGCCGACAAGACAAGCAAGCGGGCGCGCCGACGAGCTGCTCGCGGCGCTGCGGATCGGGCAGCACAGGGACGCCTACCCGGCCCGGCTGTCGGGCGGGGAGCGGCAGCGGGTGGCGATCGCCCGGGCCCTGGTGAACCGGCCCGCGCTGCTGCTGGCCGACGAGCCGACCGGGGCGCTGGACACGGCGAACGGTGAGGCGATCGGCGAGCTGCTGCTCGACCTGAACTCCTCGGGGCAGACGCTGATCGTGGTCACCCACAACCCCGACCTGGCCGCGCGGTATGCGCGCCGGGTCATCGAGATCGTCGACGGCCAGATCGCCAGCGACGCCTCTGCGACCGGAGCATCCAGATGACATCGCTACCTGTCGTCCGGGCCGCGCGCGGCGGGCTGTCGGGGCGGCGCGTGCAGGCCATCGTGGTCGGCCTGGTGGTGTTCTGCTCCACTACGGCCGCGACGCTGGCGCTGGGCCTGCTGGCCGACTCCAACGCGCCCTTCAACCACGCGTTCGCCGCTCAGCACGGCGCGGACGTGACGGCCACGGTCACCGGCGCCTCGCCTGCCCAGCTGGCCGCCACCACCCGGTTGCCGGGCGTGACCGCATTGGCCGGGCCATTCCCGGAAGTGACAGTCTCGGTCACCGCGCACCTCGCTCCGACCATCCATGTCTCCTCCGGTGGCCAAAAGAAGAGCACACCGGTCGCCATCCATCAGCAGCTCACCATCGTGGGCCGCGCCTCGCCGGGCGGCCCGGTCGACGACCTCATACTGACGGCGGGCCACTGGGCGGCGGGACCGGGGCAGATTGTGCTGTCTAGCCAGTCAGGCCTGCAGGCGGGGGTCGGGTCGCAGATCACGGTGACCGGGGCGCCAGGCTCGCCGAAGCTGACCGTGGTCGGCATCGCGACGTCGGCCACCAGCACGGCGCAGGGCTGGGTGACGCCCGGCGAGATCGCCGCGTTGCACGCGGCGGGGGCCCCGGAACTGTCGCAGATGCTGTACACGTTCTCCAGCGCTGCGACGACCGCTGCGGTGAACACCGACATCGCCGCGATCACCGCCGCGCTGCCGCACGGCAGTGTGCTCGGCGCGCAGTCCTGGTTGACCGCCAAGGCGCAGGCGACTGCCTCGTTCGCACCGTGGGTGCCGTTCATCGTCGCGTTCGGGCTGATCGGGCTGGTGATGTCGGTGCTGATCGTGATCAACGTGGTCAGCGGGGCGGTGGTGGCCGGCACTCGGCGGATCGGCGTGCTGAAGTCCATCGGCTTCTCGCCTGCGCAGGTGGTGGCGGCATACGTGCTCCAGGTGGCGGTTCCCTCTGTTATCGGCTGCGCGGCCGGCGTAGCAGCGGGCAACCTGCTGGCGGTGCCGATGCTCGGCAAGACCGCCCAGGTGTACGGCGTGGGCAGCCTGGCCGTGCCGGTCTGGGTGAGCCTGGCCGTGCCGCTGGCGATGCTCGGCCTGGTCGTCGTCACCGCGGTCGCGATCGCGCTGCGTGCGGGACGGATGAGCGCCGTGCAGGCGATCGCGACCGGCCGCGCGCCCCGGCCCGCCCACGGGTACAGGGCGCACCGGCTGTTCGGCCGGGCCCGTCACCTGCCTAGGCCGGTGACCATCGGCCTGGCCGGGCCCTTCGCGCGGCCCGCCCGTACCACGGTCACCCTCGCGGCGATCGTGTTCGGCGTCACCGCGGTGATCTTCGCGGCAGGCCTGCGCACATCGCTGAACCGGGTCCAGGCCGACCTATCCCACGCGGCGTCCGAGCAGGTGAATGTCCTTCTGGGCGGACGCCAGGGTCTCGTCCTGATCAACGGGCACAGCTCGGCCAAGCTGACCCTGGCCGCGCAGGAACACGCGGTGCAGGCCGCGCTGCGCGCCCAGCCCGGCACCCTGCATTACGTGGCGGAGGCCAGCAGCCAGATCAGCGTGCTCGGCCTGGCGGGCCAGCTGTCGGTCGCGGGCTTCGACGGCGACGCAAGCTGGACCGGCTACGCCATGATCGCCGGGCACTGGTACTCCGGCCCCGGCCAGGTGGACGTGAACACCGCCTTCCTCCACGACACCGGTACCGCGGTGGGCGACAAGTACACGCTTACCTCCGGCGGCAAGCACACCACCGTCCAGATCGCCGGCGAGGTCTTCGACACCGCGGACGGCAAGCCCGAGATGATAGGTGCCCTGTCCACCCTGTCGGCGGTCGACCCGGGTCTTGCCCCGGACGAGTACCAAGTGGGGCTGGCGCCAGGCACCGACACGGCATCCTATGTGAACGCGCTGGCCCACGTGCTCGGGAAAGGCTACGTGGTCGAAGTCAACAACAGCGGTAGCGCCGTGCTCCCCGCCATCCTGGGCCTCGTCGGCGCGCTAACGCTGCTGATCGCGGTGGTCGCCGGGCTCGGCGTGCTCAACACCGTGGTGCTGCAGACCCGCGAGCGGGTGCACGACCTCGGCGTATTCAAGGCGGTCGGCATGACGCCGCGGCAGACGATCGCCATGGTGATCAGCACCGTCGCCGGGATCGGCCTGGCGGCCGGCCTCATCGCCATCCCCGCCGGGGTCGAATTGCACCGGTACGTGCTGCCGGTCATGGGCAACGCCGCGCAGACCGGTCTGCCGGCATCGGTCCTCAACGTGTACCACACACCAGAGCTGATCCTGCTCACGCTGTCCGGCCTGGCCATCGCCGTGGCGGGTGCCCTGGCCCCCGCAAGCTGGGCCGCGCGCACCGGCACCGCATCCGCGCTCCGCACCGAGTAACCCCCTGATCGGATCTAACGGAAGGAACTGCGAATCGACGGCCGCGGCGATCCGTAGGAGCGGGCAAATCCAGAAATGTCCCGGGGGGCTGCCTGCTGGGCCGATCTTCCAGGGTTGTCCAATCGCGCCGGTAGCTGGCTATGGTCTTGGCAGCAGTTCATGACCTGCTTGCTATCGCCCTAATCGGCCTGGCAAGCTCCCGGCCTGGCGTGACAGGCTCTCGGGATGACCATGCGGCAGGGCTGGGAGTCCGAGGCCCGGAACTGGACGAGTATCGCGCGCACGCCGGGCAATGACCGTTCGCACGAGAACATCAATCTGCCGGTCCTGCTGGATCTGCTTCCCGCGCCGGGACGCCGGGCCCTCGACCTGGCTTGCGGTGAGGGACGGCTGGGCAGGCTCCTGCAAACGCAGCACTACCAGATCGTGGGGGCCGACGCCTCACCCACGATGATCCAGTTCGCCGCTGCTTACCCGAGGAGCGCGCCGGTCGTGCTGGCGGATGCCACGCAACTGCCGTTCGCTGACGAGACGTTCGATCTTGTTGTGGCCTACATGTGCCTGCATGACATCGACGACATGCCGCGGGCCATCTACGAGGCCGCCAGG
>Ga0126374_10000380_pt1 | contig 10993 bp, 9 predicted proteins | sample PanSoiMetPlot_12_FD_89874 | JGI IMG/M metagenome (GOLD analysis project Ga0126374, IMG submission 89874) | Tropical forest soil microbial communities from Panama - MetaG Plot_12 | ecosystem: Environmental > Terrestrial > Soil > Tropical forest > Bulk soil | place: Panama | collected 2016-02-17
CGGTACGGGTCCGGGCTGGTCCCGCTGCGCGGCCAGAACAACGTGCAAGGCGGCGGCGACATGGGGGCCATCCCCAACAAGCTGACCGGGTTCCAGGACTTCGAGACCAACACGGCCGCGCGGGCCCGGTTCGAGGCCGTCTACGGCGCGCCGATCCCGCCCGAGCGGGGCTGGCACCTGTCGCTAATGTTCGAGGCCATGGAGCGCGGCGAGCTGACCGCCTGCTACATCATCGGCGAGAACCCGCTGCGGTCGGAGGCCGACACCGGCCGGGCCCGCAAGCTACTGTCCGGGCTTGAGCACTTCGTGGTGCAGGACATGTTCCTCACCGGCACCGCCGAGCTCGCCAGCGTCGTCCTGCCCGCCACCGCCACTTGGTGCGAGGCCGAGGGCACCGTGACCTCCAGTGAGCGCCGGGTACAGCGGGTGCGCAAGGCCCTGGAGCCGCCGCCCGGGGCACGCGACGATATCGAGATCATCTGCGAGATCGCCCGGCGGCTTGGCACCGACTGGGGCCACCCGTCCGCCGAAGACGTCTGGAACGAGCTGCGCACCCTGTCCCCCATGCACGGGGGCATGAGCTACCGGCGGCTAGAGGAACTCGGCGGCATCCAGTGGCCGTGCTATGACGAGCAGCACCCAGGCGAGCTTTTCCTGCACGCGCGGCTATGGGAAGAGGAACCGGCCAAGCGCGGGACGCCCGCCCCGTTCACGCCCGTGGAGCAGGACCCGCCGGTAGACAAGCTGTCGCCGGAGTTCCCGATCCGGCTCACCACCGGACGCAGGCTGGACTCGTTCAACACCGGAGTGCAGACCGAGCACTACGCGACACCGATCCGGCGGCCGGAGACGCTCAACCTCTCGCCCGAAGACGCGGGCCAGCTCGGCATGGCCGAGGGCGAAGTGGTGCGTGTGTCGTCTCGCCGGGGGTCGCTGGAGGTGCCGGTCCACGTCGATGAGTCGCTACGGGCCGGGCTCGCCTTTATGACCCTGCACTTCCCCGACCAGGTCGCCACCAACGTGCTTACGCTGGACGCCTGGGATCCCAAGTCGGGAACGGCCGAGTTCAAGGCGACGGCGATCCGCGTGGATAAGCTGGACGCCCCCGCTCCTGGGGACACCGAGACCCAGCGCGCGAAGGCGAGTACCTAGTGGATCTGCGGCTCGGGGCCGCGGCGCCCGCGACCGATGAGGAGAGGGCTGCCGTCATCTCGGTCCTCGGGCCGCCAGAGACCGGCTGGGACGGCGGGCAGCGCACGGCCGCCGACGGGCATGCCGCGTACGGCGGTCATGCGGCGCGGGCCCAGCGGCACCTGCTGCTGCCGGTGTTGCACGCGGTGCAGGAACGGATCGGCTGGATCAGCCCCGGCGCGCTCGATCACGTCTGCGCCAGGCTCACCATCCCCCCGGCCGAGGCGTACGGGGTGGCGTCGTTCTACGCCTTGTTCCGCACCACCCCCTCCCCGGCCGCGGTCGTGCATGTCTGCGATGACCTCGCCTGCCGGGTGAACGGCGCGGAGCGGGCATGCGCGGAGATGGAGCACCTCTTCGGGGCCGAGGGAACCGAGACCGCATCCAACGGCACCGGCGTCCCCTGGCAGCGCAGCCCCTGCCTGGGCCAGTGCGACCGCGGCTCGGCGGCCATGATCCAGCATGCAGGCGCGGACCCAGCCCGGGCCGGGCTAGCCCCCTTCGATCCCGCGCAAGTGCGTCAGGTGCTCGCGGCCACAAAGCCCAGCGAGCCCATCCCCCCGCTCGTCCCGCAGACGGCGGGTGACCGCTCCTCGCTCCGGCTGCTGCGGCGGGTGGGCCTCCTGGACCCTGGCTCGCTCGACTCCTACCGCGCGGCAGGCGGGTACGAAATGCTCCGCCGGGCGGTGGCCACCGGGCCGCAGGGCGTGATCCGGGAGTTGAAGGACGCCAAGCTACTCGGCCGCGGCGGCGCGGCGTTCCCGATCGCGGTGAAGTGGGAGGCGGTGGCCACTAACCCGGTCCGGCCGCACTACGTCATCTGCAACGCCGACGAATCCGAGCCCGGAACGTTCAAGGACCGGGTGCTGATGGAGGAGGACCCGTACGCCCTGCTGGAGGCCCTCACCGTCATGGGCTACAGCTGCGGGGCGGAGCAGGGCTACATCTACATCCGGGGCGAGTACCCGCTGGCGGAGGCGCAGCTTCGGCACGCCGTGGCGCAGGCCCGCGCCCGCGGCTTCCTCGGCCCTGACGTGATGGGCGAGGGGTTCGCATTCGACGTCGAGGTCCGGCGGGGCGCCGGCGCCTACATCGCGGGCGAGGAAACCGCGCTGATCAACTCGATCGAGGGCAAGCGGGCTGAGCCCCGCAACAAGCCGCCGTTCCCGGCGCAGGTCGGCCTGTTCGGCAAGCCGACCGCCATCAACAACGTGGAGACGCTGCTGTGCGTGCCGGAGATCCTGCGGATCGGCGGGCCCGCCTTCGCGCAGATCGGCACCGAGAGCTCCACCGGCACCCGGCTGTTCTGCCTGTCCGGCTGCATCCAGCGGCCTGGCCTGTACGAGCACGAGTTCGGGGTCACGCTGCGCCAGATGATCGACGCGGCGGGCGGGGTGCGCGGCGGGCGGCTACTGCAAGCGGTGCTGCTCGGCGGCGCGGCCGGCTCGTTCGTCGGACCCGAAGCCCTGGATACCCCGCTCACGTTCGAGGGGGTGCGCACAATCGGCGCGACGCTGGGATCCGGCGTCGTCCTGGTCCTCGATGACACCGTGGACATGACCGATCTGCTCCGGCGGATCGCCCGGTTCTTCCGGGATGAGTCCTGCGGGCAGTGCGTGCCGTGCAGGCTCGGGACGGTGCGCCAAGAGGAACTGCTCGGACGCCTGCTGCGCGGCACCCCGATCGGATCGGCCGAACAAGAACTCGCCCTGCTGGACGACATCGCCGCGGTCGCCCGCGATGCCTCGATCTGCGGCCTGGGCCAGACGGCGGTCGGCGCCGCCCAGTCTGCGGTGAGGCTCGGTCTGGTCGGCGGCGCCGGGACCAGCGGCAACGGGAAGGAGCAGGCATGAGCACGGTGTTCCTCGAAGCGCCCCGGCGGCTGGTCGACATCACAGTCGACGGGCAGACCGTGCGCGTCCCCGAGGGCGCCACGCTGCTGGAGGCCTGCCGACAGCAGGGCATCGACACGCCCACGCTGTGCTATCTGGAGAACCTTACCCCGGTGAACGCATGCCGGGTATGCGTGGTCGAGGTGGAGAAATCCCGGACCCTGGTGCCGGCCTGCTCGCGGAAGGCCGAGCCCGGCATGGTCGTATACACCGACTCCGAGCGGGTGCGCACCAGCCGGCGGATGGTGCTGGAGTTCCTGGCATCCTCCGTCGACATGTCGCTCGCCTCACCCGACGTGCGCCGCTGGATGGAGCGCTACGACGCCGACCTGTCCCGGTACGGCGACCCGGCCCCGCCGCACGAAGCCGGAGAGCGCGACGCGGCCCGGCCCGGCGAGCACCACCCGAGGGAGGACTCCGCAGCCGACACAGTCGCCCAGCCAGTCAAGTACGACAACGAAAGCTACGTCCGCGACTACTCACGCTGCATCCTCTGCTACAAGTGCGTGGAAGCCTGCGGCGAGGACGCCCAGAACACCTTCGCCATTGCAGTGGCCGGGCGGGGTTTCGACGCCCGCATCTCCACCGAATTCGACGTGGGCCTGCCCGACTCGGCGTGCGTGTACTGCGGCAACTGCATAGGCGTCTGCCCCACCGGCGCGCTCATGTTCGCCAGCGAGTATCACCTGCGCCAGGAAGGCGCCTGGGACGAGACGAAGCAGACCGTCACCACCACCATCTGCCCCTATTGCGGTGTCGGCTGCAACCTCGAATTGCACGTGCAGGACAACCGGATCGTCAAGGTAACCTCACCGCTCGACCACGACGTCACCCACGGCCACCTGTGCGTGAAAGGCCGGTTCGGCTTCGAGTTCGTCCAGCGCCGGGCCGGGGAATCCTGACCCGTTGAGCAGCAGGATGCCTGCCGGCACGGCTTGTCGGCCAACGCTAACGAGGTCGGCAACTGATCGGCAGGACCCAGCCGCCCACCCGACCGCCGACGGTCACCAAGGCAAGTGCGTCAAATGCGGCATCTCCAAAAGGGATGACGCCCCGTGTTCATAGTGAGTGTCAAGTAACACCAGTCAGCCGCCCCCACAAGGGCAGACCTCCAGGTGTGCCGGATCGGTCGTACGCCAAACCTGCGACATCAGGCCCGGGCACTGGCAGCCGCCCTGGTCATGCCAGCAACGACACCCGGATTACTGGTCTCCGCGAGCTGGGCGATCAGTTCGCGCATCGTCAGGCTCCCTGAGGCCGCATCCTGCGGCCGGGGTTGAGACTCGGCCAGGTTCCTGGCGTGCTGCGGCAGAGCGCGTACTGCTGCAACTAGCTACGATGTACCCGCTTTCGCATGTCCTCTTACCCGGGGCGCTTTCTTAATTAATAAGCGGCGTTTAAACGCCGCCCCGGCAGTAGTAATAGCGCTGCTACGACGTTGCAGTTGCCCTGGCCGCGCGGCGGTGGGCCGTGATCGGGTGGCCCAGCTAACGGGGCATCCAGTCCAGCCCTTCGGCCAACTCGGCCACTCGCCACACCAGCAAGGCCAGCCGAATGCTCGGCACCTGCTGATAATCGGGTCATGACCATGTGTATCGAGCCATCCGATCAGTTGCCACCGGCCACCGTGGCCTGCAACCGCTGCGGGCATCGCTGGCTATCCCGGGCCCGGCGCCATGTCACCGTGCGCTGCCCAAAGTGCGGATGCGGCGTGCGGGTCAAGCGAACAGACGACGGCTCAACAGGCGTCGTGGCCGCGCCTTATCTGCCAGCACGATCGGCCATCCCGCCGCACAGCGTCCCCTGCAAGACCAACAGCAGGATGAAGACGACAGCCCAACGTACATCTTTGACGAGTATCAGCGCCTAGTCCTCGCCGAGTGGACCGAGGACGGATATCTGGTCCCGGCTCAGCCCATCGTCGACCATGCAGCCGAGCTGGTCACCCGGGGCTACATCATCGATAGCAGCACTCCTGTCGGCACCTGTCCGATCGTCAACACTCGCGGCGTCGACTTGGGCCGCTGCGCCGGGGCAGCCTTCCGCGAGTACGGCTCGCATCGCGTCTGTGAAAAGCACCACCGAGCACTGATGACCCCGCTCGCGATCGGTCCCGCACCACGAAAGTGACGGCGGACACCCCTCAGCCTCACGTGAATACACTGCAGAAGATATCTGGTATCACTCCATTGATGCCTACAGCTGTCACGACTAGCAATAGCCACCGGATCGCGCGCTACAGAACTGCTCGCATACATCTTCGGCATGCATCCGCCTAACATGCATGTTGGATTTCTGCTGGTCAATGGGCATCCATGTGCCGGTGGGCGAAATTCGATATCAAAGTTTGGCCACCTGTTTGGCTTTATCCATGCCCTACCGGGCAGTCCCGCCGGGCGGCCTGCTCTCTTACTACTGGGGAGCCCGGCCACGTCGACTCGATCGCGGCCGCAGGCCGCCGAGATCGTTGCTGCTGGAGCGGCCATGGCCGCGGCGAAGTCCCGGCCCACGTCGTCTGGCCCCGCCAGCAACCGCCCGCCCGCGAGCGCTTCCAGCTCTCGATCTATCAGGCCCGAGGCCAGATCGGACGGCCGCCACAGCCGCCAGGTCCGCCCCGCAGCCTGCAGCCGGTACCGCCAGGTGACCTGCTCGCCCTTCGGCTTCTCACCCTGGGTCTTCAGCTCCGCGAACGCAACCTGCCGGGACGCGCACAAAAACAGGTCAGGGAATCCCATTAGGTTTTGTCGGCGTCGGTTGTGATGCGGCGCGGAGATGTGCACCGCGACGATGCTCCAGTGCTCGCACCGCGCCATCACCTCGGCCAAGAGTTGCTCCTCGGTCATGTTCGCCATTGCCGGATCACCTCGCTTGGGGATTTCGCTGACCCCTACGCTCATGGCTGCCGAAACTCTCCGGGCCAGCTCTCGGAGAGTTTCTGATGGGTTTCGCTAGGGGTGGCAGATCACCGCAGGCCAGTAAGGGGGGCAGGCTGCCAGCCTCGGGCAGGCTGCCAGGCAGGCTGCCACTGATCATCAGGGCTCTGACGTGCGCAGACTGACAGGCTGCCACCGCTGGAGGGCTTCCTGCGCGCGCGTGCGCGCGCAGGAAGGTCCCTGGCAGCCTGGCAGTCTGGCAGTTTGCCCTGGTTAGAGCCGGGGGCAGGCTGCCAAGTGGTGGGCAGGCTTCCATCAGGTGGGGCCATGGCAGCCTGCCTTCGCGGGGAGCGAAAGCCACCATTCGTTGCGGCCTTTGGGACCGGTGGGCATCTGCTCAGCTGCGATCCCGAGCTGTTTCCGGGCCCGGAGCTGGGTGCGTTCACTAAACCCATGCGCTTTGCAATCTGCCGTGACTTCCTTGCTGCGCCGGGGCGTGGTCAGCGTCTCCCGCAGCCAGTCCATGCACTCGACGCGATCGGTCCGATCGGCCCCGGAGCCCAGGTCGGCAAGGATGTCGCGGACGCTCTTGGCTGATTCTCCGGTGAATTGGAGGCGGCCGACCTCGGCGTCACCCTCTGCAGTCTCGATGATGGCGGTTCGTACAACATATGTAAGGTTGGGCAGGTCGAGCCTGCCTAGGTTGTTCTTGACCTGGGAGACCACACATGCCCGGTCCTCGGCGTCGGGATCTCGGGCAACGGCGATCACCGAGCGAGCGACTGCCGCGAAGGCGCGGGAGCCTGTAACTAGGTTGAGGGGGTCATCGCCCGCGCTCTTGTTGAAATGGGCCAGGCCAACAACCATGCAGCCTGTATCGTCCGCGAGTTGGCCGACCGGTTCAAGTACGGTCCGCATCTCGCGATCGTTGTAGGTATCGACCGCCCGGTCGACGGCGGACATGAGCGGGTCGAGGGCTACCATTGCGACCTCAAGACGTTTCACCTCGGCCGCGAGCAGCTGGCAGTCGCGGGGCAGGGTCAGCTCGATGCGCATGCTCGTCTCGATGGTCTCGACCTCGACCCGGTACACAAGGTCTCGATCGGCGCCGGCAGCGATCAGGCGCGGCACGATGGTGTGCTGCCAGGAATCCTCGGTGGCGGCATAGAACACAGGCCGCGGGGCGCCCTCAAACACTCCCGGCAGTTTCCGCGGGTGATCTGCGCAATGAGCCAGGTTAGGAGCAAGCTCTTGCCGATGCCCTCGCGGCCTGGGATCAGGCCCAGGTGAGCGGCCGGCAAGCGGTCCTGCCATCCCCACCGCACCGGGCGAGGTTCGATGTGCGCAGCCGGGGTGAGCACGAGCCTGCGCGATGCTGCGCGGTCACCGGAGCGCGCCGGGCCTTGGCCATTGAGTGAGCGGGCGAACAGGCGCAGATCGTCAAGCTCGGTCCCAAGTGAAGATGCCGCCTGGCGGAGACGGTCGGCAGCCTCAATCCAGTGTCTGCGCTCGGCATGCTCGGCGACAATCCGGGCGTGATAGGTGGCCGTGACCGCGGCCGGGGCTGAAGCGAGCAGCGTATGCAAACGCGGTGCACCGCCGCAGCGCTGCAGGGTCCCTTCGCGCCTGAGCTGGTCAGCCACAGCAACCGGATCAGTCGGGGCGCCCTGAGCGCGCAGCCTGACAAGAGCTTCAGCTATTAGCTGATGAGCTGGACGATAGAAATCAACGGTGCCGCATACCTCGCCCACCTCATCGATCGCTGTCCCGGACATGAGCATCGCGCCGAGCAAGGCACGCTCGGCGTCGAGATCGTGCGGCGGCTGGGTGATCACGAGGCCGTCCCATAGCAGCACCTTCTGGCGAGATGCCGCCGGGAGTCCGGATTATGGCATCCACCCGCCAACCGCGGAAGCCTCAATACCGCCGTCTGCTGCCGCTCGAGCCGGACCGCCAAGTCCTCGCGCTGACCGGGCTCAAGCATCGAGATGACTGGCGATCGTGCATGCTCCATCAGTGCGTCATCTTGCTGGCACGACTTTGCTCCGTAGCTGGTGGCGAGTCGGTGGTGGCGGCCGGTCATGGTGGTGCGGGCCTGGTCGTTTCGGGGACGACGCCCAGGACCTGGAGCACATCGGCAGTAATGACCCGCCACTTGGCGCCTAGCCGGACAATGCGGATGCCCATCGCTTCCCAGTCGCCCTGGCGATGGCGCTCGCGAGCGGTGGGCTCGCTAACGCCGAATGCGCGGCCGAGCGTCGGCAGGTCAGTCGTCGCTGACAACGCCAGCAGCTCAGTGCGGGTTAGTGGCCTCACGTCAGTGACCTGCCTCTCCCGGCAGTAGCCCAAGCATCGCAAGGATCTTGGCTGTTGGAATGACTCGCCGTCGCCCGATCGGTATCGATGGGATGTCGCCGCGGCGCACGGCCTCGTATGCGCTCGGCCGGGAGAGGCCTAGAAGACGGCCGGCGTGCTCAACGCTGATTGTCGGCATCACGTGTGGATCGGGGATCGAGTTTTGAGCAGACATCACAGTACCTGCCGATCTTGTGATAAAAACTCATGATGTCGGACGCGCTTGCACGAGTCAAGTCACCTCGATACTGTGAGCTGATGTCACAGTCCGACTGGTCTGGCCGATTGGCGCGAAACATCGCCAGAGAGGTGCGCCGGTATCGGACCGAGCGCAAAATGAGCGCTCAGCAGCTCGCTGATCGATGCGCGCAGCTCGGTATGGAGATCCCGAGAGCCGTGCTGGCCAACCTGGAGAACGGACGCCGCCCTGTCGTTAGCGTCGCCGAGCTGCTTATCCTCGCCGCTGCGCTTGACGTGCCGCCTGTGCTCCTGGTGGCACCCCTAGGGCGCCAACCAGGATCGGAGATCCTCCCCGGCCGGGAACTGCCAACCGAAGGTGCGGTGTACTGGCTCTCCGGCCTCACCGGGCTCGGCGAAACCCCTGATGGACTCGATGCAACCTGGCTGACCTGGCGGGATGAGCGAGGGATCGTGGCACTGTATGACCACCATGCGGCGATGGTGGAAGAGGTCGAAACGGTCCTGGCGGCCGCATTCCATGAAGGTGTTACCACCGACGACGGCAAGGTGTTGATGTCGACTGCTGATCTGAGGCGGAGGGCCGTCGAGGAGCTTCGCAGCGTTCGCGCCTATATGCGGGAGCGGGATCTGATCCTGCCCGACTTGCCCGAGGATCTCGCGGACATCGACCAGGAGCGGCCGCGTAAGCGGCGCAGGTGACCGCATCGGGCATGCGGTAGCGGTCGCTCTACCTGCACTGATGCAGGCCGATGGGCCGGAGATGGCCCCGGGTGTCAGCCCGCGGGACTAGGGTGCCGCCTTATGAGCGCTCCCCTTCCCGATCCCCTCATGATGAGGCGGCTGGCTTTCATCCGACTGCTCTACCAGCAGGGCATCGAGCAGTCACGGCTGCCTGAGCCCTTGAAGGCCACCGCGGTATTGACTTTGCACGACGCCAGCGAGCTGTTCCTTAGCCTGGCCGCTGACAAGCTGGGAGCGAACCCGGCGAGGAACACCCAGTTCATGGAGTACTGGAGGCTGCTCAGCCCTGCGCAGCTGCCCAACGGTGTCAACCTGTCCGGACGGCAGGGGATGGAGCGGCTAATACTCCAACCGGACTTCGTGACCTTTGATGGCTGACTTGCCGCTGGTAGTAGCGGCCGCTGAGGTACCGATGGTGACGAGATCTTATGGGGCGGCGCACGGAGTGATAACCAGCAGGCCTTGGGCTGTAGGCTGCGGCGGTGGCCGATTTCCCGCCGTGCGATGACACGTGCGGTGCGCTTGAGGAGCACGTCAGGCGGTTTTTCACCGGCCAGCCAGTCACGGCGTTGACTTGGGAGGATGGCCCGGTCCGGCTAGCCAATCCGCACTTCAGGGTGCTGCAGGTCGAGCCGGTGATTGAGACGGGGCTGTGGCAGTACGTCTCGGTCGGTGGGTGGGGCGCCGCAACCGAGGCGGACGGCGGGGGCCTGGAATTCATCTTGAGCACGGCGACGGCGACACCGCGGGCGGTGGAGTTGCTGGCGATGAGTGTCTATTACCACCGCGGCGGCCGCCTGGGACTTGGTCACACGGTTCCGATCGGGGAGCCGTGGTTGCCGGGTTCGGCCTGCGATCACTTGCTGATCACGCTGCCGTACCCGTTTGGGCCAGCCCTGCAGACCTGCCATGTGGGTGACCGGCATGTCGATTTTCTGTGGCTGCTGCCGGTGACTGCGGCCAAGCGCGATTTCAAGGCGGCCAACGGCCTGGAGGCGCTGGAGAGCAGGTTCGAGCGGGCAGGGGTGAAGTACTGGGATGCCCGCCGCCGGTCCGTGGTTTGACGGCCCAGACCCGGCTGGTTCCGATCGTCACGGTGGCCTGGCTTGCCGCTGGTAGTGGCAAGCCAGGGCGCGGTGCTGGCGGCGGCGCCGCCAGGCCGACCATCGCAGCCGGTGCCGGGCGTCTTTCACCGGATCGATGACCAGCGCGCCGAAGAGCGCGACGATTTCGTTGCGGGTCAGCGGGACCTGACCGGCTGGCGGCGGGCGGCGGGTGTGCTCGGTAGCGGCGGCGACGGTGAGGAACGCAAGGGCCAGCATGGCCAAGGTGGTCCACCGGTACCAGGAGCTCCACCGGCGGACCTGGTGGTCGTCCAGCCCGGTCAGGCCCTTGGCAGCTTGGAAATTCTCTTCAATCGGCCACTGCTGATACCGGTGAAGTAACAATCGTCTCTAGCGTGACGCCCGGGTCCGGGGCGATACTCGGCGTGGGAGCACTGTTGCAGGCGGCGATGGTGGTTCGCCGGCTGTGGTCAGCGGCGGCGGGTGAGCGCGATGCAGCCGAGTGCCGGGAATGCGGTGACTCCCGATCCCCTGGTCTGGGTGCTGTTGCCGCCGGAGCGGCGGGCTGCGGCGGTCGCGCTGCTGGCGGCGCTGGCGGCGAGAGCGGCTGCCCGCGTGGCGGGAGGCGGTCGTGATGAGCCTGGCCAGGTACCGGCGGCAGGGCCAGCCGCAGCAG
>Ga0126374_10000381_pt1 | contig 10985 bp, 5 predicted proteins | sample PanSoiMetPlot_12_FD_89874 | JGI IMG/M metagenome (GOLD analysis project Ga0126374, IMG submission 89874) | Tropical forest soil microbial communities from Panama - MetaG Plot_12 | ecosystem: Environmental > Terrestrial > Soil > Tropical forest > Bulk soil | place: Panama | collected 2016-02-17
AAATCCCTCGTCGTTCAGCTCGATGCCATTCATGTTGTAGCGCACAAGGAACTCGTCCAGCTCTTCTGCCGACGCACCTTCCATCGCCGTCAGAAACTGGAACACGGAGAACGGGGTTTTCTGTTTCGAGAGCATGCGCTTGGCTAGTTTCGCGCAGCCTGACAGCCGATCGGAAAGATTCAGCGCTTTCGAAATCATGATCCGCGATTCGCCATCGGTCCAATACGTCGGTGCCGAGCCCTGATACGCGACGCCGATGCCGATCTCGAGCGCCGGCAGGTCTGCGCTGGCCGCCTGATCGTTATACGAATTGCATACCCCCAGGATGTGTCTCGAAAGCACGCACGCCTTGGCTACCGGACGCGCGTACGAGCGGCTTGCTTCCGTCTCAAAAATCGCCAAAACGATCGCATCTCCCTCAATGAACACTTTCTTCGCCGAATAGCGCTCCAGCAAACGCTTTACCGGCTCGTGCAGGTTCAGGCTGAAGTGTGAGGCCGGGCTCAACCCTCTCGCCAGCAAGTCCTGCGTCATCTTTGTCGACCCGCGAACGTCGGCCTTGATAATCACATGAGAGACGACGTGGTCCTGCTCCGGTCTTGCTTCCTCCTTCAACAGGCATTCGTACAGTCGGTTGTTCAACCGCGACAACTCGCGCACCTTTTCCGCCGTCACCAGGTTGATCCGCTCCATGCACGCTGCGACGTGCTCGGCATCGTGCAAATCCCGCCGCAAGCGGAAAAAGTCCATCGCAAATCTCAACACCGTCGCCTGGATCTCATCCCGCGAATACCGCCGTATTCGCTTGGTTAGCTCTTCAAGAGGCTTCATCGAAAGCCGTTTCGCCGGCACCTGCTTTAGCAATTCTTCCACCCGCTTCGATTCTTCCCTTGAAACAAGCGCTTTTCTCAATTGCTGCAGGTGAACTGGCGGACAAAAATCCGTTGCGATCGGCCGGATTTCGTAGCTCGCCAGGATGTGGATTGTGAGCTCCCGGTCTTCCAGACGGTTGGCCAACTGCCCCAGCAGCTTCGCTCGCGACGCACGTTCCTGCTCCTCCGCCCCGAAGGCGTCAAACAGCCTCCGTGCATTCTCGGGCTCGTTCAGGTAATCGCCCAGCTTCCCCTGGTAATCCTTATGCACAAACTCGATTTGCTTTTTCGCGCCGTCCAACTGTGGTGCCAATTCTTCAAGCTTCGTCTGCAGCGCCTTGAGCCTCTTTTCCAGTTCACTGACCGACACTCGCATCCCGGCCGGATCCGCCGAGCTCAACAACTTGTTGAAGAGTCCGTCGCCCCGCTCGAGTTTCTTTTTGAGCGCGTCGCGTTGCTCTTCGAGCCCGCCGATTGCCCGGCGAACCTTCCCGGCCTCAGCTAGCAAGTTCTCGTAGGTCAGCACCCCCTTCGGATTCGATCGGTCTTCCGCAACATCTACTCCGGTCTCTTCCAGAAACTCTTGGAACAGCGCATCCATGGCCTCGAATCGGTCAGGGTCTCGGGCATAATTCCCCAGCAGAATATAATGTTCCAGAAAGTAAAAATCGTCCTTGCCGCCCTCCAGGAAAATCAGACGGTTCTTCAGCATTTCGTAGTACGGCGCGAACTCCTCGCCAAACAACGCCCGTCGCGCCTTCGCGATCACGTTCTCTTCAATGTCCACCAGAATCTGCGCCACGACTTGTCCGATCAGACGCAGTACGTCTCTCCTCGCCGATTGCAATTCCGACAGGCGCGCCTTGATCACGTGGGCCTGCTGGCTCCGCTCGAAATACTCGCCGCGTTTTCGGATGTATTCCTTGCCATCGAGAATCACGCTCGCGAACTGGTTCTGGAGTTCCGTGGTCAGAAACTTAAGAATGGCCAGCCGAAACAGCAGATCGATTTCGATGTTTTTCTGGTGTTTGGCGTTTGTCAGCGCGCTTTGCAGCAGTTCCGTGAGCAGTTTGCGAAAGGTCGTGGAATCGACCGGCTTAGCGTTCCGGAATTCGATACCCGAGAGGTAAGTGCTGCCGGCGTTCTGCCGGATCAGTTCGAACAGGTAGTCGCGCGCCGCGTGCACAAATTTTGGGCTCAGAAACACGTCGTGGTGGATGTTGTCGACGCCGATGGAAAGCGAGGCCATCGGCAAGCTAACCGTATAGCTTTTCAGTGCGTTACGGCTCGATTCGCTCATGCGGCTCTAGTGCATCCATGGGGCACGTAGGCGCTGGACTCGTCGCCTGGCCTTTCCACCTAGGTGCCGGGCCTTAGCCCGGCTTTCGCTGACCGCCACGTACCGCGGTCAGGCCGCCATCCTCGCTTGGCTGGAATGCGCAAACCTCTGGTCCCGGCCCTTTTTCAACCCTAACAGTGGCCTACGCCGCCCGCAAGGAACCGCAAGTACAGGGGTAGCTAGAAAGTAAGCTGACCCAGTACTCGAGCCCGGCTCAGCCCTTTACCTAGGGCCCCGCCTTCTGCCTGCCCTAAGCTCCAGAGACGCTTGCCCTGACAGGGGAAGCGCGGGTGGGCCGTACCCCGTGGTGTAGCGCTTGAAAGTTGGCCGCAAAAGCGACTGCTCTCTCCAAACCGGCGGGAGGCACACTCTCAAACAGTGCCGCAATCTCACTGCTCCATCACGGTGATGCGTCTGGCATCCCCGCCCAGATGCTCCAAACGCACACGAAGTTGCGGCCAGGCCATCTTCAAAGGAAACTTTTCCGACCACTCCAGGATCACGACTGCCGGCCGCGCAAAAACGTCCTCCAAGCCTACGGTTTCGAAATCGTGAAAATTCTCCACCCTGTACAAATCGCCGTGAAACACCTTCTGCCCGCTCCCGTATTCGTGCACCAGCGTAAACGTGGGACTCGTGACCTCTTCCTCTTTGGCCGCGTGCAGCCCCGCGACAATTCCCTTCGTTAGCGTGGTCTTTCCCGTCCCTAACTCCCCGCTCAACAGCACCAGCACCGGCGCTTTGAGCCTTTCCGCCAGCGCGCGTCCCCAGGCAACGGTTTCCTCGGCCGACCGCGTGATGACTTCTTCACCCACGCGCCCGCAACTCCTCCAGCAGTGTCCGCCGCGCGTACGGAATTGTCTGCGTCAACTCGCTCGCAAGAACCCCTGAAGCGTCCGTCGGCGCGCTTAGCAACTCCGCGGCTCGACCATGCAGATACACACCAAGGGCCAGCACACGCAAAAAGTCCTCGGTCCCGAACTGCCCGATTAGTGCCGCCAGCAGACCCGTCAACACATCGCCCGATCCTCCCTTCGCGAGCGCCGCATTTCCCGTGGTGTTCACGAAAACCTGTCCCTTCGGCGAAGCCAACACGGTGTGAAAGCCCTTCAATATCACGTAGGCCTCCCACTGCTTCGCCGCGTCGACCGCCGTCCTCAACCTGTCTTTCTGCACCCCGGCGCTTGTAGTGCCTAACAACCTGGCCATCTCTCCCGGATGCGGCGTGACTGCCAGATGTTGCGTCCGCTTGTCCCGCAGCAAATTCGCGTGCCCGGCGAACGCGTTCAGCCCGTCGGCATCAAGGACGATCGGAAGATCCGCCTGCGCCACCATGCCGCGGATAAACTCCGTTGTTTCGTCGTGGACGCCCAAGCCCGGGCCCAGTGCCAACACCGTCTTTCCGCGCAAAATCTCTTCCACACGCTTCGAGCGCAGACTCTCGGCCGCGATCGTTCCGGTCGAAGTCGTCGCAAGCCATTCCGTCATATACTCCGGGTGGGAAGCCGCCACAATCGCCAGGGTCGGCTCCGGCGCCGCAACGGTCACCAGGCCCGCGCCCCCTCGCAGCGCGGATGCTCCGGCCATCACTGCGGCTCCGGTTTTTCCGACCGAGCCCGCAATCAGCAGAACGTGGCCGTATGAACCTTTGTGAGCGTCCGCCGCCCGGACGAGCGGCCAATCCGCAAATTCTTCCGGTCCCGCCCAACGCAGCGTGCCCTTCCCCACTTCCTCTATCAATTCCGCCGGCGAGCCGATCCCCCGCACATAGAGCTGCCCGCAGCAGGCCGCATCACCCGATATCAATTGCCCTAGCTTGGGCGCTGTGAACGTTACCGTCAGGTGTGCGCGCACGACCGGCCCCGCTGCCGCCTCGCCATCGGACGGCAATCCCGAAGGCGTATCCACTGCGACGATCCACGATGGAAGCGCCGCTGTGGCCTTTCGCGAGACCCCGTTCAACTCGTCGATCACCTGACCCACCACGCCCGTCGCCGACCCGCGAATTCCCGTCCCCAACAACGCATCCACGATCACTTCCGCACCAAGCGCTTCACTGCGCACCTTCTCCCACTGCTTCGGCGTCTCGCTCACGTGTACTTTCCCGCCCTCTTCCTTCCAGCGTCTGTAATTCTTTGCCGCGTCTCCCTTCAATTCCTTCGCCGCGGCAAACAGGTACACCTCCACCTGCTCCGCCTCTTCTTTCAGGTGTCGCGCGGCCACGAACCCGTCTCCACCGTTGTTGCCCTTTCCGCAGAACACACACACTCGCCCCGGAGGCTTCCCGCTCTTATACCCGTATTGTTCAAGGAAAACGTCAACGACGCTCTTTCCCGCCGCCTCCATCAACTGATCGCCTGGAATGCCGAAACGCACCGTCGTCAGACGGTCCACTTCCCGCATCTCGTCAGCCGTCAGCGCTTTCATTGAGGACGCCCTGCCCTTTCCTCTGATCGATTTTCCTCTGAGAGCAGTCCTTAAAAAAAAGACTCGCTCGACGTCGCCGCACGAATCCGCCGCGTGCGGAAGACTGCCCATGAGTATCATCAGGAGCAGGGCGAGGGAGCTGTTTTCCCCAAAATTCAAAAAAAAATGCAGTCCCTCGGCCAACGCCGTCGCTCGGCTCTTCACAACATCCAGCCGCCGCTCACGTTTACCACCTGCCCGGTTATGTATTCGGCTTCCTCGGATGCGAAAAACGCGACAGCTGCCGCCACATCATCCACCGTCGGCGGCCGGCCAATCGGGTAACGCGCGTCGCGCAGTTTCCGTGCTTCTTCGAGGCTCAGATCTTTCTCGTCGATGCTCGATGGATTCACTACGTTCACAGTGATCCCGTTTTTTGCCTCCTCGAGCGCCAGGGAACGAGACAGCGCCACCACCGCCGCCTTCGCCGCCGCGTAAGCCGAAATCTTCGCCTGTCCGAACGCGCGTTCCGCTCCCACCGCCCCCAGGTTAATGATTCGGCCCCACCGGCCCTTGCGCATCAGCGGTAACGCCCCGTGGCACATGTAAAAGACGGTGGTCACGTTGGAGTCAAAGATGCTCTTCCACTCTTCCCTCGACGAGTCCGCCAGCGTGCCCCACCGAAAATCGCCCACATTGTTCACCAACACGTCGATCCGCCCGTAGCGGTCGGCCACGGTTTTCACCAATTGGTCTGCGCGTCCCGGAAGGCTCACATCGGTTTCGACCGCCAGGCAATCCGCCCCTGCCGCCTGCATCTGCCGAAGAGCCGTTTGCGCTGCCGCTTTATTGGCGCGATACGCAAATGCCACTCGCGCTCCCTCCTGCGCCATGCGATGCGCGATCCCTCTTCCGATTCCGCGACTCCCGCCCGTCACCAACGCGACCCGGTTTCGCAACGACATTCTCTACCCTCGCAAAAAGCTGCAAGTATAATCTACTCTTCTTCCCTTCACTACCTCACTTCAGTTTCACCACGATCACCGTCATATCGTCCGCCTGTTCGGGACTGCCTGACCATTCTTCTGCCGTCGTCATCAGCGACTCGGCTATCTTCTTCGGCGTTGCCTGCCGCACCCGCTGCGCTGCGGCCTCCAGCCGCGATACGCCAAACTCTTCGCCATACGCATTCTCCGGTTCCACGAGCCCGTCGCTGTATCCGATCAGCACTGCATCCTCCGGGACTACCACGCAACCCTCCTGGTAGGCGTAGTCTTCCACCACGCCCAGCACGATCCCGCCCTTATCCAGGTGAATGCCCTTGCCGTCCCAGAGACAGAACCCCGGTAGGTGCCCCGCATTCGTGTACCGCAGCCTGCGCGTGGCTATGTCATAGACCGCGACAAAAAATGTCGCGAAGCGGTCGTCTCCCGTATTCCGTACCAGGTGCTTGTTTAACCGTGCGACTAGTTCGGCGGTGCTCATCTTCTCGCCTTCCGGCGTCAGCAACTGGCTTCGCAGCGCCGCTTGCAAGCTCGCCATCAGGAGCGCCGCCGAAATCCCCTTTCCTGAGATGTCTGCGATCGCCATCGCCACCCGGCTCTCGCTCAACTGAATGAAATCGTAGTAATCCCCGCTCACGCTTCGCGCCGCCCGACAAATGGCTTCGATCTCCACGCCGACAACCTGCGGCAGATTTCGCGGGAACAACTGGTCTTGCACCTCCCGTGCGATGGATATTTCGTTCTCGAGCCTCTGCAGATGCTTCTGTTCGTCGATCAACCGGTTGATCGAGTTCGTCATGCTGTTGAACGACTCGCCCAGAGCGCCCAACTGGTCTTTCCGCTCCACCCGCACTCGGTGCGAGAAATTCCCTGCCTGGACAAACTGTGTCGCGTTATACAGATCGCTGACCGTTCGCGTGATTGCGCGTGTCTGTACCCCCCCGATAACCGCCGCCGCAATCTCGATCAGCAGAAAGATCGCCGCAATCAGTTCCAGCTCGAACACCTTTGCCCCGCTCAGTTCTCCGATCGAGGCGAAAATCCTGCGGTTCAGCTCCGACCGCCGGGCCCGAAAAAACGCAAACACGGGATGCTCCCGCTCGACCGTTCCATCCTCTCCTAGGTAAACCGCCGCCAGTTGCGAAAATCCGTCCACCTCCGGATCGATCCATGATTTGGGTGGCAAAAGCCGGCGCTTGTGCGTCAGCACAGGCTGCCCGACGCCTTTGTAAAATTTTTTGCTAATGCTCAGGGCCGTCGGCTCCAGTACTCGCTGGACCAGCGATATCTCGATTGGTCCAAGGTCCGGGGCCACTCCCTCCAGAAAATCGGGATTTATTGGCACGCTCAACTCGATCAGTCGCCGGCCCCGGGGAGACTCCGCTTCCCTCAAGCCCACGAGCCGAAGTTGCGCTCCGGTCTGCACCAGCCCTGCAAACGACTTCGCCTCCGGTCCTGCGACGGCACGGAAATACTCCGGTTTCGCATCAAAATTCACTTTCAGCCCTAGCAGTTTCTTGCCCTCTGCGATTTCCACCTGCGCGGCCAGTCTCTTTTCAAGCGCTGTTTCGTCGATGCCTGGCGGGAGCGTCGCCTCCGCCGCGGCGATATGCGCGGCCGAATTGCCCAGGAGCTCGGTTCGGTCCTCAATATCGTGGTACAGCAAATAAGCCGCAAGCTGCGAATACAGGATCTGCGCCCCGATACTGGCCAGAATTAGAATCAGCAGAATCGGTACGAACCCAATAAAGAGATACGCGACCATCAGCCGGTTTCGCAGACTCCACAGCAACTCGCTGCGCCAACTCGTCCAGAAGCGGTAGAGCAAATAGAACGCGGCCGCGATCCCCAGCAAACGGGCCGGCCCCATCCATGTTGCGCCTTGCGATGAAATCCCAGCCAGACCCGCCCACAGCCCGAACGCGCACACGACCAGCGCCACCCAGTCCAGCTTCGACAGGCCCTCCCAAAATGATTTCCGCTGATTTCCTGTCCCGTTCATGAGCGAAGTGGTTGAAAGGACACTTTACCCGATTCGCGGCGATCGAACGAGCCCTCACCTTTGCAGCAAATCGGGAAAAGCTCGAACCGGCCGTTTGCGGCCTTTTCGTAGGGCACAGTACTGATTACCCCGAGCCTCGAAGGACTCGGCCGTTTTTGCGGCCAACAAGGATTTATTCCGTGCTTATTGGCTTTGGCATGATTGCGCGTGCGCAAAGAAAAACACGACCAGCCTTGCCCGGTCTACTCTTCGCCCAATTGCGGGTTGCTCACTCGGCTATGGTAGCGGCTGTAGGTAAAGTAGATGACCAGTCCGATCACAAGCCAGATGATCAGACGCGCCCAGTTCACCCACCCAAGCTTGTACATCATGTACCCGTTGAATCCGATCCCCAGAAACGGCACAAGAGGCACCAGCGGCGTCCGAAACGGCCGTGGCTGAGCCGGGTCAGTGCTCCTGAGCACCATCACCGCGATGCAAACAATCACAAACGCGAGCAGTGTCCCGATGTTCACCATCTTCCCGATGTCGTCAATCGGCGTCACGCTGCCCACGATCGCCGCCAGGAACCCCACCAGGATCGTGTTCTTGTAGGGCGTCCGGAATTTCGGGTGCACGGCGGCGAAGAACTTCTGCGGCAGCAACCCGTCCTTCGCCATCGCATAGAGCACGCGGGTCTGGCCCAAGAGCATGACCAGCATCACGCTGGTTAGACCGGCCAGGGCGCCCAGGACGATGATATGCGACGCGGTCGAAAGGTTTCGGTCGAGAAACGCGCGCGCCACCGGCGCTTCGATGTTCACGTCCTGCCAATGAACCATTCCGGTCAGCACAGCCGCGACCGCAATGTAAAGAGCCGTACATACAAGGAGTGAAACGATGATCCCGATAGGCAGATCTCGCTGCGGATTCTTTGCCTCCTGCGCTGTAGTTGAGACCGCATCGAAGCCGATGTACGCGAAGAATATATACGCCGCGCCGGCTCCAATTCCGCTAAAACCCATGGGCGCAAACGATTGCCAATCATGGCCCCAGTTGACCGTGTTGACGTAGCGCGAGCCCAGCGCGATGACGAACAGCACCACGGACACCTTGATCACCACGATCGCGGCGTTGAATCGCGCGCTCTCCTTGATTCCGATCACCAGGACCGTCGTGATGATCAGCGCTACAAGAAAAGCCGGTAAATTGAACCCGATCTCCGCTCCGAAAATTCGCGGTGCATTCAACAGCTCGTGCGCCCGTTGCATCAATTCGGGCGAATGTGCGGCCAGCAGCGCATCCGCCTTGTCGAGGAATGCTTGCGTTCCCGGAACCAGCGACGGGTCTCCGACCCTGGTCATTTCCCGTGCCACGATTTTCTGGGCTTCTCCGAGTCCCGTCCAGTGGTCGTAGGCAAGCCACAAAGGCATTTTGATGTGAAATATATCCAGCAGCTCAATGAAGTGATTTGACCAGCCCGAGGAGACCGTGCTCGCCCCCATCGCGTATTCAAGCGTGAGGTCCCATCCGATAATCCAGGCAAAAAGTTCGCCAAGGGTTGCGTACGCGTAGGTGTAAGCGCTTCCCGCGATGGGAATCATCGCGGCAAATTCCGCGTAGCACAAAGCCGCAAAAGCGCAACCGAGGCCCGAAATTACGAACGACAGCATCAAGCCCGGGCCTGCGTAGTGCGCACCCAAGCCGGAAAATACGAAAATGCCGGCGCCAATCACCGCGCCAACCCCCAAAGCCGTCAATTGAAACGGCCCCAGGGTTTTCTTCAAGCTGTGTTCGCCGGACTCTCTCGCTTCCTCGATCAAACGATCGAGCGACTTCCTGGCAAACAAGGGGTTGCCCATGCAACTCCTCCTTCGTCCCTCAGCTTTCCAAAATCAAACCGCTTCGCGAATCAGCTCAGAATCCCGGGGCCGCGGAGCCGCTAGGAAAAGCCGTGATCCCTCGCGATCTTGATGCGTGGGTCTTGGCTAATCGCTCGAATCACCGTCGCCGGTCGGCTTACTTGCCACACCCTTCTTCCGCGACCACAACCAATACACCGGTACGCCGAGCAGCACGATCACCATGCCGCCGCCCGCGGTTGAAGTCTTGTACAGCAAGATCACGCCCATGATGCCGGAAGCAGCTATGATGTACAGCAGCGGAAGCAAGGGATACCCAAAAGCTCGGTACGGCCGATCGGCATTCGGCCGCTTCCAGCGCAGCACAAAAATTCCCGCAATCGTCAACACGTAGAAAAGCAACGCTGCAAACACGACGTAATCCAGCAAATTGCTGTACACATTTCCATACGTGCCATTCGGATTGCGCGTCCGCATCAGGATCAGCACCACGATCCATATGCCTTGATAAACCAGCGCCGTCTCCGGCACGCCCTTAGCATTCAGCTCCCCGGTGGCTTTGAAGAACAATCCGTCTTTCGCCATGGCATAAGCCACGCGCGACCCGGCCAGAATCAGACCGTTGTTGCATCCGAACGTAGAAATAATGATGGCCATCGCCATAATCAGCGCGCCCTTTGCACCAAAAATCGCCGAAAGCGCCGCCGTGGCTACGCGATCGTCCGGCGCATTCTGGATCTGCGCCAGCGGCAGCGCGCACAGGTAGGCAAAATTTGCCAGACAATAGAGCGTAAGCACGATCACCGTGCCAAACACCATCGAAAGCGCCACGTCCCGCTTCGGATTCTTCACCTCGGCCGCCGTGAATCCGATGTTGTTCCATGCATCGGCCGAAAACAGCGAACCCACCTGGGCCACCGCCAGCGCCAGCAGTAGCCCGTACCATCCACGCCCCGCGGTCACCGTCGGAATCAGCCCCTGCAGGAAGTTGGCCCCCGGCGCGATGGTGTTTGCTCCTCGAACGGCCCACAGATGCGCGAAATTATCCGCGATCGCCGCCCCATTTCTCGCGACAAACACGCCCAGAAAAATCACTCCCAGCAGCGCCAGCATCTTCGCTGACGTAAAGACATTCTGGATCCACTTCCCAAGCTTCACGCCGCGAGTGTTGAGAAACGTCAGGAACACGATCATCAGCACCGCCACAAGCTGTTGCAGCGACAAACTGATCGCGAATTTCGACGAGAAATTAATGGGTGGTACGATCCACGTGGTTGGCGATATCTGCGGGAACAACACCCCGAGGTAGCGTGAAAATCCGATGGACACGGCCGCGATGGTTCCTGTCTGAATCACCAGAAAGAGCGTCCACCCGTACAAAAATCCCCACAACGGCGAGAAGGCCTCCCGCAAATACACGTACTGCCCGCCGGCATGGGGGAACAGCGCCGCCAGTTCTCCATACGCCAGCGCCGCGGTGATCGTCAGCACTCCCGTCAGTAGCCACGTCAGCAGTAAGCC
>Ga0126374_10000383_pt1 | contig 10968 bp, 8 predicted proteins | sample PanSoiMetPlot_12_FD_89874 | JGI IMG/M metagenome (GOLD analysis project Ga0126374, IMG submission 89874) | Tropical forest soil microbial communities from Panama - MetaG Plot_12 | ecosystem: Environmental > Terrestrial > Soil > Tropical forest > Bulk soil | place: Panama | collected 2016-02-17
CCTCGCAGCGAGAAGTTGTCAAGAAGAAAGCGACGATGGAAGCAAAAAAATGAAGGGATTCCGACCAAGCGCGGTGAACGCGCCGCGGCAGAGCCTCATTTCGAGGCCGGAAAGAGCATATGGGACGGCTGGAGATTGCGGCGGCGGCAGTCGTCGAGATACAGGACGAGATAGTTTTTGAGCACGTAGTCACCGCTGTTGTAGCCAAGTTCGCTCGCCGCCTGATCTATCGCGGGACCGGGGCCCTCGAGTTCCACGAAAGTGCCAATGGGTGTTTCGTCGAAATCGATCACGAGGCCCTTGGCCCATTTGAAGCGGGCAGGAAACCGGTACGCGGTGCGATATTTTTCGTAGCGGAACCAGCCTTTGAGGCCAAGTCCTTCGAAGATTTTCTGAAGCGAGGCAGGATCGGTGAGGGCCAGTTCGATCTCCTCGCGGACCTTGTGGCGGCGGTCCGCGCGAGGAGCGGCGGGGCCCATGGCCAGTTGGTCGGGGGGACTTTTGAACGTCAGAAGGGAGCGCGACGAGGACTTAAAGGAGTTCTTGCCGCGCGCCGCTGGGGTCTCCGTACGGATGCGGAGGAGCTGGCCGTGCTTGGCGAGGCCTCCATCGGGCGTATCGAAGATCAGATTGAGCTCGTGGGAACGCGGTGAGACGACCTTTGCGCCGAGTTTCTTGAGTGCGCGGAGGAAGGATCTGGGGTCGTCGATTTTGAGCTTGATCTCCGTTTCGCGAGACATGCAGTGATTGTACGGGAAGAAAAGAAAAGTGCACAGTGGCCTGGCGCGACTTTGGCCGCGAAGGCCTGCCGGGACTTGAGGCCTAGGCTGGGCGTCGAACAAGCAGGCTCCTCCATCAAGGCTCAAGGGTTGGCCACTATCAACGCAGACGAAGTTCGGATAGGATAACGAGCGAAGGGCTTGCCTGCGTCTTACTGCGCATAGGGCCGGCAGGCAGACTTTGCCTGGTGCAGGGTGAGCGAGCCCGTCTCGCAAGGCGGAGCCGGACGCAAACAGCGCTCCGAAGACTTTCACAGAACACATGGCGCACGACTTGAAAACGGGAAGGGTAGGGTATTCCCCAAAGGGCCTCGGGAGCGAAGGCCGCAGCGAAGGAGGAGCCGGGAATGCGCGCAGGGGCCCGTCGGTAGGAAGCGCGGGCGGGGTCGGACTCGAAGCGCCCACGGCAGCACGGGAACCTGTGGAGCATGTCATCCACGGAGATCGCCGGGTGGACCACTATGCGTGGTTGAAGAACCGGAACGATCCAAGGGTAAAGGAGTACCTGGAAGCTGAGAACGCGTATGTCGAGGCGATGATGAGATCTACCGAGGGGTTCCAGGAGAAGCTGTACCGGGAGATGCTCGGGAGGATTCAGCAGACGGATTTGAGCGTACCGTACCGGCTGCGAGGGTATTTGTATTACACGCGGACCGAAGAGGGAAAGCAGTACCCGATTTACTGCCGGAGGAAAGAGGGTCTAGGCGAAGCTCAAGGGGCGCCGAGGGAGCAGGAAGAGGAAGTGCTCCTGGACCTGAATGAGTTGGCCAAGGCACATACTTTCATGGGGTTGGGGATCTTCGAGGTAAGCGAAGACAACAATCTGCTGGCCTACGCAACCGACACGACCGGATACAGGCAGTACACCCTGGAGGTGAAAGACCTACGCGCGCGGAGGCTGTGGTCTTCCGGGCATGAAGGCGACCAGGCGAGCATCTTTCGCGTGGAGCGGGTGACCAGTGCTGCATGGGCTTCGGATCACCGGGCGCTTTTCTACGTGACGGAAGATGCGGTGACCAAGCGCTCGAATCAGCTGTGGCGCCACGTGGCGGGCCAGGACGCGCGAGACCAGCTCGTCTATGAAGAGAAGGACGAGAGATTCCGGATGGATGTCGAAAAGAGCCGGAGCGGCGCGTATCTCTTCCTGGTGATCAATAGCCACACGACGAGCGAAATCCGGTATTTGCGGGCCGACCGTCCCGACGCAATGTTCCAGCTGGTCGCGGAACGCGAAGAGGAGCACGAATACTACCTGGAGCATCACCCGGGAAGTGCGGCGGACCGAGCCGGCGGAATTTTCTTCATAAGGACAAACAGCGGCGGAAGAACGTACCGCTTGATGACGGCGCCGACGGCGGATCCTCGGAGGCCGCATTGGCAGGAAGTGCTGCCGAACCGGCCGGGAGTGATGCTCTCAGGAGTCGAGGCTTTTCGAACGCATGTGGTGCTCTTTGAGCGGGAAGACGGCTTGCCATATCTGCGGATCGTCGATCTGACGCGAGAAGCGCCGAACGCGCTCGCGGCATCGAAGCGGATTGAATTTGCGGAGCCAGCCTACCACGCGATGATGGGATCCAATCCCGAATTTGACGCCGCCTTCGTGCGGTTTCAGTACGAGTCGTTCGTCACGCCGCGATCGGTCTACGACTACCACGTCAAGACGGGCGAAAGGACTTTGCGAAAGCAGCAGCCGGTGTTGGGTGACTACGATCCAACAAAGTACGTCAGCGAACGCCTGCACGCGACCGCGCAGGATGGCACGCAAATCCCCCTTTCGGTCGTGAGGAGGAGGGATACGTTGCGGGACGGAAGCGCTCCGCTGCTGCTCCACGGATACGGCAGCTACGGATTTTCGATGCCGGTGGCCTTCAGTTCAAACCGGTTGAGCCTGCTGGACCGCGGGGTGATATTTGCCGTTGCCCATATTCGTGGCGGCGGGGAGCTCGGCAAGCCATGGCACGATGCGGGCCGAATGCGGAACAAGATGAATACATTCACGGATTTTATCGCGAGCGCGGAGTCGCTGATCGCGAGGCGGTATACGTCCCCGAAGAAGCTGGCGATTGAGGGGGGAAGCGCGGGCGGCCTGCTGATGGGCGCGGTAACAAACCTGCGGCCGGAATTGTTTCAAGCGGTGGTCAGCCACGTGCCCTTTGTGGATGTGCTGAATACCATGCTCGATCCCTCCCTGCCCCTGACGGTCGGCGAGTATGAGGAGTGGGGAAACCCGCAGGTTGCCGAAGAGTATTTTTGGATGAAGCAATATTGCCCGTACACAAACCTAGAGCGGAAGGCTTATCCGCCTATGCTGGTAAAGACGGCGCTGAACGACAGCCAGGTGATGTATTGGGAGCCAGCGAAGTACGTCCTGAAATTGCGCACGCTGAAGACGGACGGACACGTACTGCTGCTGAAGACAAACATGGGTGCGGGACACGGAGGAGCGAGCGGGCGGTACGACTATTTGCGGGAGATCGCCTTTGATTACGCGTTTTTGCTCCTAGAGTTGGGGATTGTGGAGTAAGAGAAAGTGCTCAGCGACAGGCACTGACTACCACACATGAGTGAAGCGACAACGCCACTAATGCAGCAATACAACGCGGTGAAAGCGCGCTATCCGCACGCGCTGCTGCTGTTCCGGCTGGGCGATTTTTACGAGCTGTTCTACGAAGACGCGATGATTGCGTCGCGAGAGCTGCGGATTACGCTGACTTCGAGAAACCGGGAAAAAGGACAGCCGATTCCCATGTGCGGCGTGCCCTATCACGCCGCGGAGTCGTACATCGCGAGACTGATTCGCGCTGGATTCAAAGTTGCCATCTGCGAGCAGATGGAGCAGCCGGGGCCAGGGAAAAAGCTGGTGCGGCGAGAGGTTTCGCGCGTCATCACACCCGGAACGGCGACCGACGTGGCGGTTCTGGACGCCCGAGAGAACAATTTTCTTGCGGCCGTCGCGCAGAACACGGCCAATGCGACGATTGGGCTGGCACTGGTAGATCTATCGACCGGCGAATTTCAGGCAACGGAATTCTCCGGTGCACGCGCCGAAGAATTGCTGAGAGACGAACTGCAGTTAGTGCGGCCGCGCGAGACCCTACTGGCTCGCCCTCAGCAGTTGTTCGAAACGGCCAAAAATACTTTGCTCGACGGAATGGGCGGAGTGGAAACCCGGCTGGAAGACTGGGTCTTCCAGCGCGATTACGCGGAACGCATTTTGCGGGAACAGTTTGGCGTTGCGGAGTTGACCGGATTTGGTTTGACCGCCCACACGCTGGCCCTGTGCGCAGCGGGAGCGGTGATTCACTACCTGCGCGAGAATGCAGCCCGCGGGGACGATGCACCAAGCGTCGAAGCACTGCAGCACCTTGACCGCATTCGGTTTTACGAACAGCACGATGCGATGGTGCTGGACCCAGTATCGGTAAGGAACCTCGAGTTGCTAGCTCCGATTTTTGCCGAAGAAACGAAGGGGAGCGGTCCGGCAACTTTGATCGGCGCGCTCGATCTGACGGTGACGGGGATGGGGGCACGGCTGCTGCGCAGTTGGATTCTGCGGCCGTTGATCGATCCGGACGCGATCGAGGCCCGGCTAGGTGCCGTAGCGCATCTGCTACAGCAAACCGTAGTGCGCGGCGAGATCCGGAAAGAGCTGCGCGGTATCCATGATCTGGAGCGGTTGACGAGCCGGATTACGCTCGGGCAGGCGCTGCCTCGGGAACTCCTGGCGTTGCGCAAATCGCTGGCACAGTTGCCGGTGTTGAGAGAGTTTACCGTGGACCGGTCAGGCAGCGCGAAAGGGAGTGAGTTGCTCCGCGAGTTGCATGACGAGATTGACGAACTGGTGGACGTGCGGGAATTGCTGGAGAAGGCGATTGCCGACGAGCCCCCGGCACTGGCAACGGACCCCGGCATTATCCGGGCCGGCTACGCGGCCGAACTCGACGAGCTGCGAAATTTGAGCCAACACAGCAAGCAGATCATCGCGTCGATGGAGGAACGGGAGAGAAAGCGGACGGGAATTGCGTCGCTAAAGATCCGGTTCAACCAGGTGTTCGGATATTACATCGAGGTTTCGAAACCGAATCTGCATCTTGCACCCTCCGACTACGAGCGGAAGCAGACGCTCGTGAACGCCGAGCGGTTTACGTCGCCGGAGCTGAAGGATTACGAGCGGAAGATCCTCGCAGCGGACGAGCGCATTTTGCAGATCGAGCGGCAATTGTTCGTCGACGTTCGAGGGAGCATTGCCGCTAAGGCGTCGCGGCTGAGACGCACGGCGGCGGCGATTGCCAAACTGGACGTGCTGGCGTCGTTCGCGAAGCTGGCGGCCGACCGCAATTACACCCGGCCGGAATTCAATGCTACAGGTGAATTGCTGATCATCGGCGGACGGCATCCGGTAATCGAAGAATTGTTGAAGCAAAAGGGCGAGCGCTTCGTGCCCAATGATCTGTGCTTCGAACCGGGCCGGCAACAGTTGCTCTTGATCACGGGGCCGAACATGGGGGGTAAATCGACGTACCTGCGGCAAGCCGCAATGATTGTGCTTATGGCGCAAGCGGGTTCGTACGTGCCAGCGCGGCAGGCAAAACTGCCGCTGACGGACCGGATTTTTACACGAATCGGAGCAAGCGATAATCTGGCCCGGGGGCGGTCCACGTTCCTTGTCGAAATGAGCGAGGTCGCCGCGATTCTGAACCATGCAACGCCGTCGAGTCTGGTGCTGCTCGACGAGGTGGGGCGTGGGACGGCGACGTTCGACGGGCTGAGCATTGCATGGGCGGTCGTAGAGCATTTACAGAAGAACACACGGGCTCGGACCTTGTTTGCGACGCACTACCACGAGTTGACCGAATTGGCTGATCTGCTGCCGGCGGTAAAGAATGTGCATGTGAGTGTGAAGGAGACGCCGAACGAAATCATTTTCTTGCGGCGCGTGGAGCCCGGGAGCGCGGACAAAAGCTATGGGATCGAAGTCGCGCGGCTGGCGGGACTGCCGCGAAGCGTGATCGAGCGGGCCAGAGAGGTGTTGAAGAAGCACGAGCAGAGTGAACATGAGTTGAGCGAGACGCTGACGCCGGGAGCGGTAGCGGGGCCGAATAGAAATGGATACCAAGGGGTAATGTTCACCGCACTGGATCGCGCGGTCATTGACAGCTTGAAAGCGGCAAACCTGGATGAGCTGAAACCGATTGAGGCGCTGAACCTGCTGGCCGAGCTGAAGAAGCAGATTTCGTGAGCGGGCGCAGTCCATGGCCGCGAGTGGCCGCTAGGCCGCAAACCAAGAACAACACGCGGACGGCGGGTTGAACCGGCCGCTACAAGAGCACCGATCGGAATGGATGGAGGGGTGGAGGTGTGTTAGAACGGAGCAAGTGAGGCGACGCGATGCTGGTGATGGGGTTGATGAGCGGAACGTCAGCGGACGGAATTGATGTCGCATTGGCGAGCGTGAACGGCACGCCGCCCCTCCTAGAAAGCCAGCTCTTGGCGCATGCGACCATGCCCATGCACGCGGCCGTGCGCAAGGAAGTGCTGCGGATCGCGGAAGGAGGGAGTTGCACGGCGGGGGAAATCAGCCAGTTGAACTTTCGTGTGGGAGAAGAGTTCGCGGCGGCAACGATTGCGGCCTGCAAAAAGTTTCGCGTCCGACTTCGAAACGTGCAGCTAATCGGGAGTCATGGACAGACGATTTTCCATCAGGGAAACGCTGTGACGTTTTTGGACAGCAAAACGGCGTCGACACTACAGATCGGGGAACCGAGCGTGATCGCGGCCCGCACGGGGATTCCCACGGTGGGCGATTTTCGCGTGGCGGATATGGCAGCAGGGGGACAGGGGGCGCCGCTGGTGCCGTACGTGGACGCCTTGCTACTTCGAGATGAGCGGATCGGAAGAGTGGCTCTGAATCTGGGAGGCATCGGGAACGTGACGGTGCTGCTGCCACAATCCGGCCTCAATCACGTGCTGGCATTTGATACCGGGCCCGGAAATATGGTGATTGATGCGCTCATGGCGCATTTCACCAAGGGGAGAAAGCGGTTTGACCGTGACGCGAAGATGGCTCGGAGGGGGCGATGCGTTCGATCCCTGCTGGAAGAGTTGTTGAGGGACCCTTATTTGAGGATGGAGCCGCCGAAATCGACGGGGCGGGAACACTACGGGCAGGGATTCGTAGAAAAGCTGCTTCGAAAGGCGAGGAAGTATCGTCTGCGGCCCGAAGATTTGGTGAGAACAGTAACCGTATTCACGGCGTTGAGCGTCGTGGACGCGTTGAACCGCTTCGTGCTGCCGAGGACAGAGATTCGGCAGGTCATCGTGTCGGGGGGCGGGGCGAGAAATCCCTTGATCATGGCGCAGTTAGCGGCGGCGCTGGAACCGACCGAGGTGCTGCCGCTATCGAAGCTGGGGATTCCGGAAGACGCGAAGGAAGCGTATGCGTTTGCGCTGCTGGCCTATGAGACCTGGAACCGAAGAACGGGAAATCTGCCGTCGGCGACTGGAGCCAAAAAAGCCGTGGTTTTGGGAAAGATCTGCTGGGCTGAGCCGGTTCGCAGTCGTGCCGAGCGCTTAGGACGGACAGGAAATACTCCATCAAAAAGACGACCGAGGAAACCGAAGATCCGATGACAATGCCGAAGCGAGTGAGGTCGCTGGCCTGTGGTTTGTTACTGGCCTTTTGCGGGCGCGGCCAGAGGAGGGCGTGGGACGAGACGGAGGTGGTGGCAGGCAATTAGGCGGGGACGGCTTCGTCGCCTCCTAGCGCGGCTTCGATCTGACCGGCAGGGATGGCTCCTTCGCGGCCGAGACACCAGTGGTCTCCGCGGAGTTCCACAATCGTCGACGGCACGGAATCGCTGGTCTCACCGGCGTCCAGGATCAGCGGGATACGATCGCCAAGTTGCGTAAACACCTCGGCGCCGCTAGAGCAGGTAGGTGACCCGGAAACATTGGCGCTGGTACCAGTCAGGGGAACACCGAGTTCGGAGATGAGATTTGAGACGACCGGGCTGTCGGGCCAGCGAAGCGCTACGCGGCGAGTATTGGCGGTGACTTTAAGCGGAAGACGGTTCGAAGCGTCGACGACGATGGTGAGCGGACCCGGCCAGCAGGCTTCCGCCAGGCGGAAGAAATTATCGGGAAGCTCGCGAGCGAGAATGGTGGCGTAGACCAGCGAGTTAATCAGAATTGGGAGGGCGCGGCTCTCGGGGCGCCCCTTGACGCGGAAAATTTCTTCAACGGCAGAAAGATTCACGGGATCAGCTGCAAGCGCGTAGAGCGTATCCGTAGGAACAGCAATGACCGCGCCTCGATTCAGCCAACCGGCAGCATAGCGCAGGACACGGGGATCCGGATTGGCGGCATCAACTTTCAATACCTCTGCAGACAATAGTCCTACCCTGACCTGTTCTGGAGCGGCGGCCAGAGTCCCTGGACCGCTGGTGGCGAAACTATCATACGTGTGGGCAAGGCGCAATGACGGCGGGGACGATCTCGGTACGAAGCAAGGAGCCGCCGGGCTAACGCCGGGCAGGATGACAATCGGCTCCCGGGTATAGGAAAGTGTTAGATTGAGGACGGATTCGAGAGCCTGAGCCGTCGGGAAAATGACGAGAGACCCAAGAGGACGGAGCGATACGGACGTGACTGCCGGTTCACGAGGCACCTTGGCCGGCGTGATTGCGAGCCGGGAGAACCGCTGGCTGAAGGAGTTTCGTGCGGCGCTGCGCGGGGGGGTGCCGACGGAGACAGGCGCTGTCGGAGTGGAAGGGGTGCGGCTGGTGGAAGAGGCCTTGCGCTCCGGCTGCCGTGTCGATGCCGTGCTGTTTAGCGAGAGCGGCGAGCGGCATAGGGAAAAGCTGGCGGCGCTAGTCGGCAGACCGGAAATCCCGTTTCCGGTGCTGCGAACAACGGACCGGTTGTTTGATGGGATAGCGGACACGGAGCATCCGCAGGGGGTGGCCGCCCTGGTGGCGCCGCACCGGCTGGAGCCGCATCAATTACTCGCGACGCCACCAGGTGTATGCGCGCCGCTGCTGGTGCTGCTGGCGGGTGTGCAGGATCCGGGTAATGTGGGAACGATTGTGCGGACTGCCGCGGCGTTTGGCGCAACGGGCGCCGTAACCATGGCGACGGGACAAAGCGGAACCGCGAGCCCGTTTGCGCCGAAGGCGATGCGGGCATCGGCGGGGGCGGCGCTGCATTTGCCGATTGTGAGCGGGATGGCGCTGGGGATTTTGTTGAGCCAACTGAAGCTGAACGGGATTCGAACGTTTGCGTCCTGTGTTGAGCGCGGGGAGGCGAAAGTGATAGGCCCTTGGGAAGCGGACTGGTGCGAGCCCGTCGCACTGCTGGTGGGCAACGAGGGGTCCGGATTGCCGAAAGAGGTGGTGCAGGCAGCGGATGCGCGGATCCATATACCGATGGCGACCAAGGTCGAATCGCTAAATGCGGCGACAGCAGCTGCCGTGGTGCTGTATGAGGCGTTCCGGCAGAGGAGGGAGGCTCGGTGACGAGCGCAAAGGCAAAGAATTCTTGCCGGGCGCTTCTTTGCTTGGAGCTCATCTAAGAACGACGGGCGCGGGATCGAGCGCGAGGGTAAAATTATGGGGAATCGCTCGGGTGACCGGCGATTGTAAAGACAATGAGCTTGTTTTCCAAATTCTCGACGGGGATGGAGACGGAAACGGCGCCAGGGTTGCAGCCCCTGGCAGAGAGGATGCGTCCGCGGACGCTAGATGAGTTCATCGGTCAGGAAAAGCTGCTGGGGACGAGCAAGCCGCTGCGGGTACAAATCGAATCCGACAATTTGAGTTCCATGTTGCTGTGGGGGCCACCCGGCTGCGGAAAGACCACGCTGGCTCGCCTGATTGCGCGGCTAACGCGGAGCGAGTTTGTGTCGTTCAGCGCCGTACTGAGCGGGATCAAAGAGATTAAGGAAGTGATGGCCGACGCGGAACGGCGTTCACGGAGCGGCCAGCGAACGATTGTGTTTGTCGATGAGGTGCACCGGTTCAACAAGGCACAGCAGGACGCGTTTTTGCCGCACGTGGAGGCGGGACACATCTTGTTCATCGGGGCCACCACAGAGAATCCTTCGTTCGAGGTGATTTCGCCTCTCCTGTCTCGGACCAAGGTGTATGTGCTGGAGGCGCTGACGGCGCCCCAGATTGTGGAGCTGCTTCGGAGAGCGCTGGAAGACAAGGAGCGCGGCCTGGGCAACGAAAACGTGGATGCCAGCGAGGAGGTCTTGTTCCGGATGGCGGCTTTCGCGAATGGCGATGCACGCGCGGCGTACAACACGCTCGAGTTGTGCGTGCGGAGCGCGAAAAAGGAACCCCGAGATTCGTCCTCGAATACCGAGGGTGGGGCGTCCAACGTCAGCAGCGGCGTCAAAAAGATAACCGCGGAACTGCTGGAAGAAGTGCTGCAGAGGAAACTGCTACGGTACGACAAAGCGGGCGAGGAGCACTACAACCTGATATCAGCGCTGCACAAGTCGGTGAGGAACTCGGATCCGGACGCGGCGCTGTACTGGCTGGCGCGAATGATTGAGAGTGGCGAGGACCCCTTATATTTGGCTCGGCGAATGGTGAGGATGGCGAGCGAGGATATTGGGTTGGCGGAGCCGGGCGCGCTGGCAGTGACTTTAGCCGCAAAGGATGCCTTTGATTTCCTGGGCGCACCGGAAGGACATCTGGCGTTGGCGCAGGCGGCGGTGTATTTGTCGCTGGCGCCGAAATCAAATGCGTTGTATCTGGCGTACGGAGGCGTGCTGGAAGACGTGAAGAAAACGGAAGCTCAGCCGGTGCCGTTGCACTTAAGGAATGCGGTGACGGGCTTGATGAAGAACATTGGATACGGCGAAGGATACAAATACGCGCACAATTTTCAGGAAAAAGTCACGGAAATGCAGTGCCTACCGGATAACCTCGTCGGGCGGACATACTACCAGCCGACAGACCAGGGGTTTGAGACTCGGCTGCGAGCAAGAATGGACGAGATTGCGAGGCTGAAGAAGAACGTGCCCAGCAAAAAGTGACCAGTGACAAAAATCACCACAGGTCGCAAGGGCACAGAAGATGAGGATCCTAAGATGAAGGCGGTTGCGCTCGTGCTTCTAGCGTACTTCAGCGCGGCGTCCGGCTGGCTTCGAAAAACGGTGGACCGCCCGAAGGTGACGGGGATA
>Ga0126374_10000384_pt1 | contig 10942 bp, 9 predicted proteins | sample PanSoiMetPlot_12_FD_89874 | JGI IMG/M metagenome (GOLD analysis project Ga0126374, IMG submission 89874) | Tropical forest soil microbial communities from Panama - MetaG Plot_12 | ecosystem: Environmental > Terrestrial > Soil > Tropical forest > Bulk soil | place: Panama | collected 2016-02-17
AAACAGCGATTCAAAGAGTGCATAAGAGAAAAAAATTTCCACCAACTGTCGCCGGACAACAAGAGTTGCCGATAAAATAAGGGATATTGAACAGGTGGTTACTATGTCGAAGCATTGCGAAAAGGTGTGGCAACCCGCAGGTTTATAGATACCTGCATTGAGCCTTGCCTCCTTTACAGCTTTTTGCACGACCGACTCGTGAAGATGATGCCGGCGTTTTTCACCAGTGATGTGGTCGGTAAAATGACCCGTCGCTGGAAACACCCATTGCCATGCCCATTCTCTACCAGCATTTGGGTACTTCCGTTCAAGTGCATTGGGCAGCGAAACGCGTCCCAAGCCTTTTTTGCGGTCCTCATCATGCTGATATCTCGTAACCTTAAGGTGTCTCAAAAGAGGTTCTTTGATCGCCACGGGGAGCATGGTGTGGCGGTCCTTGTCACCCTTGCCAGCACGGACGATGATCTGGTTGGAAGAAAAATCGATGTCTTTGACGCGCAGGCGGCAACACTCCATTAGGCGTAATCCGGCGCCATAAAGAAGCATCGCCATCAGCCACGGCGTACCCTTCATACAATCGATAACCTGTTTGATTTCTTCTTACGTTAAAACCACGGGCAGTCCCTTAGGCCTCTTAGCCCGGACGATTCCCTGTATAAGCCCAATTTTCTTCCTCAGAACGTGATTGTAAAGAAACAGTAACGCGTTCAGCGCCTGATTTTGCGTTGAGGAAGTTACATGTGACTGCCTAGCAAGGCTGGAGAGAAACCGTGCGATTTCCGCTTCGCCCATTTCCATCGGGTGTCGCTTGTTGTGGAAGAAAATGTACCGTCTGATCCAACCGACGTAGGCCTGTTCAGTATGATGGCTCAGATGGCGGATACGAATAGCCTGCCGCACCTGATCGAGCAGTTTTGGTTTCCGAGGCGATGCCGGCACAGCAACTACAGCACTACCCTCGGATCTACTTCTGCTCAGTGGGTATATCTTGGCGCTTTCCATGTTGTTCCCTCCCGTAGCTCACGCCGTTTAGGGAACGATTGGACAAGAAGCCTCTATACTGAAATTACTATCAGTAGTCAAGGGCCGATGTGGTGTGATCAATTCATGTCACGAGCGAATTGCGAGGAGGACGCGGTGCCCCACCATGCGGGTTTCTTTTGGGTGGTTTCCGTGCAAATCCGAATTCCGAATTTCGAGAACGGGAAATTTTCCTATTGCTGCTGGTTTGCTTGTGATAACCGCGCTATGCGCGCGACCTTGGCGGCGACATCGTCCGCTTGGAGGATGTCGCTGATGATCGCAGCGGAGTCGGCGCCGGCTTGCCACACCTCTGTGACGTTGTGCTCCGTGATGCCGCCGATGGCGACGATGGGAATTGTGACTGCTGCGCGGACGCGACGCAGCATGTCGGGGCCACGCGCGGTGTAGCCGGTACTTTTCGTCATCGTCCCGAACATCGGGCCGAAGCCGATGTAGTCGGCGCCGCCATGTTCGGCTTCCTTCGCTTGCTCCACTTCATGGGTGGAGATGCCGATGATTTTGTCGCCCATTAGTTTTCTCGCCGCGTGTAAGGGCAGGTCGTCTTGACCGAGATGAACGCCGTCGGCGCCGCAGGTGAGCGCGATATCGACGCGATCGTTTACGATGAGCCGGCAACCGTGCGATCCGGTAAGCTTTCTGGTTTCCCGTGCGAGATCGAGAAAATCTCTTGGCGACAGCGCCTTGGCTCGCAACTGGAGCATCCTCGCGCCGCCGCTCAGAAGCGCACGCAGTAAGTCGCTCGGTGTTCGGCCTTTGGTTTGTTCCGGATCGAGAATTGCATAAAGCGGCGGGAGATGAACTCGCGTAGGAATCGGAGGCATGAAATTTTACGAGATGGCTTTTTTTAGTTCGATGCGGAGATCCGTGATCTTTTTGCGCAGGGTATTGCGGTTGATGCCGAGGATTTGGGCGGCCCGTATCTGATTGCCTCGGGTTTTTTTTAACGTGAGCTCGATCAGCGGCCGCTCGATTCTCTCAATAACCAAGGAATAGAGGTTATCGACATCCACGCCTTCAGTCCTGCGAAAGTAGTCTTCGAGCTTGTGGTGGATAATCTCCTCGAGGGAGAGCTGGTCCACTTCAAGAGTGGTGGCGCTCGATTTATTTTGCAGGGTGAAATCTTTGGGGAAGAGAATCGGACCGGAGGAAAGCACCGCGGCACGGATCAGGGTGTTCTCGAGTTCACGCACATTACCGGGCCAGGAATGTTCTTCGAGAAGTTTCTGCGCTTCAGGTGAAACGCCCGAGATCTGAATGCCCATCTCGCGGTTGATTTTGTCGATGAAGTAGCCGATGAGCTGGCCAATATCCCCCCTGCGTTCGCGCAGCGGCGGGAGATAGATGGGAATGACCTTGAGGCGAAAGTACAGGTCCTCGCGGAAACGTTTTTCTTTGACGGCTTTGTCCAGATCCTGGTTCGTCGCCGCCAGAATCCGTACATCCGCTTTCAAGACATCGCGCCCGCCGACGCGGCTATACTCGTGATCCTGGAGCACGCGCAATAATTTCGTTTGCAGCTCCAGTGGAATGTCGCCGACCTCATCGAGGAAAAGCGTTCCGCCCTCCGCCAATTCGAACTTACCGAGACGCCGGTCCAACGCGCCGGTGAAAGCACCCTTTTCGTGGCCGAACAACTCGCTTTCCAAAAGGTCGCGAGGAATGGCGGCGCAATTGATGGCCAAGAAAGGCTGGTTCCAACGAGGCGAGTTGTAATGGATCGTTTTGGCGACTAGCTCTTTGCCGGTGCCGCTCTCGCCTTGAATTAGAATGGTCGCTTGGTTGTCTACCACCTGGCCGATGGTCTTGTAAACCTTCTGCATGCTCGGGCTGGTGCCGACGATATTTACCCCGGGCTCGAAGCGTTTTTTGACCTCCTCTTTGAGTTCCCGGAAGTCCCGGGTGAGCTTGCGGCTATCAATGGCCCGTTGGACCAGCACCAAAATCTCGTCCAGATCGAACGGTTTCGTGATGTAATCGAAAGCGCCGTTCTTCATGGCGCCGATGGCGTTGCGCATGGTGTTTTGCGCGGTCATAAGAATCATCGCGGTGTCGATGCCTGCGTCCTTGATTTCTTTCAGCAGCGTCAGGCCATCGACGTCGGGAAGTTTGATGTCCATGAGCGAGACATCGAAATGGGTGTTAGTGAGTAACTGGCGGGCCGCGTTTCCATTGGCGGCGGTCTGTACCCAAAAGCCCTCGTCTTCGAGGGCTTTTTGCAGCACGTAGCGCAACGACTCTTCGTCTTCTGTGATAAGAATTTTTCCCTGGTCCATGCGATTAATCCGCCACCACCAATGATACCTTAAAGGTGGTTCCTTTGCCCTCGGCGCTATCGACCCGGATAAGACCACCGTGTTCTTTGATGATTCGATAACAGATCGATAACCCCAGCCCGGTGCCGTTGGTTCTAGTTGTGAAGAAAGGTGAGAAAATGTGCGGTAAGTCTTCCTCCTTGATGCCTGCGCCTTCGTCTGTGATATCCACCCAAATAAAACGGTTGCGCTCGCTTCCTTGTTCACGGACGTAAAAATCGGTCTCCAGGCGGGTGGTAATCGTCAGGGCGCCGGCCTTTTCCATGGACTGAAATGCGTTTCTGATTAAATTGAGAAACACCTGGGTTAGCTGAGCCCGGTCGCCTTTTATGCGCGGCAGACTGGGGTCGAAGTTTTTCCTGACGGCTATGGCTTTTTCGCCTAGCGTTTGGGCTTCGAGGAGCAGCACCTCTTCTAAGATTCTGTGGACATTGATGGGAGCCAGGGTAAGTTGTGCGGGTCGGGAGAGATCCAGGAGCTGTTCGATGAGTTGATTCACACGATCCACTTCGCGGATCATGATGTCGGTGTATTTGCACAACGAAGAATCGCTTTCGACGGATCGGCGCAAGAGTTGCGCCGCGCCTTTGATTCCTCCCAGCGGATTGCGAATTTCATGCGCCAAACCAGCCGCCAAGGTGCCCATCAACGCCAAGCGGTCGGCGCGTTTGAGGTCCTCCTCGAGTTCTTTCCGGTGCTTGATGTTGCGAAAGAGCAGAATACTCCCGAGATATTTCCCCTGAGGATCTTGCAAAGGCGAGACGGTCAAGCTCATGGGTATCTTGCGGCCCCAGCGAGTGACGAAGTCTCCTTCTCCGCGAGCGCTTTCCTGATGGGGGGGCTGCGTTTTCTTGACCAGACTGATCAGCCAAGGCTCCCTTCTAAAAAGCCGTTCCAACGGTTGCTGGGCGGCGCGAGACAGGGAGATCTCCGTCAAGGCTTCGGCCGCTTCGTTGAAAAAAAGAATCTTTCCTTCTTGATCGACTGTGATCACGCCGTCTTCCAGGTTGGTGAGTATCTGCTCCCAGGAAATTTGTCCCGGCGCAGGCTTTTTGCGGGGGCTCAAAGCTTTCATCGCTTTCGGCTTGTGATGATAGCAAATACAGCGCACTGCGCAAATTCAGCGGGCGTCGGTGGGGGTCTTGCATTGGCGGTGTTCGCTATGGTAAAAAATCGTTACACTTTAGGTGTTTAACTCAAAGTGGGCGCTGCCCGCTTTTTTTGTTTATAGGGACCGAAATGGATGCCACAGTGACGCGAGTTTGGGAGCTGGCGGCCCCATTAGTGGATAGAGAAGGCATGGAGATCGTCGATATCGAATTCCGTTATGAAGGGAGTCGCGGGGGAAAAGTATTGCGGCTTTATCTGGACAAAGAAGGAGGTCCCAACGTTGACGATCTGAGCCGGGTAAGTCACCAGCTAAGCGAGCTTTTCGATGCCCAAGATGTTGTACCGGGGACCTACACGCTGGAAGTCTCCTCTCCGGGAATCAACCGGCCGCTCAAGCGCCCCGAGCATTTCGCGCGTTTCGTTGGCAAACGCATTCGAGTCCGCACCCGTGATAGGATTGACGGGAGAAGATCATTTTTGGGAACGCTCCAAGAGGTTCTGGAAAACCAAATAACGTTGAAACAGGAAGGGGCGCAATACCAGATTCCGTTTTCGGTAATTGAAAAATCGAATTACGAGCACGATTGGAGCGCATAACCATGCAGCAAGACCTCAATCGAGTCATCGAGCAAGTCAGCAAAGAGAAGGGAATCGACAAGTCGATTCTCATTAGCGCCTTGGAAAATGCCATGGTGTCAGCCGCCAAGAAAACCTTCGGCCACCAGCGCAAGATCGAGGCGCAGTTCAACCCCGAAATCGGGGAGGTTGAGCTCTTCGAGGCTAAAACGGTGGTGGAAGCGGTCCAAGATCCGGCGGTGGAAATCACCTTGGACGAAGCTCGGGACAATCTCGATCCGGACGCCCAAGTCGGTGACGAGCTGCTGTCCAAGTTGGATTCCAGCGTGTTCGGCCGAATTGCGGCACAGGCGGCTAAGCAAAACATCGTCCAGCGCGTGCGCGATGCTGAACGGGAAATCATCTTTAACGAGTTCAAAGGTCGAGAAGGACAGCTCGTCAACGGCATCGTCCAGCGCTTTGAGAAACGCAATATCATTGTCAATCTCGGACGCACGGATGCGATTTTGCCGGAAAAGGAGCAGGTACCGAGGGAACGTTACCGGCAAGGGGATCGGATTCGCGCCTATATTGTCAGCGTCGAAATCACCAGCCGCGGGCCGCAGATCGTGCTTTCGCGAACGCACCCGGGGATGCTGATCAAGCTCTTCGAGCAGGAAGTCCCCGAGATCTACGAAGGCATTGTCGAGGTCAAAGGAGCCGCGCGCGAGCCCGGAGGTCGGGCGAAAATCGCGGTGGTCTCCAATGATCCCGATGTGGATCCGGTGGGAGCTTGCGTGGGTATGAAAGGGACCCGCGTGCAGGCGGTGGTTCAGGAATTACGCGGAGAGAAAATCGATATCGTTCATTGGATACCCGATCAAGCGGAATATGTTTGTCGCGCCCTCGCGCCGGCGAAGGTTTCCAAGATTATTATCGATGATGAAGACCGCAGCATGGAAGTGGTGGTGCCCGACGACCAGCTTTCCCTCGCCATCGGCAAAAAGGGGCAAAACGTGCGGCTTGCTTCGCGCCTGACCGGATGGCGCATCGATGTCCGCAGCGAGGCCGAGGCTGAAGAAGAAACGCGTCGCGCCCGCCAGTCTATCGGTGCTATTCCCGGCATCAATGACTTGGCTGCGGAGCTGCTTTACCAGGCGGGCTTCAAGTCCGCTGAGGAGGTTGCCGAAAGCGATTTGGAAGATATCTTGGATGTGGAAGGAATTAGCAAAGAGAAAGCCGAAGCGTTGCACAAATCCGCCAAGGAGCACGTAGCGGAAAAGCGCCGCAAGGAAGAGGAGGAAGCTGCGCTGGCTCGAGAGCAGGCGGCGGCGAATGCCGCAGCGGCTGAGGCGGGTGGAACCGTAGAACAGACAACCCAGGGGAAAGAGCCGTAGAAGCGCCGGGTGTCGCTTGACCCACCGACCGCAGAGAACCTGCCTAGGATGTGGGGCGCGGGACGATCAAGACAAGTTGCTGCGCTTGGTTGTCAGCGAACGAGGCGATTTGAAAGTCGCGAAGCAAAGCGGTGGCCGCGGAGGCTACCTGCATCGGGCTCAAGGTTGCTGGCAAGGCTTTTTGCGAAGGAAGAATTTATATCGGGCCTTTCATCTGGAGATCAGTAAAGACGCAAAGGAAAAGTTCGTTCACAAGTTGCAAACGCGCTGGGAGTAAGTGATGGCAAAAACCAGAGTCCATCTGCTGGCTAAAGAATTGGCGATGGAGACCAAAGATCTCATCGCCCAGCTTGACAAGTTGGGAATTAGAGGGCGCAAGGCCCAGAGCGCGCTCGAGGATGAAGAGGTGGCACGCGTGCGCGCGTCTTTGGCAGCGCAAGAGAGACCCCAGGTTCATGTCGGCGAAGAAAAGGTGGTCGCCGATCGCATGGTTAAAGCGGAGGACCAAAATCTTGGAGAGATCGAGGCGCGCGAAACCGTAGTCGAGCGCAGGGTGCGAGCCAATGTTATTCGGCGGCGCACCAGCCGTGTGGAAGTTCCTCAGCCGGAAAAGCCTGCCGAAGTTGAAGTTGCGAGGCCGCCGGTTGAGGAGGCCAAGCCCTCGGTTGACGAAACGGCGGTAGTTCCGCCGGCGGAGGTTGAGGAAGTTCTGCCGCCCGTGGCTGAAATCGAAACTCCGGCTGAAGAAGTCTTCGCCAGCAAGCCGGAAGCGCAGGAGGAGCAGGCCGAGATCGAAGCTAAGGTGAAGGAGGTCTTGCCTCCAGAGCCGATGGCTGAACCGGCGATCACGCCCGAAGCGACTGCTGAAAAACCGGCACCAGCCGAGCCGGAGGGACCTCGTGGCGGCGCGCGTATTCTCGGCCGCATCGATCTGCGTCGGACGATTCTTACGCCTGTCCCCCCTCCTGTGGTGCGTCGACCTGGGACGGGTCAGGCAGCCGTACCTCCCGTTCCCGGTATCCGCCCGTCGGAACCGCTTAGGGAAGGCGAGGCAGTCAAGCCGGAAGGCGGCGGCGCGGAAAAGCCCGTCAAAGCCGGGCGGCACAAAAAGCGTGTTGTCAAGAAACAAGATGTCTTGGAGTTTAGAGAGAAGGAGCTGCGCTCGGGTCGTATACCGAAGAAAAAGCGAGCACTTCCTGGTAAGGAGCAACGCAAGACCGAGATTACCGTTCCAAAGGCGAGTAAGCGGGTCGTAAGAATTTCCGAAGTGATCACGGTGGGAGATTTGTCGCGCGAAATGGGCGTCAAGGCCGGAGAGGTGATCAAGAAGTTGATGGGAATGGGCATGATGGCGACTATCAACCAAGTTCTGGATGCAGACACGGCAACTCTGATCGCTTCAGAATTCGATCATCAGGTCGAAAACGTTGCCTTTGACGCCGAAAGCGCTCTCGAGGTTGAGCATCAAGTGGAAGAACCTGAGAGCGCATTGGTGCCTCGGTCACCGGTGGTTACGATTATGGGACACGTCGACCACGGCAAGACATCGCTGCTCGATGCGATTCGCAGCACCAATGTGACGGCTCAAGAGCACGGCGGCATTACACAACATATCGGCGCATATCATGTGCAGGTGGACGGCCGAAGCGTGACCTTCCTAGATACGCCCGGTCACGAAGCTTTCACCGCCATGCGCGCTCGGGGAGCTAAAGTTACCGATATTGTCGTTCTTGTAGTGGCCGCCGATGACGGTGTCATGCCGCAAACGGTGGAGGCCATTAATCACGCGCGTGCCGCCGAGGTGCCGATCATCGTCGCCGTCAACAAGATCGACAGACCCGAAGCCAACCTAGAACGAGTGAAACGAGGGTTGTCGGAGCACGGATTGGTTTCAGAAGACTGGGGCGGTGACGCTGTATTTGCACCGGTTTCGGCCAAGACCCACGAAGGCATTCCACATTTGTTGGAAATGCTATTGCTCCAGGCTGACATTTTGGAGCTCAAGGCGAATCCCGACAAGCTGGCCCGGGGAACCATCGTTGAAGCAAAGCTGGATCGTGGGCGTGGACCCGTGGCGACGGTACTCGTGCAGGAGGGAACTTTGCACGTCGGTGACGCCTTCGTCTGTGGCGTGTTTTACGGCAAGGTGCGGGCGATGATCGATGACCAGGGGCATAAGGTCGAGGCAGCTCCGCCGGCTTTTCCTGTTGAAATTCTCGGTTTGCAAGGTGTTCCTCAGGCGGGAGATTCATTTGTGGCGGTAACCGACGAGGCGAAAGCCCGCCAGGTCGCCGAGTTTCGCCACAGCAAACAGAGAGAAACCGAGTTGGTTAAAACCAGCAAGGTCTCCCTCGAAGAACTTTACGATCAGATCAAATCGGGCGATGTGAAAGAGCTGCGCGTGGTGCTCAAAGCCGATGTTCAGGGCTCCGTGGAAGCCCTGACGGAAGCGTTAAGCCGCATGTCCACTGACGAGGTAAAGCTCAGAGTGATTCACGGCTCGGTGGGCGGAATCACCGAGAGCGATGTGCTGCTGGCCGCTGCCTCCAACGCTATCGTGATCGGCTTCAACGTGAGACCGGAATCCAAGGGCGCCTCCTTGGCCGCGAAGGAAGGTGTGGACGTTCGCCTCTATACGATTATTTACGAGGCGGTGGCGGATGTCAGAGCCGCTATGGAAGGTATGCTGGAACCGGTCTATCGCGAGCAAACTCATGGGCGCGTCGAGATTCGTCAGACCTTCAATATTCAGGGCGTCGGCACCGTCGCAGGTTGCTACGTCACGGAAGGAAAAATTCAGCGTGGAAGCCTCGTCCGGTTGTTGCGCGATCAGGTAGTCGTTCATGAGGGCAAACTGGCGAGCCTCAAACGCTTCAAGGATGATGTCCGGGAAGTGGCTGCCGGCTATGAATGTGGTCTAGCCATTGAAGGGTTTCAAGACATCAAGCAGGGTGACGTTATTGAAGCCTACGAACGCATCCCGGTGGTGAGGCGTATCAACCCGAACCCCATGGGGCGCGAGGCCCAGCGCGCGACCGTTCAGGACAACCGCTAAAAAAGTTTCCCAGCCGCTCCATTTTATCCTCCATGGTCGTAGGGGTTCTCAAGTTGTGTCTTGTGCTTCCCGAGAACCATTCCCTCAAGGGAAAACGTGGAGTGCTCAAACGTATTCAGGCCCGGGTAGCGCATCAATTCAACATCTCGGTCACTGAATGCGGAAATCAGGATTTGTGGCAAAGCAGCGTGTTGGGTTTCGGAGTGGTGGGGAGCAGCCGACCGATCATCGAAGCCACACTTCGCAAAGTGGTGGATTATGTCGATGATCTCGGCTTGGCCCAGGTGGGGAGCGCCGAAGTAGAATTTTTCTATTGCTGACTCATTTCATGGACTATCAACGTTCGGATCGAGTGGGCGATTTGCTCATCGAAGTGATCTCGGAACTGCTAAGGAAAGAGATCCGCGATCCGCGCATCGGCGCGGTTACATTGACGGGAGCCAAAGTAAGTCGGGACCTCCGGCATGCTCGTATCTATTTTAATCTTCTTGGGCAACCAAAGGAAAAGAAAGAGGTCTTGGCGGGGCTCAAGAGCGCCACTGGCTTTATCCGGTCGAAAGCCGCCAAGCAACTCAATCTTCGATTCGTCCCTACCATTGAATTTTGCTATGACGAGACGGAAGATGAAGCCCAAAGGATTGAGGGCCTGTTAAAGCAGGTCAAATCCTAGCGGGGCGCCCTAGGAATCGCTAAGGGGCAAATCCGGTTCCCAACTTTAAAGGTGAAATGACAAGCGAGGCGCAAACCTTCCATCGAGAGTTCAAGGTTAAAAAGTTAATGTTCAAGGTCAGAATGGGAGTTGATAGGCTCAGCCTGAACTCTTGAACGATCCATTCCTTCTCACCTCCAGGTTCACGCCTCGCTCAGCGTAGGTCGTAGCGTTAACTCGGAAACCGGCTTCAGTTGCGTTTACGCTAAATCACTTTTGTCAGAGGGAAAAACACCATGACGCAAAGCGGTCTTCTGTTGGTTGACAAGCCAGCAGGTCCTTCCTCTGCCCACGTGGTATCGCGGGTCAAGAAAGTACTGGGGGCGAAAAAGGTGGGTCACCTCGGCACATTGGATCCCTTTGCATCGGGGTTGCTACTTTTAGGGATTAATGAGGGAACCAAAATCGCCGACATTTTCCTGCGCACGTTCAAAAGTTACCACGGGGTTATGGTTTTGGGTGTTGAAACTGACTCTCAGGATGCAACCGGAAATATTCTAACTGTGCGCCCGGCACCGGCCGTGGGCGATAACGAGCTTATGGCCCTGGAAAATAAATTCACCGGCGATTTGCAGCAGGTTCCCCCCATGTTTTCGGCTTTGAAGAAAGACGGGGTTCGCTTGTACCGGCTGGCGCGGCAAGGAAAGGAAGTACCGCGGGAGAGCCGGTCCATCAGAGTGGAAAAGCTTTGCCTGCGAAAGCTGAATGACGCGGAGCTGGAATTTGATGTTACCTGCTCTAGGGGAACGTACGTGCGCAC
>Ga0126374_10000385_pt1 | contig 10931 bp, 11 predicted proteins | sample PanSoiMetPlot_12_FD_89874 | JGI IMG/M metagenome (GOLD analysis project Ga0126374, IMG submission 89874) | Tropical forest soil microbial communities from Panama - MetaG Plot_12 | ecosystem: Environmental > Terrestrial > Soil > Tropical forest > Bulk soil | place: Panama | collected 2016-02-17
CCGGCGGGGACACGGCCGACACGAAGCTGTACCAGGGCAGTCAGTTGCTCGCCGAAAGCACTTATCCCATAGGCACCTTCCCGGCGGTGCCCGGCGACGCGACCTACCGGATGGTGTCCGACGAGCAGCGCTCGGCACCCTGGTGGACCTACTCCACGGACATCTCGACGACGTGGACGTTCCATTCCGCGACGGTGCCGTCGGGGCGGGCGCTGCTGCCGCTGCTACAGGTCGACTACCGCCTCGGGAAGCTCGACCTGCTCAACCGGGCACCGGGCGCCAGCGCGTACACCTTCACGCTGGCTATCGGACACCAGACCGGAGTGAGCGGTCCGCCGATCAGCAGTGCGAGCGCCTGGGCGTCCTTCGACGACGGCGCGACCTGGTCGCAGATCGAGCTCTCCCGGCTCGACGACGTCCGCTGGCTTGCCGTGGTGCCCCAGCCGAAGTCAGCCCCGAGCAGCGGCGCGGTATCGCTGCGAGTGGCTGCGACGGACGCCGGTGGCAACAGCATCGACCAGACCGTCCTGCGCGCCTACGGCCTGCAGCCGAGCGGCTGACGGCCGGTCGCCGCATGGCCGCTTCGTGCGGCGGCCTGTCGCGTGCGTGCGCACGGAACTACGCTCTACGGGCGCGTGCGAGCGCATGCAGCCAGCGCCGCGCGCGACGTCAGAGGGGGTCGGCCGCGCAAGCGCGGCCCAGGCATCGCGGAGGTGGCGATGTTTATTCAGGTCATTGAGGGAAAGGTCGCAGACGAGGCTGGCCTGCGGGCGGCGATGGACCAGTGGATGCGCGACCTGCAACCCGGTGCGACCGGCTGGCTCGGCTCGACCTCGGACACCACCGACGACGGGACGTTCGTCGCCGTAGTGCGCTTCGAGTCGGAGGAGGCGGCCCGGCGTAACAGTGAGCGTCCCGAGCAGGACGCGTGGTGGGCCGAGACCCGCAAGTGCTTCGCGGGTGACGTGACGTTCTTCGACTCCTCGGAGGTCACGACGTGGCTGGCGGGCGGCTCCGACGACGCCGGGTTCGTCCAGGTCATGGCCGGGCATCTCCCGGACCCGCAGCTGATGCGGTCGACCATGGAGAAGTACAGCGACCAGGTACGGGAGATGCGCCCGGAGATCATCGGCGCGACCGTCGCTACACGTCCCGATGGCGAGTACGTGCAGACGGTGTACTTCACCTCCGAGGCAGAGGCACGAGAGGGCGAGCACGTGCCGCCTCCTCCCGAGGTCGCCGAGCTGATGGCCGAGGGGATGCAGGACACACGGTTCCTCGATCTGCACCACCCGACGATGACCTCGCCCGGCTAGGCAACAGTTAGCGGATCGGCCGCTCGTGTGCTGGGATGTCGGCGAATGCCTGTCGTCCGAGGAGTGCGCATGAGGCCCCGGTCCGCGCGCATCTGCGTCATTGTGGCCAGCCTGGTCGTTTCGATGACGGCTGCCTCGGCGCAGCTCCCGGAACCGGCGCCGGTCGCGATGCCGGTACCGGCCAGCGCGGTGCACAGCGTCGAGCCCAGCGAGCTGCGCGCGCCACCGAGCGCGGGTGACTGCCTCGCCCGGTACCGGCTCAGCTGTTACTCGGCGCAGCAGATCCGCGCCGCCTACCATGTCGGCCCGCTGCTCGCGCACGGAAACGACGGCGCCGGAACCACGATCGCCGTCGTCGTCTCGTACGGCTCGCCGACCATCGAGTCCGACGTGCGTGCGTTCGACGCAGCCTGGGGGCTTCCTGATCCACCGTCGATCGAAACGATCACACCTGCCGGGCCGGTGCCGGCATTCGACCCCAGCGACGCCGACATGACCGGCTGGGCGTTCGAGACATCACTCGACGTCGAGTACGCCCACCTGATCGCCCCGCGTGCGTCCGTCCTCGTGGTGGCAACGCCCGTCTCCGAGACAGACGGCGTCGCCGGATTCCCGGAGATCGTCCAAGCCGAGAACTACGTGATCGACCACGGCCAGGCCGACGTGATCACGCAAAGCCTCGGCGCCGCTGAGCAGAGCTTCCCCAGCGCCGAGCGGATCCGCTCGTTGCGCAGTGCCTTCGTCAACGCGGCCCGGCGCGGTGTCACCGTGGTGGCCGCAGCCGGTGACTCGGGCGCCACCGCCTTCGAGAACGACCAGCAGACGCTGTTCCCGTATCGGGTCGACTCGTGGCCGTCAACCGACCCGCTCGTCACGAGTGTCGGTGGCACCCGGTTGCATCTCGACGCCGCGGGGCGGCGCAGCGCTCCCGACACCGCATGGAACGACGACTACGGCGCCGGCGGGGGTGGGCTCAGCACGGTATTCGCGCGCCCGGCGTACCAGGACCGTGTCCGCGGTGTCGTCGGCGACGCGCGCGGTACGCCGGACGTGGCGCTCTCCGCGGACGTCGACGGCGGGGTGCTGGTGTACACGTCCTACGACCCCGATGACACCGGATGGAGTGTCGTCGGCGGAACCAGCGAGGCGGCGCCGCTTTTTGCCGGCATGGTTGCGCTCGCGACGCAGCGCGCCAAGCATCGTCTCGGCGCGATCAACCCGGTGCTGTACCGCCTGGCGACTCGTCCGGACGGTGGCATCGTCGATGTGGAGTCTGGCGACAATTCATACGCAGACGTGGCCGGCTACACCGCCCGGCCGGGATACGATCTGGCCACCGGGTTGGGCACCGTCGACGCGTCGCACTTCGTGCCGGCACTTGCCAACGCGGTGCGCAAGTCGCCGCAGCCGTAGCACGACCGCTCAGCGTGCGTTCGAGGACCCCACATGAGTGTGCAGCCAGGCTGTAAGCGGACCGAGCGATCGCCACGCCTTGGCCACCTCGGTCTTCGCGCGCCGGGTCGACAGCCAGGCTGGACATCCGAACTCACGATGTGCGGTCAGGCTCTTGTAGCGCAGCCAGTCCGCACGCGGGTGGTCCTTGGCGTATCCCGCCGGAACGCGGCTGAGCTGCTGGCCGCTGATCGAGAAGCCGGCCTTGTGGACGGCGGCAGTGGCCCGGAGCAGCTCGGCACCGGCCACGTCGTCGGCGACGGCGCGGCGCATCCGCTCGACCTGGTCCGACGCGGTGTCCCAGTATCCGCCGGCGACGAACAGCCCCGCTGCGGAAACCGCAACGTACAGAGATGACTCTCCGAACCAGGCACCCTGCTGTGTCTTGTACGGCGTCTTGTCCTTGCTGAACCGTACATCGCGGTACGGGCGGAAGAGCTTCGCCTGACCGAACTCGTCGGCAAGCTCGGCGGCGAGCGCCTCCAGCGGAGCGCGCACCGACTGCTCGTACACGTGCTTGTGCTCGGTCCAGAACGCCTTGCTGTTGTCGGCCTCGAGGTCCTCGTAGAAGTCAAGAGCGGCGACCGGAATCCCGGTGAACGCGGTTACTGCCGTCACGATGTCTCCTGCAGCGACACATGCAACCTCATCTCGCGGAGCTCACCGGCCCCGGTGTCCAGTTCGCGGGCGTAGCCGTCCGCCGCCCAGCCGGCCGAACGGAGAAACTCCAGCGACGCCGAGTCGCCCGTCGGGATCCAGGTGATCAGTCGCACCATCCGGTCCTCCCGAGCATGGTCGACCGCAGCGGCGAGCAGCCGCGACCCGTGCCCACGCCGGCCCCATCGCGGCTCGACGAGCAACGGCCCGAGCTGCGCGGTCGCATCCCGATCGGGGTCGGCCTCCTCGAGATCGTCGGCGGGTGCCACCGCGGCGAAGCCGACCAGCCAGTGTTGCTCCTGCGCGACGAGGACGTGGTGTTTCGGGCTGGGTGGCGCCTGCACGGCGGCCGCCCAAACGGGTTCTGCCGCCTCGACCGTCAGCGAGTCGAGCACTTGCTCCGGCAGAATCTTCGGGTACGCGACGCGCCATGTCTCGATCTGGATGCGCGCGATCTCGGGCACGTCGTCAGGTCGCGCCAGCCGCACGCTCACGTCGGCCACGCCAGCCACCTTAACCGGTGCTTATGCGTCGTTGCCGCGGGCCGACGCCTGGGCGAAGGCCTGCTCCTCAGCCCGTTCCTGGCGCCGCCTGCGCAGATGAATGAGCGCGTACGCGACCACCGCGAGAGCGAGCAGGGCGATGGGCAGCCAGGTCAGGTACTGGCTGACGGTGTTCAGCGCCGACGCGAAGGCGTATCCGAGGAAGACACACCCGGCGCCCCACAACAGCCCGCCGGCGGCGTTCCACCTCAGGAACGTGGGGTAGTGCATCCCGCTCATCCCTGCAAGCGACGGCGTCAGCGCGCGGAGCAGCGCGACGAGGCGACCGATGAAGACTGCCTTCCCGCCGTGTCTGTGCAAGAACTCGTCACCCCTGGCCCACCGGGCGTCGCCGATCCAGTGCCCGACGCGTGAGCGGCGCAGCGACGGCCCGAAGTACCGCCCGAACTCGAAGCCGACGGTGTCACCGACAATCGCGCAGACCACCGCCACGGCGGCCATCACCCAGACGTTGAGTGGGCCGTACCGGCAGAAGTAGCCGGCCACGAGCAGTGCGGTCTCACCGGGCAGCACGAACCCGACCAGAAAGGATGCTTCGGCGAAAGCCAGGCCACCGGCGATCACGTACATCCACGAGCCGACGGCGTTGCCGATCGTGTGCATCCACTGCTCGAACACTTAGGCATGGTGACACGTTCGGCCGATGGCTCGCCGGGCCTGCTCAGGAAATCGGCTGCCCCTGTCGGTGCGGCCGAATAGGGTCCTATGAGTGAAGAGGGTGGTGCCGGGACGGGTCTGGCTCGCGATCTGCACCGTATACGTGGTATGGGGATCCACGTACCTTGCGATCCGTTGGGCGGTCCGGACAATGCCGGCGTTCCTGTCCGCCGGTGTTCGGTTTGTGCTCGCGGCCGCGCTGCTGGCTGCGCTGTCCCACCTGCGCGGCGGGCGCGCGGCCTGGCACTTAGGTGCCGCCCAGTGGCGCAATGCCGCGATCTGTGGCGTGCTCATGCTTGCCGGCGGCAACGGGCTCGTCGTCGTCGCCGAGACCCGCGTGCCGTCCGGTCTCGCGGCGTTGCTGATCGCCGCGGTGCCGTTGTGGTTGATCGTGCTCCGGCGTGTGCTCGGCGACCGAACGCCGGCGCTGACGCTGGTCGGCGTGCTCGTCGGGCTGGGCGGCCTGGCATTGTTGCTGCTTCCCGGCTCGGCCGGCTCGCACGTCGATCTCGGCTACTCGCTGCTGCTCGTGGTGGCGGCGCTATCTTGGGCCGCGGGTTCGGTGCTGGTCACGCGGGTGCAACTGCCGGATGATCCGGCCGTGCTCTCGTCGGTCGAGATGTTCGCCGGGGGAGTGGTGCTACTGGTCGCTGCCGCCGGCGGCGGTGAATTCGGAAGGCTCGACTTCGCCGCGATCAGCGTTCGGTCGTGGCTGTCGCTGGCGTACCTCGTGGTGTTCGGCTCGCTCGTGGCATTCAGCGCCTACGTGTTCGCGCTCGCCAACGCGCCCATGTCGCTCGTCGGAACGTACGCCTACGTCAACCCCGTTGTCGCCGTGGCTCTCGGCGTCATGTTGGCCGGCGAGCACCTTTCCACCACCGAGGTGCTGGGTGGCCTGATCATCGTGGCATCCGTTGTGGTGGTGGTCAGCGCCGAAGGCCGCAAGCGGCGCGCGGCCGTGCCGCCACCGGTCGTCGTCGACGAGCGCGCGGCCGCGTGATGCGGATCAGCGCAGCGGAGGCACGGCGGATCGCCTTGGCGGCTCAGGGCTTCGCCGATCCGCGCCCGAGCGGGCGCGTCGACGCGCGGCACATCCGGCGAGTGCTCGACCGCGTCGGGCTACTGCAACTCGATTCGGTCAACGTGTTCTGTCGTTCGCACTACATGCCGGTGTATGCGCGGCTCGGGCCGTATCCCCGAGAGGCGCTGGACCGTCTCACGGCACACACCGCTGGTCCCGTCCGGCGCGAACTGTTCGAGTACTGGGCGCACGAGGCGTCGCTCATCCCGGTCGAGCTACAGCCGTACCTGCGCTGGCGCATGGCACGGGCCAACGACGACGCCTGGGGCAGCATGGTGCGCATCGCCCGGGACTTCCCGCAGCTGGTCGCGGAGGTGTTCGACCTCGTCTCGCGAAAGGGTCCGATCCGTGCCGGCGACACCGGCATACCGCGGCCGGATCCGCGCCCCGGGCACATGTGGAACTGGCACGACGGCAAGGTGGCGCTCGAGTACCTGTTCTGGTCCGGACGGATCACCGCTGCCCGGCGGGTCAACTTCGAGCGGCTTTACGACCTGCCGGAGCGCGTGCTGCCGGCTGAGATCATCGCCGCATCGACGCCAGCGGTCGAGCAAGCGCAACGTGGGCTGGTACGCATCGCAGCTCGTGCCATGGGCGTGGCGACCGAACCGGATCTCGGCGACTACTTCCGATTGCCGCGCGCCGAATCGAAACAGCGCGTCGCCGAGCTGGTCGAGGCGGGCGAACTGATCCCGGTCAGCGTCGACGGCTGGCGAGCGCCGGCTTACCTGTGGCCCGAGGCCCGTCGGCCACGCCGGATTGCGAGCCGCGCGCTGCTCAGTCCTTTCGACTCGCTGATCTGGTACCGCGACCGAACCGAGCGGTTGTTCGGCTTCCGCTACCGCATCGAGATTTACACCCCGGCTGCCAAAAGGCAGTACGGCTACTACGTGCTGCCCTTCCTGCTGGGCGACTCACTGGTCGCCCGCGTGGATCTGAAGACCGACCGCCAGGCGGGTGTGTTGCGAGTGCAAGGCGCATTCGCCGAGCCCGGCGTAGACGGTCTATACGTCGCCACCGAGCTCGCGGCCGAGCTGGCGACCACCGCGAAGTGGCTCGAGCTCGATGGGGTCGTCGTGGGAGAGCGGGGCGACCTCGCCGCCCCGCTCAGTCACGCCGTGACCTCCTAGGCCGCATCCGGCATCGGTTCGGCGCGGAAGATCCGCACGTCGCCACTGCCGGTGCGCGCCTTGATGGTGATTGCCTGCGCGATGTTTGTCGGGGGAGTGTCGTCCACGGGGACGTCCGAGCGAAGGTGCCCGGCGCCGGTGACCACGTCGAGGCGGGCCGGCTGTCCCCGGCGCAGCCCAACGGACAGTCCGCCGGACCCGCTGGTGAAGTCCACGTCGCCGCTAGCGGCTCCGATCGTGGCCTGGCCGGTCCCGGTACGCATGCGGACCTTGCCGCCGACGCTCTCGACTTCGAGGCTGCCGCTGCCGCAGCCGACCTCGATCGATCCGGCCACCTCGCCGAACGCGAGACTGCTAGCGCCGGCACGGACCACGACCGATCCGCTGACGCGGTGGGCACGCGCCGGCCCGCTGCCATAACGCAGCCGCAGGTCACCATCGACGTCGTCGATCTCCGTGCTGCTAGACCCGGACATGACGTCGGTGGAACCGGCCCGGCCCTTCACGACGACATCAGCGCCCCAGGTGGCGATCTTCATCGGAGTGCCGGCCGGCACCGTGATGTCCGCGTCGATGGCATCGCGCTCACCGAACCGGCCGGTGAAGACGGGAAAGTCGAACAGGCCGCCGCGCGGCTTCGGGCCGTGCACGACCAGCGTCGAGCCTTGCAGCTCGATAGTCGTCCGATCGACGTAGTCAGACTTGCCGTCGCGCGATGTCAGGACAACCTTCGCTTCGGTGACGCCGTCGTCGGCGTGCACCGTGATCGCGCCGGAGCCGAGCCGGCAAGACAGTTCGATCGGACCGGACAGGGGGAACGACTTGGTGGTCACTTGATCTCCATTTCGAGTTAGTGGACTGATCGTCATCCGGTCACCCAGCCGGTGACGCGCTGAGTGCCGCGGCCGTGCCCACCCCAACCAGGGCCTCCGCGCCAACCCGCACCGGGCCAGCCGCCCGGACCCGGCCAGCCGCCCGCGCCGCCGGGGCGGCTGAGCATCGCACCGGCGGCGCGGATCAGCCAGGTGTTGACTGACACGCCGTCGTGCGAGGCGGCCTGCTCGATATAGGCCTTGAGCCGCTCGGACAGCCGCAGCGAGATGCGTGCCGTGGCCTCACCCTCGTCGGGCGGCGGCTCGGCAGGCGTGGCTGGGGCCTGCGCGACGTCGATGCGAATCTCGTCGCCGTCGACCGCGACCGTGACGGCCGGCCCGCCGTTCGTCTCGAGGAGCGCAGCGCTGATCTCCCCGGCTGCCGCGGAGACGGCGGCGAGCAGCGCGAGTCGCACCGACGCGTCCACCGCGCCGGCGAGCGATGCCGCGATCTGCTGGGTCCGTTCGTCGCCGAGTGCCGCCGACGCGCGAACCTGGTCATGGACTTGCTCGACATAGTCGTTGACGTGCATGATGCCACTATGACATCACCGGTGACTGCACCGCAACGGCGAATAGATGTCACGACGCTGCAGTTGCTCGGATCGCTGCTGAGCAGCTGCACGGAGGCGGCGCGTCGCGAATCCGCGGTCGACGCGCCGGCGGATAGGCTGACTGTTCGATCGTCCGCACCGTCTGGGAGTTCACCCGTGGTCGAAACCGTCCCGCTTATGGTCCAGGTGATCGCCTGGACGCACTTCGAACCCCCGGCCGACATCGCGTGGGATACCGATGCGGACGGCGGCCAGGCGCTCGCCGAGTTCGCCGGCCGCGCCTGCTACCAGTCGTGGAAGAAGCCGAATCCGGCGACGGCGACGAACAGCGGGTATCTGCGGCACATCCTCGAGGTCGGTCACCTCTCGGTGCTCGAACACGGCACGGTGACGATGTACTTCACCGGTGTTTCGCGCTCACTGACCCACGAGCTGATCCGGCACCGGCACTTCTCGTACTCGCAGCTGTCCCAGCGGTACGTGCCCGAGCGCGACGCGGCGATGGTTGAGCCTGACGTGATCGCCGAAGACCCCGAGCTGCACGCCAAGTTCGTCGCTGCGAGCGACGCGGCGGTGCACGCGTACACCGAACTGCTCGAGGGCCTCGAGAAGAAGTTCGCCGATGTCGAGCAAGCGACGCTGCGCCGCAAGCAGGCGCGCCAGGCTGCCCGGGCGGTGCTGCCGAATGCGACCGAGACCCGCATCGTGGTCACGGGCAACTACCGGGCCTGGCGGCACTTCATCGCGATGCGGGCGTCCGAACACGCCGACGTCGAAATTCGCGCCTTGGCCGTAGCCTGCCTGCGAGAACTGCAGCGCGTCGCCCCGAACGTCTTCGCCGACTTCGAAATCAGCACGCTGCCCGACGGCACCGAGGTCGCGTCGTCGCCTTTCGTCGCCGAGGGTTGACCTCAAGTCGGCTTCAGCTCTTAGCGTCGAGGCGTGTTGGCGATGCGGCAATACGGGTTCGGCGCGCCCGAGACGCTGCGCTTCGAGCAAGTGCTCGACCCGGTGCCGGGGGAGATTCAGGTACGAATCGGTGTGCAGGCGGCTGGGGTACATCTGATCGACACGATGATCCGCCGCGGTGCGACCGGCGGGCCGTTCGCATTGCCGGTGTTGCCGATGACGCCAGGGCGCGAAGTGGCAGGCGTTCTCGACGCGGTAGGCGCCGGCGTCGAACGTGACTGGCTCGGACGCCGGGTTGTCGCGCATTTCGGCCAGGCGAGCGGTGGCTACGCAGAACTCGCGCTCGCATCGGCAGCTCGGCTGCACGCCATCCCGGACGGCATGTCCGCGGACGTCGCGGTTGCCATGATCGGCACCGGACGTACCGCGGTCGGTGTGCTCGATGCCGCTGCGGACTGCCGATGACGTCGTGATCGTGACCGCCGCCGCGGGCGGACTGGGCAGCCTGTTCGTGCAGGAGGCAACAGAGCTCGGTGCGACCGTCGTGGCGCTGGCGGGCAGCACCCGTAAGGCTGCGCTGGCTCGCTCGCTGGGCGCTGGCGTCGCCTTCGACTACCAGCGTCCGGGCTGGACCGCCGACGTCCGAGACGCGCTGGCCGGCCGCATCCCGACCGTCGCGCTGGACGGGGTCGACGGTGCCGTGAGGCGGGCAGTGTTCGAGCTACTCGGCCGCGGCGGGCGGCTGGTGCGCTTCGGCTGGGCGTCCGGGGCACCTGCACAGATTGACGCCCGGGAGTTCTCGGCCCGCGATGTCGCGGAAGTGCCGGCGCGGATCCCGCAGCAGCCGGACGCGTTACGCCTGCTTGAAAGCACCGCGCTGGAGAAGGCGGCCAGCGGCGCCTGGCGGCCGCGAGTCGATGTGTTGCCGCTGTTGCGCGCGAGCGCGGCGCACCAAGCCCTGGAGAGCCGCGCGACGACCGGCAAGGTCGTCCTGGTTCGCTGAGGGCATGACCCGACGTGGGCTGTTCGCCGGGCTGGCGACCCTCGACCTCGTCCACACGCTCGAACGGCCGCTCGGCCCGGACGAGAAGACGGTTGCGCTGCGGCAGGACATCGCAGCCGGCGGCCCGGCCGCCAATGCCGCCGTCACGTTCGCTGCGCTCGGCGGCGAAGCCGTCCTAGTCACGGCGCTCGGCGCCCATCCGCTGGCCGGCTTCGCCGCTGCCGAGCTCGCCTCACGTGCGGTACGCGTGCTCGACGCCACCCCTGAGGCCACGGATCCGCCGGCGGTGTCGGCGGTTCGTGTCGTGGCCGGTAGCGGTGAGCGCAGCGTGTCGTCGGTGAACGCGGCGTTCGTGCAAGCGGTCGCGCCCGCGGAGATCAGCGAGCTTGCCGCGGCCGCCGACATCGTGCTCGTCGATGGGCATCACCCCGGGCTGGCGCTCGCCGCGGCTCGCGCTGCCCAGGCAGCCGGTGTACCGGTGCTGCTCGACGCCGGCAGCTGGAAGCCGGTCTTCGCCGAGTTGCTCCCGATCGTGTCCGCGGCGATCTGCTCCGCGGAGTTCGCCGCCCTGTCCACTGTGGACGCGCTGCACGCTACGGGTGTGCCGTGGGTGGCGGCCACCCATGGTGCGGACCCGATCGAGTGGTCTACCGGCGACGCATCGGGCGCGATCGCCGTGCCTCAGGTGCCGGCTCGTGACACGCTCGGCGCGGGTGACTCGTTCCACGGTGCTGCCG
>Ga0126374_10000386_pt1 | contig 10930 bp, 7 predicted proteins | sample PanSoiMetPlot_12_FD_89874 | JGI IMG/M metagenome (GOLD analysis project Ga0126374, IMG submission 89874) | Tropical forest soil microbial communities from Panama - MetaG Plot_12 | ecosystem: Environmental > Terrestrial > Soil > Tropical forest > Bulk soil | place: Panama | collected 2016-02-17
ACGGTCGCGGTGGTCGTCGCTACCTACCTGGCCGGCAAGCTGATGTACCGGCTGCGGGACATCGTGCTGCTGATGCTCGTGGCGGGGTTCACCGCGATGCTGCTCAACCCGGCCGTGGCTAAAGTGCAGCAGCGGATCCCGCGCCGGGGCCTCGCCGTGACCATCGTCACGCTCTGCGCCGCGCTGGTCTTCATCGGCCTGGCCGTGGCGTTCGGCGTGCCACTGGTCAACGGGACCACCCACCTGGCGGACCGGATGCCCGGCTATATCGCCAGCGTGCAGCACGGCAACGGCTGGATCGGCCACCTCGTGGCCAAGTACCACATCCAAAGCTGGGTGCAGCGGAACACGCCCAAGCTGGTCGGCTACGCCCAGTCGCTCAGCAAGCCGGCCCTGACCATCGGCAAGGGCGCGGTCTCCCTGCTGGTCGAGCTGTTCACGCTCTTCATCCTGGTCCTGCTCCTGCTGCTCGAGGGCCCGAAGATGTGGAACTGGACGCTCGGCCAGATGACCCCGGGCCACCAGGCCACGGTCACCCGGATAGCGGGCGACGTCAGCCACAAGGTCACCGGGTACATGTCCGGCAACCTGCTGACCTCGCTCATCGCCGGAACCGTAGTGTTCGTGACGCTGCAGATCCTCGGCGTGCCGTTCCCGCTGCTGTGGGGCCTGTGGGTGGCCCTGGTGGACTTCCTGCCGATGATCGGCGGGGCACTGGCCGGCATCCCCACCGTCCTGTTCGCGTTCGCCGCCCGGGGCCTCACCGCGGGCATCGTCACCGCGGTCATCTTCGCCGTCTACACCCAGATCGAGAACCACGTCCTGAACCCGGTGGTCATGAGCAAGACGGTGCGGATCAACCCGCTGCTCGTATTCATCGCAGTGCTGGTCGGCGCCTCACTTGGCAACCTGATCGGCGGCACATTCGGCGGTTTCGTCGCGGCACTGCTGGCCATCCCGACAGCCGGGGCGCTGCAGGTACTGGTCAAGGAAGTCTGGCAGGCCACGGCCCCGGACCAGCCCCAGGAATCCCCGGCGCCTGCGGCTGAGCCGGAGGAATCGGCGGCCCAGCGAGGCGAGCGGCCGAGGTGGTTGAAGAGAGTCTGCATCCCGGTGCGGAGGGTCCCGTAGTCGCGGTCGACGCGTGTCCAGGTGGCTGGCCCGGCGATGTCCGCCTGCCGCAACCACCCACCCTAGACACCACGGTCGTGGCGTTCCCAGGCGGACGGGGCAGGCCTGGCGGGCGTTCCCGGGCGCCCCGGCGAAGACGATCCGGGCGGCGGACTTCTTCCCTGCCGGTACCGTGCTGCTGCGCCGTCTGTCCGTGCTGGTCGTCACCGGGCACGGCACCCGCCGCGGGCACCTGGCCCGGATCACCGCCCCTCCGGCGGGGGAGCAGGTCACCAAGCAGGCCCGCAGTCTGCTCATGCACCGTGACGATCGCGGGGCGGACGTCACGTTCTTGATCCGGGACCGTGATGCCACATTCACCGCAGGCGGGCGTCACCCGCGCATTCGTGATGGGCGCGATCGCGTGCAGCTTTGGCGTGATCGTGTCGGTCGTTCTGCCCGGCCGCGCGGCTCAAACGAGCTGATGTGCTGGCCCCTTCAAGTCGGGGACGAGCGAAACGACGGCGACGAAGACGGTAGGCGCCCAGCGCCTTGGCCTCCTCAACACCATGCTCGCCCGTCGACCACCGCGCACGCGCTGGCTGCACCCGCGCTCGTCGAGCAGTGTCACTTCGAGTCCGATAACGAAGGAGAGCGACCCACGGAGGTCGCTCTTCGACTATTCGCTAGGTAGCAGATAAGCCCCGCAGCTCAGTACATCGCTCGTGGAAGTCGCGACTATGGACCCCGGCGCAGGCTCCGTTGCCCGCGCCGCAGCCGTGAAAGCCGAGCTAGAGGTGATCTTCAGTTCAGCTAGCTGGTCGGCCGCGTCCCCTGAGGCGGCCCTCGGTGACGACAGCGGCGATAACCAGGCGCGCCTGCGACATCGCCCGACCGTCCGGCCGGGGTATTCCGATGTCTTGCGCCACGCCATTTGCATCTGCGCGGCTGGACACCGGCGGAGTACTGTCTCAGGGCTGGGCAGGTCGACCGTCAGTCCGGTTGATGTCAGCCCGCGGCAGAACCCGCCGGCATGGCGGTTAGCCGACGACGGCGCCGCGAGAGCAGCCAAGCCTGGATAACGAATTCCGCCCCGCCCGTGGCCGTGTAGAGCACGAGCCAGCGCAGCTTTGGATTCTCGCCGGTGGCCGCAATGACATACGCGGCACCGGCGATCACCGACGCGCCGCCAGCAAGCAGCATCGGCCACTGATTGCCGAGCAGCGCGCGGCGCCGGAGGACGACCACGAGCTGCGCCGCACCGGTGACGCCCGCCCATACACCGAAGACCGCGAGGACGTCGGCTACGCTCCCGGCCGCGGCCATGCCGAGAGCGACCGCGGCGACGGCGCTGACCGCAGCGTTGACGAGTAGCAACCGCCGAGCGGATCCTTGCTGGCTCCGTGCGTCGATCAGCGACGCGACCATGTCGATCAGCGGATAGAGGACGAGTAAGATCCCTGCGCCGACCGTTACGGCAGTCGTCAGCGAGTTCGACGCGGCCGCGAAGATGGCCGCCCAGGCGATGGCGACGAGGCCATGGGCAAGGAACAGGCGCGCGGTGTTGCCTCATGGAGTGACGAAGTTGCTTCAGTGGTGCTCATGTCGACCTCCGTCGGTTGTGTAGCCTCACCGTCGCGCTTTGGATCGTGCGCCGCGCCCGTGGCGAACCCTGGCCCGCAGCCACTGGCACGCGCTGGGTCGCGTGCACACCTTCCTGGTGGTCGTGACCACGCTCAGCTACGCGAAAGCGGTCGGCATCACCCCACGGGCACCTCCGCGCAGCTTCGCGGTCTCGTCCTGGCCTGCAGCCCCCTTACGGTCCGCAGCTGGGCCGACACGCGACCTCACCGGCCCGGCACAGCGCCATAACGCCCCCGATATGGTTCGAGCGCGGCTCGCCACGAGAACGCCCTTGAACGCACCGAACGGATATCGCACGGGCGCGATCGCCCATGAGTCACTGTCTGTAACCTAACGTCGGCCTACGGCTGACCTGCCCTCGCCGACCGGAATCAGCAGCAGCCCCCCATGGCGGGTTCTGGGCTTACCTTGGTCGCATCCGTACCGGGCAGGCCGGGGGCCATATCCGTTGATTTTTCGGCCAGTACTACAGGCATCCCGTGCAGAAAGCCCAGAACCCCAGGTCCGGCTCGGCCAGCCGTCGGCGGCGTTCGGCCCGCGGGCCGGGCAGCACCGCGGCGGAGTTCAGATCCTGGACCCGGCAGGCCCAGGCGAGCTCATCGGTCAGGTCGGCCCAGGTTTGCCCTCGCGGGTGTCGGCGCAGGGGCCGACAGGCCTTTGGGCTCCCTGCCTGCCTGGAACTACCTTGTCACTGGCATGGTTCGAACAACGGTTCGCCGTCGCTACCGCCGAGTAGGCATGTGAAGCGGTCGAGGTCGGCGCGAAGCTGGGTGATGCCGCAGGCGGGGCGACCGACATAGCGCTGTAGCGACGCGCCGAGGCCGCCGTGTTCGGCGGCCAGCCAGTCGCAGAGAAATTGCAGTATCTCGGCGAGTTCGGCAGCGTCGCCGACGTCCAGGCTGAGATTGGGCATGGTCGGTCTCCAGTGTTGCTGGTCAGTCCCGGTTGGAGCGAAAGAGGTCCAGGTTGCGGACCCGGGCTGTGCGGGCGGCGAGTTGCTCGCGCAGCGCGGTGGTGTTGGCGTAAAGCGCCGCGATCACGGTGGCTGCGGCATCGACTTGCTGCTGCAACTGGTGGCAGCGGCGGCTGGATTCCACGGCCGCCGGCGGATCCGCCACCGCCCGCTCCGCATGCACCAGGCCCGCCCCAGCTCGCCGCAGCCCGGCGCCGTGACCAACCCGCCCAGCTCACTGCGCCCGCCCGGTGTCGCCCGCTACGGGTTAGAGTGATCTACGTGAGCGAGCCAGTTGCCGCCGATGAGCGCCTGTACGCCACGATGCGGCGCCTCATGGTCGTGTACGCACGTCGGCAGGCTTCCGAGATCCCGGGCCCCCGTGGCGTTGTGAAGCGCCAAGACGCGCTTGATGCTGTGATCCAGCTCGCCGCGGTAGTTGACGAGGCAGTGCAGGCCGGCGCGATCCCGGTCGATCGCGGCATGCACGCCGCGGCAATGCTGATGGTCCTCCGCGAGTTCGTCCAGCCACTCCCGCCGGATTGGGATGGAGACGGTTGTACCGACTACCTGACGGACGACCTCGCCATGATGGTCACGGCGCTGCGGGAGGCCCGGCAGGCCACCGGGCACAAAGGCTAACCTCCGTCCTCGATGGCGGTTATTCCTCGGCCTCAGCTTCCAGGTCCACTGGCGGCTCCCCGCTGCTGGCCTAATCGTCAGCCTCTGGGTACCCATCTGCGTCAGCCTCCCGGGCGTGATCATCATCGGGGCAGGCCAGCCAGCTTGCTTCGTCTTCGGGTACCGGTTCCGCCGGCTCGGGGTTGCGGGCCGGATCACGATCGATGACGTGGCAAACACGCAGCAGTAAAGACTCGGCACAACCGGCAGGCGCACCGCACGCTATCGCCGCTGCAGAAACCAGCACCCGGATCCAGGACCCACGCGCAGATCGTCCCTAATATGAGCACTTCATCGAATGATCTCCATGGGTGTTCATCGCACAGATCGGCGGCGACGTGCGCGCCTCCAACCTTGGACGGCAGTCACACCAAGTAATCGCGCTGGCCGCCACCGGGCAGCTCGGCGTGGCCGCCGCTGGCAGATCCGGCTGGCCGTCGTCAGTCTGCCGACCGGCCGGAACCGTGACCGGTGCCCGGCACGCCGAGGCTCAGCGTGTGCGGACGCCCCGCAAGAGGAACGGCGTCACGAGACGTGTCTCAGACTGCTTGACATCTTCCGATCGGCCGTTTTTGGGACTGCCTCTATGAGTGCCGCCGCGCTGTCTTAATAGCCCGCAGGCAGGCCGAGTTGGCGGCGCCGCTGCTCTCGCGCCGCGTCCCACTGTGCCCGCTCGGATGTGCCGAGGATCGGCGGGCCGAACAGGGCGTCTTGCACCTGGTGGGTCATGCGCAGGTTGAATGGGCTGCCGTTGTCCAGCCTGACCTGCACCGTGTACGCGCTGACCCCGCGCTCCTCGGGCACCTCGCCGTAGCGGACCGTGAGCACCTGCCCGAACAGCGGGTTGCATTCATCAGCCGGGCTGAACGCGATGAACGACGGCGCCTCGCTGTAGTACCCCTGCGGGAGCAGCTGTGGCTCGCCGTGCCAGGTGCCGTCTTGGTCGCGGAAGGCGAAGGCGGCTGGCAGCCCGCGCGTGGTGTTAGCGATCTGCTGGACGCGGGCCTTGGTCAGGCCCAGCCGCCGCGCGATGCCGCCGTACCCGGCCCCCGAGGCCCCGCGCAGGCTCTCCACCGTGTTCCGCTTGATCTCGGCCACCACCCGCCGCGCCATCACCAGCGCGTCATCGAGGGCGCGGGCCTCACGTAGCCGCGCGTAAGGGTCGGTCATTGCTCGCAACTCCTTGATTGCTTGGTCCAAGGGTCTGATCTCCATGGGGGTATAGTGTACCCTATACCCATGCCAAGCGGAACGGTGTAGCCGGGTCGGTGGCGGTATGGGCGGTGCCGGGCGGACCACCCCCGGGCGGAGGCCAGGTACTCACACGCCTGCCGGAACAGCAGCTTCGGGGAGTCGTGCTCCATCGCCCGAGGGCGAGGAGGAAGTCCTCCGGCTCCTTCCACCTCGGCCCGTCCATGGTCCGCCAGCCCAGGTAGGCGATGATCTCCCACAGATGACCGGTGCGAAGCTCGATGCCATGGCGACCTCTCGGGCTGGCTCGGCTCAGGGATCGCGGTCCACGAACTCCTGGGACTGATCATCCTCCCGCCGTGCCCACGCCTCGTCATAGGATGCCAACTGGCGGAGGAGCGCCGACGTCTTCGGCTGATCCGCGACCCGGCGAGCCCATTCCCGGAACTGCTCGGCGAGTGCACGGCCACTGGCGCCCCCGCTGGTGGGGGACCAGGAGACAACACCCCTGCTGTTGATCTGCCCGGACAGTATGCCGGAGTCGAACGGATCAGACTCCAGGTCCTCGATCAGGTCCCGCACGGGTGCCGCGGGCCAGACGCCGTCGGCGTCGGTGGGCACGTGGGCGAGGATCCCGCCGATGACGCTGTCCCCGACCCGGAGGCGGCCAGACTCGGCGAGGAGGCGACGGGCCTCGGTCACCCAGGCGCGGAGTTGGTCGCCGTCGATGGTCCCGTCGGGGCGGACGCCGGGCGGCCTGTCCCAGGACCGGATGGCGGCGAACCCGGCCAGGGCGATGGCCCGGCGCTCCGGGGTGAGGTCCTCCTCCGTCGACTCGTCCCCCTCGGCCGGGTGCACGTAGGAGAAAAGCTCGGCGAACAACGCGGCGTCGGTGGCCAAAGCGGTGCTCAGGGCACGGGCTGGGCGGCTGAACTGGAGGAGGTGGATGTAGAGGAATTCCAGCCGCGCCCGAGTCGAGATGTCGGACCCGGCGCTCTCCAGGTGGTCCAAGAGGCGCCCGGCCTCCCAGGAGTTTCTCGCGGCAAGATAGCTCTCGTCGGACGGCCCTATCGCAGCGCGTTCGAGGACGGCCTCGACGAGACCGACGTCCACGAGGGCTGCCGCATCCTCTCCGCTCACCCCGAGGTGAATGACGAGCACCTGCATGGCAGACCAGGGACGCCCGCGATCGGCCAGCTCCTGGGCCACGATCGGCCGGATGTCCGAATCGGCCAGGAACGCGTTCATCCGGCGCCAGAACAGGGCCTGCACGTCCTCGTGCCGCTGGCTCACGAGGGCGAGGAGCGCCGCGGTGGGCCTTGGGTCGGCGAGGAGGAGCCCGGCCTGCTGGGCGGCGGACCACGAACTCGCCCGTCCGAGGTGCCGCCGGGTCCAGTCCGTGCTTTCGGCGTGGATTCGCTCTCCGGCCCAGCCGCGGGCGACCTCGCCATCCCCGCCGTCGGCGCCGAGGAGCGGGACGAGATCGTCAGCGAGGAGGTCGCCGCGGATCTCCCCGGCTGCCCAGCCCACGGCCGCAGGCATCGTGACGGCCCGGCCTAGTGCAAGGAGATCATCGGCGCCACCGCCGTCGAGGACCTCGCGGACGGCCACCCGGCGGACCTCCCGCACCGCAGCGTCGTAGTCCGAGGCGCTGTCGAAGGCCAGGTCGGTGACCGCGGGTGAGCGTTGAAGAGGTCAGCGTGGCGGTCGACCGGGGAACTGGGGACGAAGCGCGCGGCGATGGTCTCCATGCGCCGGACGAGATTGTCCGGCATGCCGCCCAGATGATGCCGGTGCGTCTGGACGAAGTCGGTGAGCGCACGCCAGAGTCCGGTCCGACCGGGCTCAGCGAGACCGTCCGGGTTGAGGGCGTCGAGACCCGCCAGGACCCGGTCCCGGTCTAGGTCCGGCAGGTTCTCCAGATGCGCCACGAGGTCGGCCCAGCGATCGGCGTCCTTCCCGACGTCGTCGAGAAGGCGGGTCACGACCTCAGCGACCGCGGCAATCAGGTGGTCCCGGGTGATCTCCTCGGGCGGATGCTGCGGCCAGTCTTGCCACCGGGGCCGGTGCGGCGGCGGGGAGAGGGCGAAGCGGACCGGGATCATCGCCAGCAGGAGCGGCCACGTGACCCCTGGCCGCCGGGAACGCAGCCGGTCCACGATCGCGAGGCGGAGCGCCCACGGCGCCGAGGTTTGTGGGGACCACAGGCTGAACACATCGGCGAGGCACCCCGCGGGTCGGGGTCGATTCCGGGCGTCCGGCTCCGGGTCGATCGTAGCCAGGCGAGCGAGCATCATGGCGGCCCGGCTGACGTCGTTCTCGGACCAGCACAGCACCATGAGCGCCCAGAGGAGGTGGATGTGGGGCGAGGTGACTCCGGGGAGGGAGGCCGTATCGCCGTCCATGAAGAGGGTGGCCGCGGCGGGATTGTCACCGGCCAGCCCTCCCTCGACGGCGCGGAGGAAAGTCTGGGGCGACGCCTCGGCCAGGAGCGGCAGCACGTCGACGAGGGACTGCCACCCCCGCCCGGTGTGATCGGCGTTGATCCCGTCCATGACGTCGCGCACCACGCGATCGGCGTGTTCCTCCCCCGTGTCACCGTCGCGCAGACGGCCGTGACCGACGTGGCCCGCGAGGAAAGCGGAGGTTTCGGCGAGGCCCGCGCGCAGCCGGGCCGAGTACGTGGGGGGCTCACCGACGACGGCCGCCATGAACCGGCGCCGGGGCTCGACGTCCAGCGCAGGATCGGGCTCTCGGAGCACCCGGGCGGCCACCGTGTGGAACCGGGCGAGGTCGGTCGGGGTGATCAGCGGCGAGACGAGGTCCCACACGTCGTCCCGGGAGACGAGGCGCCAGGTCCGGCCAGAGCGGTACACGGGCGTGTCCTCCCGCGCGGACCACGTAGCCAGGTCACCCTCGACCTCGTCGTATGTCCGGCACGTGAGCGCCTCGACGGCCTCCCGGTCGCCCTCTGTCTCATCGGACCAGACCCCGGCGAGGACCAGCGGGGCGAGGCGGCGGCCCTGCTCCCCATGCGCCCACGAGGGCTTTTTCACGGTGGGGATCCGGGCGATGGTGCGGCGGAACGAGATAACGTTGCGGCTCGCGTGCCCCGCGTACCTGTCGGCCCGGGTCCGGCCGAGGGCGGGCCGGCCGCTCAGGAACGCCTCGGCGGCGGCCTGGCGGTCCAGGGCCGGAACCGCCACGAGGTGACCGCGGGGCGGAACGTCGCGAGAGACGGGAACGACGACACGGTGCCCGTCGTCCAGCGCAGTGGCGACGTCGGGCTCCTCGAAGGTGGGGATGAGCACCAGCGGCGCGGCCGAGTCGACCAGCCGACCCCAGGCGCCCTCGCCGGACACGACCAGAGCACGCGCCCGGAAGGAGGCCACCTCGGAGCTATCAGCGACGAGGCTGGCGCATACCACCGCGAGGGCCTCGGTCTGGGACGCCGCGGTGACCGTAATCACCTGGGGCGGCTGCCGCAACGCCTGAGTCAGGTCCGCGGTGGCGGAGTCGCGCCCAGCCAGCAGGAACGTTCGAGGCAGCGCCGGGTCGGTCTGCCGGGACCAGGTCGTCCACCACGCATCGGGAGTCCGGGCATCGCGCGGCTCCCGGCCGAGGATCTCGGAGATCCGGACATGCGCGCTCGGGACGCGCTCCATCCAGATTTCGAGATCGAAGGCGTCATACGCGCGGACATCGGCCCACCTGCCGTGCTTCCTGCGGGCGTCGCGCCAGCTCGTCTTCTCAGGCCAGATGCGGCTCGTCACGGCGACGAAGGTGGTGGTCACGGGATCGACGCCGCACGGGTTCCGGGTCCGGTTCCGGTAGTCCCTTTGCGCCTTGTCACGCGGGGGCGCACCCGTCCCCAGCTCCCAGCCGGAGAGGCCGTAGGGAACGTGGGGGTCGCTGACACCGGACCGGACGAGTCCATCCCAGCCGCGCTGCCGCACGCCCACGCGCGCAGGCATGGTGATCTCGGTCACGGGGGCCGTGGCCAAGATGAGCTGCCGAACGATGATCGGCAGGGTGAACGGAGAGCGCTCGTCTGTACACCACACGTCGAGGTCGCGGGCGGTCACCAGCTCGGTGTTCGTCACCGAACCATTCTCGTTGTCCCCGCCGACAGTTCAGACCATCCCGATCTTCAAAAGCCTCACCGAACTGGCGACCTGCCTGGGCCATTGACACCCTCTCCTGGCCAGGGCTTCCGTCCAGTGCAGCACGGCGCCCGCCACTCCCGGGACGGCCTGCCGGGCGCGGGATCACCCTCGGCCGCCCGTCGCCGCTCCGGGTGTGCTGGCTGAGCTGCCGCCGCCGGGCACGGCCACCGGACCGCCGACGCCCCGTCCGCGCTGCCCGCCGGCCGGGACACTATCAGCAATGTCAAGAAGGCGAGCGCGACCAGTACCAGCGTTGCGATGAGCAGCCAGGTGTCGGTGCGGGTCGCGGCGCGGCGAAGCCGCACGGGCCACCGCCACTGACGTCCCGCCCGGGTTCTGCACGGGGCGCTCCGCTGACGGCGTGCCTGCCGGCGGACCACTCGCAGGACAGCGCTACCGGTGGTCACCGCTAGGAGGATGACCAGCCCGAGCCGTACGAGGCGGGCCCGCCCGCTGGTGCGTCGCGGGGTCCCGGGACAGGGATGGCTGGCATGTGCCGCGTGCGGCAGCACGCGGAGAGTACGGGCGAGCGAACGGCGCCCAGCTGGTGTCATTGCAGTCCTCAGGGCACGACAGCAATGGCACCGCGCCGCCCGGCCGGTGAGGACGCCCGTCCTCGCGGGGTGCCTGTTCCGCGCCATGCCCTAACCGGACTACAGCCAGGCTACCGCCCGCCGCGGGCTGGCCAGACCGCTCCGCCGGCACGCTCTGCAGCGGGAGGGACCGACGGGCTGACCCGGGACCGCCAAGGCCTCTGGCCTTGGGTCTGGGGCTATGGTGCTACCGGCTGTTGGGTGAGGCGGTCGCGGACTTGCGAGGGCTGCACCGAGTGGTGGGCCGACGCTGCGCTGATCATGGTGTGCAGGCTCGCGCCTGTGGGCCCGGCGCGGCTGGCGAGGATGCCGGCCCAGCGCTGGAGTGCACCGAGCCCGTCGTTACGATCCCGCCAAACTGAATGAGAATTAGACGCCAGACTGGCTGAAAAACCGGGCCGACGCCGCAGGACACGACGCCGATGCCCGCCAACTATCGTGAAAAGTCACATGGCTTTGTGACTTTCACGATAGTTGGCACATTTCATCGAGTTTGGCACCACGTCCACGCCGTGGCCTGTCTCTTCGATCCCTGCTACAGCATTGGCATCTGATGCGCCGCCGCTGTCGCGACCCAGATGCTCGGCGTGTTG
>Ga0126374_10000387_pt1 | contig 10893 bp, 8 predicted proteins | sample PanSoiMetPlot_12_FD_89874 | JGI IMG/M metagenome (GOLD analysis project Ga0126374, IMG submission 89874) | Tropical forest soil microbial communities from Panama - MetaG Plot_12 | ecosystem: Environmental > Terrestrial > Soil > Tropical forest > Bulk soil | place: Panama | collected 2016-02-17
CTTCTTCGCCACGCTCTTCTGGTCTGTGGTCGCACCGTGGTGGAACTTCCCGAGCCGCCGCGCCGACCGCGACGTCTCGCTGCTCGGCAATCTCGCCTCGCACCACCTCCCGGTCTGGGCGCTGATGCTTTGGATGGTCGTCCTCGGCACGATCGTCCCCTTCGCGCTCGTCGTCGGTGCCCTCCGAAGGATCAGTGCCACTCGCGTCGGGATCACGGGGATGCTCGAGCCGGTCATCGCGATCGCCGTCGCCTGGGCGTGGCTCGGCGAGTCGCTGGACCCCGTGCAAGTATCCGGCGCAGCCGTTACGCTCGCCGGCGTCTCACTCGCCCTGTCTTCCCGCTGATTCGTGACGAAAGGAGCGAAGCGAACTCCCCCGAAAGGGGAGGCGCCCCATGCCTGACGACTTCAGATTCCCGAACAAGCGTGTTTGCGTCGGCCTGCTCGCGATGTGCTTCCTGTTGCTCCCGGTCACGGCGGCTCAGGCCGGTCGCCTGACCAGCTCCGAAGCGTCTCTGCTCGCGACGATGAACGCCGTCCGAGCGAGCCACGGGCTTCCGGCGCTCCGGGTCGACTTCCACCTCGTCCGCGCCGCCCGCGGCCACTCGACGGACATGATGCAGCGCCAGTACTTCGCCCACGGCTTCGTCGCCGGGCGCGTCGTCGCGGCGGGGGCACGCGGTCCGCTCTTCGGCGAAGACCTCGCCTGGGCGACCGGCATCACCGCCAACTGGGTGGTCGGCGCGTGGCTCGCGAGCCCCCGGCACCGGGCGATCCTTCTCCGGCGCGGGTTCCGGCGCGTCGGGATCGGCTACGCATTCGGCACCTTCATCGGCCACGGCGGCGCCGGCGTGGTCACAGCCGATTTCGCAGGGCGCTAGAAGGGCTACTCGGATTCCATGAGCGTGCGCAGCTCCGACAGCTTCTCGGCACGGAGCTCGTCGCGCTCGCCCTTGTCGATCCGGTCCAGCAGCCGTTGCACGAGCGGCGCGAGCTCGAGCGGGTTGAACGGCTTCGTGATGTAGTCGACGCCGCCGATGTCGAGCCCGCGTGCCCGGTCGCGGAACTCCGCGCGCGCCGTCAGGAAGATGATCGGGATGCCGCTCGTCCGGTCGTCGTCGAGCAACTGCTCCGCGACGTGCCAGCCGTCGAGCCCCGGCATCATCACGTCGAGCAGGATCACGTCCGGCCGCTCGTCCTGCGCCTTCACGACGCCGGACGGCCCGTCGGCCGCCTCGATCACGTCCATCTGCTCCGCTTCGAGATTGACGCGGCAGAGGAGACGGATCGGCGCTTCGTCGTCGATCACGAGAACTTTTGTCATCCCACCCCCGTCCGCACCTATACCCGCTCCCCCGGTCACCTAGTCGCGCGCCACGGGTAGCTCGAACGCGAAGCTCGAGCCCTCGCCCTCCGTCGAATCGACCCAGATGCGCCCGCCCATCGCATTGACAAGCTCTTTCGCGATGAACAGTCCGAGTCCCGTTCCGGCGGCGCCGTCGCGAGCCGCAGATTCGGCGCGGTAGAACTTCCGGAAGATCCACTCCCGCTCGGCCGCGGGAATGCCCATGCCTTCGTCGACGACGCGCACCTCCACCCGGTCGGCGTTGCGGCGCGCACCGACGGTCACTGTCCCACCCCGCGGGGAATAGCGCAAGGCGTTCTCGACGAGGATATTGAACACCTGGCGCACCTTGTCCGGGTCGGCCTCCGCGGCGAGCGGCTCGTCCGGCAGGTCGATCTGGAACCGGTGGCCGTTGCCGTCGTCCGCGGTCTCGACCACCTCCGAGACGACCGAGCCGACGTCGATGCGCCCACGCTCCACCTGCAGGTCGCCGGCGTCGAGCCGCGCGACGTTGAGCAGCTGGTCGACGATCTCCGTCAAGCGCTCCGACTCCGACGCGATGTAGCCGAGGAACGTCTGCCGCTCCTCCTCCCCGAACGGGATGTCCTGTCGGAGCAACGTCTCGGCAAAGCCGTAGATCGACGTCAGTGGTGTGCGCAGCTCGTGCGACACCGCTGCGACGAAGTCCGACTTGACCTGCTCGACCATCCGATCGCCCGAAATGTCCCGGAACGCGAAGATGCGACCCGCGACGGCGCCGAGCGGATCGCGCATCACGGCCTCGCTCAGTGACAACCAGACCTCCTCGCCGCCGCGCAGAATCGAGACCAGGCGTTGGCCGGCGGGTGCTTCGTCATCCCCGGACTCGAGGTTGCGGCGGAGCACGTCGGTGGTCGTGTGCCCGACCGCCTGGGCCTGGGGCACGCCCGTGATCTGCTCCGCCGCCGCGTTCCAGAGGACGACGCGGCCGTCGCGGTCGACGGCGACGATGCCGTCGGCGATGTTCGCGAGGATGGCGACGCTGCGTTCCTTCTCGAGGGAGACTCGCGAGTAGAGCTCCGCGTTGGCGAGCGCAGCAGACGTGTTTCCGGCGAGCGCCTGCAGCGCCTCGATCTCCTCGACGCGCCATGCCCGCGGACGGCGGGCATAGACGGCGAGCACGCCTGCCGGCGCACCCTCCGGACCGGAGAGCGGAACGCCGAGATATGCGGCGTAGCCGGCCGCGAGCAGCTGGTCGCTGCCGGCGAGCAGCGGCAGGGCCGCGGCGTCGTCGACTGCGACCGGTGCGCGCGACTGGAACACGTCGCTGGAGAGCGACCCGTTCGCACTGACGCGGACGCCGACGCTGTCGGCGGTTCCTTGACCGGACGCGGCGCTGACCACGAGCTCGTCGTCCTCGAGCGTCAGCACCGCGCAGGCCTCGGCGGCGAGCAACGCGGGGGCCTGCTGCACGACCTCGTCGAGGACGGCGGCGGGATCCAGCTCCGTCGCGAGCACGCTGCCCGTCCGCGCGAGCTGTTGGGACAGGGCACGGGCCGTGCGTTCGGCTTCGAACAGCTCGCTCCGCTCGAGTGCTCCCCGCGCGGCGTCGGACAGGTGCCGCGCCACCTCCAGCTCCTCGTCGCTGAACATCCGCTCCGCCGCGAAGAAGACCAGCACCAGACCGGAGCGCCGGGCACGCAGGCTCGCCACGGGGACCGCGAGCAGGGCGGAGAGACCCTCCTCTTGCAACAGGCTCTGCCATGGCGGCTCGAAGCGGTCGTCCCGGACGACTGCCGGCGAGACCAGGATCCGCTCGTCGGCGGCCGCCGACGCCAGCGACTCCGCCGACGGCGGCAGTGCGGGAGCGAGCGCGCGCGCGAGCCCGTCCGGGAGCTGGACGGATGCGGCGAGCTCGAGGTCGCTGCCGCGCGGCATCAGCACCGCCGCGGCGTCACCGCCGAACGCATCGGTCGCCGCTTGGCCGAGCGCGTCGAGAGTCTCGGCAAGCGACAGCGACTGGCCGAGCATGGCGGCGATCCGGAAGAACGCGGCCTGCTGCGCAATGCGCCGCTCGTTGTCGCGCAGCAAGCGGGCGACGTGGATCGCCAGCCCGATCTCGCGTGCAACCGTCTCCGTCAGCCCGACCTCTTCCGCACTCCACTCGTGCGGCTCGGTTCGATGCAACGTGAGCGTCCCGATCAGCTCGTCGAAGACGAGGATCGGCACGGCAAGCATCGCGCGCGACCCGAGCCCGAGCAACGTCTCGGCACCCCCGACCTCGACGAGCTCGGCCGCACGCTCGACGTCCTCGATCGCAACCGTCGCGCGGCGGCGCACGGCGAGGTTCGAGGCGGCAAGACGCTTTCCCGACTCGATGCCGTCAAGGCCGTCAGCGTGCCACTGGGCGGCGATCGGGATCGAGTCCTCCGTGTCGCCGAGCCGGATGAAGCAGCGGTCGACCCCCAGCGCCGTACCAGTCTCCTCGACGGCGACACGGAGCAGCTCGTCGACGTCGAGCTCCGAGTGCACCCGGGCCGAGAGCCTCGCGACGAAACGCTCGCGGTCGAGCGCGTCGCGCAGCGCCGCCGTCGACCGAATGCGGTCGAGCGCAAGCGCCGCCTCTCCGGCCACCGTCCGCAGCAGAGCCAGCTCCTCGCCCGAGAAGGCGCGCAGCCCTGAAGTCGTCCCGACGACGAGCACACCGATCACGCGCTCGTCCGCGAGCAGCGGGACGAAGGCGGCGCTCCGCGCGCCGGTCGCCTGGGTGAGCCTGGCGCTGACAATCGTCGACGCGCGCACGTCGTCGACGGCGAACGGCGCCGCCTCGAACACCGCCGTCGAGACCCCGGAGGGCTCGGCGTCGAGGTCGACCGTGATCGAACGGAACCACTCGAGCTCTTTCCCCTGGTCTCGGCCGAGCAGGCCGGACGCCAGGCACCGCTCGTTGTCGACGACATAGAGCAGGGAGAGCTCGACGCCGACGAGCGGCTCGACCCGGACGAGCAGCTCGCGCGCGATCGTCGCCGCGTCGTCCGAGCCCCCGAAGGCGGTCGCGATCGCGGCCATCGACTCGAGGTCGGAGCCGCTCGCAGCCGCCTCGGCGCGACGCCGGCGCAGCGCGAGCAGCCCGACGACGGCCAAAGCGACCCCGATGACGACCGCCGCAATATCGAGCCCGATGCGAAGCATCCCGCCTTGCTCCCGGGTTGGTGTGACTGGGCGTAACGGATTGTAGGGAGCGCCGGTGCCGCTTCCAAAGATGGGCCGTTCGGCCTATTGGAATGCCGGAGGGGACTCGCTAGCCTCAATCGCACTGGGCGATGCGAACCGCGGTGCGTTCCTGGCCTTGCAGTCCGCGGTGAGCACTAGGAGGAGGCTCGTCGCCACCGACCCCCCCGAGCGACGAGCCTCTTCCTGTTTCTCAAGGGTTCATCAGGCGGCCACCAAGGGGCGCTGCTACCTTGGCTCAGGTTTGGTTTCGCGAGTTCTACTCGCATCGCCTCGGGGATATTGCGCTGGGGTAGAGCGCGCCGTGGAGACGGTGGAGCGTGCCCTTTCCCTCTACGGAGCGCCCGTCTACGTGCGCAAGCAGATCGTCCACAACGCCCACGTCGTCCGTGAGCTGGAGGCGCTCGGGGCGGTCTTCGTCGAGTCCGAGACCGACGCGCCGCCGGGGGCCACGCTCGTGCTGTCGGCTCACGGCGTCGCGCCGAAGGTCTACGAGCGGGCGGCCGAGCGGCGGTTGCAGACGATCGACGCGACCTGCCCCCTCGTCACGAAAGTGCACGTCCAGGCTCGCCGCTACGCCGCCGACGGTCATCGCATCGTCCTGATCGGCCACGCCGGTCACGAGGAGGTCGTCGGAACGATGGGCGAGGCCCCGGAGGCGACCGTGCTCGTCGAAAGCGTCGAGGATGCGGAGGCACTCGAGCTGCCCGAGGGGACGCCGGTCGCCTACATCACCCAGACGACCCTCTCCGTCGACGAGACGGCCGAGATCATCGACGTGCTGAAACGCCGCTTTCCGCACATCCGCGGGCCACAGCGCGAGGACATCTGCTACGCGACGTCCAACCGTCAGTGGGCCGTGAAGGAGCTGCTCGACAAGGTCGAGCTACTGCTGGTCATCGGGTCACGCAACTCCTCGAACTCGAACCGCCTCGTCGACGTTGCGCACGCTGCCGGCGTCTCGTCGCACCTGATCGACGACGAGACGGAGATCGACGAGCGCTGGCTCGAGGACGTCGACACGGTCGGCGTGACCTCCGGCGCGTCGGCCCCGGAGCGCCTGGTCGAGCGGGTCTGCGACTGGTTCCGCGCGCGTGGCGTGCGCGACATCCGCCCGTTTGCGAGTGTGTACGAGGATGTCGTCTTCCGCCTCCCGGTCGAGCTCCGCCGCGCCGCGACGCCCGCCGTCTGAGCCCGAACGGATCGCGCGACTTCCAGAGCAGTACTTCACGGCGCTGCTCGCGCGCGTCGCCGCCGCCGCGGCTGCCGAGGTCGGCGAGCCGCTCGTCGACCTCGGGCGCGGCAATCCGGAGATCGGGCCGCCGGCACATGTGATCGAGGCGCTCGCCGAATCGGCAGCGCGCCCTGACGTCCACGGCTATGCGCCCTTCGCGGGGCTGCCGGCGTTGAAGGATGCGATTGCAGCCCGCTACGCGGACGTCTACGGGGTCGAGCTCGACCCGCGGCGCGAGGTGGCGGTCCTTCCCGGTACCAAGACGGGCCTGATGGAGTTCGCTCTCTGCGCCGTCGAGCACGGCGGGACGATCGTCCTGCCGGACCCCGGCTATCCCGACTACTTCTCCGCCGTCGCGCTGGCCGGAGCCGAGGTCGCGTCGTTCTCGGGGTGGGACGTCTCGGGGAACGCGATGTACCTCAACTTCCCGGCGAACCCGACCGCGACCGCCGCGCCGGACGGCGTCTTCGACGAGGCCGTCGAGTGGGCGCGACGCAACGACGCGTGGGTGATGCACGACTTCGCCTACGGAGACCTGGTGTTCGACGGCCGCCGACCGCAGAGCTTCCTCGCCGCCGAGGGGGCTCGCGAAGTCGGCATCGAGCTCTTCAGCATGTCCAAGAGCTACGGGATGGCCGGCTGGAGGCTTGGCTTCGCGCTCGGAAACGCGCAGCTCGTCCGCCGCATGGAAACGCTGCAGGACCACGCATTCGCGGGCATCTTTCGGCCCGTGCAGGAAGCGGGCATCGCCGCGCTGACGGGGCCGCAGGGCTCGGTCGAGGAGCGCCGCGCAACCTACGAGCGCCGCCGCGACCGGGCGCTCGACGTGCTGCGCGGCCTCGAGGCACGCTCGGAGGGGACGTTCTTCGTGTGGTTCCGGCTGCCGGAGGGCGTCACGGTCGAGCGCATCCTCGGGGAGCAGCGGGTGGCGCTCGCGCCGGGCGAAGGCTTCGGCCCGCGCGGGACGGGCTGGGCTCGGCTATCGCTCGCCGTCAGCGACGAGGCGCTCGAGCTCGGACTGGCGCGGCTCAGACCTTCGCTATCTCGGGCTCGCTGACGCCGTCCGTCGCGACCTCGGTCGCCAGCACCTCTTCCTTGATCCAGTCTGCGTGCTCGAGCAGGTCGGCGTCGGCCGCCGGCAGCTTCAGCCGGATGCGGTCGGTCAGCTCGAGACCGGCGTCCTTGCGCATCGTGTTCACGCGGTGGATCAGCTCGTAGACGCGGCCCTCACGGCGCAGCTCGTCGTCGAGCCCCGTCGTCACCGCAACCGTGACCGAGTCGTCGGCGGCTAGCGCCCAGCCTTCGCGCGCGCGACGCTCGACGAGCACCTCGTCGGCACCGAGCTCGTGGCCGTTCACCCGCACACCGCCCCCTTCCACGTGTTCGAACTCGCCCGCGTCCAGCGCCGAGCGCACGGCGCCGAGCTCCTTGCCGAGCTTCGGCCCGAGCAGCGGAAGGTTCGGCTTGAAGCGCACCTCCATCGCCTCGACGGGAGCGAACTCGACCTCCTTGACGCGGAGCTCTTCGGCGATCTCGTCTGCGTGGCGCCCCGCCAACTCGGCGCCCTGGACGACCAGGCGGCGCAGCGGCTGCCGCAGCTTGACGCCTGCGTCGCCGCGTGCCTGCCGGCCCAGCTCGACGACTCGGCGCACCTCGGCGACCTCGCGCAGGAGCTCCTCGTCGAGCTCGCGCACCTCGGGCCAGGGCTCGAGGAACACCGACTCCGGCGCAGCTTCGGCACGCAAGCGCCGCCACAGGAAGTCCGCGAGGAAGGGCATCACCGGCCCGATCACCTGCACGGAGCGGAGCAGCGCGTACCAGAGCGTCCACAGCGCGACGCGGTCGCCGTTCCAGAAGCGCCGCCGCGAACGCCGGATGTACCAGTTGGAGAGGTCGTCGACGAAGGAGTCGAACGCGCGCATCACTCCCGGGCTCCAGTACTGCTCGTACTGCTGCGTCGTCTCGGCGACGAGCTGCTCGGTGCGCTCGAGCAGCCAGCGGTCGAGGGGCTGTAGCTCGCCCGGCGGCCGCTTCCCCGGACGGAAACCGTCGACGTTCGCGTAGTCGACGAAGAACTTGACCGAGTTCCAGTAGGTGAGGAGCCGGCGCCGGATCTCTCCCGCCGGCCCGTAACCGAACTTCATGTTCTGGCTCGGAACGTGCTCGCAGAACATGAAGCGGATCACGTCGGCGCCGATGTTCTCGAGCGCCTCGGCCGCGTCGATTGCGTTGCCCCACGAGCGGTGCATCTCGCGGCCGTGCTCGTCGAGCAGCTTCTCGTAGGTGAGCACGGCCCTGTACGGCGACTTCCCCGTGAGCGTCACCGACATGAAGCACTGCGAGTAGAACCACAGGCGAATCTGCTCGCGCATTTCCGAGACCCAGTCCGCCGGGTACCACTTCTCCCAGTACGTGTGGTCGGGCAGGTCGGCGCCCGTCAGTCCCGCGGCCGCCCCGGTCGCGTAGCCGTGCTCCCTCCACTCCGGGTTCTGCCAGCCGAGCGTCGAGAACGGGACGATGCCGGCGTCGAGCCACGCGTCGCCGACCTCCGTCACGCGCCGAACCTCGTCGCCGCAGTCGCACCTGATCGGCACCTCGTCGATCCACGGCCGGTGCAGCTCGTCCAGCTGATCGAGCCCGCCGGTCGCGCGCTCGCGCAACTCGTCGAGCGATCCGATCACCGTCAGCGTTCCACACGACTGGCACGGATAGAACGGCAGCGGCAGGCCGAAGTAGCGGCGGCGGGAGATGTTCCAGTCGCCCATGTTGCGCAGCCAGTCGTCCATGCGCTTCGAGTAGAAGTCGGGCGTCCATTCGACCGTTGCGTTGGCGTCGAGCATCGGTTGGCGGATCTGGTCGGCACTGATCATCCAGTCGTCGGCGATGCGGAAGACGAGCGGCGTCGAGCAGCGCCAGCAGATCGGATAGCTGTGGACGATCGAGCCCGACTCGACGAGCAGGCCGCGCCGCTCGAGCTCGATCTTGACCGGCCCCTCGACGTCCTCGGTCGAGCGGCCCTCGAACTCGCCGTAGTCCTCGTAGAAGCGCCCGCTCTCGTCGATCGGCGTCAGCACGGCCAGGTCGTGCACCCGCGACAGCTCGAAGTCTTCGGCCCCGGCGCCCGGCGCGATGTGAACGATCCCGGTGCCTGTGTCGAGCGCAACGTCCTCCCACGGGATCACCCGGTGGACGACACCCTGTTGCGCCGGTAGCCGGTCGAACGGCCCTTCGTACTCGAGCCCGACGAGTTCCGCGCCGCGCACGCGCTGCGTGAACGTCGCGTCGGGCTTGAGGTCGACGGCCCACCACTCGCCCTCCTCGGTCAGCCCGTACTCGGCATCGGGGTTCACGGCGGCGGCGACGTTCGCGGGCAGCGTCCACGGGGTGGTCGTCCAGACGACGAGCGACTCGCCTTCCCGTCCCTTCAGCGGGAAGCGGACGTAGAGCGATGGGTGCGTCAGCTCGGCGTAGGAGTTGATCAGCTCGTGCTGCGACAGCGACGTCCCGCAGCGCGGGCACCACTCGACGGAGCGGTGGCCGAGGTAGAGCCACCCGCGCTCGTGGCACTCCTTCAGGAAGCGCCAGATGTACTCGATGTTGGTGTCGGAGAACGTGTAGTAGTCGTTGTCCCAGTCCATCCACATGCCGAGGCGGCGGCACTGGTCGGTGATGATCTCGGCGTATTTCGCCACCCGCTCCTTGCAGCGCTCGGCGAACTCGGCGATCCCGTACTCCTCGATCTCGCGCTTCGAGTTGAGTCCGAGCTCGCGCTCGACGCCGACCTCCACCCAGAGCCCCTGGCAGTCGAAGCCGTTCTGGTACCGCAGGTCGTGCCCTCGGAGCGCCTTGTAGCGCTGGAAGACGTCCTTGAGCGTCCGGCCCCAGCAGTGGTGTGCGCCCATCGGGTTGTTCGCCGTGATCGGCCCGTCCATGAAGCTGAACTTCGGGCCGCCGCGGTTTCGCCCCCGGAGCTGCTCGAAGATTCCGCGCTCCTCCCACCAGGCGAGGACCTCCCCCTCCAGGGCCAGGTGGTCTGGGTACTGTGGCAGCGTCTCGAACATCGCTTCGATTCTAGGGCCGGACTAAACGAAGGTTCCGAAGCGTTGTAAGGAGGGAACGGCCGGTAGGTCAGTTAAGAAAGGACCCGATGTCTACTGCTGTAACGGAACAGAGCTTCGAGCAGGAAGTGCTCCAGAGCGATACGCCGGTGATCGTCGACTTCTGGGCGGAGTGGTGTGGCCCCTGCCACGCCGTCTCGCCCGTGCTCGACAAGATCGTCGACGAGAGCAACGGCGACCTGAAACTCGTCAAGGTGAACATCGACGAGGAGCAGGAGCTCGCGATGCGCTTCGGCGTTCAGTCGATCCCGATGATGATCCTCTTCAAGGAGGGTCAGCCGGCGGCCGCCGCTGTAGGCGCCCAGCCCAAGTCCGCGCTCGAGAAGGCGCTCGGGCTCGCAAGCTGATTTCAGGGGTCTGACCTTCAATGGGTCGGACCCCGGCCCTTACCCGGCGCCGCTAGGCGCGCTCCGCTGCCTCCTTCTCTCGATGCGGCAGCGGAGAGGCGGCCCGTGGGGCGGGCTCGTTCACGAGGTTGAGCACGCGCATCCCGTACACGTAGACGACGGCGCCCCCGAGCCAGCCGCCGAGGGTGAGGAACCCGAAGCCGACGACTGTCAACGCATAGGCGCCGGCGCTGACGTTCGCGTATACGCGTTGTGCCCGAAGATCGCGGCGAGCCCGAAGAAGACCGTCGCCGTGACCATCGCGCTGAGGTGGAACGTCGCCGTCCACCACAGGTCGCTGCGCCACTTGATCGTCAGCCAGTCGGCGAGACCGGTGAGGGCCGTCGGCACGGTCGCGATCAAGCCGAGGATCAGGCCGAGCCACCAGCCGATCGCCCCGTTGCGCTCCGTGGTGCCCACGACCTCGACGAAGCCGGCGACCGTCGCGAACGCGTAGATCCCGATCGTCGCGTCGGTCAGCGGCGCGCCGCACAGCGCTGAAACGCGCGAGTCAGGACCGAGAAGCCGGAGCGTAAGCCTGCGCAAAGCGCGGCCTACGCTCCGGCGGACTGACGCGGCGCGCGCACGCGAAGCCTGCGC
>Ga0126374_10000388_pt1 | contig 10887 bp, 11 predicted proteins | sample PanSoiMetPlot_12_FD_89874 | JGI IMG/M metagenome (GOLD analysis project Ga0126374, IMG submission 89874) | Tropical forest soil microbial communities from Panama - MetaG Plot_12 | ecosystem: Environmental > Terrestrial > Soil > Tropical forest > Bulk soil | place: Panama | collected 2016-02-17
ACGATCTCATCAACGCTGTCGGCACCTATATCAGCGGCGCCGAACTTGATCAGGTTTCGGCGCGCGACTACGACAACTACGAAGATACGGGAGTGAACTGGCGTGTCGTTGAGGGATACGGCACCACGATTGCCGCCTATGCTGAGGGCTTGCCGGCTGTCCTTGGTTGCTCGGTGAACCGGATCAATCATCATGAGAAGCGTGTTAGGCTCGAGACTTCACAAGGTATCGTTGCAGCCGATCAAGTGATCGTCACGCTGCCCAGTACAGTTCTCGCCGAGAACGAGGGACTGTTCTCTCCGCAACTGTGGGAGAAGACAGAAGCCGCGCAGGGATTGCCGCTCGGTCTTGCCGACAAGCTTTTTTTATCTCTGGCAGACCCGGAAGAGTTTGAAAAAGACAGCCGCATGTTCGGTGCAACTGACCGAACCGCGACTGCGACTTATCATTTTCGACCTTTTGGCCGCCCGCAAATCGAGGTGTATTTCGGGGGACGGTTGGCGAGAGAGCTAGAGGCAGGAGGCGAGCACGCGTTCTTCGACTTCTCGCTTTCCCAGCTGACGGGCCTGCTTGGCAGCACTTTTAGGGAGCGGGTCAAGCCCATTCGAATCCACCGCTGGGGCTCTGATCCGTATTCGCGCGGCTCGTATTCATACGCACGCCCTGGCATGGCGGATTGCCGCAAGAAATTAGCCGCCTCGGTCGATGACCGACTGTTCTTTGCCGGTGAAGCATGTTCCCCACATGATTTCTCGACTGCGCATGGAGGCTGGTTCACTGGCGTCGCCGCGGCGGACCAGGCCCTGTCAGTGCGCGCTCGGGCGTAAGACCGTCGGTCCCCACGCACATTACCTAGCGAGCTCGCACCAGGCGGTTCGGTTCTCCGGATCAGTTGTTGCCGCTTGAGACATTCAGCAGTCTCATCACTGGATAAAAAGACAAAAGGATTTTCTCTTACCGCTCCTGGCCAGTGATCCACTGCGCCGGACGATACCAATTGGAAAAGTTTTTCCTGCGCTGGATCAGCCTGCTCGACATCGCCCACTATTCCAAATAAAACCTGTTAGATAATTTTTAGGCAACGCGGAATGTTGAAAGCTTCCATGCGGGTTCGGTTCTGGGGCGTCCGAGGAAGCATCCCGTGCCCTGGTCCATCGACAATCCGATATGGCGGCAACACGCCATGCATCGAAGTTCGCTGCGGCGACCATGTGCTCATTTTTGATGCTGGAACGGGACTGCGCTCGCTCGGCATCGAGCTTCTAAAGGACCCGAGCATTCGTGATGTAGATATTTTCATCACGCACTGTCATCTCGACCACGTTTCCGGCCTGCCGTTCTTCACGCCCTTCTTTCGCAAAGACTTTCGTGTGCGAGTCTGGGCAGGAAATCTAAAGCCGTCGAACAGCATTGAAAGGGTCATGCGCTCACTTATGAGCTCGCCGTGGTTTCCGGTACCGATGGATATTTTCAAGGCCAAGATCGAATTCCAGGATTTCAAATCTGGCGACGCCCTTCGACCTCATGATGACATCACGTTGCGGACCGCATTGCTCGACCATCCTGATAGCACCAATGGCTATCGTCTCGAATATGGAGGTCGCGTCTTCGCCCTCCTCTGTGACACCGAAGGATTCCCCGGCAAACGAGATTCCGAAATGGTCGAGCTTGCTCGCCATGCCGATCTTGCACTCTATGATTCAACGTTCACTGAAAGTGAAATCGCGTCCAAGGCGGGCTGGGGCCACTCGACATGGATGCGCGGTGTTCGACTAGCAAACGAAGCCGAGGTCAAACACCTGTGTCTATTTCATCATGACCCATCGCACGACGACGACTTTATGGACAAACTGGCAGCCGAAGCAACCGACGTACGCGCCGGAACGATCGTTGCCAGAGAGGGCCAGATTATCGATTTGTGATCAGATCGATCGACGCGTTGGCGGTCGTCTGGGTTGCGTGCTGGTCGAGCGCAAACAACGGCCGATAGTCATGCACGTCCTCAGCGTCGAGGATTGCCATCGTACGGTTGTCCGGGATCACCCAGCGCTGGTTATACCGAACAGCAACGACAGCGTGCCCAGTCTCACGCTTCTCATCCTGCACGATGATGAGACGAAGATCGTCCGCAAGAATTCCCAACTCCCGAAGTTTTACGATTGCGTAGTCTTCGCGTCGGCCAGCGCACCACGCTCGACGTGTTGAACGCGCAGCAGGAACTGGTGAACGCGCGGATGGCGCTGGCGAGCGCGCAGCGCGATCGGGTTGTTGCCTCCTTCACGCTCCTGTCGGCGGTGGGGCGGCTCTCGCCGCAGGTGCTGTGCCTGCGGGTGCTAGTCTATGACGCCAACGTGCACTACCAGTAGGTGCGCGATACCTGGGCCGGCGTGCGCACACCTAATGAACGCTGAGAAATCCTCCTCAAAGGTGGCCCTGACTGCAGTCACTCTGACCTGCGGCGCGTTTGCGTTCTTGCGGTCTGCGATACATTACGATCATGTATAGGCATCTGAAGTGCATAGTCGGGTAAGCCATGGCGAAAATTGCGCGTAAACCTTCTCGTCGGCTGCGGTCGCAACTTTGGTTCGACAATCCAGAAAATCCAGGAATGACCGCGCTCTATCTCGAGCGCTATCTGAATTTCGGGCTTACGTCGGCGGAGCTGCGCTCCGCCAAGCCAATCATCGGTATTGCGCAGACCGGCTCGGACCTTTCTCCCTGCAACCGCCATCACCTCGAGCTCGCCAAACGCGTCCGCGAGGGCATTTTCGCTGCCGGCGGAATTGCATTCGAGTTTCCCTGTCACCCTATTCAGGAGACCGGAAAGCGACCCACCGCCGCACTCGATCGCAACCTTGCCTATCTGTCGCTCGTGGAAGTTCTCTATGGGTATCCCCTCGACGGCGTAGTGCTGATGACCGGTTGCGACAAGACAACGCCTGCGTGTCTGATGGCGGCAGCAACGGTAAATATCCCGGCAGTTGTGTTGTCCGGCGGGCCGATGTTGAACGGTTGGTGGAAGGGCGAACGGGCCGGCTCCGGCACGGTAGTGTGGAAAGCGCGCGAGGAACTGGCCGCGGGCCGCATCGACAACCGCGAATTCCTGGAGATCGCAGCAGCCTCAGCTCCGTCGATCGGTCATTGCAACACGATGGGCACCGCATCGACCATGAATGCCCTGGCCGAAGCGCTTGGTATGTCATTACCCGGATGTGCGGCGATCCCTGCGCCTTATCGCGAACGCGGACAGATCGCCTACGAGACCGGCGTGCGCGCAGTGGAGATTGTCGAGGAGGATCTGAAGCCATCCGATATTCTTACGCGCAAGGCATTTGAGAATGCCATTGTCGCCAACTCCGCCATCGGTGGCTCCACCAACGCGCCGATCCACATCAATGCCATTGCGCGCCATGTCGGCGTAAAGCTGTCGATCGATGATTGGGAAAAGATCGGCTACGACGTTCCGCTGCTGGTGAATATGCAGCCTGCCGGAAAATATCTCGGCGAGGAATATTACCGCGCGGGAGGACTTCCCGCAGTCATGAATGAGCTCTTGAAGGCCAAACGCATCCATGCCGACGCGCTGACGGTCAACGGCAAGACGGTGGGCCAGAATATCCGTGGTGCGAGCAGCAGCGATTCCAACGTCATAAAACCCTACAATGCGCCGATGAAAAAGCACGCGGGCTTCAAAGTCCTCAAAGGAAACCTGTTTGATTCGGCGATCATGAAAACCAGCGTTATCTCGGATGAATTCCGCGAGCGTTATCTATCGAATCCGAAAGACAAGAACGCGTTCGAGGGCCGCGCTGTCGTGTTCGAAGGTCCAGAGGATTATCACCATCGCATCGACGACCCGTCGCTGAAGATCGACGAGAACACATTGCTTTTTATGCGCGGCGCAGGCCCTGTCGGTTATCCCGGATCGGCCGAAGTCGTGAACATGCAGCCGCCAGCGGCGCTCATCAAAAGGGGCATTACGTCCCTTCCCTGCATCGGCGACGGCCGGCAGTCCGGCACATCGGGCTCACCTTCGATTCTCAACGCATCGCCCGAGGCGGCGGCAAACGGCGGGCTCGCTTTGCTCAAGACCGGCGATCGCGTGCGCATCGATCTGCGCAAAGGCGTCGCGGACATTCTGATCTCAAAGGCGGATCTATCGCGACGCAAGGCCGCTTTGCTCAAGAATGGCGGCTATCACTACCCTGCAAGTCAGACCCCGTGGCAGGACATCCAGCGCGGCATCGTCGACCAACTGGACGAAGGCATGGTGCTTAAACCGGCGGTCAAATATCAGCGTGTCGCACAGAAAAGCGTCCCGCGCGACAACCATTGAGGAAGGCAAAATCGTGAGTGACAGACTGAAAGGGAAATTGGCGCTCGTTACTGCCGCTGGCCAAGGCATCGGCCGTGCTATCGCAGAAGCGTTCATTACCGAAGGGGCCAAGGTCATCGCCACTGATGTTGCCGCTGATAAACTCAAAGGTCTGAAAACGGCCAAGTCCGCCAAGCTCGATGTGCTTTCCACAAAAAATGTCGATGCATTTGCAAAGGCCACCATCAAGGAGTTCGGCGCGCCCGATATTCTCGTCAATGTCGCGGGCTATGTGCACCAGGGCACAGTGCTCGAATGCTCGGAGAAGGACTGGGATTTTTCCTTCGACCTCAACGTAAAATCCATGCACCGCACCATCAAGGCATTCCTGCCGGCAATGCTGAAAAAAGGTGGTGGTTCCATCATCAATATGTCGTCTGGGGTCTCCTCGATCAAAGGTCTGCCCAACCGCTACGCCTATGGTGCGACGAAAGCCGCCGTCATCGGATTGACGAAAGCGGTCGCGGCCGACTTCATCACCAAGGGCATCCGTTGCAACGCGATCTGCCCGGGCACTATCGTGTCGCCATCGTTCGAAGAACGTGTCAAAGCGGTGTCTCATGCGACGGGAAAGCCGCTCAAACAGGTCAGGGAAAACTTCATCGCCCGCCAGCCGATGGCACGGTTGGGCACCGCCGAGGAAGTGGCTGCGCTGGCGGTTTTCCTGGCATCGGATGAATCGAGCTATATCACCGGCCAACCGCACCTCGTGGACGGCGGCCTGGCGCTCTAATGGGCGCTCGTCAACCTCAAGTCGGGCTTGCTTTTCTAAGGGCGAAAGCCCGATGATTTAACTTGCGCGGGCGTTTCGGGGCGGCCCGACCGCGCAGATGATGCCGAAACCAAAGAGAAACAGGCAGAAAACCGCAGTAGCCAGGGAGGAATGAATGGCTTCGGTCGCAATCCGCGACGTACGAAAGGCCTTCGGCGCAACAGCCGTCATCCATGGCGTCGACATCTCGATCCGCGACGGCGAATTCGTGGTGCTGGTTGGGCCTTCCGGTTGCGGCAAATCCACGCTGCTGCGAATGATCGCGGGGCTGGAAAACATCACCAATGGCGAAATCCGCATCGGCGAGCGCGTGGTCAACAACTTGCCACCGAAAGAGCGCGACGTGGCCATGGTCTTCCAGAATTACGCGCTCTATCCGCACATGACGGTCGCCGCCAACATGGCCTTCTCCATGAAACTGCGTGGCGCGCCGAAAAGCGAGATCGACGAGCGCGTCAATCGTGCCGCAGCGATCCTTGGCCTGTCGCAATTGCTCGAACGCTTTCCGCGGCAACTTTCTGGGGGCCAGCGCCAGCGTGTCGCCATGGGTCGCGCCATCGTGCGCGATCCGCAAGTGTTCCTGTTCGACGAACCCTTGTCCAATCTCGATGCCAAACTGCGCGTTCAGATGCGCACGGAAATCAAGGAGCTGCATCAGCGATTGCAGACGACCACCATCTACGTAACGCATGACCAGATCGAAGCAATGACTATGGCCGACAAGATTGTCGTGATGCATGACGGGCGTGTCGAGCAGATCGGCGCGCCGCTCGATCTCTACGATCGTCCCGATAATCTGTTTGTCGCCGGTTTCATCGGCTCGCCCGCGATGAACATGGTCAAGGGCCGCATCAACCTGAACGGTGCAGCGGTCTTTGAAGCACCGACCGGTGTGAAATTTTCACTTAACGGTGCGCCTGCCGGCAGCGACGGCCGGCCTGCTGTTTATGGCGTGCGGCCCGAGCATTTTTCCTTGTCGGACGATGGCGTCGACGCCGTGGTTCAGGTGGTCGAGCCGACCGGTTCAGAGCTTCAGGTTGTGGCCAAGCTCGGGAACGATGAAATCATTGCGGTGTTCCGCGAGAGACATCAATTCAAGGCGGGTGACAAGATCCGGCTCAAGCCGGACCCGCGGCTAATCCATCTTTTTGACGAGACGACGGGAAAGCGTCTCACCTACTAAGAACGCAAAGGAGGAATGATCATGAGGTATTTTACGCGCCGCACACTAATAAAAGGTGGCACTGCGGCCGCGGTTGCCGGTGCGTTGACCGGACCCGCGCTGCTCGACTGGGCGAAGGCCTGGGCACAGAGCGCACCCTGGAAACCAGAAAAGAACGCGCAACTTTCGATCCTGCGCTGGAAATATTTTGTGCAGTCGGAAGACGATGCCTTCGTCGCTATAATGGATTCCTTCACCAAGGCGACCGGCGTCAAGATCACGATCGCGCGCGAGTCCTTCGAAGATGTGCAGCCGAAAGCTTCCGTCGCCGCCAATACCGGCGCCGGCCCTGACCTGTTCTGGGGCCTCTACTCGCTGCCGCATTTGTTTCCGGAGAAATGCCTCGACGTCACCGATGTCGCGGATTATCTCGGCAAGAAGTATGGCGGCTGGGTGCCGACGGCAGTGACGTACGGCAAAGGCACCGGCAACAAGTGGATCGCGATTCCCGTTTGCTACAACGGCAATCTGCTCAATTACCGTTTGGAAGCGTCGAAGAAAGCGGGCTTCTCTAAATTTCCGACCACGACCGACGAATTCCTCGCCTACGCCAAGGCAATGAAAGCACAAGGCACGCCGGGCGGCATGGCGCTCGGCCATGCCTCTGGTGACGGTAATACGTGGGTCCATTGGTGCCTGTGGGCGTTCGGCGGCAACGTGGTGGACAAGAATGACAAAGTGATCATCAGTTCGCCGGAAACCGAGAAGGCACTCAATTTCGCCAAGGCGATGTACGAAAACTACGTTCCTGGCACCGCTTCCTGGAACGACGCCTTCAATAACAAGGCCTTCCTCGGTGGCGAAATCCACTGGACCAATAACGGTATCTCCATTTACGTGGCCGCGCAGAACGACCCGACGAAAAAACAAATCGCCGAAGACATGGACCATGCCCTTTGGCCAGTCGGCCCCATCGGCAAGCCGACCGAATTCCAGGTGCTGTTCCCGCTGATGGCGATGACCTACACCAAGTATCCGCAGGCCAGTAAAGCGCTGATGGCCTACATGCTCGAAGCCGATCAGTTCAACAAATGGCTGACGGCATCGAAGGGCTATCTCACCCAGTGCCTCAACGCCTACGAAGCCAATCCAGTGTGGACCGCGGACCCGAAAGCAACACCATTCCGCGACGTCGCCAAACGCACGCTGACGGTGGGCGGTCTCGGTTCGGTCGGCGAGAAGGCGGCAAGCGCGATTGCTGACTTCGTCGTGCTCGACATGTTCGCGGCCGCTTGCACCGGCCGCGAAGACGCCAAGGGCGCGATCAAGATCGCCGATCGTCAATTGCGGCGGATCTATCGATGACGAAGGACGGCGGGCGGTTAGCAGCCGCCCGCCGCATTTTCAACTTTCGCAGCTTCGAAACGGCGACGGATAAACGGAATGGCTGAGATCGCTTACGGTAGGGTGGGACCCAAGCAGGCGATCGGTGCATCCACTGCCTGGAACCGGCTCAAAGTCAACCACAATTGGCTCGGCGCCTGGTTCATGTTGCCGGCAGCGGCGTTCCTGATCCTGTTTCTCGCTTATCCACTCGGCCTCGGTGTCTGGCTATCCTTCACAGACACCAAAATCGGCCGTAGCGGGGTGTTCATTGGCACTGAGAACTATGAATGGCTGTGGGACGACAGCGTATTTTGGCTGTCAGTGTTCAACACGCTACTCTACACGATCGTTGCCAGCGCCATTAAATTCGCCGTCGGCCTTTATCTCGCGCTGCTGCTCAACGAAACCCTGCCGTTCAAGGCGATCCTGCGCGCCGTCGTGCTGATTCCGTTCATAGTACCGACGGTGCTATCGGCAATCGCGTTCTGGTGGATCTACGACAGCCAGTTCTCAATCGTTTCCTGGACGCTGCGTCACCTCGGCTTGATCGCTTCAAATATTGATTTTCTCGGCGATACCTGGAACGCGCGCTGGTCGGTCATCTTCGCCAATATCTGGCGCGGCGTACCATTCGTCGCGATCACGCTACTCGCTGGCCTGCAGACAGTGTCGCCATCGCTCTATGAAGCCGCGACTATTGACGGCGCCAGCGCCTGGCAGCGATTTCGCTACATTACATATCCGTTGCTAACTCCGATCATCGCAGTTGTGATGACGTTTTCGGTATTGTTTACCTTCACTGATTTTCAGTTGATCTGGGTGCTCACACGCGGTGGGCCGGTCAATGCCACGCACTTGATGGCAACACTTTCCTATCAGCGCGCGATCATCGCCGGACAACTCGGCGAGGGAGCAGCGATCTCGACCGCAATGATCCCGTTTCTGCTGGCGGCTATTCTCATCTCATGGTTCGGCCTGCAACGCAGGAAGTGGCAACAGGGCGAGAGCAATGACTGACGCCCTCGCCGGCAAAGCATCTGACCCGCGCGCGGTGCTTAACGCTACCGCGGACCACAGCGAGGGCATGAGTTATCTCCAAACGCTGCCCCGTCGCCTCGTGTCGCTCTATCTCCCGCTCTCGATCATTCTTTTGATACTGCTGTTCCCGTTTTATTGGATGGCGCTGACCTCTATCAAACCCGACAACCAGCTGCTCGACATGGAGCGAGTGAACCCATTCTGGACGACGGCGCCGACACTGAAGCATTTCTACAATCTGCTGTTCCAGACGAACTATCCGCGGTGGCTATGGAATACGATGTTTGTGGCCGTCGGAGCGACGGTGCTGTCCATCATCGCAAGCGTGCTGGCTGCATATGCGATCGTACGGCTGCGATATCGCGGCGCGGCTTGGGTGGGCGGCGCCATTTTCCTGGCCTATCTGGTCCCGCCGTCGATCCTGTTCATTCCGCTCTCGATGGTCGTGTTCCAATATGGCCTGTTCGACAGCCCGTTTGCACTGATTTTGACCTACCCGACCATCCTGATCCCGTTCTCGACCTGGCTGCTGATGGGCTATTTCAAGACCATTCCATTTGAACTCGAGGAATGCGCACTGATCGATGGCGCGAGCCGCTGGCAGATCCTGACCAAGATTGTACTGCCCCTCGCAGTGCCGGGCCTGATCTCGGCTTTCATCTTCTGCTTCACGCTGTGCTGGAATGAATTCATTTACGCGCTGACATTTCTCTCCACGACGTCGCAAAAGACGGTGCCGGTGGCCATCGTCAATGAATTCGTCGATGGTGACATCTACCGCTGGGGTTCGCTCATGGCCGGCGCGCTCGCAGGATCCCTGCCGCTCGTGATCCTCTACGCGTTTTTCGTCGAGCACTACGTCTCGGCAATGACCGGGGCCGTCAAGGAATAGCCTTTATTTTCCCTCGAATAATTGATCGCGGTCTGCCCGATACGCGATATGGCGGAGTCGTAGGAACTTTCTGCGCTTTGCGCCGTTTAGCGCAGGGCGTTTCAGGAGGTTCTTTTGCGATTTGCGCTCCGTGGGCTTTTTCTTCAAATGTCCACCGCTCCCCCGCCATCTTTCACATCACCGCAAAGAGGGAACCATGAATCGTACGGGTATCATGGGAATGCTCATTACGTTGCTTCTGACAGCCTTCGTATCGTCACCTGCTGACGCTCGTCGCGGCCACCATCACAATCAATATGTTTCCTATCGCGGGACCGATGCCTGCACATTCACGAATGATGGGCGGAGCATGTGCGGCGCAAGTGCAAACTACCGGACCTCGGCAACACCCGCACTTGACCCTGTCGGAAACAGGGCGTTCGCGAGGGCAAAAACCGGTACCGTTATCGGTTCGCGCCCGGCTGGCTGTCCCAATCGCTATTGCGGTTGCGGGCTGCGCATGTATCTCGGCTTGTCCGATGCACGACTGAACCTCGCTTCCAATTGGGCGCGCTTGCTTCCACGCGAGGCCGGTCCACGAGCCGGACTTGCCGCCGTGAGAAGCGGCCATGTCATGTACATAGAGTCGGCCGCCGGCAACGGCCAATGGCTGATCCGTGACTACAATTCCGGCGGCGGACTATCGCGGATGCACGTGCGCGACGTTCGCGGCTATATCTTCGTCAATCCGCGCGGTGGGATGGCGAGGGGATAGCCAGCGACCGTCGTGCGACGTCTATTGCCAGATGGTTCTGGCGGCTTCGACTACGCGCGCTAGTTTCGCCCGTTCATCGGCTTCAGTGATCGGATTGCCAGCGACTGTGCTGGCAAATCCGCACTGAGGGCTGATCGCCAACCGATCGAGATCAATGTAGCGGGCCGCATCTTCCGCGCGGCGCTTGAGATCGCCCAAGCTCTCGAGGGAAGGCGTCTTCGTGCTGACGAGACCGAGCACGACACCCTTGGTCTTCGGGACAAAACGCAACGGCGCGAAGTCGCCTGCGCGAGACGTATCGTATTCAAGCAAAAAATGATTGACGTTGGTTTGCGCGAAGAATCGCTCCGCCACTGACTCATAACCACCGGCTCCAAGATAGTGGCCTTTGAAATTGCCACGACACATGTGCACACCGATCGTCACGTCAGCCGGACATTTGCTTACGGCCTGATTAATGCTTGCGATGTACAAATCGACAAGCGCATCAGGATTGCTGCTCGACCGT
>Ga0126374_10000391_pt1 | contig 10877 bp, 7 predicted proteins | sample PanSoiMetPlot_12_FD_89874 | JGI IMG/M metagenome (GOLD analysis project Ga0126374, IMG submission 89874) | Tropical forest soil microbial communities from Panama - MetaG Plot_12 | ecosystem: Environmental > Terrestrial > Soil > Tropical forest > Bulk soil | place: Panama | collected 2016-02-17
CAATCCGCTCGGCGAGCCGAGAAAAACAGCGGCTTCGCTTCGAGATGCTTCTCGCCGATGTCTGCGCTGAGTTCGTCAATGTTTCTCCTAACGACCTCGATTCCAAGATCGAGAACGCGCAACGTTTGATCTGCGAATCTCTGAACGTGAATCCTCCGTCTGGCAGGTTTTAGAAGACGATCCTGAGCGACTCGGTATGACTCATGCCTACCGCGACCCCAAGTGGAAGCCACTGCCATCACGTCCGGTCTTAAGGGAATTTTTTCCTTGGAGTCAGAGCCAGATTCTAAACAATCAGACAGTGTGCGTACCGAATACGGCAAAGCTGCCACCGAGGCAGCCAAAGACATGGAATCATGGCTGCAATATGGGATCCGATCGACTCTCGCTTTTCCGCTATCGGTGGGTGGTGGATCGGTGATTGGGCTCCTAGCGTTCGACAGCACGGAGGAACGGGATTGGCCAGAGCCGTTACAACGGCGACTTCAAATCCTCGCGCTGGTATTTGCTCAAGCACTGGACCGGAAACATTCAGAGCAGAAGGTGAAGGTAGCGGAAAGCGCGCTACGCGTCGGCGAAGAGCGGCTGCGATTGGCACAGCAAGCCGCCCGCATCGGGACCTTTGAATTGAATATTCGGACGGGGGTGAATACTTGGACGGCGGAACTGGAGGCAATGTACGGTTTGCCGCCGGGCGGATTTGGCGGAACGCAGACCGCTTTCGAAAATCTGGTTCATCCCGAATGTCCGGTTTTCAGCGCACCCTCAACCAACTCGATGACCCCTCCCCGATCAACCGACACGGGGAGAATGGCGCGTCATCTGGGCTGACGGGAGCGTTCATTGGATAGCTGGCCGCTGGCAGGCAGTCATTAATGAGTCAGGCGAGCCTTCACGAATAATCGGCGTCAATATAGATGTCACCGAGCAGAAACTAGCAGAACGGGAACTCGCCAGAGCAAACGAACGACTTCGTCTTGCGATTGAATCTGACTCAGTCGGAGGGTGGGATTCGGACATTAAAAGCGGAGAGACTCTTTGGTTCGGCAAGGCACATGCCCAACTCGGAATGACACCCGACGAGATCTCAGGATCGCGTGAGGAATTTTGGGCTCGGGTACATGAGCACGACCGCGAACGTTTGCGGGGTGCAATTCAAGCCGCCATTCACAAAAACGGGGAATTCACGGAAGAGTTTCGCGTTGTCTGGCGGGATGGGACAATTCGCTGGTTGCGCTCACGAGGCCGGTACTACCGCGCCACAAATGGAGAACCGGAGCGAATTCTGGGTATATCGGTTGACATTACGGAGAGCAAGCAAGCTGAACAAGCACTTCGCGAGAGCGAACAACGGTTTCGTCTGGCGACTCAGGCCGGAAAGATGTACTCATTTGAGTGGGACGTCGCGACCGACCGCGTGGTGCGATCCGTGGAACATACCGACATCCTCGGTGTCGCAGGGCCGCTGCGCTTAACCCATCAGCAGTTCGTCGACAAAATCCATCCAGACGATCGCAGAAGATTTACTGCTACAATCGCTGGACTCTCGCCGGAAAACCCGATTGGTGAAGTTACCTACCGGGTGCGGGTCGGCGACGGTACTTTAGTTTGGCTGCGGAGCAGTGGCTATGGCTTCTTCGACGGCGAAGGCAGAATGCTGCGGGTGGTCGGTATGGCAGCGGATGTAACCGATCTCAAACTAGCGGAAGAGGAACTTTTGGCAGTGAACCGAAGACTGATAGAGGCGCAGGAGCAAGAACGCGCTCGGATTGGCAGGGAGCTTCACGACGATATCAACCAACGTCTTGCTCTGTTGGCGATCGAACTCGGCCAACTTCGAGAAAAACAGAATGATTTGCCCTCCGAACTTCGGAGTCATGTGCACGAATTGCAAAAATTGACGGCAGATATATCGCTGAGTGTCCACGCCTTGTCGCACGAGTTGCACGCTTCAACGCTGGTTTCCCTGGGCCTCGCGAAAGGCATGAGAAGCTGGTGCAAACAATTCCGCGAGCGGCAAAAAATGGAGATCGACTTCAAGAGCCACGATCTGCAAAAGCTGCCGCAGGAAATCTCGTTATGCCTCTTTCGAGTTCTCCAGGAAGCCCTGAACAATGCCAGCAAGCACAGCGGGGCAAGACGGGTCGAAGTCGAACTAGCGGCGAATCCAGGTGAGATTCATCTCATCGTCAGTGATTCAGGCACAGGATTCGACATTGAAGCAGCAAGGCAAAGCCGAGGTCTGGGCCTTACAAGTATGGAGGAACGAGTTCGGCTGGTCGGCGGAACGATCGCCATTGAATCGAAGCCGATGCGTGGGACAACGGTCCATGCTCGCGTGCCGCTTGAGTCAAAGCCCCGTTTTCAACGGACGGTTGTGTAATCGTCCGAATGATCGCGAGGACAGCATCCAGCTGCGGGCAACCAATTCCCTTAGCTGGTGCGCCTTGTGGTGTTCTCGTACGCCTCAGCCCACTTCCGTGGATTCCGAACCTGCTTTGTAACCCCTCGCGAGCGGCCGACTCTAATTCGTCGGGGCTTCGTATGTTTACGCTAGAAGAAAGCAACAAAAACTCCTCGGCGCTTCTTGGCCGCCGCTCATTCGTGGCAGGTTCCGTAATTCTCGGTGCCATTTTGGCGTGGCGTTTCATGGAACGGAATCAACCGATGCATGCGGAAGCGGAAGCCGTCGGACTGCCCTCGGATGTCACCATTGTCGGATTCACGAATGCAGGTGAGCGAATCGGCGCGAGAACTCTGAAACGAATCGTGAAGGCGGAATCCGAATGGAAGAAGCTGCTCTCCCCTGATGCCTTCGAAGTCACTCGTCACGCCGCCACGGAATATCCTTACACGAATGAAAATCCCAACGACCACGAAAGAGGAATCTTCCGCTGCGTTTGTTGTGATTGCGCCTTATTCAACACAGACACGAAGTTCCAATCCGGCACAGGATGGCCAAGCTTCTGGGCACCCATCGCACAGGAGAACGTGCGCGAAACGATTGACAGCAGCCTCGGGATGGTACGCACAGAAGTGTCCTGCCGCCTGTGTGACGCGCACCTGGGTCACGTGTTCAGCGACGGCCCGCGTCCAACCGGTCTGCGCTATTGCATAAACTCCGTGGCTATACGATTCGCCAAAGCGACCTAGCGGCGGACCAACGAAATGGAGGGTCCTGTGCACCAAGACCGTAACTACAGACCTCTGGATGGGACACCTCCCAGTCACGCAACGCTAATAGCTGGAAGTGATGGGTAACAATCCCCTGCTATTTCCAGTCCGCAGGACCAGCTGCGCCGGTAGAGCAGGTTAGGTAGAATGACGTCCAAGCATGTTCTATTGCGATGCGGTTCATGAGCGTGCAGCGCGCAGGAATCGAGATTTGGTGGATCATTCCTGGCGGAGCCTCGGATTCAGGATCGCAGCAACCCGACGAACGAAAGTTGGCGCACGCTAAACCAATTCCTACAAAGGTGCTCAACAAACCCCAAGGACCTACGCTACGAAAGTGTTCGTAGCAGAATTGCCACTCGCGCCACCATCTACTGAATTCGCATGCTCTGCTGCGCCCTTCGGAATGCGTCGTCACTCACGTGGATCAAGCCATGAAACGGCCGATGTATATCGGAAATGGCTACTAACGACAGGGATATGAGTATAGAAAGGCAGAATACCTGTAGGGCCTGGAGCTTCACGCTCTCTGAGCCAAATGTGCACGCAGAAAAGATCGTCAGACCGCCGCCCACTAAAAGGACGCACCAAAGCACATTGGGAAGCCGGGTTGTGCTTTGCAGAATCCTCGTCAGCCGATGCTGCGCTACGGAGCTTAGCTCCGACATCGCATGGTCTTGAGCATTGACCTCCATTGGCGAGGCCGCCTTAACTGAAATTACCGTTTTCCACATCGCCGCATCAATCGCGGTGCTCTTCTGCGGAACCTCGCCCTTAGCCATTTGAGGCTGCTCTTGATTGATCACCTCGTCAACATAGGAGCGCGCCAAGGTCTGTAACTGCGTGCGCTGCGGCTCGGGTATCGCATCGGCGAGGCGATAAATATCAACCACAGCGTTTGCCTCGAGATCTACATTCAGCTCAGCCTCCCCGAAGCTGCCCCAGACTGCGTACAGCATGAAGCCGAGAATGACTGCATATGTTGTGCCAAAAATGGTGAGTTGCCAGCCGATGAGATCGTTATGAGCGCTCCGTTTCTCCCACGGCCAGACGCGGTTCAATCCTGCCATAAACAACAGCGACCCAAGCGCCGTCGCCGCGACGACCATTAAGTTCTGTTTGATTGTCAGCATCGGCGGCGTGCATCCATGGGTCTTCTAGCACAGCACGCTGAGGACTAGCGCGCCCGACTCCAGACACGTGCCCACAAATCCATTCTGGACTTCGGCGGGTCAGTCCCGACGATAATACATGAGTTTGTAAAATGAATCAGGTGAATTGACACCTCTGTCCCAACCCCTTCGACCGGCCTATCCGAATTGTCATTCAAAAGCCCGGCACGGTAGCGGGCGAATGGTGATGCGAATTCTGGGCGGCGTGTTGATAACCACCGACTATCTCAACGCTCGCCTCCCTTCTCTTCAGTGGCGCTCTTCACGTCATCCCAATTTAAAACGATTGACGAGGCCCTCGCCGAGGTATATATGCACCGCCTGGGAGGTGTCCTATGTTTCGAAACGCGAGACTGGTAGTTGCGGTGATGATAGGGTTGTGTTGCGGAACGGCTCGCGCTACCCAAATGGAAGTTTATGGAGCTTGGCACTGCTCGAACGATGCTTGCGTTTGGGGGACGGTGCGCAGCATGACCGACTTTGACACCGCCAATCACTGGATGATCGACCGCGGCGACGGCACTCCTTCTGTAAACCTGGTGGTGCTCAGTTTCGTCAATCCTCTGAAGCTACTCAATCAAACCAACGATTCGCAAACCCTAAACGGCGTTCCCATTGGGATGAACGCTGCGGTAGTTAGTTATTTCACCAGCCACAACATCCGCGCCATGCTCTCCATCGGCGGTATCACGTACACCAGCTACTGGGACCAGGCGCTCGCCACCAATGGGACGCAACTCGGAATTTATGCCGCGCAAGTCGCCCAACGGCTCGGCGTTGGCATTGAAATCGATTATGAAAATAACACCAGCCCGAACCTCACCGGCCTGCAGAACTTCATTACCGCTTACCGTTCGATCCTCCCCTATGACGCCACCGGCGCAAACCCCGCGGCTCGCCTCACCATCGACTTGGCTGCGGGCGACCAATATCTGGTCCAACTCGCCGCCACCGCCACCACCAACTGGCTGCAAACTGGTTCTCCAGTCCTCGACTACGCCAACGCCATGGTGCCCAACAAGCAGCCCAGTGCCTCGGCGGCGGAATCCAATTGGCAGCAGCACATCAGCGGCTATCCGCGCATCACGCCTCCCGTGCCACCGCTGGCTCCTGCAAAGATGACCGGTAGCATCTTTCTCGTGACCGGAAAGAATCCGGCGCCGGAATGCACCACATTCAGCAGTTCTCTTGAGGATGCGGTAGGCACCTTCGTGCAGACCGTGGCTCCGGCCGGTGCCGGCACCACCAACGGAATGCTGGGACTCATGTTTTGGGCGGCAGAATGTCAGGGCACACATACAGTGTGCACCACCCCACCCCACACATGTCAGGGGGGCGTCGGAGTAGGCTCGAGCACCTACAGTATCCCGTTCCCAATGCCGCCCTTGCGGCAGAACTGATCGCAGGCAATAAGCAATTCTCTGCGAGCCCGACAAGCGCGCTGCGAAGCATTCACCGCGAAGATCCGGTCGAAGCACTCGATCGATGGCGACGCCGCCATATTTTTCAGAGCTCTGTGGTCTGAGAGCCCAGGGTGACCACTCTCTATGGCGGTTGGCGCCGGTTTCGATTAGCGCTGGCCAGCGATGTGCAGCGCAGGCACCGATAGCAAGCAGTTTGAAGAGTGGATGACTTGCAAACCGGCCGGCAACGATTCCCCGAAGCTGCAAACTGCGTCCGAGCGTTCTGGCGGCATGTACGTTGAGAGAAGCTTGATGGTCTCTTCGGCGCCGCCAAACGCCGTGAAACGGCAGATTGCCTGTTCGCGAATCGCCGGATCGATGTCACGGGAGCGATCGTCGGTGCACCGTGCCATCAGTGCGATGGCTAAATTCGTTGCTGCCGTGTAGGTCGATAACTCCAGCAGAATTTTCAGCCACTCGCCCGCAACTTCAGGTGGCACGACCGAGTGCAGCGGCCCGTAGAGCGGAATTCGTGCGCCCAGCCGGCCGAGTGACCACATCCAAATTGCATCTGCAGGTTCCTTTCTGATCTTGGCTAGCAGTTCCTGGCCCCGCGAGACACGGATGCTGGCTTGCAAATGCTCCAGATTGGCGACGAGGCGCCACTTCTCGTATTCGAGTTGATGGTTGATGCGCTTCTTCTTGCTCAGAGGAGGGCTAGCGTGTTTGCGATAGAGCCCCTGCTGGTCATTCGCATGAATGCCTCCGGCGATCCGGCGTAATAACACCAGCACTCCGACCTGACATTGCAGATCGTCTGCAAAGATCGGGTCGTTCGAGACGATTTTTAGCAGCTTACCGACCCGCGCGTCAGCACCATGCGCACCAAAGCCCGGACGAAGACAAAAGCCTGTTAGATTGAGCCAGCGCATCTCGTGGCGTGGAGATTTGCTGCGCTCCCCGGCAAGCTCGAGGAGCACATCGGCGAAACGGCGAATAGCCGAGGCGGGCCACGAGTCTCTCTTGGCGTCGAGAACCACTTCCATTTGGGCGATAAGGGCCTCAGGCGCGACAGAGGCGCCATTCGCAGAGTCACCAAAAACCTTTTTGATCAGTTGCGCGGCAGATTCGACAGTTGCATCAGAAGTTTTGACTGCCGGAGAACACTCTCGCACGGCTTGTGGTTTCGCGGTATCGAGTTGTTCGGCTTGTGCCTTCTCGCCGCGCAATTCGAATTGCAGCCGCCAGCGATGTGGCGTCTCCCGTGATTCACACCAGAGTTCAAGCGTACCAACCTCGGTGAAACTGGCTCGAAGGCCGACTGTCAGGTACACGTCGCGCCTCTTGCCGTACCGTAACATCGTTACCAGTGGAGGATGACGATGCACGCTCGCTTCGTCCAATACAGCGGCTTCGCCGTGTGCATCATGCCGCGTGCGGGAACTGTAAAGCGTGAACGACGCCGGGCGGTTCGCCAGCACCGAGAACTCGCGATTGAGCAGCGGAAGTGTCGTGCCCTCTTCGATACCGGCAGGCAAGATACAGACACCCTCCAATCCGCGATCCGAAGGAAACCCGATGTAATACGTGCGCGCGTTGCCGGCCCGAATCCGCGAACCGGTGCCGTGTCGTACGCTTGCGTAGTACGCAGCACCGCGCGCCACAGCACTATCCACGGCGTCGTTGTTGAGCAACCTGGGCGACCAGCTACTCTGAGCTCCTCCGAACCAAGCCGTTATCGCCTCGACAAGCCTGTCGCGAGTCGCTGCTGGTGCACAGAAGCCACCATTGAAGAGCACGGCATCGGGTCGAGCCATTCCTTGGTTTGGCGATGAACCGTCCATGGCGACGGCCGCTTGCCTCAGGAATGCGGCAAGGTGCTTAGTGATGGCGGGGTCGCTCGGGTAGGGTAGGCCGAGCTCCCGCAATCCTGCTGACCGGCCGGTCGCCGGCATTTCCTCAGGGGCTGTGATTGGCAGAAAGCCAGCGGTGAGAATCTCGAAGACTTCCTCACGAGCCAGCTCCGTGCTTAGCGCCTCTCCGACGACAGCCCGGCCGCTGCCCAAGACGATTATCGGCACACGTTGCAAGGACGAATCACTCAGCAGCCGCTCTTTCGCGGCACAGCAGGTCCGGCGTAATGCGTACCGTTGCTGCAACGTGAGCTTGACGTCCTTGAGCTTCTGCTCCACGTGCCGCGCCAGCGCCAGATCGAGATTGTCCCCGCCTAGCAAAAGGTGCTCGCCGATCGCGGTTCGCTCAAAAAGCAATTCACCGTCGACGCGCCGGGCGCGAATCAGGCTGAAGTCGCTGGTGCCCCCGCCGATGTCGCAGACTAGAATCAGTTCGCCATGGCCAAGGTCTTCACAGTTACCACCCTGGTCGTGATGATGGGCCGCGATCCACGCATAAAATGCCGCTAGTGGCTCCTCGAGCAGCGTGAGCTTCTCGATTCCTGCATTGCGGGCGGCTTCGGCGGTCAGCTCACGCGCTTCCACATCAAACGAGCCTGGCACGGTGAGGACAATTTCTTGACGCTCGAACCGCGTTTCCTCATCAGTTCCGATTGCGGCGTTCCAAGCGTCGCGCAGATGCATCAGGTAGCGGGCGGACGCTTCCACTGGAGAGATCATCGGCTGGGGTGGCTGTGCTTGCGCGGGCAGGATATGGGCGCGGCGATGCACGCCCGGATGGGAGAGCCACGATTTGGCCGAGGAGACTTGGCGACTCGGCACAAGGGCTCCCTGTTCGCGGGCAAGCACACCGGTGACCATGGGCGGCCGCTCATTCCATGTGGCACTCACGCCGCCGGCTGACAACTCCTCTTCGGTCGGGAAGTAAAGAAATGAAGGAAGTGCGTCAAGCGTGCCAACTTCACCCGGCGCCACCAACTGCGGTATCGGGAACACACGAATAAGCGAGGCGGCATCCGCGGTATCCTGAGTGTCTATGTACGCCACGACAGAATTTGTCGTGCCCAGATCAACACCGATCAGATAGCGAGAGTGCACCAACGACTCACTGGCTGGTCTTTTCGCGAATATTCAGCTCGAGCTTCCAGCGGTGGCCTTCGCGGGAAACGCACCAGACCTCGAGCGTCCCGAGTTCGGTGACCCGAGTCTCGAGGCGCACCGGCACAACCTTTCCCTGCAGTCCATCAAGTTGCAGCGTGACCTGCAGGGGACTGCGTTCCTCGATATCGTCACCCCAATCTTCCAGCAGGCTCCCGACTTGGTCCTGCTTACGAACGCTGGAACTCAGAAAGCGGAACTCGGCCGGCTCGCCGACAACGAGTCCAAACTCTCGGTCAGGAATCGTGGCCTCGCTGCCCTCCTCCATGCCAAAGGGAACGACACAAAGCGCCTTGAGGGGAGCTTCCATCCCGGGCACCGCAGGCATTGAGCTTTCAATGCCGATGTAATAGGTTCGGGAGGCACCACTGCGAATACGCACCCCACGACCGCGACGTGCTTTGCCGTAGTACGCAGCGCCGCGTGCGACGGCGTGCTCCAGATCGCAACCTTCCAAAATGTGTTCTTGCCCGAGCGCCTGGAATCCCTCTTGCCGCAACCAACTGTTCAGCACCTCGACCACACGCTCACGCAGGACCCTCGCTTTCATCACTCCACCGTTGAACAGGACGTGCGTGGGACAGGCAAGTCCGCTGCTACCGCGCCGGATGCCCGCCGCCTCAGGACTATTGCGAACCTGCTCCGACAGGAAGCGTGCGAGGTGCTTCGTGATCGCTGGGTCAGCCGCATACGGCAGGCCCAATTCCTGAAACCCAACACGGCGTTGCCGCGCAGGCAGTTGATCGCTCGAAACGTGGGGGAAGAATCCTTCCACGAGGATCTGGTTGAGGTCCTCAAGCGACAATTCCGTTTTGATCGTGCCACCGACGAGCTTTGCTCCCTTCCCCAATAAGATGATTGGGCACGTCTGCATCGTAGACAATTCGAACAGCTTTTCCTTGGCTATTCGACAGTGATGCCACAAGGCCTGCAACTGCCAGATGTCGATGCGACTGCCCGCGGCTTCTAACCGCTGTTGAAGAGAGCGCGCCAGCGCCAGATCCATGTTATCGCCGCCCAGCAGAATGTGGTCACCCACCGCGACGCGCTTTAGCGTCAGCTCGCCGTGCTCTTCGGAGACCAGAATGAGGCTGAAATCCGTCGTACCGCCGCCAATGTCGCACACCAGCACGAGGTCGCCGACCTTGATTCGCTTGCGCCAAGTATCGGCATGGGATTCCAGCCACGCATAAAAGGCCGCCTGAGGTTCTTCCAGCAACGTGGTCTGGCGAAAGCCAGCCTGTTCGGCGGCACGCAAGGTCAATTCGCGCGCTTCTTCGTCGAAGGAAGCAGGCACCGTGAGGAACACGTCCTGTTCCGCGAGGGTGAATGGCTCCTGTTCTCCGGCCTCGCTGCTGTCCCACACGTTGCGCAGGTATTGCAGGAATTGAGATGACGCCTCGACGGGCGACAACTTAGGCACGTCTTCGGGAGCTTGCCAGGGCAAGATAGGCGCGGTTCGGTTCACTGCTGCGTAGGACAGCCAGGATTTGGCGGAGGCTACCAGACGGTTCGGATTTTCCGCGCCCCGCTTGCGCGCCAGTTCGCCGACGACAAACTTCGGCTCGGGTTGCCATGGCAAAGCGAGACTGCCCTTCGGGAAATCGAATTCGCCCGGGATGTAGAGAAACGACGGTAATAAGGTGCGCTCGGCCACTTCGTTTGGCTCCACAACCTGTGGAATGCTGCGGACTTCGATTCGGCTATTCTCCTCGTCCGCAGTGGCGTCGCAGCGCGCCAGCGCCGAATTTGTAGTTCCCAAGTCGATACCGATGATGTATTTGGTTGCCAACGACAATCTCCTCGCTTCGAATCCTCATCTGCCGGCCAGATGCGCATCAGCGGTTATGGAATTTCCACCTCAGCCGGCGCAATCACCATGCGGCCAGAACCTTGCGGCAAGGGCGGCAAATTCACCTCCTTCACATGCCAGCCCTTGTGTCGTAACACACCGCGAACCGGAGGCGCTCCGGTCACGTTGCCGAGTAATTTGATGGCGGATGCATCGAAACCGGCTTGCACGGTAACCGGCTGATTCTCTTCTGACTTCAGAATCG
>Ga0126374_10000392_pt1 | contig 10877 bp, 7 predicted proteins | sample PanSoiMetPlot_12_FD_89874 | JGI IMG/M metagenome (GOLD analysis project Ga0126374, IMG submission 89874) | Tropical forest soil microbial communities from Panama - MetaG Plot_12 | ecosystem: Environmental > Terrestrial > Soil > Tropical forest > Bulk soil | place: Panama | collected 2016-02-17
ACTCGCATCTAACGCCTGTGCTTACTTTCCCTCCTACGCCGGATCGCCTATAAGGGACACGATTCACGACTGCTTTGTCATACGACGGATGGGATTTTCGGTAGGCACAGTCTCCAATTTCTTTTCGGGATCATCTTCTGCCCACACCTGTTCATAAAGCGCCCGGGCGCTTGCCGCCTCCATGCGTTTCTCCGGCTGAATGGCGGCGAACTCACTCTCAAGCCAGCGAATCTGACGCGCCCGCTCGCGCGCCGCTTGCCGCTCTCTTTCGACCTGCTCCTGATGTCGCTCAATCAGCCGGAGGATGAGCAATCCTTGTTAGGTAACAACTATTAACCGGTATCGCGATAAGCACATTCTGTAGTATTGACACCTTCCCTAGCCCACATTATATTGTAGCCGCTTTCGGTGCGTGGTCAGCTTCGCGCTGGCCGCCCGGCGAGAGGGAATCCGGTGTGAATCCGGAACTGCCCCGCAGCGGTAATCAGGAACGAAGATCGTCAATAGCACTGGCGGCAAAGCTGGGAAGCGACGGTCGTTAGGAATCCTATAAATAGGAAGCCCTTAAATAGGAACGCCTGTAAGTCCGAAGACCTGCCGAAAGCCTGCGTCTTTGACGCAGTCATTGCTTGAGTTTTTCGATGGGAAAAACGGCAAGTCTCGGAACTCGCGGGTCTCTCCGTCTGCCTGTTTCTTTCCCCATCCTAAATAGCAGTTGCAGAGGAGATTATGACCTTAATCGCTTACTCAGAACCGGCCACACAATCCACTGAATCCGCTCCGACGACCATGCGCGTGCGCAAACGCAATGGGAACCTGGAGCCTGTTGACGTCAATAAGATCGTGCGCGCGGTGGGGCGTTGTTGCGCCGGGCTTCAAAACGTGGACTCGATCCGGGTCGCCACCAAAACCATCGGCGGCCTGTATGACGGAGCAACGACAAAGGAACTGGATCGCCTCTCGATCAATACGGCGGCCTCACTGATCGTGGAGGAGCCGGAATATTCACGGCTGGCGGCGCGACTGCTGGCGACTTACATCGACAAGGAAGTCCGCAATCAGGAGATCCAATCCTTCTCTCAATCCATCAGCGCCGGGCATCAAACCGGTTTGATCTCGGCCCAAGTGGCGGAATTCGTCGCCGCCAACAGCCGCAAACTCAACGACGCCGTCGAGCCGGGGCGCAATGATCTCTTCGAGTATTTCGGCCTGCGAACCGTATATGACCGCTACCTGTTGCGCCACTCCACGCGGCGAGACGTGTTAGAGACGCCGCAGTATTTCTTCCTTCGCGTGGCCTGCGGGCTGGCGCAGAGCGCCGGCGAAGCCATCACGCTCTACGAGCTGTTCTCTTCGCTGGAATACATGCCGAGCACGCCGACTCTTTTCAATTCGGCGACCAATCATCAGCAACTCTCTTCCTGCTTCCTGCTCGATTCGCCGCGGGATGAGCTGGAAGCGATCTACCGCAAATACACGGATGTGGCGTTGCTCTCTAAATTCGCAGGCGGCATCGGTATCGCCTATCACCGCGTGCGGTCGAATGGTTCGCACATTCGCGGGACCAATGGCCATTCCAACGGAGTCATCCCCTGGCTGAAAACGCTCGACTCGTCGGTGGCAGCGGTCAATCAATGCTTCGCGCCGGAAACATTCATCTATACTGCAGACGGACCCAGGGAAATTCAGAACGTCAGGATCGGCGATCTGACGCTAGGACAGCGTGGCGAATACCGCGTAGTCGAAGATCATTTCGTCTACAGTCAGGATGGCCCGATGGTCGCAATTGACGTCAAACATTCGATTGCGCCGATACAGGTGACTGCCGGACACCCGTTCTGGGCGATTCAGGGTGTGCCGATGGAACAAAGCGTCGAACGCACGGAAGGGCAGTTAAGGCGTAACAAGTACATCCCCGCCTGGGTTGATGCTGGTCAGCTTCGTCGTGGCGATTATGTCGCGCAGGTTATTCCGAAGGAGGTGGCGCCGGTCGAAGGTTTCACCGATGAGGATGCGCGGCTGTACGGCATTCTGCTCGGCGACGGGCATCTGCGGAAGGGTGGCCGTGAGTTCGGAGTTTCGGGTAATCCATCAAGAGATTTACATCTGCAATTCGTGAGGGAATATCTGACAGCCAGAGGTATTCACTTTTGGGAAACCGGGCGCGGCGAAACTTACTGTCAGATTCGGTGGGCTATTGGTTATGGTGTCGCGCGCGAAGCCGCAACCGGACGCATGGTCAGAGCCAGTGAAAGAGGCGCATTGCCATTCAACTATAGCGATCTGTACGACCAGCAGGGACGCAAACACATTGCGCGTCGCTTCTCGCATCTGCCGCCTTCACAGACAGAAGCCCTGATCAAAGGTCTGCTTGAGACCGACGGCAGCGTTAGTCGCGGCAAGGAAATCTATTTCACCAGTTCATCACAACTGCTGGTTGAAGGGCTTCGCTACCAGCTCATTCGTCTGGGCATTCCATCCGCCGGGCAGCGCCGCGAACGCGATAACACACACGAAAGTCGCCGCGCTGATGGGTCGTCGATTACTTTCAAGGGGAAGGGCAAATACTACGATCTGCGCATTCCTGCGGTAGCGGAAATCGCCGAAATGGTCGATTGTCAGGCCGTCAGCAAACGTAACTGGTTCGTCCGTGATGGTTGTATCTGGACGCGCGTGCGTGAGGTCAGGGAGATCGCTCCGCTTCCCATTGTTCACGATTTGAAGGTCGAAGGCGATGAAACCTACCTGACCGCCGCTGCGCTGGCGCATAACGGAGGCAAGCGCAAAGGCGCGTGTTGCGTTTACCTCGAAAGCTGGCACGCGGACATCGAAGCGTTTCTCGAACTGCGGGAGAACACGGGCGATGAGGCGCAGCGCACGCACAATCTGAATCTGGCCAACTGGGTACCAGACCTTTTCATGCGGCGCGTCGAGGCCGACGAACTGTGGTCGCTCTTCGACCCCAAAGTCGCGCCGCATCTACCCGATCTATACGGCGAAGAGTTCGAGAAGGCTTATCTCGAGGCGGAAGCGCAAGGGTTGTTCGCCAAACAGGTCCGGGCGCGTGATCTGTATCAGCGGATGATGAGAACGCTGGCGCAGACGGGCAACGGATGGATGACCTTCAAAGATGCGAGCAACCGTAAATGCAATCAGACCGCGCGCCCCGGAACGGCGGTTCATCTCTCGAACCTCTGCACGGAGATCATCGAAGTGACCTCCGCCGAAGAGACCGCCGTGTGCAACCTCGGCTCGCTGAATTTGAGCCGCTACGTGGCGGAGGGCGGTTTCGATTTTGAAAAGCTCGCCGGCAACGTGCGGCTGGCGATGCGCGCCCTGGATCGGGCCATCGACATCAACTTCTATCCGATCCCGGCGGCGGCCTCATCGAATCGCCGCTGGCGTCCGGTCGGGTTGGGTGTGATGGGACTACAGGACGTCTTCTTCCAGTTGAAGCTGCCCTTCGATTCGCCGGAGGCGCTGCGGCTTTCGACCCGCATTCAAGAGGAGATTTAATACCGCGCGTTACTGGCTTCGTGCCAACTGGCGGAGGAACTGGGGCCGCATCAGGCCTTCGCCGAAACGCGCGCGGCGCGCGGCGAGTTGCAGTTCGATCTCTGGAACGTCAAGCCGGAACGGCCCGCCCGCTGGGAGGCATTGCGGGAACGGATCAAAACCTCAGGGTTGCGCAACTCGCTGATGATCGCCATCGCGCCGACCGCGACGATCGCCTCGATCTGCGGTTGTTATGAATCCATCGAGCCGCAAGTGTCCAACCTCTTCAAACGCGAAACGCTCTCCGGCGATTTCCTCCAGATCAACCGTTATCTGGTCGCCGACCTGAAACGGCTCGGGCTATGGACCGAAGAGATTCGCGGAAAAATCAAATTGGCGGAAGGTTCGATCCAATCGCTGGAAGAACTCCCCGCCGAATTGCGCGCGCTGTACCGCACCGCCTGGGAACTGCCGATGAAATCTCTGATCGACCAGGCCGCGGCGCGCGGCGCGTTCGTCGATCAGAGCCAATCGCTCAACCTGTTTATGGAATCCTCCACCATCGGCAAATTGTCTTCGATGTATATGTACGCCTGGAAACAGGGGCTCAAGACGACTTATTACCTTCGCTCGCGCCCGGCCACAGGCATCGCCAAGACGACCGTAACGACGAATTCCGGTTCCGCCGCCGGACCGAGCCCGCGTTATAACGAGACCGCGGCCTGTTCGCTGGAAAATCCGGAAAGCTGCGAATCGTGCCAATAATGAACTCTGAACGCGCCTGGGAACTCTTCAAGCAATTATCGAGGTGATGCAATGTTACTCAACCCCGGATTCGATCTGACGCTGCGCCCGATGAAGTATCCCGTCTTTTATGAGATGTATCGCAACGCGATCAAAAACACGTGGACGGTCGAAGAGGTGGATTTTTCTACCGACCTGGCCGACCTGCGCGCGCGGATGACGCCCGCCGAACGGCATCTCATCAATCGTCTCGTCTCCTTTTTCGCGACGGGCGATTCCATCGTCGGCAACAACCTGGTGTTGAATCTCTATAAACACATCAATGCGCCGGAAGCGCGGATGTATCTCTCCCGCCAGCTTCATGAAGAGGCGTTGCATGTGCAGTTCTATTTAACGCTGCTCGACACGTACATCCCGGACCATACCGAACGGGAGCAGGCTTTTGCCGCCGTCCACAACGTCCCCTCGATTGCGCGCAAAGCGGAGTTCTGCCAGCGCTGGATCGATTCGATCTTCGCGCTCGACACGCTCAGGACGAAGCAACAACGGCGCGCCTTTCTGCTCAACCTGATCTGCTTCGCCTCGTGCATCGAAGGGTTGTTCTTCTTCGCCGCGTTCGCGTACGTCTATTTTCTGCGCTCGAAAGGGTTGCTGCACGGGTTGGCCTCCGGCACGAACTGGGTCTTCCGCGATGAAAGTATGCATATGGCATTCTCGTTCGAAGTCGTCAAAACCGCGCGCAATGAAGAGCCGGACCTGTTCGACGAATCGCTGGCGAGCGGCGTCTACCAGATGCTCGAAGAGGCTGTCTCCTGCGAGATGCAATTCGCGGAAGACCTGCTGAGCCTCGGCGTGGCCGGGCTTTCCGCGCGCGCGATGCGGCAATATCTGCAATTCGTCGCAGATCAGCGGCTGTCGCAACTCGGCCTGCCGGCGCGCTATCAGGTCAAGAATCCGTTTCCGTTTTTGGAACTGCAGGATGTGCAGGAGCTGGCCAACTTCTTCGAGCGGCGCGTTTCGGCTTATCAGGTCGCCGTCAGCGGTCAGGTCGTTTTCGACGAGGTGTTCTGACTCCGCCGCGCCTGGGTGGCGTCGCCGGCGCGCTGTCCCGGAGTCGCCGACTATTTTGCGCAACTGAGCGCTTACCTATCTTAACAACAGCAGGTTTAATCTAGCCCCTTCTTTGCACGAGGAACGTTGTTTTCGCTGCGCAGTTTTGCCATTTTTGACAATGCTCACTGATGAGCATCTCGGACAAATGATTGCTTCGTAACACATAGCAGTGGAAGCATAACTCATCCGAGCCTCTTCAGCAGATCATCATCATTTCTGACACACGACCAACTCTCGTTTGGCCGGGGCGTTATCAACTTGTGATTTGGAGATATAGATTGCGGCCGGGCCGCTCTTGAACTACTATCATCCGACAGAACCCGTGCCTTCGCGACTCCTTGCGCCAAACGCGCAGGACGGGCGGAATCTCAGACGCGACGAAAGATACAAAGGTGGGAATACCATGCACAGAAAAGTCGTAGCCGCTCTTGCAGTTTGGCTGTTGATGATGCCGCTTGGCGGCAAGGCCGGCCAGCATAACTCTCAGCCAAAAACCGTGAGTGCCATCACCGCGTCGGAGGCGATTATGACCCTCGCCGACGTCAAACCGGGCCAGATAGGCAAGATTAGAACTGTGTTTAAAGGCACAGAAGTCGAAGAGTTCCAATGCGAAGTGCTTGGAATACTCAAGAATTCCATTGGCCCGGGCAAGGATATGATCATGATAAAACTGCGCGGCGATAAACCCGAGTTCACCGGCGTCGTCGCAGGCATGAGCGGCAGCCCGGTGTATATCGACGGCAAGCTGGTTGGCGCCCTCGCTTATCGCTGGGGGATATTTACGAAAGAACCTATCGCCGGAGTCACCCCGATCGAAGACATGCTCGAAGTCGGCAACTACGGGACGGACAGCAAGCCTCGCAGAGCCTCAGTCGAGAGGTTCAATCCAAGCTCGACAGAGGTAACCGATGACTTGTTGTACTCCCGATTGTGGCAAGAAACTCAGGAGTCCGAAGCGGTGACGCAAGCTTCAGCCGCAAGTCCCTCGATGATGGCGCCAATAAGCACGCCGCTTGTCTTCTCGGGTTTCGATCGCAGGTTGTTTGACCGCTTTGCCGGTTTCTTCCGCAAGAACAACTTTGTTCCAACTATGGGTGGAGGCACTTCGGGCGACGTCAAGCAGGACACACCGTTTGAGCCCGGGGCGGCCGTTTCTTGCGTGCTGATGAGCGGCGACATGAGCATTGCGGGAACAGGAACTCTTACCTATCGCGCCGGTGATCGCGTGCTCGGATTCGGCCACCCGATGTTCCAATCCGGTGAAGCCGACATTCCGATGGCAAAGGCGAAGATTGTGCTGACGCTGTCGAGCTCGTACGCGTCATTCAAACTGGCGGAGCCGACCGAGATTGTCGGTTCGATCAAACAAGACCGGCTGACCGCGATCATGGGGAAAGTCGGTTCGATGGCCCGGATGATTCCGGTCTCGGTCGAAGTGAATCCGGCGCGAGGTAAAAAGAAGACGTTCAACTTTCAGATGTTCGAGGAGCCTTTTTTTACTCCGCTGCTATTGAACATTGCCACGGTCAATACGTTGCTGGGTGGCATGGATTACGAATCGTCGCAAACGATTACGCTCAACGGCCAGATAGAGATCGACGGACACCCATCAGTAAATGTAAACGACGCCATGGCCTCCGAAGATACCGACGCGGTATTCCCGCTGGCGTTTCGAGCATCGAGTTACCTGACCAGGTTGTTCTCCGGACTCTACACCAACCCGTTAGAGCGGCCGGTAGTCAAACGAATAACCCTGCGAGTTGACCAGAGCGCCGAGCGCAAGGGGACGGCGATCGAAGAAGTGCGCGCGGACAGGGAAGAAGTCAAACCCGGCGACGAGTTTGCGCTCGCAGTGTTGATGCGGCCTTACCGGGGTGAGCGAACTACAAAGATCGTCAAGCTCAGATTGCCCGAGACTGCCGAGCGCGGTCAGGAACTGAGAGTGATGGTTTCTGATGCGCGCAGCTTCGAGGCAGCCGAAGGCGCACTGGGCCGCTCGTTTGTCGGCGGAACCAGCAGCCTCGATGAGCTGATCGCTCAACTGAACCGCTCGCGTCCGAGCAACGCGATTTACATCCGCGCGTCTCAGAATACTCGAGGCGCATCGATAAACCAGCAAGTGTTACCGTCGCTGCCACTGTCGGTGCTGTCGGTCATCGGTTCAAGCCAAACCGCAGCCAACACAACCACCGCTGCCGATTCGCCGCTGCTGACCGCAACCGAGCCCGTCGACTACGTCGTCAGCGGGCGAAAATACATCCGACTGATCGTCAAATGAGCGCGTGACGAAACTGCGAAGTGGGACGCAGTGAGGTTGATATGAAGACACTGTTGCGACCTCTTTTGGTCATCACAATTTGCGCAGCGGGCTCCATAGCCAGCTCAACTCAAATATGGGAGCAAAAGACTCTCGAGGACTTCGAAAAAGGGGAATCGTCCGGAATATCTCTTGGCGCCGAGGGAAAACTTCAGCTTTCGCCCCCGGTCGATTTGGTTTTCGAAACGGGCGATCCCTACGTGTGGGCGCTCGCGCATGATTCTCGCGGTCGAGTATTTGTTGGCGGAGGGAACGAGGGCAAGGTCCATTTGCTCAAGGATGGCGGTCCATCCGTCTTTTTTAAGGCGCGCGAAATTGAAATTCATGCGCTGGCGGTCGATTCGGGGGACAACCTTTATGTCGGCAGCTCCCCTGACGGAAAAGTCTATCGCGTTGCGCCCGACGGAACTACATCAGTTTTCTTCGAGCCAAAAACCAAGTACATCTGGGCGCTCGCATTCGATCGCAAAGGCAACTTGTACGTCGCGACCGGCGACAAGGGCGAGTTGTTCAAGGTCGACACACAAGGCCATGGAACGGTCGTTTACAAGAGCGGAGATAAACACGTTCGGGCGCTCGCGTCTTACGGTGACGGAGTGATCGCCGGTACTGAAGGCCGTGGCCGCATCGCCCGCGTTTCAAGTGAAGGGCAGGTATTCGTGCTCTACGATGCAGGCGTGCGCGAGATCAGCTCGGTCGCGTTCGCGCAAGATGGCGCCATCTACGCAACGGGAATCCGCGTCGGCTCAACTCAACCAGGACAACCAACATTGCGGACGCCGACACCAGCGGCGCCGTCGAGTCAGCCGCTGCTGCTCGAGGGCGCGTTACAAGGTGTAATGGAGAGAATTGGCGCTGGTCCGCAGCCTCCGATGCGCGAACCTCAAAGCAGCGAGCTGTATCGCATTACTTCCGACGGATACCCGAAACAAATATGGAAATCGGATAGAGTGACGGCATTTTCCGTTGTTCCACTCGCCGACGGAAGCGCGCTGGTCGGGACTGGAGACCGGGGCCTTATTTACAAAGTCAACGCTGACGAACGCGGGGCATCCGTGCTGGCGCGGGCCGGCGGAAGCCAGGTAACAACTCTTTTGAGCGATGAGCGGTCAAAGACGATATACGCGGGGACCAGCAATCTCGGCCGCCTCTACAAGATAGGAAGTGGTTATTCTGCCGAGGGGAGTTTCGAATCCCAGGTGAAAGACGCAAATATCTTCTCAAAGTGGGGACACCTTCGTTGGACGCAAGAATCTCCGCGTGGCGCTTCCACCAAGATACTCACAAGGTCAGGCAATACTCGCGAGCCTGATTCCACTTGGAGCCCCTGGTCCGAACCGCTATCCCAGCCCTCCGGCCAACAGGTAACAAGCCCGCCGGCGCGCTTCTTTCAATGGAAAGTCGTCCTTAGCACGACTAACAACGACGTGACGCCGGTTGTCGACAATATCCAATTGGCTTACCTCCCGCGCAACGTCTCGCCCGAGATCAACTCGGTTGTTTTGCAGCCGCGTGATATGGCAATCGAGCGCATGCCAGTGGTGCAGGACCAGCAATTCAGCCAGTTCACACAGTTCTCAGGAAGCGGCGGCAGCTCCAGCGCGCCGCCACAGGCGCCAACACCTGCACTTCGATTCGTACCCACGCGCACTTCCACAAAGAGAGGATGGCAATCGGTCACCTGGGAGGCACGCGACGAGAACGGCGATACGCTGACGTACTCGGTCCAGATAAAAGGCGACGGCGAGTCGGAATGGAGAACGTTGAAGGACCGTGTCGAGGAGTCGTTCTTCTCTTGGGACACTGCCAACTTCCCCGATGGAGCCTATACGGTGAGGATAGTGGCTTCGGACGCGCCATCGAACCCGCCGGATCTGACTCAGCATACGACGCGTGTCAGCGAACGCTTTTACATTGATAACACGCCACCTTCGATCAACGGGTTTACGATTGCGCAGGAGGCTCAGTCCAAGGGAGCCATACGCGTGAGATTTCGAGCGATCGATACGGCGACTTGGCTGAACAAAGCCGAGTACACCGTTGACGCCGGAGAGGCGCATATTGTATTTCCATCGGACGGGATATTCGATTCGGAGTCAGAGGAGTTCGACTTCGTAATAAATGTCAGCGCCGGCGAGCACGTGGTTGCAATCAAGGTGAGCGACCGAGCGAACAATCAAGCCAGCGCGAAACAAGTAGTCTCGGTGAAATAACAAATCACCACCAAGATCATGGCGTCAAAAGCGCCGTGACGTGACCATCGCGCGATGCACCGACGGCGAGGATATCTGGACCGTAATCTACTATAATCCGCCCTCCACTTCGTCATAAAAATCACATTGGCGGGGAGCTGCCCATTGCCGACCATTCACGATACTGCCTATCCGCGATTGAAAAGCTCCATTTCCGAAAAGGAGCTGAACGAAATCCACACTCCGACAGCCGATGAATTCGACCTGTCCCACTCGCTAACTAACAGCACGGCGATGCGCATCGGCTTTCTGGTTCTGCTGAAAACCTTTCAGCGGCCGCTTCACCCAATGGGTGGCGTTCGGCGGACGATTGTTGGCCGAAAACGACCGCGATGAGCAGCGGAAGTTGATCAAGTACAATCATCGTAAGCCTTCGGTGAGCAGGTTTGACGCCCTACAAGATGTCAAACCTGCTCACCGAAGGCTTACGACCGATGAGGTCGTGTCCTTGCGGCGATGCGGTATAGATTGGAAACCAGATGCGCCGCCGCGTTGCCGCAAGGTCACTCTGGACCGACACATGGCAAATCTCATCGCGCAGGGCCTCGATCCTGAGGACGCGCTTCGATATGTGGCCATCTATTGGAAGGATTGCCGTTGTCAGTACGACAATGGGACTGTCCGGCGTGCGGAACCCATCATGACAGAGACATGAACGCGGCGATAAATATCAAGAAAGCAGGCCAATACCTGCTGAAGTGGCTAAAAGCTACCGGGTCGGACGCCCGGAAAGTCACGCCTACGAGAGATGAGCGACGGCGCTGGAGCGTAGGAATCCCACGACATAACGCGAAGCGTTTGGCGGCGGGAGAATGTTAAGGAAAGGTTACCTATTGTCATGCTGTTCCTTCAACCGTTTGAAGATGTCGAGTTCTTGCGCCGCCAAGACGCGTTGTCCTGTCTGTTGGTATGCCTGCCCTAACCGGTAATGCGCATCGGCCATCGCGGGGTCAAGC
>Ga0126374_10000393_pt1 | contig 10871 bp, 6 predicted proteins | sample PanSoiMetPlot_12_FD_89874 | JGI IMG/M metagenome (GOLD analysis project Ga0126374, IMG submission 89874) | Tropical forest soil microbial communities from Panama - MetaG Plot_12 | ecosystem: Environmental > Terrestrial > Soil > Tropical forest > Bulk soil | place: Panama | collected 2016-02-17
AATCTTCGCCCAGGCTGTCGTAGACATTCGCTTATTGCTGATACAGTTCGACGTTCACTTTGAAGACGGCAATTGCTGCGGCGATCTTTTTTTGCTCCAGCAGCGAATACCCGATGCTATTCAGACGCTCCTCCGCCACCGCATTGTTATTCGGTTTCTCGCGCTTGATCTTTTTATAAGCTTCCACGGCCTCAGCAAATTTGCCTGCCATCAACTGTTCATATGGAATCACCTCATCTTTGGCGAGCCGCCTGGCTTCGGTCGTTCCCCCATTGAACCGAATCTTGACCGAATCCACTTTTCCGCCCTCCCCTTTTGCAAAGGTGTACTGGACGTTCGCGTCTGTTCTGGTGAACTCGCTATCGGAGAGGGCGAATAGCTCAACCTTCGGCGACAAGGTCGGCTCAGCGTAGAGCTTCCCGTTTTCTATCGTGATGGTTAATACCCGATCCGGGTTGACCAGGAAGCGACCGGTGTAATCATCCAGCTTGGCCGGATCAGCCGAAACCGTTTCCAGCGGCTGCGGCAGATAATCTTCCCATTGATATTCTTTCGCGATGGCTCGGATGATTTCATTCATGATCTCGCCGTTGTCGGAATTGACCATGACGGCGGCTCCGTAACCTTTATCCCGGTTTACCAGAAGCTGCGCTCTGAACCCTTCGTCCGCGCCGCCGTGCCCGAAGTAAGTCGCCTGTCCGTGCTTTTCAATGAAGAAACCCAACCCGGGGGACCCGTCTATGAAAGGCGTCACCATTTTCGCCGTCATCTCTTTGGAAAGCACTTTATTGGATTTGCCCGCGAGGGAGAGTTGGACTTCAATGGCGAACTTGGCCAGGTCTGTTGGCGTCGTCCATAAACCTGCCGCCGCCATCTCCGGGTAGATGTGGATTTTGCCCTCGACAGGCTTGCCGTCGCCACGATGCCCGGAGGCAGCCTTCTTTCTGGTTTCGGCAGGCAGCGGCTGATTATATGTGCTGTTGGTCATATTGAGCGGGCCTAAGACGGTTTCCTGCGCGATCTGCGGGTAGGGCTTCTTCTCTATGTCCATGATGGCCAATTGCGCGATGGTGGTGCCGCCGCCCGAATACCTGAACTTCGCGCCTGGCTCCATATCAACGCGCACTGCTGCCGTATTCGCAGGCTCGGCGCCGTCCAATACCTGAGGCAGCGTCGGTATCTTTTCGCCAACCGCGTAGCCGGGAAATCCATGCACTGTGAGGCCGCCCGTGTGGCTCAAAAGATTGGCGAGCGTGACTTTTCGTTTCGCGGTGAATTCGTTATCGGGCAGCTTCCACGAAGTCAGCTTATCGTTGATGTTTTGGTCGAGCGCGATTTTTCCCTGCTCAACTCGCTTGAGCGCGGTCATCGCCGCCACAGACTTGCTGATCGAACCGGCCTGGAAAATAGTTTCGGTGGTGACAGGCTCGTTCGTCTCGATGTCTTTGACGCCGTAGCCGCGCGCCCATTCAACCTTGTAATTGTTGATGACGGCGATGCTGACGCCGGGGACTTTGTAACGCTTCATCCGCTCCTGAATCGTCCACCCAGGGTCTCCTTTGATAAGAACCGCGGACAGTAATCCTTTTTCGATACGTTCGATGCGCGGCTGGACAGAAGATTGTCCGGAGGCGCCTTGCGAGAAAACGAGAACGAGCGACAGGATTCGGGCAATTATTGAACGCATAATCTCCTCCAAATACTTCAGACATTTTGAGTAAAACACCCTCTAACACGCGGCGTCTATTCGTGCCGAAGCGCAATCATCGGATCAACCTTCGTCGCCCGCCGCGCCGGAATCCAGCAAGCAACGAATGCCACGCCAGTCAAAAGCAGCGCGATGAGCACAAAGGTTGCCGGATCAGTTGCGCTCACCTCGTACAGCAATCCCGTCAGTAAGCGGGTCAAGGCTAACGAAGCCGCTAAGCCGATCACGACGCCGAGCAGCGTCAGGAGCATTCCCTGCCTGACGACCAACCTCAGCACGTCGCCCGGCCGTGCCCCCAACGCGACGCGGATGCCGAGCTCGTGCGTCCGCTGCGTGACCGAGTACGACAACACGCCGTAGATGCCGACCGCCGCCAGTATCAATGCTACGGCGGCAAAGATGCCGAGCAGGATCGTGTTGAAGCGCGGCTGTACCGTGGCAGTCGCCAAAATCTGCTCCATCGTCCGCACGTTGGTGATGGGAACGCTGCGGTCGAGCGCCCAGACCTCTTGCCGGATAGCGTTGCCCAGGTTCAGCGGCTCGACCGAAGTGCGCATGACCAGACTCATCTGTTGCGTGAAACCCATACCGTCTATGGCCGCCTCGCGCTGGCGCAACGGCACGTACACTTCCTGCCGCGCCGCTCCCGTCAGCCCATCATTCTTTACGTCGGCCACGACACCAACCACCGTCAGAAAAACTGTCGTTGCCCGCTCTGGCGCCCGGTTGAGTAACCGGAGGCGCCGACCGAGCGGGTCTTCATTGGGCCAGTGGGCGCGGGCCAGCGTCTCGTTTATCACGGCAACCGCTGGCGACCGCTCTTGATCCGCATCTTCCAGGAAACGTCCGCGTAGGAGTCGGACGCCCAGTGTGCGGAAGTAATCCGGCGAGACGACGCGCCATCCGGCAGAATTGAGCGCGCTCTGCTCAAACGGTTGCCCTTCGGTCTGCATCACCGTACCACCGCTGATGCTCAGTGGCACGCTGTCGGCCACGGCTGCGCCTTTGACGCCGGGCAGCGACCGCACGCGCCCGAGCAAGTTTTCGTAGAAGGCCGCGACTTGCTGGTCGTTGGGATAGGTTGACGCCGGAGGGAAGAGTCGCATAGTCAGCAACTGCTCCGCCCTGAACCCGGTGTCTACTTGTTGTAATCGCCAGAAGCTGCGGATGAGTAACCCCGCGCCCAGGAGCAGCACGAGCGAGAGCGCCATTTCAGCCACGACCAACACATTGCGCAAACGGCTGCGGCCTTTTGGCGAAGCCGACGTGCGCCCGCCCTCTTTGAGCGCCGTGTGCAGGTCGAATTTGATGGCCTGCAAGGCTGGCGCCAGTCCGAAGACCACGCCCGTCAGCAATGACAACGCCAGGGTGAAACCGAACACCCACGCGTCCAGCGTGATCTCTTGCAAGCGCGGAATCTTTTCGGCGCCGAGCGTTGGGAGCGAGCCCAAGCCCCACCAAGCCAGCAACAATCCCAAGCCGCCGCCGCTGACGGCCAGCAGCAAACTCTCCGCCAACAGTTGACGGACGAGGCAGGCGCGCCCGGCGCCCAAGGCTGTACGAATGGCGATCTCTGAGACGCGCGTCTCGCTGCGCGCGAGCAGTAAGTTGGCCACGTTGGCGCAGGCAATCAACAGGACGAAGAGGACGGCGGCGAGCAGCACCCAGAGCGCCAGGCGCAAGTCGCCAATGAGTTCTTGTTGGAGCGGTTTGATAATAGTCTGTTTTGACCCGTCCTTCGGAAAGCCCTCCGGATAGTCCTTCTTCACGCCGGCCATGATTGTGGCGGTTTCGGCTCGCGCCTGCTCAAGCGTCTGCCCCTCGCGCAAACGGGCGACGACATTCAATCCATGACTACAGCAAGGGCCGGCCGGGTTATAGCCGGGCGGCACCCACAACTCTACGGCCCGGTCGGCCTGCAACTCAGGCGGGGATTTGAAGCTCTGCGGCAACACGCCGATGACGGTGTAACTGCGCCCGTCGAGCGTCAGCGCCTGACTGATGATGTCGGGCCTACCCGCAAATTTCCGCTGCCAGAAGCCATGACTGAGAATCACCACATTGCCTTGTCCTCGCGGTTCTTCCTCGAGCTTGAAGCTGCGACCGAGCGCCAAAGGCACGCCGAGCGCCGCGAAGAGATCGCCCGAGGCCGTCCCCGCAGAAAGGCGCTCCGGCTCGCCCACCCCCGTCAGCGTGAGCGTGGTCGAGGTGTAGAGCGACACGCGCTCAAGCGCGCGCGCCTGCTCGCGCAAGCGTAAGAATTCAGCTTCAAACAAACCCAGCTTTTGAATGCCGAAGCCTGGCGCCGAGTCATAGAAAAAGACCAACCGCTCAGGTTGGGAGTAAGGCAGCGGGCGCAACAGCACCGCGTTTACTACGCTGAAGATGGCGGTGTTGGCGCCGATGCCCAAGCTGAGGATCAACACGGCAATCAACGTGAAGCCGGGATTCTTGCGTAACATTCGCGCGCCGTAGCGCAGGTCTTGCCAAAGGTCTGCAATCATATTTGTCCTCCGATTGATTCCAAGCACAATGGGTTCCGGAGTGATCTGCCACTCCACGCGCCGCAGTTCCCGCGCCAGCAATTCATGTCCGCTCAACTCCGCCAGCGTTTGTTGATAGGCTTCCGCTTCCGGCGCACCTGCCGCAAGCAATTCGGCGTAGCAATCGTCTAAATCCTGCGCGAGTTCCTCGACGACGGCGGCCTCGCGAGTCGGCTTCAATTCCAACTTGGTAAGCCGTTATTTGATCTCTCTTTACCAATCAGGCACGACGGATTCCTTTCCATTTCAGTTCAGTGTGGGGCGGTTAACTGCCTCGCCCATAGGCGAGGCAACACGTTCAATCTGTTGCCTAAACATCCAATTCAGATCCTCCGGCTACTGTAATTTCTTCAGCATTCGGATGGCATTTAGATTGGTGGGATCAAGCTCGACAGCTTTCTGGTAGCTCTTCACCGCCAGTTCTTTATTGCCACTTACCTGATACGCCTCGCCCAAACTGTCAAAGGCGTTTGATGATTGGGGATAAGCAATCGTATTCAATTTGAAAATCTCGATAGCTTCGTTTGTTTTCCGATTGCCATTGAGAACCTGATAGCCCAACGCGTTCAGCTCTCCTTCGCCGAAATCGTAGGTCACGTCATTGGCGGCGCGTAGCGATTCATAGGTTTTGAGCGCCGCTTGAATGCCTTGTTTATTGAGCGTTTCGTACATCGCTACAGCAATGGAGCGTTTGGGAAAAACATACGCTTTACCGTGCAGCATATTCAGGATGGCGTCGCTGATTTCCAGGCGTTTACTGTTGCCCTGATTGGTCAAGATGATGATGGTGATTTTTTCCGCCAGCATTCGCTTGATTAAAGCCCGGTAACCGCCAGTAGAGCCTTGATGCCAAACAAATTTTTGCCCTTCCTGTTCTCCAATATTCCAACCAAATCCATAAGTTGACGCGCCCGTCTTTACCTGACCGGGCGTGAAGGCTTCGGCCAGCGTTGACTGGCGTACCAGGCGTTCGGTGTACAAGGTTTGATCCCATTTCAGTAAATCATCCACTGTCGAGTAAATGCCGCCGCTGCCTGTGATCCGCCCAGTACCATACGACGGATTGCCGAATTGGTCATAACTCTTGGCCGACACGTTCGTGTCAGGATTGATGAAGGTGTTATGCATTGCGAGCGGCTTGAAAATCTTCTCGGCCAGGAACGCAGCGAAGCCCTGCCTTGCAACTCGCTCAACAACGACAGCGAGCAGAATGTAGTTAGTGTTGCTGTAGCGATATTTATCTTCCGCCTGCGAAACCAAAAAATCCGGCTTCGTCAGTCTTTGAATCACGTTGTCGTTCGTAAGCAGCGGACGATCAATGCCCAAATCGCCCAGATCGGGAATGCCGGATGTATGATGGAGCAAGTGCCGTAGAGTGATTGCATTCAGCGTGCCGCTGAGTTCAGGCAGGTATTTCGCAACCGGATCGTCATACTGAAGTTTCTTCTGTTCCATCAAAATCATCACCGCCATCGCCGTAAACTGTTTGGAAACGGAAGCGAGATTGGAAATTGTCGTGGGTGTAAATTTCCGATGCGATTGCCAGTCCGCCTCTCCAAAAGCGCCGCGATAGATCAACTTTCCGTCCTTTGCCACAACGATGCTGCCATTGAATTGCCCTCGTTCGTGCAAAGTGGACATAAACCGATCAATCTCGCTGGCGCGGTCAGAGGGCGAGGCAAAAACGCCGAGAGAGATGACAAACAGAAACCATAGGTTCTTTATCATTTGAGCTGATTGCATAACGCGATGATCTCCTCTTGCAATAGGGGCTCTCAACAAACCGCCGGGTGTTATTACTCAATGCTGAATAGCACCGTATTCGCGCCAATGCCCGGCGCCAGCGTCAGCGCCACGATCAAGCTGAAGCCGGGTTGTTTCATCAACATTCGCGCGCCGTAGCGCAGGTCTTGCCACAGGGCTTGCATATCGCTTCTCCAGTGTCTAAGCATGCGCGCCGTTCAGCGCGCATCGTGCCGATAAACCACGCCGCCTTTCATCACAAAGACGACACGGCGCACGGCGGTGATGTCCTTCAGCGGATCGCCGTCGAGCGCGATGATGTCCGCTTGTAAACCCGGCGCAATCGCTCCGATCTGATCGCTCATTTGCAACGCCTCTGCGCCGAGCGATTGCGCCGAGACCAGCGCCGCCATCGGAGCCATGCCGCCGATGCGTACACGCTGAACGAACTCTTCGGCGTTGCGCCCGTGCATCCCCGCCAGGGCGTCTGAGCCAAATACAATTTTCAAGCCCGGCACTTGCAGCGCACGCCGCACGATGTCGTGCGCCAGCGGCGGCAGTTCGCTCATCGACGCGAAGCCTTCCAGCGTCGTGGGAAAGCCGAGCGTGCCCACGAACCGTTCTTTGTTCTCCAGGTAATTGAGAATCACCCCGCCGGTTTGTGGGTCGAAGTACACTCCTTTTTCCGCCAGCGACTTCAACACTTCATCCGTTGCGCCGATGCCGTGTTCGATCTGCGTGCATCCGGCTTGCAGGGCCGCCGGAACCGCATCGCGGTAGGCATGCACCAGCGTGCGCAAGCCCAGCTGGTTGGCTTCACCGCAAGCCGCATTGAGTTGCTCTTGTGAAAGCGTCTTCTCGCCCTGGCGGATGCCGCCCGAAGCCATAATCTTGATAACATCCGCGCCTGCGGCTTTTTGTTTGCGGATGAACGCGCGAATTTCATCCGGCGTGCCGCTCGCTTCGCCGCGTCCGACCAGGGCTTCGACCGCGGTCAGCAAACGCGGGCCGGGCAACACACCTTGCCTGATGGCTTCGCGCAACGGCAGGTCGAGCGGCGAGCCTACGCTTTGCACGGTCGTGAAGCCCGCCCGCAACGTCGCCCACGCATTCGCGGCGGCGGCATACGCCGTCTCTTGTGACTCCGTACCGAAGTTCGCATTCTTGCCGTCTTTGCCGAAGCTCCAGGTGATGTGTACGTGCGCATCAATCCAACCCGGCATCACCGTCAGGCCGCGCAAGTCGTAATTCACCGGCCCGGCTTTGGGATCGAGCGCGACGATCCTGCCGCCTTCGATCACGATGTGCGTGTTGCGCAACACACCGCCTTTGCCATCCAACACGACATTCGCGGCAATGACGGTGCGTGCAGGCGTTTGCGCAGAAATCCGTTGCGGCAGCGTGCAAACACTCCACAGTAAAAGAATGGCTAAAAGAGTTTTCATGGACCGCCCGAATACTCCTTCGCGTTGCTTCACCAACCTGCACACGCCATAGCACAGGTCTCGCCAAAGGGTTTGCATACATTCTCCTTGTCGAATCGGTTCAGTCACAGCGAAGCGCAATCATCGGATCCACCTTCGTCGCCCGTCGCGCAGGCAGGTAACAGGCAATCAGCGCGACAACAGCCAACAGCGCCGCCGTCACGCCATACGTCAGCGGATCAGTCGGCTGGATGCCATAGAGCATCTTCGAGAGTTGCAGCCAGCTTTCCAGATACGTCGTCAGCACATACGCGCCGCCCAAACCCAGCGCGACGCCGATGATCGCCAGCGCCATGCCCTGCTTCATAACCATCTTCAGCAGATCGCGTTGCGAAGCGCCAAGCGCCATGCGAATGCCGATTTCGTGGGTGCGCTGCGACACGGCGTAGGCCAGCACGCCGAACAAACCAATCGAAGCGAGTTGTTGCGCGAGCAGGCCGAACAGTGTGACAAGCTTGGCAAAGAGTCGTTCCATTCGCAGCGTTTCGTTGGCACGTTCGACTTGCGTCTGGACGTTGGTGAGCGGCAGATTCTGGTCCATGTCGTGCACTGCCTGCCGCACGGCGGTCACCATCGCTGTCGGATCGCCCGTCGTCCGTAAATAGAACATTGCGCGCGTCATCCAACTCATGTCCTGTCGCCAGGGCAGGTAGGCCGTAGGCCGCGTGTCTTCGCGTTGCGTGGCATATTTGGCGTCTTTGACCAGGCCGATGATTTCGACTTCATCCGGCTTTTTCGGGTCGAAGGTGAAGGGTTTGCCGATCGGCGATTCGTTGGGGAAATACTTATTGGCAAAGGTCTGGTTGACCACAACTACCCTGGGCGCACGCTCGTCATCCTGCGCATTGAACGTGCGCCCGGCGAGCAGCGGAATCTCCAGCGTCTCCAACATGTTTTCGCGCCCATATAAAACATTGCTGTTGCCTGTCTCTTTGATGCGGCCCTCGGCGTCCGGGGCGGCGGTCAGCGCGCCGCGCAAATAAACACTTCTCGTATTTGTGCCTTGCGCCAGCAAGGGCGTATTGGTGAATGTCACTTTGGGCGCACCGGGTAAAGCGTCCAAGCGTTCCGTCATTCGCTCATACAGCTGCACGAGCCGTTCGTCTTTGTAGCCAATCAAGCCGGGCGACACACCAAACAACAACAGGTTCTGCGTATTGAACCCCACGTCCACACGCTGCAAATTCCGCAGTGTTCGCACAAACAAGCCCGCGCCGATCAGCAACAACAACGACAATGCCACCTGCATCACCGCCAGTCCACGACTGAGCAACGACCGCGACGCCGCGCTCGAACCGCGCCCGCTGTCTTTGAGCTTCGGCGTCAAATCCACCTTCGTCGCGCGCCACGCCGGAGCGAGGCCGAAGACGATGCCCGTCAATAACGACAACCCCATTGTGAACGCGAGCACGCGCCAATCCAGTTTCGGCTCCAACGCCTTCGGCCCCCAATCGCTGACCGCCAGCAAGCTATCCTTGATCCACAGCGCAAACACCAGCCCCAACGCGCCGCCCAGCCCGGCGAGCAACACGCTTTCGGTCAGCAACTGCCGCATTAACCGCCCACGGCTTGCGCCCAGGGCCAGCCGCACGCCAATCTCTTTTTGCCGCGAGGAGGCGCGTGACAACAACAGATTGGCTACATTGGCGCAGGCAATCAGCAAGACCACCCCGACCATGCCGAGTAGCAGATAGAGCGACGGGGCGTAATCGTTGCGTATATTCATTTCGCCCTGCGCACCGGAAACCAGCGCGAGACGCGGATAATCTCTCGGCTCCAACGGGCTGACCGCATTGCGGCCATCCGCCAGGGCTTGGGTATTGCGCGCGGCGCGCTGTTCGATGACCGATTGCCGAAATGCGGCCTCTAATTGCGCCTGCGCTTGCTCGCGTGTTGCGCCCGGTTTCAGCCGTCCCATCAGGCGCAACCACCATTGTCCTGCGCCATAGAAACGCGACCGCTTCGGATCAACGTTGAGTTGTGGCTCCCAGGCCAGTGGGATCGTCACATCCTGTGTCGCACCGATTTGCCCCACGCCATCAAAGCCCGGCGGCGTCACACCCACGACGGTGAAGGCGCGATTGTTGAGATTGATTTGCTTGCCGACGACGGTCGCATCGTTGCCGAAATGCTTCTGCCAATACCGATAACTCAATATGGCCACCGGATGCGCGGAAGGAGTATCGTCTTCTTCCGTCAGCAAACGACCAAACATGGGTTGCAGTCCCAGGCCCGTGTGATAGCCGCCCGTGACGAACTGCCCGTTGACCACCTCGGCCTGCCCGTCGGCCAACACATTCAAGGTGACGCCCCCGAAAGCAAAGAGGTCGGACAGCGCGCTCTCCTTCTTTTGTTGTTCGCGCATTCGTTGAAAGCTTTGGTAGGGAAACGATGTCCCAATCGTTAAGCCTGTTGCCGGGTCTTCCCAGGTGCTGCCGCTGTAGCCGCCATAGCCGAAGCCTTTCCTCACCAGCGATTGGAACAGCACCAACTGCTCCGGCTCTTTGACCGGCAACAACTTCAACAACATCGCATCCACGATGCTGAACAGCGCCGTGTTCGCGCCGATGCCCAACGCCAGCGAGAGCACGGCAATCAACGTGATGCCGGGCGCTTTCATCAACATTCGCGCGCCGTAGCGCAGGTCTTGCCAGAGGGTTTGCATAATTTTCTCCTTGTCGAAGTCGAGTCATTCATTTCGCAGTGCAATCATCGGGTCTACCTGCGTTGCCCGCCGCGCCGACAGGTAGCAGGCCGCCAGCGCCACCGCCATCAACAACAGCGCAATGGTTGCGAAGGTCAGCGGATCGGTTGGGCTGATGCCGTAAAGCAGACTCTTCATCAATCGCGTCAGGCCGAACGAAGCCAGCAACCCGGTCGCCACGCCCAGCGAGGCCAGCGTCATTCCCTGCTTCAACATCAGTCGCAACACATCGGTCGCGGTCGCGCCCAATGCCATTCTCACGCCGATCTCGCGTTCACGTTGCGCGATCACATAAGACAGCACACCGTAAATGCCGATCGCGGACAACACGACGGCGGCCGCGGCAAAGAGCGCCAGCAACAGCATGCTCAAGCGCCGCGTGGCGACTGATTGATCGAGCACAGTCGTCATGGTTCTGAGGTTGGCCACGGCCAGGTCTTTGTCCACGATTTTGACTTGTTCGCGGATGGAGCCGATGGCCGCGCTCGCATCGCCGTGCGTGCGCACATTGAGCGCCATTGAGCGCCAGACGTTCTGCGCGTGCGGCACGTAAACCAGTCCTTTCAATTCGTCGTCGCGCCCGTAATAGCGCACGTCCGCGACGACGCCGACGATCTCGCGCAGCTTGTTCTCGTCGCGCCACGACCTTATGCGCTTGCCCAGCGGGTCTTCGTTCGGAAACATCTGGT
>Ga0126374_10000394_pt1 | contig 10870 bp, 9 predicted proteins | sample PanSoiMetPlot_12_FD_89874 | JGI IMG/M metagenome (GOLD analysis project Ga0126374, IMG submission 89874) | Tropical forest soil microbial communities from Panama - MetaG Plot_12 | ecosystem: Environmental > Terrestrial > Soil > Tropical forest > Bulk soil | place: Panama | collected 2016-02-17
ATGAAGCCGACGCTGGCAGCCGTCGGGTGGGTCTTGCGGCGCGCCATGGGCATATGCTACACACCTAGAAAGATTCTTCTATGAATGATTGCGCACGAACGACTGAGATCGGAACGCCGTAGATGAGCGACGTTGCTATCCGGGTCGAAGGGCTAACGAAGCGGTTCGACACCGTGACTGCGCTCGACGGAATCGATCTCGACGTCCCAGCACGCACGGTCTTCGGGTTGCTCGGCCCGAACGGAGCTGGCAAGACGACGGCGATTCGCGTCCTGGCGACGATCCTGAAGCCGGACGCGGGCCGCGCGGAGGTGCTCGGGCGTGACGTTGTTCGTGAGGCGGACGAGGTCCGGCAACAGATCGGACTCGCCGGCCAGTACGCAACCGTTGACCCGAACCTGACGGGGCGCGAGAACCTTCGTCTGATCGGACGGCTCGTTCACCTGCCGCGGCGAGAGGTCGCGCGTCGCGCCGACGCCCTGCTCGAGCGGTTCGAGCTCACCGCGGCCGCCGACCGGCCGGTGCGGACCTACTCTGGCGGGATGCGCCGTCGTGTCGATCTCGCCGCGGCGCTCGTCAACCGGCCGCCGGTCCTCTTCCTCGACGAACCGACCACCGGGCTCGATCCCTACAGCCGCAACGAGGTCTGGGCGATGGTCGGCGAGCTCGTCACCGACGGCACCACAGTCGTGCTCACGACGCAGTACCTCGAGGAGGCAGATCGCCTCGCCTCACGCGTCGCGGTGGTCGACGAGGGCCACGTCATCGCCAACGACACACCCGCACAGCTCAAGGTGCGGCTTGGCAGCACTGTGATCGAGATCGGCCTCACCGACGCGTTGGCAGCGAAGCGAGCGCACGATGTTCTCGTCCATGCGAACGTGTCCTCGCCCGAGCTCGAGGACTCGACCGTCCGACTGACAACGCACGAGGGCGCACGCCTGCTCGTCGACGCGCTGCGCGCGCTCGACGCTGGGGGCATCGTCCCCGCCACGCTGACCGTGCGCGAGCCCAGCCTTGACGACGTCTTCCTCGCCCTCACCGGACACCACGCCGAGGAGGTCGAAGCGTGAGCGCGGGCGAGCTCACGACCACCGCACCGCCCGGACGCCGCCAGCTGACGCCGTCGCTCGTCTCCGACACGCTCGCAATCGCCTGGCGAGGGGTCATCACCTATCGCCGTGTCCCCCAACTGCTCGTCTTCTCGACAATCCAACCCGTCGTGTTCGTGCTGTTGTTCACCTACGTTTTCGGCGGCGCGATCCACGTACCCGGTGTCGACTACGTCGACTACTTGATGCCCGGCATCTTTGTCCAAACAGTGGTCTTCGGCGCGATCGCCACTGCGATCGGGCTTGCGACCGACGTCCAAAGCGGGCTCCTCGAGCGGTTCCGCTCCCTGCCGATGGCGCGCTCGGCCGTCCTCACCGGCCGCACGATCGCCGACCTCTTCCGCAACGTCTTCGTCGTCATCCTGATGGCCGGCGTCGGCTTCGCGGTCGGCTTCACCGTCCACACAAACGCGGCCAAATTCGTTCTCGCGATGCTGCTCGTCCTGCTCTTCGGCTACTCGATGTCCTGGGTCTTCGCCACCGTCGGGCTCGCAATCGGCAATCCCGAAGCCGCCCAAGCCGCCTCGTTCCCAGTGATGGCACCACTCGTCTTCGCCTCATCGGCATTCGTCCCCGTCGCGACGATGCCCGGCTGGCTCCAGCCGTTCGCGGAACACCAACCAGTGTCGGCCACCGCCTCCGCCGCGCGCGCGCTCACCCTCGGAACCCCCGCGGCCTCCTACATCATTCAGAGCCTCGCCTGGGTCGCCGGCATCCTGTTCGTCTTCGTGCCGATCGCTGTGCGCCGCTACCGCCGCGCGGTGTAAACAAGAGGGCTACGAACGAGGTTCGAGCCTTTTGGGCTTGGTGGGTGTCGACCACCCGTGCTGCCTGAGTCCCGAGCTGGCGGGGGGTGCCTCCAGTTGCGTTTCGTTCATTGCATCGAGAGCAACGCCCGCGTCACGTCAACAGGCCTCGGCCATTGAAGCCACCGCAGCAGGATCTCCCCAGCGCCAGGATCTGCGACTGCGCGTTCCCGGAATCCACGCTCGATGTCGCACGATCGCGGGAAGTACTTGCGCCGCGACCTCGCCGTTGCGGCTCACCTGGGGGATCGGAGCTCAACTTTCGGGGAGCGCTGACCACTATGCCGTCCCGTGCGGCCGCCAGTCGCTGCCCGGCTCATTCGGTCGTGATTGGCGGAGGCGGAAGAAGTTGTCCGGATCGTAGGTCCTCTTCACGCGTCGCAGCCGTTGGTAGTTCGCGCCGTAGTAGGCATGTCTCCAGTCGTCGAGATCTGGATCGGGGAAGTTGGGAAATACGCGCCCGCTTCCCCACGGGTGAACGGTTCTCCACGACTTTGTTAGCCAGCGTTGTGCCGCGCCCTTCGCGGTCTTCGATGAGTCGGAGTCGACGATTGCCGTGTGCTTGAGTGAGAACAGCTCGCGGCGATGGGCGAAGGCGGTGGCGTGCTCGCCGATGCGGTTGTAGGCACCGCCCCATGGCGTGAAGTCCAACTCCCGTGACTGGCCTGGAAGCCGTTCCTCGGCGAGGGTCGCGAGCAAGGCGCCGACCGTCTCGGCTGGCAAAGGGCGCCGGAAGAACTCGGACTTCAATATGGGGTACTCGCGCTGCGGTGGCGGCGGCTCGTGCTCGGCGTGATCCGCCCGATCGGCGCCAAGGGTCGCCCAGTAGCGTGTGGTCTCTAGGAAGGACATGTGCTTGTGAAAGGCTGTTGTCGGCCCCGCGCCGGCTCGGGCAGCGAGGTCGTCGAGCAGCCTCGCAACGTCGTGTTCGCTGCCGAGCATCGAGCCGAAGAGATTGAGCGTCGGCGGCCGCTGGACGTCGCCGCCGGCGGTCAGTAACAGGCTGGCATAGAGCTCGTCGGGTGCGGTCGGCGCCCACGCTTGCCAGGCATCGATCACGGCGGGCGCGTCGGCGTAGGGCCAGGCCAAGTGGAAGTTCGTCGCGGACGAGGCGGGCCGGGTGCCGAAGACGAGCGTTGTGACGACGCCGAAGTTGCCCGAACCGGCGCCGCGGAGCGCCCAAAAGAGCTCCTGATTGTTGTTGTCGTCGCAATCGACGATGCGACCGTCCGCCAGAACGACCGTTGCTGCGAGCAGCTGATCGGAGGTCAGGCCGTACTTGCGGCCGAGGATCCCCAGCCCGCCGCCCAGCGTGAGGCCGGCGATCCCCACCGAGGGACACGAGCCCGCAGGGATCGTCAGGTCGTGCTCGTTCAGCGAGCCGTAGACGTCGCCGAGTCGTGCGCCGGCGCCGATTGTGGCAAACCTGCCCGACACGGTTACCGCGTTCATAGGCGTGACGTCGATGACGATGCCCTCGCTCGAGGAGCGACCCGCGAAGCAGTGCCCGCCGCTGCGAGTCGCCGTTGGGAGCCCGGTTAGCTGCGCGAGCGAGATCGTCTCCGCGACATCGCTGGGCGTCTGACACCGCACGACCGCCACAGGTCGCAGGTGGTCGAACCGCGCGATGGCTGGCTTACGCGCCGACTCGTAGTCGGGTGAATCAGGAACGATGACCTCGCCCGCGATCGCAGCTTGCAGTGCCGACCATCCCGAGGCAGACGACGCACGTCCCATCAGGACGAGCTCGTCTCGAGGAGCTTCGCCGTCCGGAGCTCGTCGCACCCGGCAAGCCTTCTATGCCTCGTCGAGCTCTCCAGCGACTGTTCCCCGAGTCGCTTCTTTCGCGTCTGCCTCAGAAGGGGATGGTGGCGCGGATGGTCGTACCATCGCCCGGCAGGCTGTGGACAGTGAGCGTGCCATTCAGCGCCTCGATGCGGTCGATCAGACCGCGCAGACCGGAGCCGCGCTGCGGATCCGCGCCGCCGATCCCGTCGTCGACGATCTCGATCAGCGCCGTGCGCTTGTCGGCCGCGACGCGCACCTGCACGCAGGTGGCGGCGGCGTACTTCGCCACGTTCGCGAGCGACTCCGAGACGAGGTAGTAGGCGGCCGCCTCAACGCGTGCCGGGAGGCGGTCGTCGGCGAACAGATCGATCTCGACCGGCACCGTCGAGCGGTCGGCGAGCGTCTGCAGTGCCGGCTCGAGGCCGCGCTCGGTCAAGACCGCGGGATGGATCCCCCGTGCGAGCTCGCGCAGCTCTTCGAGCGCGACGTGGAGCTCCGTCGTCGCGCCCTTGAGTAGCTCGCTCGCCGAGGCGGGGTCCTCGGGAAGTTTGCTCTGCGCGTGCCGCAGCGTCAGTGAGAGCGTGACCAGCCGTTGCTGGGCGCCGTCGTGCAAATTGCGTTCGAGGCGCCGGCGCTCTTCGTCCGCCGTCGAGACCAGCCGCGCCCGCGACGCGGCGAGCTGTTCGCGAGCCTCCTCGTTCGCCAGGGCGAGCGAGATCAGGCCGGTGAACTTCTCGAGTCGCTTCTTCGCGCCTCGCGGAAAAACGTGCGGCGGCGTTAGGCGCGCTGTGATCGCACCCCAGATGTGGCCGGTGACGATGATCGGCGCGGCCACGACTGAGCTCGTGCCGATCTTGCGCATGTTCTCTGCAACGGCGGGCTCGGTTTGATCGTCGAGGTCGACCCGAAAGGGCTGGCCGGTGATGTAGATGTGGTGCGCAACCGTGCCGTGTTCCATCGGGATGCGCTTGCCAATCGCGCCGGTGTGCACGCCCGGCTCGCTCCAGCCTCCGACGACTTCGGAGCCGGCGCCGCCCGAGTCGTAGCGGAGCAGGTTTGCCGAATGCGCTTCGAGCACGCGTCCGACCTCCTCCGTCACAAGGTCGAAGATCCTCTCCGTCCCGCCGTCGGCGGCGACAGCGAGCGCGACTCGGTGAAGGGCCGCCTGCTCGATCTCGTGTCGGCTGCGCTCGGTGATGTCCCGGACGACGACGATGAACTCGTCGTCGCCGCTCGGGATGAAGCGCCCTTCGAAGTAGCGGAGGTCGGTCACGACCCTGCGCTGCCATTCGAAGGTCTGCATCTGCCCGGTCTCCAGCGCCCGCCTGCCGGCGGCCATCACGCGATCGACGACCTCGCGCGGGACGGGAACGTCGTAGACACTCGAACCGACCGTGACGTCGGTCGGCATCGTGGTGTGCTCGGGGCTCTCCTGGATGTCGAGAATGATCCCGTCGCGGCGGACGCGGAACATCTTGTCGGGGATCGCCTCGAGCAACGCGCGGCTTCGCCGCTCGCTCCGCTCGAGTTCGAAGAGGAACTGGTCGCGCTCGATCTCCAGGCCGACCGTGGCTACGACGACTTCGACCTGCTCGGCTTCGTCCGAAAGTGGGTCCTCGTGGACGAGCGCGGCAAGCGGGTTGCCGTCCCGATCGATCGACGTGACGGCACGCCCGGCCGCTGCATCGAGCTCGCGCGGATTCCCGTCGACGTCCGTGTATGCCCACACGGGTTCCCCGCACCAGATCAGGAGCTCCGCCGTCGCATCGTCCAGCCGCCGCCGGATGCGCTCCTGCAGCTCGACCGGGACGAGCAGATTCCGGGCCGGAGCCCGCGGCGCGGGAATGGGGACGGCCGTCACGTAACAATCGTTGCACTTGCGGAGGTAGCTACGGAGTACGGCTAGCCGTACTCCGGCCCAATCCCGGCGATCTGCGCAAGAGGAGGCTCATCGTGCGCGGGGGTACCCAGGTCGACGCAGTACGTGGCTAGCTAGTCAAGGTCCTCGCGCGTAATCGGCGGTGCGGAAGCGCGAGCGGGAAGGCGACCGCGACGCCTGCGAGCTCCGCCGCCTTGGAGACGAGCGCGATTGTCTCGATCCGCTCTGGGGTTCCCGAGAATCCTGGCACGTGCACGCTCACGAACAGCGCCCACGCCATGATCTGGCCGAAGCAGAAGAGCCCGGCGAGGAGCGAGATGCGTCGATCGTCCGGGCGTGTGATGAGTGCCCAGGCGAGTGCGCCGCCGATCGCGGCGGCGGCGATGAATGCGTAGCCGAGGGGCGGCATCTCTTTTAGGTGCTCGGGTGCGAGCGCGGCGTGGATGCCGGCGCTGAAGGCGACAGCAAGCGCGAGGAGCCCAGTGCGTGTGAACGTGCTGATCATGTCCTTGGTTCCTTTCGAGCGAGATGGTTCGGCGTCGACGACGGTGCTCGGCGCGCTCGCGCCGAACGGCGAGCGGCGGGAGGAGCGGGCGCTGCCGGGCCGCCGAGGCCGTAGACCCGCCGCTCTCGTCCTAGTGGCAAGGCGGCGGCGACGACCGAGTGCAATCTGCAGACGCGGCGGCCGACGCGAATTCTGGGTGGAAGGAGGCATCGTGAGGTCGGGTGGCCGGGTCGCGCAGGGGCGACCCGGCCAAGATTGAGGTGGTGCGGCCGACGACGGGCGTCGGGCAACTGGCTAGCGGACAACGCGGAACGCTCCGCGCATGAACGGGTGGACGCGGCAGTAGTAGGTGTAGGTTCCGGGCGGGAGGTTGCTCGGGGTGCGCCAGCGCATGGTGTTCGTGGCCGGCGAGCTGTGCGGCCCCATCTGCATCGGGTCGATGCCGAGCTGTCCAGAGTCGAACTGGGTGGCGGCAGGCGCATTCGAGAGGGGGAAGGCGATGCCGGTACTCCGGTTGCACGGGACCCTGCAGGCGGTGATCGTGTGCCACTCGTAGCCGGCGTGATCCTGGTTGACGAACAGCAGGCTGTGTCCCTGCCGGACTGTCGGGACGCGGGCGCCCGGCTGACCGAGCAAGCTGAGGTCGCCGGGCCGGTAGGTGTATCCCTTGATCCGAACCTCGGTTGTCAGCGGGCCGTTCGGGAGCTTTCTCACGTCGACGATCGACGTGGGTGCGCCGCCGTGCACGTTGTTCTCCCCCAGGTGCCCGTGCGTCAGGACGCCCCGCCAATCGACCGCGGCGGAGAATGGGTCGACGCCTGAGCGATCGCCCGGTGCGACGAAGAGCAGCGCGATACCCATGTTCTCGTACCAGGAGATGTGGTTGGACGCGTAGGTGGTCGTGATGCGGAGCGTGTCTCCTCTGCGGACGCGCACCCGCCAGTCGGGCCTGGAGGCGGTCAGAGCGAAGTCCCAGGAGACCGGACCTGCGGGCTCGTAGTAGTGCGCCTGCGCCCGGAAGATCCGGACGGAGTGCGCGGTCGAGCCGGGCGTGGCCGCGACGCACCGCGTCGCGCTTCGTGAGTCCGTGATGTCGACTGCCTCGCGACGGCAGGCCCGGCCGGTCGGAAGTGCGGCGCCGGGACGAACGAGCTCGATCGTGTCGTAGAGGCCGCCCGGGTGGATGTGCCCGACCGCGCCCACGATCGTCCCGTCGAACGGCACTCGCACCTCGTTGAGCGGGGTGTGTCCGCCATAGGGGTTCTTGGCGTCCGTCGGATAGGTGAACGCACCGCGTTCGCCGCTGCCGCTCGCGCTGTTGAAGACCGGGTAGTCCTCGCCTCCCCGGACGTCCAGCCAAACGGGGATCACCGGCTTGACGGTTCGCGCGAGCGACGTGCTCGCGGGAATGAAATCGAGGTTCCACACGAGACGGACACGCGTCGGGACCGGGCGCTGGTTGTGGATCATCTGGTCGAGCGTCCAGCGATCGCTCGCCTTGTACGGATAGCCATATCCGCGCGGGATGTGGAAGACGGTCTTCTCCTCGCCGCCGAAGAAGAACGGCCCATGTCTGGCGTCGCTCCAGACGCCGTGATGGAGATGGATGACGTTCACCGGCGGCACCTCGCCGTCGAGGTACTGCACGTCCGGACGCATGCGCACGATGTAGCCGTCGACCGCCGGCTTCTCGTTCCGCGGGATCGGGACCATCTGGATCGAGTTCTGCCCCGGCAGGACCTTGATCGGCGCCGTTCGGAAATGGAGATGCTCGATGCCGGCCTCGTTCGACCACGCCTGCGACGACGGTGAGCTCCGGCGATTGGCTGCAGCGCCGGAGGATGCGGAGACGACAAAGGACACGCAGACGGCAACGAGCAAGGCGACAACGAGGCCGGGCGCGCGCGCCATGCGCCAACTCCGCCGGCCGACGTTGCGCGCCGGCCCGCGATATGAGTGTCGGTATTCCATGAAGCTCCTCTCGATCGTTCGCTCACTCCCAGCGTCCAATCGCGACCAGCTGACTCGTCGGCGTGAGCGCTGACGTGTTGGGTGTCATGTCACCGAGGCTAGGGACCGCAGTGGCCCTGCACATCCGGCGAAAGTCCGAACGGCCCCTCGTACGAACGTGGCGCCCTGCGCAGGCCGCTGCGACGTTCGTATGAGTCGTCCATCGGCGAGACGACTCCTGTCGGCAAGTTCGGAGTCCGGCATGGACCAGTCCCGTGTCTGCCGTGTACTCACGATCGTGGCTTTCTTGCGCGCCCCAGACGCGGGTCTTTCGCGCGATGAGGACTCCAAGTTTGCTGGGGTATCCCTCCCAGCTTCGGAGCCGGCTCGGAACTCGTCGGATCCGCCGTCTTCGCACGCGGACGCGTTTGGGTCCCTCGCCTGAGGGCGTTCGCGGGGGGTACCCGGCCTTCTAGCTAGCTGTCAGGCTTCCCGCAGCTAATGGTTCGTCTGCGCAACGACGCTGTTACGTGACGATCCGGAACCGTTCGACCAGCTCGGGATGCTCGGCCACCAACTTGCGCCTGAGGGCGTCTCGCTGTTCGCGGCTCATCGAGCGGATCATCGGCAGGCGTCTCGTCGTTCGGCCGCTGCAGCTGCGAGCTATACACCAACGTGGCAGCAGAGCGCCGCCGCCCTACAACGGTCCGTGCTGACGCTCTGCTGTCGCGCCGTGTTGCCCCGTGCGTTGCCCCACCCGTGTTTCGTTGCCTGTTCTGAAAGCAAAAGCCCCGCGTGTGACGGGGCTTTGCAGGAGCTTCTGACTGTGGGCCGGGCAGGTCTCGAACCTGCGACCTTGGGATTAAAAGTCCCCTGCTCTACCAACTGAGCTACCGGCCCGCGCAGCGAAGTGTAGGGCGCTACGCTCCATGAAGAGCCGTGGCGCAGAATGACGGTCACAACGAGGCCGACGCTGTCGTCGTCATCCTGGAAGAGGAAGAGACGGCCCCCGTGCCCGTCTCCGAGCGAGCCGAGGAAGTCGCCAGGGCTGCCGCCACGCTGTCTGTACGGGGAGCCGAGCTGGCCGCTGCTCGTCGGACACCCGAGTTGCGCCCGATTGCGCGAGACGTCGCAGTCGTCGGGTTCCTCGCCCTTGCCCTGATCACGGCTTTCGGTTTCGGCAACTGGGCCGCCGCGAGCGCCCTGTCCACGGTCCTGACCGATTGGGAAGCGGCGCTCGTGCTCGCGGCAGCCTGGATCGTCGTCGGCGTCGCAGCCGCGGCGCTCCTCCTCCGCGGCGGCCCGCTGGCCCGAAACTGGCGCCGTGTCGCTGCACCGTCCTCGGAGGAGAACTTGCAGGAGCGTCGAGAGGCCGTCGACGAGGCCGACCGGCGATTGCGCGAGGCGATCGACCAGTTCGGCGCGGCCATCGCCGATGCGGCCGAGCAGAAGATCGCCGCCGCCGTGCTTCCACTTGCCGGTGGCATGGTCGAGGTTGGCGAAGACATGGTCGACGCAACCGACGAGATCATCGAAAAGGCCGACGAGATCACCGACGTCATCGAACAGCAACTCCCCGGCGGTGTCGTCATCAACCGGGTTGTCGACCTGGTCCTCGTACCGGGACGCTTCGGCATCCGGATCGCCCGATCAGTTTTGAGCGCCGGCCCGGATGGGTCGGCCTCGGAGCGCTAGGTGATCTTGAAGACGCCTTTCATTCCGGCTGCCGCGTGCCCGGGGACAGTGCACTTGTAGGGATACGAGCCCTTGCGCAGGAAGGTGACGCGAAGCGTCTCCGATTGTCCGGGAGCCAGCAATTTCGTCTTTCGACCCTTGATCTGGAAGTCGTGCTGGATCTTGCCGACGTTCTTGACCTTGAACACGACGACACCGCGGCGAGCAGTCTTCTTGCTCAGCACGAACTTGAACTCGCTCGCGGCCACGTTCACCTTCTCGAGCAATGCTGCGGACTGAGCGCTCTGCGGCTTCACCGCAGCCGACGTGACGTGAGCCGAGGCGACGGGGACGGCCACCGCGGCGACCGCGATAACGAACAACGTGCGCTTCATCATTCCTCCATTGGGTTCGTCGCCCGCCGGGTCACGGTCACGATACTCCGCCCCGGCTATTGGGTGAAGAGATAAGCGGCCGGAAGACGCTGCGCGTTCGAGCTGTTCGCGTTGGAAGTGCGGCAGGCAGTTGATACCCAGCCTGAGCGTCGAGCTGCCACGGCTGCGCCCTGCTCAGCGGCACGTGATCATCCCATGCGGGTGAGGGTGGAGAGTCCGCACACACGCGATCCTGGGGGGGTGCCGGCGCAAGTTCACCGGGCTGCATCGCGCGAGACGCTGATGCAAACGGTCGCGTCGCTGATGCCACAGCTCAAGAGCGATCTGGCGCGGCTCGTCGCGATCCCTTCCATCTCGGCTCCGAACTATCCCGCCTCGACGCACGAGCAGCTCCGCGAGGCATACGAGGCGACGGCCGAGCTGTTTCGCGACGCGGGGGTGAAGATCGGCGACCCGCTTGTGCTGCCCGGCACCGCCCCCGTCCTCCTCGGCGAGATTCCTGCGCCGGATGGCGCTCCGACCGTGTTGCTCTACAGCCACTACGACGTCGTCCCCGTCGGCGACGAGGCGAAGTGGGAGTCGCCGCCGTTCGAGGCGACGGAGCGGGACGGTGCGATCTACGGCCGCGGCGCCGCTGACACGAAGTCCAACATCCTCATGCACGTCGGAGCTTTGCGTGCTTGGAACGGCGAGCCGCCGGTCGGCGTCAAGGTCGTGATCGAGGGGATGGAGGAGGTAGGGAGCGCGTTCTCGACCTTCCA
>Ga0126374_10000395_pt1 | contig 10870 bp, 6 predicted proteins | sample PanSoiMetPlot_12_FD_89874 | JGI IMG/M metagenome (GOLD analysis project Ga0126374, IMG submission 89874) | Tropical forest soil microbial communities from Panama - MetaG Plot_12 | ecosystem: Environmental > Terrestrial > Soil > Tropical forest > Bulk soil | place: Panama | collected 2016-02-17
CGATGGCCAACTGGCCGAGGTTCAATCCCAACGCGGCGACGGATTCGCCGGACGAAGCACGAATGAACCGTGCGATCAGCGCAATCTATGAGCCTGGATCGACGTTCAAGCTGATTACGCTTGCGGCGGCTTTTGATCAGGGCCTGATCCGTGCCGACGAACTGTTCGACTGCGAGAATGGCGCAGTGACGGTCGCGGGGCACCTGATTCACGACCACAAGCGCTATGGAATGTTGACCGTCGCGGAGATACTGGCGAACTCGAGCGACGTGGGAGCGATCAAGATTGCGCTGCGGCTCGGATCACCGAAATTCTTCGACTACATCAAGGGGTTCGGGTTTGGAACGCCGACGGGAGTGGATCTGCCAGGGGAGAGCCGAGGCCTGCTGCACCGATTGGACCACTGGGGCTCGTATTCGATTGCGTCGATTTCGATGGGGCAGGAAGTGGGCGTGACACCGCTCCAGGTCGCTACGGCAGTATCCGCGATAGCCAATGGCGGCCTGCTGTACAGGCCGTACGTGGCGCACCAGATGATGCGCGGCAATCAGGTGCTGGCCTTCGAAGGGCCAGAAACGGACGACCCAAAACGGGTGGTGCGGCCGGAAACAGCGGCAACGCTGCGCCGGTTGATGGAAGGCGTAATTTTGCACGGCACCGGAAAAGCAGCGCGGCTCGATGGGTGGACGGCGGCAGGAAAAACGGGGACAGCGCAAAAAATAGATCCGGCGACGGGGCGGTATTCACCGAAAAATGTGATTGCGTCATTCGCGGGGTTTGCGCCGATCAACAACCCGGCGGTGACCATACTGGTGACCGTCGATTCGCCGGGGGGTTTTCCGCACGACGGGGCGACAGTAGCGGCGCCGGTGTTCAAGAGGATTGCGGAGCAGGTGTTACCGTATCTGGATGTGCCGCGGGATGTGCCGTTGAGTCCACAACTGATGCAGACGGCTTACAACACAAAAACGGAAAACGATGAGGCGCCGTTGGACGACCTGGCGCCAATCGATTTCTCCGCCCAGCCCGAAGACACGGAAGAAGGTGCCAAAGCAAATAGCGCGCAAACGACACTCGAGAAATTGCCGGAAGTGATGTTGGCTGTCGACGAAGGCGGCGACATTGCGGTGCCGGATTTCACGGGAAAAACGATGCGGGAAGTCGCGGAAAGCTGCTTGAAGCTTGGACTGAACCCAGTGCTGGTTGGCAGCAATCTTGCAATTCAGCAGGTGCCTTCCGCCGGAGCCAAAGTGCGGCGGGGAACGAAAATGACGGTGCAGTTCAGCACGGAACCGGCGCGGCCGGGAAAGGCGCGCTGAGCAAAGGATTTCGGAGACGAATGACCATTGGCAACTGCAAGGTAGCAGAATTGGAGAAGGATGCGAGGAATCGCGTAGAGGATATTCGGACACAGACTGTGGCACAGCGGGAACAGCCGGGTGGAGCGCCACTTCGTTCGCTTTTGGATGGAGTAGAGGTGCGCACGGCGCTGCCAAGCGGCGAAATGCGCATCCGCCAGGTCGCTTGCGATTCGCGAAAGGTCGAGAGAAGCGCGCTGTTTGTGGCCATTCAAGGAGTGGCGACCGACGGCAACCTCTTCGCCAGGGATGCAGTATCGCGAGGAGCCACGGCGGTGTTGAGCGCGACAGAAGCACCGACCGATTGGCCGCGTGAAGTCCCGTGGTTACAGGTGAGTGAACCGCGCAAGGCGCTGGCGATTGCGGCCGCGAACTTTTATGGCCGTCCGGCGAAGGCGCTGAAGCTGGTCGGTGTCACCGGAACGAATGGAAAAACGACAACGACCTCCCTGATCGACTCGATCCTGCGGGCTTCCGGGGCGCAGACCGGACTATTTGGAACGATCGCTTACCACACGCCGCGCGGCGAACATCCAGCGCCGAACACCACGCCGGAGTCGCTGGATCTGCAAAGCTTTTTCGCGGAGATTCGGGACGCGGGCGGGAGTTATGCGACGCTCGAAGCCAGTTCCCATGCGCTGGCAATGGACCGTTTGTGGGGCTGCCACTTTGCCGCGGCCGTGTTTACGAACCTGACGCGCGATCATATCGACTTCCACAAAACATTCGAGAATTATTTCGAGGCCAAGCGGCGGCTGTTTGAAGGAACCGGCAGCGGCGTGCCGGACGCGGCGGTGGTAAATACGGATGACGAGTGGGGCAAGAAGCTGATTGCGATGGCGAAAAAGACGCTTACCTACGGACTCGAGAATGGCGCGGACCTAAAAGCAAAAAGATTGCAGTTGAGCTTCAACGGATTGAGCTTCCTCGCGCAGACGCCGAACGGGGCGATCCAGATCGAATCGGCGCTCGTCGGCCGCATTAATGTCTACAACATTCTCGCGGCCATTGGCACTGCCATCGCCTTGGGTCTGTCGAACGAAACGATCGAAACGGGGATCCGGAACCTTCGAGCGGTTTCCGGGCGTTTTCAAAGCGTGGACCGAGGCCAACCATTCTTGGTCGTCGTGGACTACGCGCATACAGACGATGCGCTCGAAAATCTGATTCGCACGGCGCGGGAATTGAACGCGAAGGGCCGCATCATTACCGTGTTTGGTTGCGGAGGCTCGCGCGACCGGACGAAGCGTCCCATCATGGGCGAGCTCTCGGGCCGCTTGAGCGATTTATCGATTCTGACGAGCGACAATCCGCGCCAGGAGGACCCCCTGAAGATCATCAGCGACATCGTGGTGGGCATGCAGAAGTCCGGTGGGAAGTACATGATTGAACCGGACCGCGCGAAAGCCATTCATGCGGCAATCGAAGAAGCGCAAGCAGGGGACATCGTGCTGTTGGCGGGCAAGGGCCATGAGGACTATCAGATTTTCGCGGACCGCACGATTCACTTCGACGATCGTGAGGAAGCACGGAAGGCGCTCGAGGGGCGCGGCTACGATGGCGGACCCTAGGATGGAAGAAAGTGGTTGGGAAACGCGCTGGAAAGCGCATAGCGCTCGGGGCTGCGGCGATCGGCGGTACGCTTTAGCGGCCACAGGGCCGAAGAGGGTTCGGCACGCCATACGCTTCCGTTCTCTTGCGTCGCACCGAAAGCACGTTGCGGCCCAAAGAAGCGACTCGTAGATCAAGGAGGGACCCTTAACCGGTGAGAACGCTCCGAGACGTGCAGAACGGACGAGGTGAACGCCTCGGCCAAACCCGGAAACAGGCAAATTTTCTGAGGCAACTATGCGGTGGACGGTTACACAAGTGGCTGACGCGGTGGCTGGCAAACGAGGGGTGGGCCTCGACCCCGTGGCCCGGCTGGCCGGTGTCTCGATTGACTCTCGCACCATACGTGCAGGAGAGCTGTTCGTCGCCATACACGGTCCGAGCCACGATGGACACGATTACGTGGCCGCGGCTATGGAGCGTGGAGCTGTGGCGGCGATGGTGGCGGAGCCGCTCCTCTCGCGCTATCCGGGATGGATCCAAGACCGCTGCATTGCCGTTCCCGACACGCTCGCGGCGCTACACGCGCTGGCGCGGGCTGTGCGCAAAGAATGGGGCGGGAAAATATGCGGGATCACGGGGTCTGTCGGTAAGACCACCACGAAGGAGATCCTGGCGGCACTGCTTGGTGCGAAGCTACGGGTGCTGAAGACCGAAGGAAACTTCAACAACGAATATGGATTGCCGCTGACGCTATTTCGCTTGGAGGAGACGCACGAGGTCGCCGTGCTGGAGTTGGGGATGTCGTTTCCGGGCGAGCTGAAGCGGCTGGCGGCAATGGCACTGCCGGATGTCGCGATCGAAACGCGCGTTGCGCCTGCACACCTGCTGAATTTTGCGTCGGTGGATGAAATCGCGCTCGCGAAGCGGGAGCTCATCGAGGGCCTGCGAGGTCCCGCGTCGGTGGCGGTGCTTAACGCCGATGATCGGCGCGTGGCGGCGATGGCGGCCGTGGCGCCAGGACGCGTAATTTTCTATGGTGCGGAGAAGCCGGCGGAGTTCATGGCGGAGGAGATTGCGGACCGAGGCGCGCTTGGCTCGTCGTTCACGCTGGTTTACAAGGGCAAAAGAACGCCGATCGAGATGCCGCTGCCGGGGCGGCATGTGGTGATGAACGCCTTGGCGGCACTGGCTGCCGCGAGCGTCTGGGGCATCGGGCCGGCGGAGGCGCAAAAGGTGTTTCGGGGATTGCGCACACCGTCGATGCGGGGAGAACTCATCCGGTTTGCGAACGGCTTCGCGCTGATTAACGATTCGTACAACTCCAGTCCGGCAGCGTTCGAGGCCATGACCAGTTTGCTCGCGGCAACCCCGGGGTATCAGCGGCGAATTCTGGCGGCGGGCGAGATGCGGGAGTTGGGGACTAGCTCGCGAGAACTTCACCGGCAGGGAGGAGAATTTGCCGGAAAGACTGGGAAGATCGATTTTGTGATTGGCGTGCAGGGAGACGCGGCACAGATCGTCGAAGGCGCGGTGGCTGCCGGATTGCCTCGGGAAAAAACGAAGTTTTTTGCGGCGCCGCCGGAAGCAGCGGAATTTCTAGTAGAGTTCGTGCGGCCCGGCGACCTGCTGCTCGTGAAAGGCTCCCGCAGCGTGAAGATGGAGCGGATTGTGGAGGCGATGCTGGGGCGGTTTGTGCCGCTCGACGCGCCGCCGAGCGTGGGAGTGAGACACTGAGATGCTCTATTACGTGCTCTATCACGTGCTGCTGAAATATTTCAGCCCCTTAAATGTGTTTCGCTACATCACGGTACGGACGGTGTACGCGAGCCTGACAGCGATGTTTCTGGCGCTGGTTTTCGGACCCTGGCTGATCCGCAAGCTGCGGGAATTGCAGATCGGGCAATACATCCGGGAAGAAGGCCCGCAAGAGCACAAGAAAAAAGCGGGCACGCCAACGATGGGCGGTGTGCTCATCGTGCTATCGACGGCCATACCGGTATTGATGTGGGCGGACCTTTCGAACGCATTCGTGCTTCTGGCACTTTTTGCGCTGCTGGCGTTTGCCTCGATCGGGTTCCTGGATGACTACGCGAAGGTGGCTAAGCGGCGAAACCTGGGTTTGACCGGCAAAAGGAAGATCGCGCTGCAGGTGTCGGTGAGCACGTTTGTGGGAATCGTACTGCTGATACTGGCGACGCACAGGTCGTATTCGACGCAATTGATCGTGCCGTTTATCAAGCGATTCCAGCCCGACCTGGTGATCCACAGCTTGCTAAACGTTCCGACCTTCTGGCCGGTGGCGTTTGTGCCGTTTCTGGCGTTTATCGCGATCGTGATTACGGGCAGTTCAAATGCCGTGAATCTGACCGACGGGCTTGACGGATTGGCGATCGGGTGCACGGTGATCGCGGCAGGAGCGCTGACCGTTCTGACCTACGTGAGCAGTAACTTCCGCTGGGCAAATTATCTGGACATTCAATACATTCCCCGGGTGGGGGAACTGACGGTTTTCTGTGGGGCGCTAGTGGGAGCTTCCCTGGGGTTTCTCTGGTACAACGCGCATCCGGCGGAAATCTTCATGGGCGACGTGGGTTCGCTGTCGCTCGGCGGGACGCTCGGAACGATTGCAGTGATCATCAAGCAGGAAGTGCTGCTCTTGTTTGTGGGCGGCATTTTTGTACTGGAAGCGCTGTCGGTGATTCTGCAGGTGGGTTCGTTCAAGCTGCGCGGCAAGAGGATTTTCCGAATGGCTCCGATTCACCATCATTTTGAGTTGTTGGGGTGGAGCGAAAGCAAGGTGATCGTGCGGTTCTGGATCGCTGCGTTGGTATTTGCGCTATTCGCGCTGACGACACTGAAATTGCGGTAGGACGGCGGAGCAGATGAGCAAAGAAGGTACGGGACAGCGGCGGAGGAGAGTTTCTCGAGTGCCCGGAATCGGCGAGCACCCTGGCTTCGGAATGCGGGCTGAAACCTGGCCCCAACGAAAGCAGGGAGGATGGGCGAGCTTGTAACATGCCGGGATCGATCGAGTTGCGAAAGAAACGCGTGCTAGTCGTGGGTCTGGCTCGGACGGGAGTGGCGACGGCCCTTTTCTGCGCCGGACACAACGCCATCGTTACGGCCACGGACATACGCCCGGAGAGCGAACTGGGCGACGCCCCGGCAAAGCTGCGAGAGGCTGGGGTGGCGCTGGAACTGGGCGGGCACCACGAGAGTACCTACCAGGCGCAGGATTTGATTGTGCCGAGCCCCGGTGTTCCCGCGGATGATCCGTTTTTGAAACTGGCGCGGTCGAAGCGGATAACGGTGTGGAGCGAGATTGAACTGGCATACCGCTTTCTGGAGGGAGAACTAATCGGGATCACGGGTTCGAATGGAAAGACCACGACCACGACTCTGGTTCACCACATTCTGAGCACCGCCGGCTATCACACGGTTCTCGCGGGGAATGTAGGAACACCGCTCATCTCCTGCGTGGACCAGATGAACGCGGAGACGGTTTCGGTGGTGGAGTTGAGCAGCTTTCAGCTTGAGTGGATTGAGAAGTTCCGCCCGGATATCGGCGTGTTCCTGAACCTGACGCCGGATCATCTGGACCGTCACAAAACGATGGAAGCGTATGCGTCGGCAAAAGCAAGGATTTTCGAGAAACAGACGGAACTGGACGCGGCGGTGCTCAATGCCGACGATGCGCCGACGGTGGCGCTGGCGCCGAAGAAGCCGCAGACGTTCTGGTTCAGCCGGAAAAGGCGCATTTTGCAGGGGGCGTGCCTGCGAGGGGAAGACGTCATCGTTGCGCACGACGGCAAAGAGGAGTTCGTGATGAGGTGCGCGGAGATTCCGCTGCCCGGCGCGCATAACCTCGAAAACGTGCTGGCGGCGGTGACCGCGGCACGGCTTGCCGAAGTCGATTCGGCGACCATTCGGAAGGCGGTGAAGAGCTTCTCCGGTGTAGAGCACCGGCTGGAGCTCGCCGCAGAAATCCGCGGCGTGCGCTATTACAACGACTCGAAGGCCACGAACGTGGATGCGACATTGAAAGCGCTGGACGCTTTTCCCGGTAGAATCCTTGTCATTCTTGGCGGGAAGGACAAGGGGAGCGACTTCACGGTGCTGCGAAAGCCGCTGCGCGAAAAGGCCATTCTGGCGTTGTTGATCGGAGCGGCTGCCGACAAAATCGAACAGCAGATTGAGGGAAGCGTAGCGATCGAGCGGGCCGGAACGGTGGAACGCGCCGTCGAGATCGCTTCGCATGCGGCGCGCGCCGGAGACGTCGTGTTGTTGGCGCCGGCTTGTGCGAGTTTCGACCAGTTTGAGAATTTCGAGCATCGAGGGCGGGTGTTCAAGGCTTTGGTGGGAGGGCTAGAAAGGGGCTCGGGCGCCACTTAGGAGTGGACGAAGAAGAGTTCTGACTTCCGAGACCCGTTCGGCTTGACCGACCAGCTCCATTTGCTTGGAAAGGCCAAAGAAACGTGGCGAGACGATTCGAAACCGACCGCTGGCTGTTTGGCGTGACACTGATGTTGTGCCTGCTCGGAGCGGTGATGATTTTCAGCGCTTCAGCTGTAACCGCGGAGCAGCAGTACGGCCACGCGTACATTTTCGTGCTGCGGCAGACGGTATGGCTAGCGGCAGGGCTGCTGGGGATGTTTGCGTTGATGCGACTGGACTATCACCGCTTGCGTGAACCGGCCGTGGTGTATACGGCCCTGTGCTTGGTGGTATTGATGCTGGCGGGTACTTTTTTTCTGGACAAATCGCATGCCACGCACCGCTGGATCCGCATTGGCCCGGTGGGTATACAGCCTTCGGAGCTCGCGAAGCTCGTGGCCATTCTGTATCTGGCGTGGTTTCTCGATTTGCGGCGGCGCGCGACCACCAGCCTAGAATTTAGCAAAGGCGACCTGGTGCATACGATCTTGCCAGCGGTCGGGCCCATTCTGGTGTGCGTGGTGCTGATTGTAATGCAGCCTGATCTCGGGACCTCGGTGGACATCGTGCTGATTATGACGGCGATCCTTTTTGTCGCCGGGCTTTCCTGGAAATGGCTCCTGGTGGGGCTGGCCGCTGCGCTGCCGGCGCTGTTCCTGCTGATTGCGCACGTTTCTTACCGGCAAGCCCGGATGATGGCGTTTCTGCACCCGGAATCGGATCCGCAAGGGGCGGGTTTTCAGTTGCTGCAATCGCTGATCGCGGTGGGCTCAGGGGGATTTACCGGTGTGGGCTTGATGGAGAGTAAGCAAAAGCTGTTCTATTTGCCGGAAGCGCATACCGATTTTATTTATGCGGTGATTTGTGAGGAGTTGGGTTTCATCGGCGCGGCCTTGGTGATTGCGATGTTCGCGGTCTATGGCTGGCGGGGATTGAGAGCAGCTTTCAATGCGCCGGACGGATTCGGGCGGATGCTGGCGCTCGGGGCGACGGCGATGGTGTTGTTTCAATCGCTAATCAACTTCGCGGTGGTGATCGGGCTGATGCCGACAAAGGGAATCCCGCTGCCGTTTGTGAGCTACGGCGGTTCGAGCTTGCTGGTGATGCTGCTGGCCACGGGTGTGCTTTTGAATATTTCGCAGCAGAGCACGTCAACAGCAGGGCCCCCCGGTGTAAGGAGCGCGGCGTGAAACTATTGATTGCGGGCGGCGGCACGGGGGGACATGTGTTCCCCGCAGTGGCCATTGCGCAAGAGTGGTTGTCTCGGGGGGTACAGCGGGAAGTGGTGCTGGTAGGAACCGAACGCGGGATCGAGATGAAACTCGTGCCACAAGCAGGGCTGCCGCTCGAGACAATTCGCGTGGCGGGTTTGAAAGGAAAAGGCGGAACGACGCTGGTGAAAAATCTGGCCATGCTGGGAGCGGGCCTCACAGACGCGTTCGGCGTTTTGAGGCGACACCGACCGGCGGCGGCATTTGGAGTCGGAGGTTATGCGGCGGGGCCGATGCTGTTGGCAACTTGGCTCAGTGGGATTCCCAATGTGATCTTTGAGCCAAACGCGGAGCCAGGCTTCACGAACAAGGTGCTCGCGCATTTGGCGAAACGAATCGCGACCGGTTACCAGGTTGCGGCAGAAGCGTGGGGAGAAAAGGCTGTGGTCACGGGGTGCCCCGTGCGGCCGGAGTTTTTCACGATCGTGGCGCGCCCGCCGGAAAAGCCGCTCCGCTTGCTGATCACGGGCGGAAGCCAGGGGGCGCTGCCGATCAATCGCGCATTCATGGCTGCGGCCGAACGGCTGGCGGCGAGGAAAACGGAGCTGCAGATTGTGCATCAGACCGGGGAACGCGACTATAATGATGTGCGCGCGGCCTACGCACGGTGCGAATTTTCGGCCGAAGTTTCGGCATTCTTGGCGAACATGGCGGAGCGGTTTGCCTGGGCGGACGTCATTGTTTGCCGCGCCGGGGCCATTACCGCCGCGGAAGTGGCGGCGGCGGGTAAGGCGGCGATATTCATTCCCTTCGGGCGCGCGACGGACAGCCATCAACTCCGGAATGCGCAGGAAATGGTGAACGGTGGAGCGGGACGGCTGATTCCGGAGCCGGAACTTACCGCAGAGCGACTGGCGCGCGAGATTTTTTCGCTCCTCGACCAGCCCGCGGACATCGAACAGCTTTCCACGAAGGCGCGCAGCCTTGCCCACCCCTATGCCGCGCGTGAAATCGTGAACTTGATCGAAGAGGCCGCGCACCGAGTCCCTCGAAGCGCTCCGCGAAGTACGGAGCAAGCGGGACAAGCGAGACCCAAGAAAGCGGAAAGAACATGATGGTTTCATTTCGCAACTTTACGCGCATACACATGGTGGGAATCGGCGGGATCGGCATGAGCGGAATCGCGGAGGTGCTGCTCACGCTGGGTTATTCCGTGTCGGGTTCGGACACCAAGCCCTCGACGATTACAGAAAGGCTCGAGGATCTGGGCGCAACGATTTTCGAAGATCACAAAGCGGAAAACGTTGAAGGGGCGCACGTTGTGGTGGTTTCGTCGGCGGTGAGAAGCGACAACCCGGAAGTAGCCGAGGCCGTCAAGCGCAAGATTCCCGTAATTCCGCGGGCCGAGATGCTGGCGGAGTTGATGCGTCTGAAGTATGGAATCGCGGTCGCGGGGGCGCACGGAAAAACCACAACCACCTCGATGGTGGCCGCAATTCTGGCAGCGGCACACCTGGACCCGACGTTTGTGGTGGGTGGACGGGTGAACCAGGCGGGAACGACGGCGCGCGTGGGGCGCGGTGAATATTTCGTGGTCGAAGCGGATGAGAGCGATCGCAGCTTCTTGCAGTATGCCCCGGTCGTAGCCGTGGTGACGACGATCGACCGAGAGCACCTGGACCAGTACACCTCGCTCGAGGACATTCAGAATGCCTTCGCGCAATTTGTGAACCGTGTGCCGTTTTATGGAGCGGCGATTCTTTGTCTGGACGAACCGAATGTGCAGGCCATCATTCCGTATGTGAAGAGGCCAATCATCACTTATGGAACCTCGAGCCAGGCCGACCTGGTGATCAGTGACATCCAGTTGCTGGGACTCGAGAGCGAATTCCGGCTGACCTACAAGGGCGAAGACCTGGGAACGTTTCACCTGCCGCATCCGCCGGGGATTCACAACGTAAGGAATGCGGCGGCTGCAGCGGCCGTGGCGCTGTATTTGAACGTGGCGAGCGACCTGATCCGCGAAGGACTGGCCAAGTTCGCGGGCGTGGGCCGGCGTTTCGACATCAAGGGCACGGTGAGCGATATCACGGTGGTGGACGACTACGGTCATCACCCCGCGGAGATTCGTGCGACGCTCGAAGCCGCGCGGGGCTGCAAGTTCAACCGGCTTCTGGTGCTGTTTCAGCCGCACCGGTTCACGCGCACACTGCATCTGTGGAATGAATTTTCGCTGGCGTTCAACCAAGCAGACATTCTGGTGCTGCTGGATATCTACGCAGCAAGCGAGAATCCAATTCCGGGCGTAACGAG